>Ga0111214_101_pt1 | contig 207750 bp, 195 predicted proteins | sample DeeMarSWOR152_54_FD_80365 | JGI IMG/M metagenome (GOLD analysis project Ga0111214, IMG submission 80365) | Parcubacteria bacterium DG_72
TAACTCCTTTATCTGTTACAAACCTGGCTGAAACATAGTATTTGCCAGGCCTTAAGGTTTGCTTTTTAGGATTTATTTTTAGCTCGTATTCCCCATTGCCAGCAGAAACCAAGTCAATATCAAAAAGCTCTTCTTGCGCTTTGCCTTCAGGGTCTGAAATCTTTATGTCCGAGTCCTCTAGAACTTTTTGAGTATCAAGATTTTCTTCTCCTAAATCAACTTTTAAAGAAATTATTTTTCTAGTAGATATATCTACTGCTGACTCTTCTTTATCAGAATATACAAACCAAACAAACACCCCTATAGCAATTATTGGGACTAATATTATTAAAATAGCTAGAATATTTTTTTTCATTATAGTCTATGATATAATAAATATGTTCTGCTTTGACATCAGAGTTTCCGGGGTTCGATTCCCCGCGGGTCCAGGGCTTGACATTATTTCTGCATTTGCTATAATGTAATTAGATGTCAAGGCAGAGTTATTAAACAAACCATTCCGAAACTCCGAAAAATCCGCCCAAAAAGCGGGTTTTTTGTTTCCCTTATTTGATTTATTGTTTTTAAACATTTGGTTTATGGTTCTATGCGTAGAACTAAAATATACTTAGTTATGTCTACTAAGCTCCGAGCAATCTTATTATATCATTATAGCATTTTTCAAAAAAGCTTGTAAATATCCCCTGCTCCCATTACAATCACAATTTCTCCTCCTTTTAAAATATCTTTTAAATAGGTCTTTATTTTCTCTTTTTCTAAATAAATAACATTGTCCTTTTTAATCTGCTTTACCAGTTTTTTAGAAGACACCTTTTTCCTTATATCTTTTGATTCTCTGCCTGATACATCATAAATATCTGTAATTATTATCTCATCTACTTGAGCTTGCTGAAATGCCTTAACAAAATCTCCAAACAAATAATAGGTTCTTTGGAACTGGTGGGGCTGGAAAATGCACCAAATTGTCTTTTGGGGATACATTTCTCTGGCTGCTTTTAAAGTAGCTGCCACTTCTGTTGGGTGGTGGCCGTAATCAGAAATAAGAATAAATGTTTTTTTGCCAAGTTTGGCTTTTTTCTGTTCAAACCTGCGCCAAGACCCTTTGTATTCAGAAAATGCTTGAAAAGAAACACTGTCTGGAATGCCAAGTTCTCTAGCAAGCGCTAAAGCAGCTAAAGCATTGTAAATATTATGCTGCCCTGGCACTTTTAACATTTTTCTTAACTCTTCTGTTTCTTTTTGCTTTAAGCTAAAGTTTTGAGTTTTAAGCTTTGGTTTTAAGCTTTGAACTTTGAGCTTTGAAATATTATTATCATCTGCATTAGTAATTAAAACACCGTCTTCTGCCAAATGAGACACATACTCTTTATATGCCTCTAGTATATGATTTAAGTCTTTATAAGTATCTAAGTGCTCTTTTTCTATATTTGTTAAAACAATAATCTGGGGCCAATAGTTTAAAAAAGAAAAGTTCCACTCATCTGCTTCAATAACCAGGTATTTGCTTTTTCCAGATTTGAAGTTTGTGTTTCCAAACTCTTTAAGCTTGGTCCCAACTATTACAGTAGGATCTAGACCAGCTTTTTGCAGGATTAAAGCTGCCATAGAACAGGTTGTGCTTTTGCCGTGAGTGCCAGATACTGCAATAGTAAAATACTCTTTGGTTAATTCTCCTAAAGCTTCAGGATAACTTTTTACCTTAATTCCGTTTGCTATAGCATCTTTAAGCAAAGAACCAGTTGAGGGCACAGCTGGAGTATGAATTATTAAGTCAGTATTAGAAGGAATCTTGCCTGTAAAAACAACCCCTTTCTTCTTCAAATAGTCAGTTATTTCAGAGGCAACCAAATCAAAACCATAAACCTCATGGCCTTTTTCTAAGTAATACTGAGCTAATGCACTTACCCCAATTCCGCCTATACCAATGAAATAAACCCTCATACTTTTAGAAGAGGCCCGACCTCTCCTAGCTGCGACCTGCCTGCCGGCAAGCAGGAGCTTTTAATAGAGGTCGGGCCTCTAAGAAGCTTTTAAATTATATGATTGAAGAATGCTGTATTCTGCTCCTCCCTTTTTTAACACGCTCTCCATTACTTCAATTGACTTAACTTCAAAGCTCAAATCAATATCTTGCAAAACTTCAGGCCTTTCTTCTGGATCTATTTTTTTGAAATCCCAGGCCTTGATTCTAGCTAAAGTAATATGAGGAGTGAATCCCCTATTCTCATAATTATCTAAAGCTTTATCTAAATCATTTTTTAAGCCGCTCAATTCTTCTGACTTCTCCCCCATTACCCAAACCATTCTAGGAGGCATTTTTCCTTTAGGTCCATAGCATATTTTATTCAGTTTAACATAAAAACAAGAATGTTTCTTGCTCACGTTTTCAACTGCTTTTAAAATATGTTGCAGTTCTTCGTTTACCACAGAGCCTAAAAAGTTCAAAGTAATATGAATATTATTCTCTTTAGCCCATCTAGCTGGCAAATCAGGCCATTTTCCTTTATAACTCAAAAGCTCTTTTTTAATATTCTCTGGTAGATTTATTGCCACAAAAACCCTATGCTTTTGCATATTATATTAATATTGACACAACCTGGGAAAAATGTAAAACGAGCTTCTTTTTTTGCTTTAAAAGTGATAAAATTAAAATGATGAAAGAAGCTTATTTGTATAAAAAATTAAAGGATAAAAGGGTTCAGTGTCAAAATTGTGCGCATTATTGCATCGTTGAAGAAAGGAAAAGAGGAATTTGTCAGGTCAGAGAGAATAAAAATGGAAAACTTTATTCTTTGGTTTACGCTAAGGCCTGCGCCATAAATATTGACCCGATTGAGAAAAAACCATTTTATCATTTTCTGCCCGGAACTTATTCTCTCTCAATTGCCACTGTCGGCTGCAACTTTTCCTGTCATTCCTGCCAGAATTGGCAGATTTCCCAGGCAGAAAAAGTCAGGGGCGAAAAAATTTCGCCAGAAGAAATTGTCAAAATTGCCAAAGAAAAAAATCTGCCAAGTATCTCCTATACCTACACAGAACCAGCAATATTTTCAGAATATGCCCTAGATACAATGAAATTAGCTAAAAAAGCAGGTCTAAAAAATGCTTGGGTTAGCAATGGGTTTTGGTCAAAGGAATTATTTGATTTAATTTCTCCTTATTTAGATGTTGCTAATATTGATTTAAAAAGTTTTGAAGACAAATTTTATATAAAATATTGCGGAGGTCGGCTCCGGCCAGTTTTAGATACTTTAAAACGGCTGAAGAAAAAGAAAATCTGGGTAGAAATAACTACTCTGGTTATTCCTGGACTTAATGATTCTGAAGAAAATTTTGAAAAAATAGCCAAGTTTATAAAAAATGACTTGGGAGCGGATGTAGCTTGGCATATCTCAAGATTCTGTGGCTCTATTTCCTGGAAACTGCAACATATTCCTGACACACCTCTTGCAACCCTAAAAAAGGCCGAAGAAATTGCCAAGCAAGCTGGTTTAGAAAATATTCACCTTGGAAATGTATGATTAAATTTGCTTGTTTTTCACCCCATCCGCCTCTTTTACTTCCTGACGTTGGCCCTAAAGAAGATAGAGAAAAAGTCAAAAAAACAATTGTAGCTCTGGAGAGTTTAGCTAAAACCCTAAAAGAGGCGAATCCAGACATTGTATTTATTTCCTCTCCTCACCCTGACTGGGGCTTTAATGTGCCTCTGTATTTCTTAGCAAAAGATTTCAAAGAAGAAATCAAGACCTATTTAACCGGACCTGAACCTCCAGAAGTCCATTTTGCTAAAGGTAAAAAATTTTATAACAATCTGGAGAAAAATAAAAACTGTGCCCTAATTGCTTCTGGCGACCTTTCCCATTGTTTAAAAGAAGATGGTCCTTATGGTTTTCATCCCCAAGGTCCTAAATTTGATAATGCCTTAATAGATTTTTTAAAGAAAAAAGACATTAAAAGTTTACTTAAATTAGATGAAATTTATCCTGAAGCCGGGGAATGCGGCCTGCGTTCTTTTTCTTTTCTCTTGGGAATTTTGGAAGCCCATTCGCTAAACTCAGGACAAGCTTGGCAAGCAGAGATTTTGTCTTATGAAGCCCCTTTCGGCGTCGGCTATTTGGTAGCCAATTTTAAATTATAGAATTTAATATTTCTAAAATGAACTTATACATCTCACTTGCCAAGGAGACAGTGGAGAGATATGTTAGAGAAAAGAAAATTATTGAACCGCCAAAGGAACTTTCAAATAAAAAGTCGGGTGTTTTTGTTACAATTAAAAAGGAGGGGCGGCTTAGGGGCTGTATTGGAACTTATTTAGCAACAAAAGAAAATATCGCCGAGGAAATTATCTCAAATGCCATTGCCGCTGCCACTGAAGATTACAGGTTTGGGCCTATTCAAAAAGAAGAACTCTACAAGCTTTCTTACATTGTTTACATTCTAAGTAAGCCGGAATTGATAAAAAACCTAAAGGAGCTTAATCCTAAAAAATACGGCATAATAATAAAAACAGTGCCAATTTCTTCTAGTAGAACCGATGTTATGTTCAACGGTCACGCAGTACCAAAATCCGGACTCTTGCTCCCAGATTTAGAAGGCGTAGATACAATAGAGCAGCAAATTTCTATTGCCTGCCAGAAAGCAAGAATAAATCCAGGAATGGAGAAAATTATAATTTATAAATTTAGAGCTGAAAAATATGAGTAAAAAACAAAAAAATAGCTCAAGTCAGATAAAATGATTTGAGCTTCTTTTTTTGCTTTAAAAGTGATAAAATAAAATAAATGAAAAATACTAACAAGAAATTAGCTAAAATCTTTAAAAATATAAAAGAACTTTTAGATATTAAAGGTGATTCTTTGTTTAGAATAAAAGCCTATGACAAAGCAGCTAAAGTTTTAGAAAATCTAAAAAAAGATGTTAAAAAAATATACAAAGAAAAGGGCTTAAAGGGCTTAAAAGAAATAGAAGGAATAGGAGAAAGAAGTGCGAAAAAAATAGAAGAATATATTAATAAAGGAAAAATAAAGTTGTATCAAGAGCTTCAAGAAGAAACTGCAATAAGACAAATTATTACTTTTTATTTCCAAACAAAAGGACTAAGCTTGCAAGAACTTAAAAGGGATGCTAAAAAGAGAAAAATAGTGTACTCTCGCTATACAAAGCCAGCAAAACAATTATTAGATTTAGCAGGCTCTGTAGATAAGGCCAAACAAGCCATAAAAAAAGTGGCAGAATGGGCAAAATCAAGAGATCTTGATTATGCCATAGAAACTGTATTCAAAAAATGGCTTGAACTAGACAGGTTGAGGCCAAAAGAAATAATTAAAAAGCCTTTCTATCAAGCAAAACCAATGGTCTGGTCTGAAACTAAGAAAAAATGGTATGTAATTGATAAAGACGGTGAATGGCTAGAGTTTGCAGACAAAGATAATAAAATAGAATGGCGGATAATAAAGTAATATGAAAGCAAAAATAATATTTGTAGGAACCCCGGATTTTGCAGTAACTATTCTGCAAGAGCTATTTAAAAAAGGTTACGAGCCTGCTTTAGTTATTACTGCCCCAGATAAACCTGTAGGAAGAAAAAATATTCTAACTGCTCCTCCTATTAAGAATCTTGCTAAAAGGCATGGCATACCAGTTGAACAGCCCTTTAGAATTATAGAAATAAAAGACAAGATTAAAGCTCTTGCTCCAGACCTAATGATTGTTGTAGCTTACGGATATATTATTCCTAAAGAAGTCTTTGAAATTCCAAAGCATGGAACAATAAATATTCACCCGTCTCTTTTACCTAAATTCAGAGGACCTTCTCCTATTCAAACAGCAATAATGGAAGGAGAATTAAACTGCGGAATAACAATAATAAAAATAGACGAAGAAATAGACCACGGCCCAATAATAGCCAAAAAGGCAATAGAAATGCCCCACGGGATATATTACAAAGACCTGGAAATGAAACTGGCTGAATTAGGTGCTGATCTTTTGATTAAAACTATACCCAAGTGGATTAATAAAAAAATAGAAGCATCTCCCCAGGATGACTTGGTTGCCTCTTTTACTAAAATAATCAAAAAAGAGGACGGCAAGATTAACTGGGCAAGGCTAAAGGCTTGGGAGGTTGAAAAAAGAATAAGAGCATTGCAGCCCTGGCCTTCTTCTTTTACTTATTGGGAAAAAGAAAAAGAAAGAATATTAGTAAAAATACTTCAAGGAGAACCAACAGAATTAGAAGAAACCAATACTCCAGGAAAAGTTTATTCAAGCAAAAAAGACAAAATAGTAATCAGGTGCCAAAGCGGATCTTTAATTGTCAGAAAACTCCAGCTAGAAGGCAAAAACTCTATGACAGAAAAAGAATTTGTTTTAGGACACGAAGGTTTTATAGGAACCGTATTAAAATGATTTCTTTTTCTGAAATAAAAAAGGTAATAAATATAATTTTGCCTATAAAAATAAATCTAAAAGTAGCTCAAGCGCCGCCAGGAGTTAAAGGAGACAGATCCCAAGCAGGAAATAAAATAGTTATTTTAGAAACTGGATCTGAAATTGCCGTGCCCTTGTTTATTGAACAAGGAAATATTATTGAGATAAACACAGAAAAACAAGAATACGTAAGAAGAATAGAAAAGAAATAAAAAAGCCCCCATTAATTAAGAGGGCAGATTAATTCAGCAGCTTTTGATATAACGTTTAAATCTCCTTCGTGACCGCAGCAAACAGAAATCACATCTGCAGCTAATAAACCATCTTGGCACAACAGACTGAGAGATCCTAGTATATCTAAGGCTCTGTGAGCTATAAACTTATCCAACACTTCTTTTTCCTCATATCTTTGAGGCCAGGTGATCCTACTATGATGAGGCCAGCCTAATATTACTGAGGCTGCTTCTGAAAGATAAAACAAATAAGGTGGCCACCCTTGAGTATAAGCACAAGACACTCCTTTGAGAGTATTAAAGTCTGCTAAGGTAAAAGAAATACTTCTCTCGCCTATTTTAGGATAAGCTATTGTTATATTAAGCTTAATTCTTTTTTCTTGGGCTGGAGCAATCTCTATATACGCAGCTCTACCTGCTCTAGGGTTTGGGTAATCCCACCTAACTTTTTTTAATACAGTGCACCATTCAACCTCATTCCCTAATCTACAACAAGGCCATACATTTTCTAAAAGCTCTAGAGAACGTCCTCCAAAATATGGATACCATGGATCCGAATCAATAATAACGTCTAGAAGACCCATCCATTTTAGTATTCCAAGATGCTCAAAAGCATACAGCCTTTTCTTGCTATGACAGAATTGTATCTGCCTTGTCCCTCTTTCAATATTTCTATGGCTTAGCTTTATTAGTTCTGCATCATTAATCCTCCATAGCCACCCCTGGCCAGCTCCAGCTGGATGAAAACTGATTCTAGCTTGTCTACCCCAAAAATCTTTTCCATAAACACTCACGCTTTTCTCTAAAAAAACTCGGTTCATTAGTCTACTCCTTTAAAAGAACAATAATCTTATTTATTAACAAATAGATAGGACAAAGTCAAGGAAATTAACTATAATCTGTCAGGATAGTCTGAAATTATTCCATCTACACCAAGAGACATCATTTTCTTAATGTCTCTTTTTTTATTTACTGTCCAGACAAAAACCTTAAATCCCTGATTATGAAATTTATCAACCAATTTCTTATTTGTTATTTTTAAATCAGGATGAATAGAATAAAACCCTATATCTTCAATAGCTGGGCCTTTCTTTTCTATAATAAGCCCTAATTTTACTTTTAAGCCCTGTTTTTTAAAATCTTTTAATTCATTAATATTAAAAGAAGAAATTAAAAATTTACCCTCTTTCCAGCCTTTTTTAATATATTCTTTTATTAGTTCAGCCACTGGCTCAGCAGTTCCTCTGCCTTTCAATTCTATATTTATTTTTACCCGTTTATTTACCAAATCAAGAACCTCTTTTAAAACAGGTGTTTTTTTGTTTAAATCTTTAATATCATGAACAACAAAAAGCTTGTTGTTTTTAAAATGAACATCCAGCTCTATCATATCAACTCCAAGGTCTATTGCTCTTTCAAAACAAAACAAAGTATTCTCTTTACAATACCCCATGGCTCCCCTATGCCCTATTTTCAAAACCTTCTTAACCATGTTTTATCTCTATTACGTCGCCGTCTTGGACAATGTATTCTTTGCCCTCTGTGCGCATCAAGCCCTTTTCTCTGGCTTTGGCAAATCCTCCTGCCTCAATAAGGTCTTTTTGAATAATAACTTCTGCTTTAATAAAATTCCTCTCAAAATCTGTATGTATCTTTCCCCCAGCTTCAGGAACTTTTTGACCTTTTTTAATGGTCCAGGCCCTGACTTGGTTTGACTCAGTTGTAAAAAAGGTTATTAATCCTAAAATCTCATAGGACTTTTTAATCAAAATATCAAGCTCTGGCTCTTCTATTAAACCCAGCTCCATTCTTTCTTCTTTGTTTAACCCTACTGCTTGAAACTCTGTTAATATATCTATTATTAAATAAGGCCAGTTGTTTCTGTTTAGCTGTTCAATTACTTCTTGAAGCACTTCTTCATCTTTTCCATTCAATAAATATAATCTTGGCTTCATTGTTAAGAACTGATACTTTTTTATAATATCTGAATCTTCTATACTCTGCTCTGCTAAAATCTTTCCTTGCTCTAAATAACTCTTTACTTTCTTTAACAAGTCTAATTCTTTTATAACTTCTTTGCCTCCTATTTTTGCTTCTCTTTCTAGTCTTTGAACTGCTTTTTGAGCTGTTTCTAAATCTTTTAATACCAGCTCTGTGTCTAAAATCTCTTTTTCTGCTAAAGGATTAATCTCTTGTTGAGTACTAACAACATTCTTGTTCTTAAAAGCTCTTAAAATATATAATATAGCATCTGTTTCTCTGATATTTGCTAAAAACTTATTGCCTAATCCTTCTCCTTTGTTAGCTCCTTTAACTAAACCGGCAATGTCAAAAAACTCAATAGTTGTGTATATTTTTTTAGTTGTTTTGGTTAATTGAGCCAGCTTGTCTACTCTTTCATCTGGCACAGCAACAACCCCTAAGTTAGGAGCTACAGTGCAAAAAGGATAATTTGCCTTATCAACCTGTTTTTTAGTTATTGTTTCAAACAAGGTTGATTTGCCAACATTAGGCAAACCAACAATGCCAATAGATAAACTCATGCGTTATTTATTTGCCAGCAAGGCAAACTGCAAAAAATATCTTTTTAAACTGCCAATCGAAACTCTGTATATATTTTCGCCCAAAAACAAATCGCAGACAACCTCGCGCAGCCTCAAAAGTTCTACGTTTTTTCTTTGTGTTATTGTTAAATCAATTAAATCCAGAAATCTTAAAAAACTGTCTTTTGAATTTTCAACATCCCCCTTTTGTTTTAAATTGACCATTCTAAAAAACTCAGAGCCTATATTCCCCATTTGCTCGGCGAAAGATAATTTTTTCCATTTCTCTGGATTCATTCTATTAGTTTATTCACTATTTCTTTTATTTTATTCTTAATTTCCTCAAGCTTAATATCCATATCGAAATTACCTTCTTTCGGCTTGATATTGATTAAAGAATTAAACTCAATCCATTCTTCCTTCGGCTTGTTTGGAAAAATATTAATGCCCCATACCTTTCTTTGGTCTGACCCTGCCTTGTTTAACAAATCATTAGCATCAGAGTGCAATTCTCCGCCAATTGCCATCATGTCTTTTTCCACATCAACAACGGCTTTAACCATGTTGCCGTACTGTTCTTCAGCCATTTTTTTTACTTCCTCCAATGAAATTTTCTCTTTAACAATTTTTATCTCCATACATATATTAACAATATTAACAATAACTTTTTTTGAGAATAAGTTCAAGCACCTGTCTTGACCCCGTACCACTTTTTGTAATATTAACTTTTTCTAAATTTTTCTCTCTAAAAGTGGTACGGGGTTGACAGATTAAGCAAAAACGTGAGAAAATATAATAGTAAGTTAAAATTTTAAAAACCCTTATATCTTCCTGAAAGGAGGTGAACCATGGAAACCATAAGGAAGAAAAACAAATTGAGCAGTACTGAAAGGCTGGAAAGAAGACTGGCTGAAGCAATTGGATTTAGGGATATAAAGAAAGTATCAACATTTCTTGATAGATTGCATCGAACAGGAGTACACGAAGGACCTGCAGTAGATGCAGCAAGAGAATTTCTCCGTAATAGAAGAGGAAGGAGGTAAACCAATGATTGGTTCACTGCTCAAAAAAAAGGCAGAAGTCTGTAATGTATTTCTGCCTTTTTTGCATCAATAAGTATAAATCTACTTTTCAATTGATTCAATAATATCTTTTGCTCCTTCTACTCCAGCTGCAAGAGAATCTTTAACCTTCTGAAGAGCATCAGCGCCAAGATCTTTAGCAGTATCTAAAGCAGTGCTTACTGCTGTTTTGGTAGCTCCAAGAGTATCTCCACCCACTTGTTTTACTGCTTCAGTTGCTCCTTTTACTGACTCAACTGCAGCTTCTCCTACATCCAATCCTAATTCTTCAGCTGAATGCAAAGATTGAGCTATTGTTCCCTTAATTGCTGTATCTTGCTTAACGCCTGATTCCATAAGGCCCTGAATACTGCCGCTAACAACTCCTTTTACTGCTGTAATTACAGATGCACCTATTTCGCCAATGCCGCTTAAAGCTCCTTTTATAATAGAGGCTGGCACATCAAGGGCTTCTTTTGCGAATTCACCAGTTTCTTTTAATACTGAAACTGTTGTTTTTTTCGCAACACCAACAATAGCACTAGCTACGTCTGCTGTTCCTTCTAAGCCAGCAATAATACCTCCTTTAACACCGTTAACTAAACGAGAAATCAAAGAAAAAACCATATGATTATAATTATTATTTATTAAAACTTAAATTTATGACCTTTATTCTATTATAATATATGCAAAAACCCTGTCAAAGGAAAACCAGTGCAAAGCGATTATACTAAAAAAGCTCTTCGGTTTTTTTCTTCCGAAGAGCTGTGTTGTGTTTAGAAGCGAAACCCCAGTCCCACGCCGTAAAAACTCTCTTGGGGCGTGAATTTAAGTCTAAGTTCTGGAATAAAGAACCCAAACTTTGTTTTAAAGCTTCTTGATGCTTTGAAATACCAAATATCATCTCTTTCATAGGCGGTTTCCAACTTTATGCCCTTTTGATAACTTAATCCAAAGCAATGCCTATTATCTTCTGAAAAAAGAAGATAACAGCTAAGATTATCAAGATAGATTCGTGGCCCTACTTTAAGATCATATTCGGGCTGGAATGGAATTAAAGCTCCTATTCCTAACATGCCAGCGTGAAAATCCAACATCAGTTCTGCTTTAGGGGTAAAAGATCCATTCTTCCAGTCTCCTTTAAAAACAAGTCCTGCATCAAAATTTGATAAAAGTCTTTTAATAATCCTTACATCTCCCTTTCTTATATCTTTTTCCTCGTTCTGCCATCCTCGAAAATATAAAGAAAGGTTTTCTCTTACAGGCAATGTCGCGAATATCCAGGTAGGACCGCCGTCATAGACAAACTTATAATATTCTTTATCAGAATATCTATAAGTGCCTGTAAGATCTGCTGGATTGACTGCAAAAAGAGAACTGGTAAATACCATTACCAAAAAGCAGGAAAAAACCTTTACCGTATTCATTTTTTATTCCTTTCTCTGTTTGGTTAATAATTCGGTTCACAACACCAAACAAAGAATTACGAGGAATGCGGTCTAGATCTTCTGGATATCTGCTTAAAAAGCTCTCTTTTAGGAATTTGAACAATCCTAAAAATAATAAAGGTTCAAAGAATTCTTTTTCTGCCAAAATATACTGATTTGCAAGATCACGATCTTCTGAGTTATCGTCTTCCTGAAAACTCTGGCCTGCTTCAGCTTTTATTAATGCCAGAGTCACTATCTTGTTTGGACAGCTCCTGGCTTTAGCTTTTACAGGATATGCAAAGAAAATGTGAATAAATATAGTAGCAAGGATTGCTACAAATAATCCTCTCTGCAGCTCTGTTTTATGCTGTCTGTGATAATTCTTAATCCAAGAATAGTAATTGCTACTATTGGCAATGTCTCTTATCAGCTTTACTTCTCTAAGGGAAAGTTTTTTAAACAAACCCTTAATCCTACGAAGCTCAGCTTCTACTCTTATTTCCCGAACAATATTGTAGGGATATTTGTAAAGAAATACAGGCCAAACTATAATTGCTAAAACAAATTTCTTTTTCTCGGCAAGTATAGTAGCCAAAATCCCTTTTCTTTCTCCCATTCTGGCAAGATAAAGAATTCCTGCCAAGAACATTGTTCTAAAATAAAGTAGGTACAACCAAGACAATATTTTTCTCCATCCAAGCTCCTTTAATTCTTCAAGATTGGGATTTCTTTCTGCAAGCCAATTCTCAAACATATCTGCTTGTTTTTCAATGTCTTTAAAGGAATAATATCCTTTATTAACATTATCCAAAGAAATCCTTTGCAGTCTCATAGTAATCATCGGCCTGGCAATAGACCTTTGTCCAAACTGACACTTTTGGGTAATTTTTTTGAGATCATTAAAGTAATCTTCAGGGCTGTAATTAACATCCTTAATTTCTGCCTCTTTGATTAAATTTTCTACAAATATTCTGACTTCTAATAAATCCTCCATCTCTATTTTCGGACCTTGATTCTTTTGGCATATCATTTCATCAACCAGTGTTTCTTTTAGCGGTTGATAAAATTGTACAGCCCAAAGAAACCACACAATATACAAAATTCCTTTAAATAATGGAATCCATGTATCTTTATATAACCTTATCTTTTTCATTGTATTTCCCTTCTGTATATTCAACTCCAGATTTAATTGACAAAGATCACAATATTACAATTATATACTAAAAACCAAATTTCGTCAAGCACTGTAATGGTTCAATAGCTTAACACCACTTTTAATAAAAAAGCCCTTCAGAGTATTTTAACTCGAAGGGCCTTGCTTTTTAGAAATGGTATCTTACCCCCATTCCATAAACTATTTCGGTTTTGCGGTTGTCAGACAGTGGAGTAAAAGGGTCAATAGCTTTGATAGATATCAAATCAATCGTAGTTGATTTAGATATCTGCCAACTAAGACTGCAGCGGTATTCTCCAAATAGACCGCTATCAAAACCGCAAGCACCATCGTCAAAGAATAAATTGGCTTTCTGGCTGAATATAAACTTTGGGCCTATCTGCCAAACGTGTTTAACGCCAAGACGAGTATAAAATCCATGTCCAAACTCATCTCCTTTAGCTGAATAAGGAAACCCAAACCATACATAAGGTGCTAGTTTCTGATTTCCGAAGACATTGAAGTCTTTACTCAGCTCAAGATAGGGCTGGATTATATCTCCTTGGGGTGATCTAAAAAGATCAACGAGATCAAAGTAGAGTATCCCGAAGTCCAAATTGAGTCCCTTTACCTCTCCGTTCCAGCCGACGATGTAGTCAATCTCGTCTCCAGCGTCTGAAGACAAACCCGTTCCATCAAGTCCAGCAGAATGCCAGACACTGAAATAGAAACCTCTAGGGAACGAAACAAATATATCGCTCTGTATCACAGGTTTATCATGGAGAATATTTCCACCGCCTTCATTAAGATATTTTGACCAGATCTTTGATGATAGGGTTAAAGAAATATCCTGGGTTTCATCACTAGCAAATACAATCCCTGTTACTCCAACCAGTAAGGCCATTGAACAAATTATTCTCTTGACCGTATTCATTTTTTTCTCCTTTCATTGTTTGGTTAACGTTATTAGTTACAACACCAAACAGAAAAGAACGTGGAACACGGTCAATACTATCTGGTTCTCTACTACACCAGATGCTTTTTAGGAATTTTACAATCATTATCAGTAATAAAGGCTCATAAAATTCAAATCCTGGAGGAATAGCCCATTGCTCCACTTCTTGATTATCTTCTGACACTTCTTGGGTTAAGTTCTCAGATGAATCTTCCAAGCTTTCTGCTGCTATAATCATCGATCCTGGGCTTCTAGCTCTCTTTTCAGAAGCTTTCACAGAAGGCAAGAACAAATGAATCATTAAGGTTGCAACTAAGGCTACAAAAAGTCCTGTTCTGAAACTATTTCTGTTTTGCTCATGATATTCAGCAATCCATTGTTTATAGTAGCTGCTGTTAGCAACCTCTCTGACCAATCCAAGCTCTTTAAAAGAAAGCCTTCTGAATAACCCTTTGAATCTACGAAGCTCTGCTTCTACCTTTATCTCGCGGACAACATTGTAGGGGTATTTGAAGACCTGAGAAGGCCATCCTAAAATTGCCAACACAAACTTCCTTTTCTCGCCAAGAATAGTCCCGAGAATGCTTTTGTATCTCTGAGCCATCCTTATTAAATAAAGTAGAAAAACCAAGAGCATCGAGCGCAAATAAACACTTACTGTTCGAGACACCATTCCTTGCAGGCTAACTTTTTCAATCGGAAAAGGGTTCTCTTCAGGTATATTTTCTTTACGCCAGTTTTGATAAACAGAACGGGCTTTTTCAAATTCTTGCCATTGACAATATTCTTTTTTAATATTACCCAAAATTAGTCTTTCTAATTTGTTTACTTCGTACCGAGGATAGAAAATTTCACTAGAACCTCTCCTTTCATCAATTTCCCTCAAATCATTAAAGTATTTTTGAGGGCTATAGGAAATTCCTTCTGCTTTTGCTCTTTTTGCTTTCTCTTCAGCAAACTCTAGCAATTCCAAGCTTTCCTGCTTTATCTCCTCGGTATCGCGGCTTACCATGGATTCTGTTTCCCTCGCAATAAATTCTTTCAAAGGAGAGAATAGCTGAAGCGCCCACAACAACCACAATGCAAGTAAAACCATCTTGAATACAAAGCTGTATTCCCTAAGAATGCGTTCTATCTTTTTCATCGTTTATTTCCTTTCTGTATATTCAATATATTCAATTCCAGATTTAATTGACAAAGATCACAATATTGCAATTATATACTAAAAACCAAATTTCGTCAAGTAAAAAGAGAACTATTAGCCCTCTAATGTGAGCTGGGGGTCTTGGACGACGTTAGAACCTGTTTTATGTTCAAATTAGAACAAGGTAAAAAAGTTTACGCGTAAAAAAGCCCCATAAGATTATCTCATGAGGCATATTGCTCAAGAAAGACAAAGAAAACTTATCCTGTCTTTGGCTTCAGATAGAACGCCTTGAGTTTAAGATGTTCAATATCCATATTAAACTTTTTGAGCTTTTCTATAATTTCTTCTGAGTGTTTCTGGCATGAATTTACCAGTCTAAGAAATGGTCGTTCTATTCCGTCTATATCATAAACCTTGGTGGGAAAAACAGTTACTACCATTTCTTTGGCGTATGGTTCATTTCTAAAGGTGTAAAAGATCCTAAGCCTTATATCGTGAGCTAGTGTTGAAGAAAGACCATGAATTTCTATATTCGGCATTTTTCTTCTCCTTTCAAAGAGGATTCGTGGATTTTTATAAAGCATTCGGGAACGATTTATCACATAGGGCGAATTTTATTTAGACCCAGAGGTGGACGCACACCCCGAATGCTTACTGAAACAACTATCGGTATAATAACAAATATTATCAAATAAGTCAATAATAAAAGGTCAAAATAAAAGAGGATTATTAACCCTCTTAAATTAGCCTGTGCTGAGCTTGTCGAAGTGCTGCGGGGCTAGTATTCGAACTCGGCTCGGTAGCCCTAGAGGGATAGGCGTCTCGGTCACTTCACGCGAGAGAATGGCAAACTTTTTAATTCCTTCTTATAAAAATTAATTCTGTGATTAAATTCAGCTGGCCTAGTTTTCTTTAGATAACTTCCGATGGTATCGGCAAATGCCAGCAAGATTAATTCTAAATATATATTCGAAAGTTTCTTTTTGAAATTTCTATATTCCTTTTGAAAATTCTTATTTTCTAGACCTGTCACAGCGTATGTCAAACCTCGTTCTTTTTTTGCGCTTCTTTTAAAATCCTTATACCCTAAACCGATAATATCATGTATAGTACCATGATTTCTAACTATATCTATGATAATTTTGGATTCTTTTGGAGAGAAATCAAAACACTTCAATATTTTTCTTGTCTTTTGAGCTCCCTTCTTTTCATGACCTGGACAACCTCTAACTCCATCACCTAAATTGGTGATTGTTTCTTTTTTGCCGATATCATGTAACAATGCGGCAATGCGCAATAAGTTTTTCCTTGAATTTCTGTCAATTACTTTATTTAAGGCTTGTTTAATCTCTTTCTTCGAACTCCGAATAATCCTTTCTAAGTTGTCTAAAACAGAGAGGGTGTGATCAAAAACTGATTCTCTGTTATGCCAACGATTATTTTCAATTACCTCTTCCAATTTATAAAATTCTGGGATAAGTTTCTCAAATTCTCTCTTCTTTATTCTTTTTATAGTAAGTTCTGATGGTATTATCTTTTGCATATTTCTATTTTGTCTAAAAGGTAACTTTCAACCCCTCTCGGTCTCTCGGACCGTGCACTAAATAGCTGCGGGACTAGGATTCGAACCTAGAATTCCACGTCCAGAGCGTGGCGTGTTACCATTGCACCATCCCGCAATTATATCTTTAGATATTTTCTTACTGCGATTAAGCTGGAGATGATTCCCAAACCAATCCCTGCACAAAGCTGGATTAAGAATAGGCCGAGAATATTGTTTAAAAAGATGCTGAAAGTACTGATATTAGGTATTAAGATATTTATTTTTGAGTCAATACCCCAGGATGCTCCAAAAGCAATTAACAAGGCAATAACAGTAGATATTAAACCAACAATAATGCCCTGCACCAAAAAAGGACCCCTGACAAACCAATTAGAAGCTCCTACCAAGCGCATTATTGATATTTCTTCTGAAGAATTGTGAATTGCTATTCTTATTGTGTTAAAAGCAACTAAAACTGCTATTAAACCAAATACCAAACTGAATAATATTCCTATTCTGTTTATCCCAGAAGTTAAAGAATAAACTTTATCAATAATTGGCTTTCTCTGGTAATAGTCAACCTTATCTATTAAATCTTTAAACTGGCCTGTTTCTAAGAATGTTGTAATTTCTTCATATTGGGATGCTTCTTTAGCTTTAATATTCAAAGAAGCTAAAAAAGGATTATACCCTACTTCTGTTAATGATTCTATTAAAACAGGATCATCTTTATGCCTTTCTAAAAATATGTTAAAAGCATCTTCTTTTGAAACATATTCTACTTCCCTTACTTGGGCTATTTTAGAAACCTCTGCTTTTACCTGAACAATATCTTCTTCTAAAACATCTTCTTTAAAATAAACAGAAACATCAACTTTTTTCTCTACGTCTGATATTAATATATCTGAAAGCTGGTTTAAAAAAAAGAGAAAAGTTACTAAAGACAAAACAGTAACCATAATAAATATGGTTGCCAAACTTAAAGCAATGTTTCTCCAAAAAGCAGACCAGCCATTTTTTATAACTCTTTTTAATGATGTCATAATAAGAATTTGCCTCGTTTTTCATCTCTAATCACTTTGCCCTCATCCAAGGTTATTACCCTTCTTCCCAAGCTGTTTATAATCTCTTTGTCATGAGTAGCTAAAACAACCGTAGTGCCTAATTTATATATTTTAATTAATAATTTAATAATGTCAAAGCTGTTATAAGGATCTAGGTTTCCTGTAGGCTCATCTGCTAAAATAATATCTGGCCTGTGAATTAAGGCCCTGGCCAAAGAAGCTCTTTGCTTTTCTCCGCCTGAAAGCTCTGAAGGAAAGTTGCAGGATTTTTCACTTAAGCTGACTAAATCTAGAACTTGAGAAACATCTCTTTTAATATCTTCATCTGAAGCTCCCATTACTTCCATAATATAGGCTACGTTCTCATAAACAGTTTTGGAAAGAAAAAGCTTGTAATCTTGGAAAACCGTGCCAATTCTCTGCCTGTATTTTGGAATTTGGGATTTTTTAAGATTGTATATATTCTGCCCCTGAAAAAGAATTTCTCCTTTAGTAGGCTTTTCTTCTGCTAAAATAAGCTTCAAAAGTGTAGTTTTGCCAGCTCCTGACTTGCCTACCACAGACACAAACTCTTTTTCTTTTATATTAAAAGAAACATCATTTAGAGCAACAATTGGCTCTCCGTAAGACCTTGAAGGATATATTTTACTTATATTATTTATGGAAATCATGTAAGTTTAGGAGAGGCCCGACCTCTCCTGGCTGCGACCTGCCTGCCGGCAGGCAGGAGCTTTTAATAGAGGTCGGGCCTCTAGAAAGCTTTTATTTCTGCTTCTATAAACTCATCTATATCTCCATCTAATACTGATTCAACATCTGAAGTTTCCACGTCAGTCCTGAGGTCTTTTACCATTTTGTATGGATGCAAAACGTATGATCTTATCTGGTTTCCCCAAGAGGCTGAAACAACATCTCCCTTAACTAATCTTAACTCTTTTTCTTTTTGTTCCTGTTTTATTTGATAAAGCTTGGAATAAAGAACAGACATTGCTTTTTCCCTGTTTAACCCTTGCTGTCTTTCTGACTGGCAAGAAACAACTATATTGGTTGGAATGTGAGTTATTCTTACAGCTGTTTCTCTTTTGTTCACATTTTGGCCTCCAGGACCTGAAGATTTGAAAACATCAATCTTAAGATTTTCATCTCTAATCTCTATTTCTCTCATATCCTCTTTTTTTATTTCTGGAAAAACATTGACTAAAACAAAAGATGTATGGCGAAGATCTCTGGCAGAAAAGGGCGACTGCCTGACTAATCTGTGCACTCCTGTTTCTTTTTTCAAAAGACCAAAAGCATATTCTCCTTTTATTTCCAAAACAGCTGACTTAGTGCCTATTCTTCCTTCAGGTCCCCCTGCTTCTCCAAATGACTGCTCTATTACCTTAGCAGCAAAATCTTTTTTCTCTGCATATCTTAAATACATTCTCAAAAGCATTGCTGCCCAATCTTGAGCGTCAGTTCCTCCTGCTCCTGCAAATATTTCCATAATTGCAGAGTCTTTATCATATTTTCCTGAAAGAAATGCTTTGGTCTCTTGATCTTCTATTCTCTTTTCTAAAATCCTGACCCTGTCTTTTATTTCTTCAGCTAAGCTTTCATCTTGCAAAGCTTGAAGTTCTGCTATATCTCTTGCCTCTTTCTCAATAATTTTTAATGAGTCAATCTCTCCTTTCAAATCAGCTATCTCTTGGCCTAGCTTCCAGCTACTCTCTCTTTCTAACTCTTTTAGTCTTACTTCTTTTTCTTCTATGTCAAAGACGGTCCATTAAATAATGGATTCTTTGTTCTAAGTCCTCAATTTTAACGTCCCCTTTTTCCATATTTAACGGTGTTATAATAGTATTATTATATCAATTTACCACAATTCCCCCTAAAAATCAAAAGAGCCAGCGGTCGGACTTGAACCGACGACCTATCCCTTACGAGGGGATTGCTCTGCCACTGAGCTACGCTGGCTTATATAAAGTCTATCTTATGTTCTCTTACTCTGCCGTTTTCTTCAAAAACAAAGCTTGCTTTTTTAATCTTTTTTCCTTTTAAAACTTCTGGTAACCAGTATTTATCATCATCCCACATATTTTCAAACGGTAGATCTTTAATATCAAACCATTTAGGAAGCATTTCTTTAGATTCTCTTAACTCCCCTTCCCATTCTTTTACCATATAAAGATAAACATCCTGATCCCATTCTTTGTTATGAGGAAAGTAAAAAGAGAGCACTCCTAATTCCTGAACATTTGTTGGCTTAATCCCTATTTCTTCTTTTGTTTCCCTTACTGCTGCATCTAAAATAGTTTTATCCCCTTTTTTATAATCCAATTTTCCGCCAGGACCATTCCATTTGTCTGCGCCAAAACCTCTTTTTTTCATAGCCAAAAGAATTTTTCCTTGTCTAACTATTACGCAAAGACTTGCTTTTCTCATGAGCGGGATACGAGAATCGAACTCGCGCCTCTTGCTTGGGAAGCAAGTGTAATACCATTATACTAATCCCGCCTTCGCCAGCCATAGCTGGCTTCGGCGGGCAACGCCCGCTGCCAGCGAAGGCTAGGTAATACTACTTTGTAAAAATACTTTTTATCCATTCTAACCAGGACTTTTTCTCTTCCTGTTCTGGCTGTGTCTCTTCTTCTTCTTTTTGAACAACCACTACTTCCTCGCCTGGCTTTTTCATATCTAGCTGTTCTCTAGCAACTTCTTCTAAATGGTCTTCACTTCCTAAAGAAGACTCGTTATCTTTTAAATCTTTGTACCTTTTCTCTGAAGCATCTACTTTAGCTTTTAATTCTTCTACTTGTTTAGCAAGATCAATTCTTCTTTGATATATTCTCCAGTTGGTGACAAATAAAAAAATAATTATAAATACTGCTGCAACAACAAAAGCAGAATATCCTAATATGCTTTTAACAGAACTCTTTTTCTTTGTTCTATTTTTTGCTACCATAATAAATAGAATTACGAATCAAGAATTATGAATTATGAAAATGAATTTAAAGATTATTTTTAGAATAACCTGGATAGTGTTGGCAACAATAGTGGTTTTAAGTATGATTATTTTTACAATTGCTCCTCTGTTCCAATAATATCACAACTTTTATCCTCTGAAAACATCTAAAAATGTCTTCGTGGGTATTCTAACCCTGCCTTTTTGTTTTAACAGCTTTTTGCCTTTTTTCTGTTTTTCTAAAAGCTTTCTCTTTCTAGAATAATCTCCTCCGTAAAGATAACCAGTAACATCTTTTCTTTTAGCTCTAATTGTTTCTCTGGCAATAACCTTACCTCCTATTACTGCTTGTAAAGCAACAGAAAATTGTTGTGAGGGCAAAGATTCTTTTAACTTCAAAACCAAGGCCTTGCCTTCTTCATAGGCTTTTTCTTTTGGAACAATTTTAGAAAATGCAGGCTCTAAATCCCCAGCAATTAATATATCCATTTTAACAAGCTCTGAAGGCCTGTATCCTAAAACCCTGTAATTCATTGAAGCAAATCCCTGGCTAATCCCTTTTAGCTTATCATAAAAATTAACAATAATTTCTCTTAAAGGACTTTCGTATATTAAAATGCATCTTTCCTGGCTAATATGCTTTGTTTCCTTATAGTCTCCTCTAGTGTTGCTAAAAAGCTCCATTATTTTGCCCATATATTTTACAGGAGTTATAACTTCAATTAAAAACCAAGGTTCTTGAGCTTTTTCAACCTGGCTGGGCCAGTCAGAAGCTGAATAAATAAACTTATCATCTGCTTTATAAACAACAGATGGAGAAGAAATAACTAAATTAAGATTAAACTCTCTTAAAAGGCGCTCAGATATTATTTCTGCGTGTAAACTGCCTAAAAACCCGCACTTAAATCCCCTGCCTAAAGCTTCTTTGGTTTCTGACTCAAAAACTAGAGCTGGGTCATTAAGCTTTAGTTTTGAAAGAGCATCTTTAAGCAAATCAAAATCATCTGGATTTTCAGGATACAAGCTAGCATAAACCATTGGCTCAGGCTCTTTGTACCCAGCTAAAGGGCTAGGCCCGTCCTCGCCCCTAACAGCTATTGTATCTCCTACTCTTACTAAACCAGGCTCTTTAACACCAGTAGCTAGGTAGCCAATCTCCCCTGCTGATAATTTCTCTTGAGAAGAAAAATCAGGCATAAAATATCCCAGCTCTTTAATTTCACCCTCTGCTCCAGCTGCTATTAAGTTTATTCTTTCTCTGTTTTTTACTTCTCCTTCAACTACTCTTACATAAGCTATTACTCCTTTGTAAGAATCATACACAGAATCAAATATTAAAGCCCTGAAAGGCTTTTTTGAATTAGTTTTAGCACAAGGAATCTTTTCAATAATTGCTTGCAAAACTTTATCAACATTAAAGCCTTTTTTAGCTGATATTTTAATAACTTGTTTTTCTTCAACTCCTAAAAGTTCTGCCAGTTCTTTTGCTGCTTCTTTTACATCTGCTTGAGCTAAATCAATTTTATTCACCACTGGTATTATTGCTAGATTCTGCTTTTGAGCAAGCTCTAAATTAGCTAATGTTTGAGCTTGGATTCCTTTTGAAGCATCAACAAGCAGCACTGCACCTTCTACTGCTGCCAAAGATCTGGAAACTTCATAAGAAAAATCAACATGGCCTGGAGTGTCTACCAAATTTAAGATATAGTCTTTATACTTCATTCTTACTGGCTGCATCTTAATAGTAATTCCTTTTTCTCTTTCTAGCTCCATGCTGTCTAAAAACTGGGGCCTCATTTTTCTCAAAGCTACAGAACCAGTTATTTCCAAAAACCGGTCAGCCAAAGTTGACTTACCATGATCTATGTGGCTTATAATACAAAAATTCCTAATTTCCATTTAGTTTGCGAAAGATATATTTTTTAACAGTTGTTATTTCTTTTAATCTTAACATCAAAGCAGCAACACAGTATATTGCAATGCCTATTACAGAAGATACAGCTGCTTGCAAGAAAACCCCAACAAATGTCTGCATATTAACAAGCTGTGCCATTATCTTCAAGCTTAAAAAAGAGGCTAAAATCAACAAAATAGAACATATTAATATTTTAACAATAAAATCTAAAATCTCTTTTATCTTAATAATCTCTACTTTTTTATAAAGAAAAGCTAAAAGAAGAACCAGTTGAATGATACCAGATATGGAAAGGGCTAAAGGAAGGCCAACAACCAAACTATTATCAACTTTTTCTATATCCAAAAACCTTGTTAAAAAACTGCTAAAAATATTATTAAACCTTAAAACCCAGATAAAGAAAAAAGAAAGGCAGACGTTTACTAATATACTTGCTAAAGCTATTAAAGCAGGTGTTTTAGTATCTTGAAGGGCGTAAAAAGTTTTAGAAACCAGCAAAGAAAGTCCGTAAGCAAATATGCCAATAGAAAAAAGCCCTAAACAAGCTGCAGTAAGCTGGGTATCTACCCAGGCAAATTTTCCTGTTCCTAAGATTACCCTAACAATTTGAGCTCTTAAAATAAAGATTAATAAGCTTATTGGAATGATAAAAAAGATAATTTGTTTAAAAACTCCTAAAAATTCTTGGACTAATTTTTCTTTTTCCTTCCTGGAAAAATACAAAGCTAGAAAAGGGAAAGCTGCTGTAGAAAAAGAAGCTGCAATAAAAGTTACTGGCAAACGCTGAAGATTATCTGCCAAATTAAAAACAGCAATAGAACCGGCTGCTAGAGTAGAACCAATAGCTGTAATAACAATTAAGTTAATCTGGCTGGCTGCTAAACCCAAGGTTCTGGGCAAAGTAAGCTTTATGGCTTTTAAAAGTCCGGGGTGACAAAAGTCTAATGCTCTTTTTGGCTTAAAACCTAAACTGAATATTATTGGAGCTTGAACCAAAAGATGCAAAAGAGCTCCAAAAACAACTCCCCAGGCTAATCCTTTAATTCCTATTCTTGGCACAAAAAATAATATACCAGAAATAATCCCTATATTATACATTATTGGAGATAAAGAAGTAACAAGAAATCTTTTAAAAACCCTTAAAACTCCTGATATTATATTGCTTATCCCAAGCAAAATAGGGCTTAAAAACATTATCCTTGTTAAAGTAATGGTTGTTTGCAGTTTTTCTCCTGAAAAACCAGGAACAATTAAACGGAGAATCTGGGGAACAAAAATAATCATTAAAATAGAAATAATCACCAAGAACAGCAAAAAGGAATTAAGCAGGTTGGAAAAAAACTTCCAGGCCTCTTCTTTTGACTTTACTAAATACTCTGAAAAAAGAGGAATAATAGCAGCAGATATTGAGCCCATTATTAAAACCATTGCTATAAAATCAGGAATTCTAAAAGCTGCATAATAAATATCAAGCTCAGATCCTGCTCCAAAAGTACCCGCGAGTAGACGATCACGAAATAATCCCAAAATACCAGACAACAAAGAAGACACAGCTAAAATAACAGCTGCCCTGTTTATTGTCTTAGTTTCTGAATTAAGTATTCTTTTATACATAAACCACAGAGGCCCGTCCTCTTGAAAACTGCGAAGCTTAAATAGAGGACGGGCCTCTAAAAAGCTTTTAGAATTATTATTGGAGTCTGCTGGTTGAATTGACCAGCAGGGTTTCCTTTTAAAGCCTGCAATATTATCTTTTCTTTTCCTGCCAAGTCAAAGCTCCTGCCTACTATATTTCTGCCCAAATCATTAACATCAGCAATAGCAAAAGAAAAGCCAAACCTGTCTTTCAAACTCTGGCAAACCTTATTGCCATCTTTGCAAGCCAATATTCCTATTTCATTATACTCTTTAAAAGCTTTGCCATAAAACCCGTCTATTCTGCTTATGTTATGGCCTGCTACTCTGTAGAAAGTGCCAGGAAAACCTATTATTTTGCCTACTCCTCCTAAAAAAGAAGCTAATAATATTCTAGGCAGACCTGCTAAATTAATAGCAACCTGCATCTTATACGGGTTGCCAACAGAAAAGCCAGCAGGAGTCTTTTTAGCAAATTTAGAAAGAAATTTAGCTGCCGAGCCAAGCTTAACATCTTTTTTATATACTATTCTATTTTGCATAATAGAAACAATTTTCTCGCACAAAACAACAATATCTCCTTTTTGAGCTTTTGGCACAACATATTGTAAAACAATATCCTCTAGTTTATCAGAGCTGGTAATAAAATGAGTTTTTACTTTACTAATCATTTAATAATTCTACTATTTTTCCCCTTTAATTTCAAATAAAACACTTGACAAATAATTATTAGATGCTAGAATATAATTGTCTTGACAAGACGGGTGATCGCCCCGCCTCAGGCGGGGAGGAAAGTCCGAACACCTATTCCCCCGATGTCCATCGGGGGTCTAAAAAGTAGCAGTTGTCAAGGCTGCCGTCCCCACCTTTTTAAAAAAGATGGGGATAGAGGTGCGAACAGAGACGAGAAATGTGAAACGGCTAAATCCTTGCTAGGTGCAAGAACAAACCAAGAAAAAGGGATACGACTCTAATTCTTGGAAAAAGTAGTTCGCAAAGATAGATGATCACCTAAAACAGAATTCGGCTTACGGTCTTGCCAAGACAATAAAAAGGAGGACGCAATTTATTGGCGATTGCCTCCTTTTTGTTTAGATAAGGGTTTGGGATTTGGATTGAGAATCTAAGGCTTGGTTGACTAAAAAATCGGCTTGTTTGTTTTTTTCTCTTTTTATCAGCTTGAACTTTATTTTTCCAAAATCAAACTTTAAGTTCCAAACTTCTAAGAAAAGCTTTTGGATTTTTTCTTCTAGTATCTTGTACTCTGCCTTAAGCTGTCTTACTATTAATTCAGAATCTGACCTTATTTCCAGTTCTGACTTTTTGGCCAGTTCTTTTGAAAACAGGAGCTTAAACTTTTTTAAAGCAAAAATAACAGCTAAATATTCTGCTTCGTTATTAGTAAGATTATCTCCCAAATATTCAGAATATTCTTTTATTGTCTGGCCTTTTTCATTGCAGAAAACAACGCCAAGAGCTGCTTTGCCAGGATTCCCCCGAGAGCCGCCGTCTGTATAAATAATTATTTTTTTCACCCCTACACCAAACGAGCTTATGTTTCACATTAATAAAACTTTGCCCGTTTGTTTTAATTTATTATTCCCCAACCATATTGAGCTTATTATTTCTTTTCACAAAGTGAAAGCTCGTTATGGTGTGGGGGTTCATATGTTTTGCTCAGAGAATTTTATCAAACACTTTTTAAACTTTTCTAAATTTTTGTTGCTTACTTTAAACCCAGAAGCTTTAGGATGGCCTCCGTATGTTGAAAGAAGTTTAGAACAAGACTTCATTGCCTCAACAGTATTAAAACCATCTGGAGCCCTTACACTTCCCTGGCTGTTTTTATCATATTTTCTGTACAAAAATACTGGTTTTTTAAAGTTCTTGGAAACTACTGCTGCTGCCACTCCTAATAAAATAAGGTCCCAGGACTCGTCTCCTTCAAAAACAATATTCTCATTTTTCATTAGAATCCTTTGTTCTGTTTCTTTGACAATCTCTTGGATCATTCTCTTTTTTTCTACTCCTTTATCTAAAAGTTCTTCTGCCATTTTTTCAGCTTTTTTTATATCAGATTCAGTAAGTATTCTATAAGCTACCGGCAGGTCGTCTTTAATATCCCTTATATTCAACGAAGAATTAACCTTGATTATTTTTTCCATTAAACTAAAGTTTTCAAAATCATACAAGCTAAAAAGAGCTTGAATGCCAGGCCTCCAACTGTCTTTTAAATATGTCATCCCCTCTAAAATCATTTGTTCATTATCTTCTTTTCTTGGCATCATATCAGCTATAGTAGCCATTGCCACCAGTTCTAAAAAACTCTTTCTCAAAGGCTCTGATATTTTTAAAATCTGTTCTGCTAACTTAAAAACAAGGCCGACTGAAGCAAACTCTTTAAAAGGGTACTTATCTCCTTCTTGCTTTGGATCTACTATAATTGAAGCTTTAGGATACTCATTTAACGGCTCATGATGATCTATTATCAAAACTTCAAAACCCATTTTGTTTGCCAAATCAACTTCTTTTACATTGCCTATGCCGCAGTCTAAAACAACTAAAAGGGCTGGAGAAGTTAAAGAAGACAAGGCCTTTTTGTTAATGCCGTAACCTTCTATTTCTCTATCTGGAAAATAAACTGTGTAGTTTTCAGCTCCGGCAGAAACTATTGCTTCTTTTAGAATAATCACAGAACAAACACCGTCCATATCAGAATCTCCATAAATAATTATGGGCTCTTTGTGTTTTATTGCTTTTAAGATTCTTTTTGCTGCTTTGTCTAAATTCTTAATCTTTGCCATAATAATTCAAAGCGCAAAGCCCAGGCAATTTCTCCCCTCCTAAAAAAGCCAGCATTGCCCCTCCTCCGGTTGATAAATGACCAAAACTATGTTCTAAGTTAAACTCTGCAATAGCAGCTATAGTGTCTCCTCCACCAGCCACTTTAAAAGCTTTTTTGTTTTTACAAATGGCTTTAGCTATTTTTCTAGTTCCTTTATCATAAGGTTTTTTCTCAAAAAACCCTAAGGGCCCTGCCCAAACAATTGTCTTGGCTGTTTTGATTATATCAGAATAAATAGAAATCGTATCTTTGCCTATGTCAAAAATCAAATCACCTTTTTCAACTTTGCCAATAGCTGTTAATCCTTTAGCTGTAACAGCGTCAACAGGAAAATGCATTTTGCTTGAAGTTATATTAATCTTTTCAATCTGTTTTTTTTCTTCTTCTTCAAGGCCGTCAAGAGCCATTCCTTTAGCTACTAAAAGAGAGTTGGCTATTTTCCCCCCAATCAAAATATGATCTGCTTTATTTAAAAACTGCTTAATAGCTGCTGCCTTGGAAGAAACTTTAGCTCCTCCGATAATTGCTATTAATGGCCTGTCAGGATTCTTTAGGACTTTTGAAAGGACCAAAAGCTCTTTTTCCAGCAAAAGACCTGCTCCAGAAGGCAAATACTTTGTTATGGCCACAACAGAAGCATGAGCCCTGTGGCAAACTCCAAAAGCATCATTAATATAAATGTCTGCCTTTGAAGCAAGGTTTTTGGCGAATTCATCGCTGTTTTCTTTTTCACCCTTATTTGATCTTAAATTATCCAAAAATTTAATATTTCCAGGTACATATTCTCTAACTCTTTTCCAAACAGGATCTAAGCTTTTACCATCTTCTAAATGGCTCATTAAAATAACATCTGCTCCTTTTTCAACCAAATATTTAATAGTGGGAATTGTCCCCTTGATTCTAAAATCATTATCAATTTCTCCATTCTCTGAAAAAGGAACATTAAAATCGCACCTTACTAAAACTCTTTTGTTTTTAACATCAAAATCTCTAATCGTCTTCATAATTGTTTACTGTTTTCTGTTTACTGTTTACTGTTCTTGAGTGATTCTTTTAAAGTTTTTCTCAATTCTTTAATATTAACTTCTTTTCTCGGCCTCTTTTTTAAAGAGGACGATTTTTGTCCAGTAAAGGGAACGGGTGACTTTTTTAACATTTTTTCTAAAGAAATGTTTCTTTCTTTCCTGTTCTTTTTTAAACAAGCTTTACAATATACAGGCCTTTTGCCGTCTGGAGGAAATACAACTTTGGTTGGTTTTTTGCAAGCATTGCAAATAGCATCATAAAGAGTTGTCACAGGGTTTTTAGAGGTTGCTGCAATAACAGCTCTTTGCTCTATAACACCTGTCCACTTGCTTATCTTTTCTTCAACTATCTGTCTTTGAGTACCGTATCTTTCTCTTGATGCTTTTATTATTTTTTCTCTATTAGATGACTCTTCTGGTTTAAAGGGCAACAAAGTAACTGCAGAAAAGGGCCTGCCTGCTAATCCATCTATCATTAGCTTTAAATATATGCTGTATTTGGCTAAATTAACAATATCTGTGGCAAAAAATTCAGGAGCTAGTTCTTTTTCTAAAAATTCTGCATCTTCAGCTCCTACCCTAAAAGTAATCAGAGTTCCCACGTTGCCAAACACAGCGTCTCTTACTGTTTCTTCCATTTGAGCTATGTATTGGTGAGCTAATGTTAAAGATAATCTGTATTTTCTTGCTTCAGAAAGAATAGAAGCAAATGACTCTGTTGCAAAGTTCTGAAACTCATCAACATACAAGAAAAAATCCTGCCTTTTTTCCTCTGGAACATCTACTCTAGACATAGCAGCCAGCTGCAGCTTTGTAATTAAAAGAGCTCCCAAAAGAGTTGAATTATCTTCTCCTATTCTTCCTTTAGAAAGATTAAGAATCAATATCTTTTTCTCATCCATTACTTTTCTCATATCAATGGATGACTTAACCTGACCAATTATATTCCTAATCAACGGAGCTGATATAAACTGGCCCACTTTATTCTGGATAGCAGCTGTGGCTTCTATTTCGTATCTTTGGGTGTATCTTGAGTATTCATTAACCCAAAATGACTTGACAACAGGATCAGTGATTCTCTCCACTACTTTATTTCTAAAATCAGAGTCAGAAAGCATTCTATTTATTCCCAGCAAAGTGGAGCCTGGGTATTCCAAAAGAGCTAAAATAGAATTATTTAAAATATATTCCATACGAGCTGACCAAACATCTGGCCAGATTTTTTTAAAAACACCCATCAAACCTCCTGCTACCAAATGGCGGTATTCCAAACCAACACTTTCCATTACATTAAAAGCAATTGGATAATTCAAATCTGCAGGGTTAACATAAATAACATCATTGATTCGGCTAGAAGGTATAAAATCTAAAAGCTCTTCTGCTGCTTCTCCGTGAGGATCAACAAATCCAACTCCCAGGCCTTTTTGAATATCCTGAATAGCCATATTTTGAATCATAACGGTCTTGCCCATACCGGTTTTTCCCACGATATAAACATGCCTGCGTCTATCATCAAGCTTAATACCAAACTTCTTCTTAATATTTCTGAAGTTTGTTTCTGCAAAAAAGTTTACATCATTAATCATTTTTATTCCCTTCAATTAAGTTATTCCGTGGGGAGCCCTGGAGGGGCTTCTCCCTTCTTAGCTTCTATTCTTTGAACAAATGGAGCTGGGGCTGCCTGTTTGCCAGGAAAATGAAACATTGTTGCCAGTTCTTCTGTATTTAAAACAAAAGTTCCGCCTGAAGCAGGAAACTTAGGATCAATTCTTAGTTTATATTGTCTAAAAATCCTTCTTTTTCTGAAATAAAGCTTTCTGTCAAAGTATAGATTCTTTGGCAAAAACCAGCTCTTTTGAACTTTAGTGATATAGGGCTGGCCCCAAGGCACAATAGCATTTAAATCCTGGGTTGTAAAAGCTCCAAAATAACTTAAAGGCAAGCGAAGTTTTGCTTTAAAAAAGCTCTCTTTGTTTCCTAAATAGATAAACCTTACTGATGATTGAAATCCTAGCTTGGCAATTTTCTGCTCTAAAGCCCCGATAACTTCTCTTTCTCCAGGAGTAAGTTTCATTTCTGGAGGTATTATTTCTTTTTCTTCTGTTTTTGGAGCTCCAGGAACATTGCCTGTTATTAAAACATCTGCTGCCTCTACTAACAAAGGTCTGCCAGTAAAGGTTTTTCTGGTTTCCCTTCTAGCAAGCTTATCTCTTACCTCCTCGCCTTCAGTAACCCAAGGAACTTCATCGTTGGTAATCGGCTTGGCAACAAATTGAACCCATATTTGCTCTCCAGGTCCTGTTTTTGCCATTGCCTCAAGCAATTGGGCTAAAGGATCTATTCTTTTTTCCTCTAATGCTTCGTGCTCTGTTTCAAACTTGGTATAGGTTTTTATAGGATAAGGGTCAGGTTTCAGCAGCCTGTAATCAGCCCCCCACAAATCCCAATCTTTGTTAGGAATGTCTTGAGGAATAAACTTTGTATAATCATCAACAACAGAAATCTCAGCATCTGGATACTGGGCGTAAATAGCAGCCTCAACAGCATCTCTGTTAGCTTCTGGAAATCTGATAAAAAAGTGCGGCTCTCCGTTAATAGAAGCAATTTCAAAAGAATAGGACATTATAAACTTTCCTTCTATCCATTTTTCCCAAGAATATGGAGGATCGTAAACAATCTGCCAAAGGTTAGAAAGCACTGTTTCCATTGCCCTTATTGGCTTTAATATTTCTTTTGGTATCCTTACCTCAATTACTATTCTCTTGTTTTGAGCATTAAAAATATCCATTCTCCACCACTTCCACAAGAATAAAAAAAGCCGCCCTAGCACAAAAGGTGCTGGCAGCCACCACCAATCCTTAATAAACTCCCAAACTGAAGATAGTATTGAGATTAAAACTTGATTCAAATCCATTCTTATATAATATAACTAATATTATGCCTCTCTTATATTATACCTTCCTTTTTCGTTTCTGACAAAATATTCCCTGTTTTGAAGGTTTAAAAGAACAGTATTTTCCTTAACAAAACGCTGTTCTAAAACCTTATCCACTATCTCGTCTTTTGTTAAAGGTCTTTTTGCTTGTTTTAATGATTTTAAAATAATGTCTTTTACAACGCCTGTTTCATAGCCCCATTCTTTCAAAGCGTAAAGTCCTCTTCCAACTAAAATAAACCTGTTGTCTTTTATAAGTTCATTGTGTACTGTTGCTGTATGGACTTTCTTTTGATTAGAAAAAGGCATTTCTTCTATTAAAAAAGCTATTTTAGTAAAATGCAAAGGCTCTTGTTTTTTCTTTAAAACCAAGTAGGCCTTGTCTTTTATGCCTTTAGGATTAATTTCCAGCCAGTTCTTTAATCCGTATTTTCCTTCAGGATTCTTCTGAATTTCTTTTGATATTCCTATATATGAGGCAAAAACATCTTTATTACTCTTTTCCAACTCTTCTAAAGAAAAAGTCTTTTTCTCTTTTTTAAATCTATTAATAGTAGAATTAATAACTTTTTTTGCCTGGCTAATTGAATCTTTAGTAGTTGTCCAAAAAGCATGAAAATTATCATCTTCTGCAACTCTTTTAAAAGAGTCTTCATTTGTTAAAAGAAAAAATACTTGGTTTTGATATTTGCCTTGTCCTAAAACATCTAAAAGATCTTGTTCTTTTTTTAAGCCTCCAAAAGAATCAATAACTTGTTTAAAATGAGAAAATATTTCTTTATTCTTTCTAATTTCAGGCCTTATTTTTGAAAAACCTTCTCTTTCTATCTGGCGTACTCTTTCTCTAGTTATTCCATAGCTTTGACCAATAGCTTCTAAGGTTTCTCTCTCTCCTGTTTTTAAACCAAAACGCCTCTCAATTACATCAGCTGTTCTTTGAGGCAAACTTTTTAAATAATTTTCACAAACTTTTTGATAATTTACATTATTCATATTATTTTATATTTATTATTGTGTATTTATTTGTTATTTATCTATTTAAACATTTTATAAAAATAATGTCAACCTTTTCTAAGCTTAGCAATTGACAACCATAATAAATTATACTAACATATAACTTAGTTATTGTAAAGAACTAGTACCTTAATAACCTATTTTGGAGGTAAAAGAAATGGAAGCGAAAAAAAGAGCAGTAGCGTGCCTTATCGGCGGAATCTTTGGAATGTTGGTGGCCTTTGCTGTAAAGCAGGCCTTTGAATGGTTGTGGATAGCAGCGGGCATGATAGCTGGCGCATCATTAGCGTATCTTTGCTATGACCTTAGCCAAGTCTTTGAAAAAGCCCCTATCGCCTGGAAAATCACCAAGAAAGAAAGTTCTGAAGGAATAAACGCAGCAATAAAATGGTTCAAAAAACCCCATCCGTTTTTCTATTCATATCTGATAGCCCTATTCCCGAGTTACATTTTAGCTCGAACTATACCACCGGTTAATGTTGATTATTTCGAGAAAATATTTGTCCCTCTGCTTTTTACTATGGCAATCAGCATACTTCCTCCTGGTTTATTGGTCGTTTTGATTGAAGATATATTTAAGAGAAAAAAATTTTTTCTTTCTTCTCTTAAGGTTATTATCAGTACCAACCTGATAATGGAGGGGGAATTCCAAGAGGTTCCTTTTACTTACAAAAATTTCTTTGCGTTGGCAGGAAAAGAGTTAGGCTGGAAATTGTTGATAATTCTAAAAACAATACCAAAAATAGGAAAAATAATCTTGTGGTTGGTTTTCTACGAATTTTGGGTATTGCTAGGGAAATTCGTCTGTATGCTCATCAAGCTGATTCACTCTAAAGGACGAGTTGCCAGCGCATTTTACAGCGCCTTGGCGATTTTTATCTCCTGCCTGCTCTGGGGAAGAACTGCACAGACACCTACAGAATATGCTTTCGCAGTTATATCTGCGGGCGTTATAGGAGCTACCTTTGGCTCTGTCTCCTGCAAGATTTCCCAGCGCCTCGGCCTTGTGCCAAACAAATAGTCTGTCCTAAACCAAGTTTAGGGCAAAGCAAAATGCCTCTTCTTGAGGCATTTTTTTAATCCTTATTTATTGCGAAATTTATACCAAGCAACAAGAAGGTTGCCAGCTAAGAATATAGAAGAATAGGTGCCAGCAATAATTCCTAAAATTAAAGCTAAAGAAAAGTACTGCAAAGTAGCTCCTCCGAAAAAGAAGATAGCTGAAGCCACAAACAAAGTAGTTAAAGAAGTGTTTATCTGGCGAGATAGTGTTTGTTTAATGCTAATATTAACTGTTTGTTCAAAATCTTCTCCTCTTTTTAAAAGGTTTTCTCTTATTCTGTCAAAAACAACTACAGTATTATTAATTGAATAACCCAATACAGCCAAGAGTGCAGTAACAACAGGAATAGTAATTTCTACATTGTATAATTTGCCCAAAACAACAAATATTCCCACCGGAATCAAGATATCATGAAACAAAGCAATCACACTGGCAATGCCGTACTGCCAGGATTTTAACGGTCTTTTTACTTTTCTAAAAGCTATTGCAATATATATTATCATTGAAAGCAAAACAGATGCTACAACAATGTTAGTTTTCTCTCTTAATTCTTTTCCAATAACAGGTCCTATTGATTCAAACCTTTTTTCTTCTCCCAGCCCCTGCTCCTGAGATAAAACAGAAAGAATCTCTTGATGAAGCTCTTCTGAAATATTCTTCATCCTTATAATCACTCCTTTTTCTCCTGTTGGCTGAACATACACTTGGCCTAAATCAAACTGACTTAACTGATTTCTTATTTCTTCTGCAGAAGGCCTCTCCTGCTTATACTCTATTTCCATAATTGAACCGCCTGTAAAATCAATTCCAGGTTTTAAGCCAAAAACAAATAAAAATACAATACAAGCTATTATTAAAGTTATTGAAAAAAGAAAATATATTTTTCTGTGTTTGGTAATCATAATCATTTTAACATTTTAACATAATAACATTTTAACATTACGAAATTTACCCCCATAACCATTTGATGGTTTCTAGTTTTGTTCCAACAAATAACTGCAACAATGTTCTAGTTATAAATATTGCAGAAAACATACTCATTAATATACCAATGCTTAAGGTTAAAGCAAATCCTTTAATAAAACTGGTTCCCAAAAAAAACAAGATTAAAGCTACTATTAAAGTAGTAATATTGCCGTCTCTAATAGAAGGCCAACTTCTTTTAAAGCCTTCTGCTACTGACACAGAAAAGCTCTTTTCTTCTTTTAATTCTTCTCTCATGCGAGAAAAAATAAGAATGTTTGCATCAACTGCCATGCCAATAGATAATACAAAGCCTCCTATTCCAGCTAAGGTTAAAGTTACTGGGATTAATTTAAACAAACTCAAAATTATTGCAATATACACTGCCAAAGACATTGAAGCTAAAAATCCTGGGAATCTATAAAATATTATTAAGAATAAAATAACTAGTAAAAACCCAATTACCCCTGCTTTTAAGCTTTGTTGCAAAGAAACCGCTCCTAAAGTAGGGCCTACTGACTGCTGGGAAATTAAAGTAATAGGCACTGGCAAAGCTCCGGCATTAAGGTTTCTAGCCAGCTCTTTAGCTTCTTCTACTGTAAAATCTCCTGATATTCTAGCTTGGCCTCCGGCAATCTTTTCTTGCACAACCGGAGTAGATATTGGCACTCCATCAATATAAATAGCTAGTATTTTGCCAATGTTTTCTTCTGTGATTATTTCAAAAATATCAGAACCTTCATCATCAAACTCAAGCAGTATTACAGGGTCTGAAGTATTAGGATCAAAAGATATTTCTGCTTTATCTAAATACTTTCCAGTAAGTTCTGTTGGCAAATAAGGGTCTTGGAAAGCTAATTGCCAGTTTTCTACTTGCATTATTTCTTGTTCGGTTTTTCCCTCTAATTCTTTTCTCTTATCCAGTATTTCTTGAATCTCTTGTTCTGGCCTTTGGGTTCTAAACTCTAAAAAAGGAGTCTGGCCTATCATTTTAATTGCCTCTGCTGGGTCTTGTACCCCAGCTAATTCTACAACTAATCTATGGGTGGTGCCAGTGTCTTGAGTCTGAACAATTGGCTCTGCTACTCCAAACATATTAATTCTTCTTTCAATAATGTCTCTTAAGCCTCCCATTGCAGAAGAATAATTTTCTTTTTCTATATTAGACAAATCTGCCTCGTAAACTAAATGAGTGCCTCCTTGCAAATCCAAGCCAAGCTTAAAAGGAAAATCAGGAAAGCTGGGAAATACTTTCTTAATATATGTAGGATGAGCTAAATTAGCAGCAATAAATGCCAGCAAAAGAATGAAAATAAAAGAAAAATACACCCTATTTTTCATAATATAACCTTTATACCACAAATATTAAAAAAAGAAAAGAGGACCTATTCAGGCCCCCAATCATCATCCTCCTCTTTTACTCCAATTTGCATTGAAATGTAAAAAAGCATGAATATTAAAAGAAAACAAATCCAATATAAAACTTTTGAAAAGAAATCTTTCATTTTTTGCTACCTCCGCAAGGACAACGTTTGTATTTTATATTATGCTTTGGGCAAATCCCGTTCCGTCTCTTCTTCCCTTTAGATCTTATCGGATTGGTTGCCGTTATATTAACGGGCAATCCAAGTGTGCTAAACAAAGCTGGTAAAATAGGACTTCTCGCTACAAACTTATTTTTTCTCATTTCCTTACTCCTTTAATAAATTGAGGCATACAGTTTCCAAATAACTACCTATTATTATAGTCTATTTATTATAAAAAGTCAAGGCCTTGACTTTTTAAGGGGGTACTTTATAATTAGAAATCGTACTTTACACAAAATCTCAACCCAAATAAAGGAGGCTCTAATGAAAATTATAGCAAATATAATTCTTTATATGATATCACCAGACGGACAGATCGTAGTTCTCCTCCAAAAAAAATGGAACCATCCTCTTCACAAAGATAGATGGTGTATATTTGGGGGACACAAAAAAAAGAAAGAATCTCCAAAAAAAGCTGCTAAAAGAGAAATCAGAAAAGAAACAGGAATAAATGTAAAAGAGCCAAAACGATTCGGTGTTTTCAAATTTAATAACTTTGGTGGCCTGAGCTACCACGTGTACTATTCTGAGCTTACTTGCCAGCTTTCAGAAATCTCTCTCACAGAAGGCGGAGGATTTGCCCTACTAAATCCAGCTGAAATAAAAAAACTGCCATTAATCGGCAATGATAGGAAGATTTTGGAGAAGTTCTTCTCTTTTTTAGCCCGATCTTAACGGAAAGGGCTTTTTTATTTCCCACAACACTTTTTATACTTCTTACCAGAACCACAGTAGCAAGGCTCATTTCTTCCTATCTTTTTTCCTGGCCTTTGAGCAACCTTAGAATTAGACATTGGAGATCTTTGCACCTTTATTTCAACTTTCATTAAAGCATTAGCTATTGTGTTTTCTATTTTAGAAAGAAGCTGTTGAAACATTCTATGGCCTTCTCTTTTATACTCAACCAAAGGATCTTGCTGCCCGTATGCTCTTAACCTGACTGAATCTCTTAAATGGCCCATATCTTCCAAATGTTCAATCCAGAAAGTATCTAATACTTTCAAACACACATCCCTTTCCACTTGTTGTATATTTTCTCTGCCTATTTCTTGTTCTCTTTTAACATAATCTTGCTCAGAAAAACCTGCTTTTTTCAAAACTTCTAAAATATATTCTCTAAGATTTGAGTTTTCAAATCCTTGTAAAATCTCTCTTCTTTTCTTATAAAATACTTCTCTGTGCTTTGACATAACATCATCATAATCTAAAACATGCTTTCTAATATCAAAGTTCATGCCTTCTACTTTTGTTTGAGCTGACTCTATTGCCCGAGAAACCATTCTGGCTTCAATAGGCATATCTTCTGGTAGTCTTAAAGTATCCATCAAGCCCTTTACCCTGTCTCCGCCAAAAACTCTCATCAAGTCATCTTCTAAAGAAACAAAAAAGCAGGATTCTCCAGGATCTCCTTGCCTGCCAGATCTTCCTCTTAGCTGATTGTCTATTCTTCTAGCCTCATGCCTTTCTGTGCCAATAACGCAAAGACCGCCTGATTGTTTAACTTTTTCCTGTTCTTGTTTACTAGGAGGATTGCCTCCTAAAATAATATCCACTCCCCTGCCTGCCATATTTGTTGCTATGGTAACAGCTCCTGCTTTTCCTGCTTGGGCAATAATCTCTCCTTCTTTTTCATGATTTTTAGCATTAAGAATATTGTGAGAAATGCCTTGTCTTTCTAAAAGCTTTCCTAAATACTCATTCTTTTCAATAGAAACAGTGCCTACTAAAACTGGCTGGCCTTTTTCATACCTTTGTTTTATTTCTTTGACAACAGCTGAAAACTTACTTTCTAGGTTCTTGTAAATCCTGTCTGCTAGTTCTTTTCTAATTAAAGGCTTGTTAGTGGGAATAACAACAACATCCAGCCCATAGACCTTATCAAGCTCTTCAGCTGAAGTAACAGCTGTTCCAGTCATTCCAGCTAATTTTTTATATAATCTAAAATAGTTTTGAAAAGTTATAGTGGCAAAAGTTCTGGATTCTTGCTTAACTTCAACTCCTTCTTTTGCCTCTACTGCCTGGTGAAGGCCAGCAGACCATCTGCGGCCTGGCATTAACCTTCCTGTAAACTCATCTACAATTACAACCTGGCCTTCTTTAACAACATAATCTTTGTCTTTTTTAAAAAGAGTTTTAGCTTTTAAAGCAGCTTCCAGCTGATGAGTAGTTGTTATATCATTAGCTAGCCAAGGGTCTTGGCCTAAACTCTTTATAACATTGCTCTGACCCTGCTCTGTAAAAGTAGCTGTTCTGTCTTTTTCTTCAATAATATAATCTTCTCCTTGTTTTAAAAAGCTCACTAATTTGGCAAATTGATAGTATTTATCAGTTGGCTCTTGAACAGGAGAAGAAATAATCAAAGGAGTTCTAGCTTCATCTATTAAAATAGAGTCAACTTCATCAACAATAGCATAATTTCCGCCAAAGGCGGATCCGCCTTGCTGCGAGGCAGGCCTCTGGACCGTATCTTCTAAACAATAAACCATATTGTCTTTTAAATAATCAAAAGCAAACTCATTATTAGTGCCATAAGTAATATCAGCTAAATAAGCTTGTTTTCTTGAGACTGGTTTTAAAAAATCCTCAATAACTTTAAAGCCTCCAACTTTATCTCTTAATTCATCTTGCTCTGATTTTTTAAATTCTGGATCATACAGAAATGCTTGCTCGTGCACTATGCAGCCGACGCTAAGGCCTAAAGCATCATATATTTGCCCCATCCAAACAGTATCTCTTTTAGCTAAATAATCATTTACAGTTACAACGTGAACCCCTTTGTCTGTTAAAGCATTTAAATATACAGGCAAAGTAGCTGCTAAGGTTTTGCCTTCTCCTGTTTTCATTTCAGCCACTTTGCCTTCATGCAAAACAATACCCCCAATAAGCTGAACATCATAATGGCGCTGTCCCAAGGCTCTTTTAGCAGCTTCTCTGGTCAAGGCAAAAGCCTCTGCTAAAACATCTTCTGCTTTTTTAATTCTCTCTTTTAATTCTTTTGTCTTTTCTTTCAGATCAGTAAGTTTTTCATATTCTGGCTCAAGAGAGTTTATTTTTTTAATTGTTGGCTCAAGTCCTTTAAGATACTTTTCATTAGCATCTCCAAAAACTCTAGTTAAAATAGACATTATTTCTTTTTAAATCTTGCTAAAGGAGATAAGTGAAGAAGTTTTTTTAAAAATCTGCCCCCTTTTCTGCCAATATCTTTTTCTTTGTTTCTGTGTCTTTTTATTTCTCTTTCCAGCTCGTCTTTTACTTTATCAATTGCCTGTTCTATGCTTTCTCCTGGGGCCTCTGAAATTACTTTGTGGCCGTGCAAGCTAACCTGCACTTCGGCCCTAAAAATATCACCTTTTTTATGATGTTTAGTAACTCTGATTAATTCAACTGCAGCCTCAATAGGAGGCCTTTCATGCTTTAAAAGTTTTTCAACCTCCTCGCCTATTTTTTCTTCAACATAATCTCTTAGTTTTTGATTTAAAGATAAATTTTTTGCTCTTATTGTTGTTTTCATAAATATCTTATTATTTTATTATCTGAATTTCTTCTTTTAAAGAAACTTTAAATTTGTCTTTAACTTGTTTTTTAACTATTTTAATTAGGTCTAAAACGTCTTTGGACTTAGCTCCTCCTAAATTAACAATAAATCCTGCATGCTTTTTTGAAACTTCAGCCGAGCCTACTCTTTTGCCCTTTAACCCTGCTTTTTCAATTAAATAAGAAGAGGGTTTTTGGCCTGATTGGTTAACAAAAACAGAGCCTGCTGAAGCAAGGTTTAAAGGATGCTTTTGTTTTCTCAAGTCTAAATTCTCTTTAATTGTTTTCTTAATATCTTGCTTATTTCCCTTTTTAAGCTTTAAAACAACAGAAAGAATAATTAAGTTTTTATTCATCTTAAAAATACTGTTCTTTTCAGAAAATTGGCATTCTTGTTTAGTTATTCTTTTAACCTTTCCTGTTTCCACGTCAAAAACCTCAACTTCTTCAATATTATGTTCTATTTTCTTATCAAAGGCCTGAGCATTTCCATAAACAGCACCACCTATTGTGCCAGGAACACCAGCAGCCCATTCTAGGCCTAACAAAGAATTCTCCGCCGATGCCTCAACCAAATTCTTAAGGGGCGTTCCTGCTCCCGCTGTTATTCTAGAATTTTGAATTTTGAATTTTGAATTTTGAATTTTTATAATCAAACCATTAAAACCTTGGTCCTGAGCCAAAACATTTGCTCCTTTTCCCAATATGAAAAATCTCAATTTGTTTTCTCTGGCAAAATTAATTGCTTCAACAATATCTTGTTTTGTTTTAGCTGCAACAAAATATCTGGCTTTGCCGCCAATTTTAAAAGTTGTGAGTTTTTTTAAAGAGATGTTTTCTTGAATCTTCATTATATTATTATATCACAAATTTAATGAGCTGAGAGCGTTAACCCCTGACTAAGTCTATGTGGGTGACAGCCTCTCAGCCCAATATTTATTATAAACTATTATTAAAATAAAGCAACCCGCCTTCGCTAAAGCTATGGCGAGGCAAGGAAAGCAAAAACCCCGCTGAGCGGGGCTTTTGCCGACTTAGAAAGGGTTTTCACCCACTAATTGTATATTACCAAATGAAAATCATTTTGTCAAGCCAGAAGCCTCAACTTTTAATTTCCATATAGTCAAAAACCCCCAAATAGAACCTAGCCCGTATCCTATATGACGAACAATAAAAACAAGGGGAACAAAAATTAAAAGTTTAACATCTTTTTCTCTAAAGAAAATTCTTAAAGAGAAATAAAGATTAGCCAGGAAATAAAGAAAGGCTAAAAGCACAAATGCCCAAAAGATGGACCGATTAAAAATACCTCCTATCCCTAATACTAAAAGGGCCAAAACAAAAAATAAAGGAATGTAATGCCTTAATTTTAAAGTAACCCCTACAATTCTTATAGGATACACAGCCCAAATTCCATTTTTAAAATTATACCTAAAAAAATCCTTAAGCTCGGTCCTGCGAGGGTAATAATGTGCTTTAATATCGGGAAAAAACATAATCTTTCCACCTGCTTTCTTTAATCTTAAATTTAATTCCATATCCTGACTCCTGGTTAACCTCTCATTGAATAAACCTATTTTATTAAAAACCTCTCTTTTATAGCATCCCCCAAAAACGGTATCGACCTCTCTGGGCTTTCCTCCCCCAATGATATAATGAGCATTGGCTGCACCAAAAGGAGAGGCAACTGCCCTTGCAATGGCTTTGGCAATAATTCCTTCGTCTTTAGAAAGTGGTATAGTTACTCCACCTACATTATCCACGTTATATTTATTTAAATAATCCACGCATTTAGAAATATATCTTTTATCATAAATAGCATGGGCCCCCATTAGAATAATAATGTCCCCTTTTGAATTTTTAATACCTATATTCATTCCAAAAGGAGCAGCTTTGTTTTTATTATCTAAAAGTTTAATAAAACTGTATTTTCTCGTATATTCTAACACAATATTCCTGGTTTTATCTTTAGACATTCCGTCCACTACAAAAATTTCCAAATTCTCTTTTAGAAAATCTTGACTAAGTAAAGAATCTAAGCATCTGCTAATGAAAAACTCTTCATCGCGACAAGGAATTACCACTGAAACAAAACTCATAATATTCATTTCATTAATTCGTTTATCTTACCCCTTGTTAACAAACCAACATAACCTGTACCAGAAGTTAATCCTAAAGGAAATAATATTTCAGAAGAATATTTTTCTTGAAATCTTATTACAGCAGATCTAGTTAAAGACCCAAAATAGCTTGTAACCAACCCTTCTGGATAAATATCAGACCCTTGTAATTTCAAAAACTGCTGAAGACAATTTACCTGCTGGCTGGTCATGCCAAAACTCAAATTAACTGTTATCTGGCTGCAAGAACCAGAAACTGGAACAGGAGGAATTCTTCCCTGCCTGCTAGCTAAAATATTTGCTATTCTTGTTTGAACCTTGACAATCTCAGCCCTAAGATAGGCTATCTGGGCTAAAAGCTTTTGAATTAAATCTGTATCGTCTTGATTTTTTATAATAGAAACTGTCCAGGAGAATGGATAAAATGCCTCGTCTGTTCCTTGAGAATCAGCTGCTGAAGGAATTAAATATAAAGCCTTAATATCCTGGCCAAAACCATTAACAATAAAATCTCCTTTACAGTCCTTGCTCAAATCTAAAAAGCTTACTTTATAAGAACCAACTGAGTTTTGAGTAATATAGGGCAGTTTAAAATTAACTCCGGAACGACAGCTGAAAGCAACCTTTAAATCATCGTTGCCTCCAATTATCTTATACCAGTTGCCTTCCCATTTCCTGGCAAAATCAGTATAGCTTAGAGAGCTTTCTCCAGACAGAGGCAGAAAATTAATCTTGCTGCTTACATGAAAATTTTTAAGCAAAGGATTTAAATAACAATACCTGTTTCCATAATTGCAATCATTTATTAAAATAGCTATTGTCCAGTCAAAAAAGATATCAGAAAGCTGTTCTTCAAATCCATTAATCTCTAAAGCATAGTTTAAGCTATTTATCCCTACCTTGCCTGATTTTAAAGAATCAGACAAAATCTCTATTCCGTAATGATCAACTAAATATTGAGTGAAAAGATTCAAGCTGGCGTAATCCTTACTGCTTCCAGACCAGTTGATAATTGAATCAGAAGAATCTTCTGCAAATGCCTTCATTCTCCTCTCAAGATTACTGTCTGTTGAGTCATCATAACCTAAAAACGTTATAGCATACTCTGCTCTTGCCTCATTTAACCAGGTTTCTTCTATTAGTCCGTAATTATTCTCTTTTTGATTGAATGTTATTAGATGAACAAATTCATGGGCCAAAAAGCTCTTTGCTAAATGGCTTGTAATGTGATCGGAGTTTAAATAAAGCATTTCTCTCTGATTTGAGTCGGGCACTTGAACTTTTAGGTATTCATCGTTAGACCGAAAATATCCTCCAGCACTATTTGCCATTGGATGTATTAAAATAGTTATTCTCTCTTCTTTATCAATACCAGGGTTTCTTTCTGAGCCGAAAACAGAGATTAGCTTAGAATAGATATTATTTTCAAACTCATTTTCTAGCTCAGTTAAATACTCATAAACTTTATTTTGAGGGGCAAAACTCCACCAGCTTTGATCAACATAAAAGTAAAGTTGAGGGGTGACTTTTATTAAAACAGCCTCAAGCTCATCCCTTGTATTTAAATCATAGGAAGGGTCAATGTAAAAATTACGCCTCTCTGAAACAGAATCAGCTTCAACGCTGAAAGCCACTCCTAAAAAGATTATTAAGCTAAAAATAAGAATGGTCTTTTTCATCATATATATTATTTTATCACAAGAAAAAACTTTCTGCAAAGCAGTTAGTGTCTAGAGCTTTTGATAAACGCCAAAGAAAAACCTAAAAATAGTCCTAGGATTGCTGAAAATAGCGGGATAAAAACAGAAGGCTTTTTTTCAACAACATCAGGCTCTTTAATAACTTCTGTTGGAATAAATATTAGGGCCGTACTTTCAATTCTTTCTAATTCCGCCTGCACTCTATCAATCTCCAAGTATAAAGAACCAACCTGCTGGCCCCTTAAGGTAAGAAAAGATATATCTTTTTCAATACTTTGTATTTCTTTTTCTAAAATACTTAATAGTTTTCCTATCTCTTCCTTTTCTTTCTGCATCTTTATTTTATGGCTTTCTACAATAGCTTTATTAAGGTTATTGAAATCTTCTTTCACTTTATCGTAGTCTTTGTCTAAAATCTTAATTTCTATTAATAAAGTGTTTCTAATATTAACTGCTTCCGAAACCTCAACACCGTAAATCCCGTTTCTTATTTTTCCAACTAGATTAACTGGATCTTCTATATATTGCTCTTCTGTTGCATATAAGCCGTGCATCCTTTTTATTGACCCTATTTCTATAAAAGTTGTTCCTTCATACTTTAAAGGAGCTAAAAAAAACCAAGCAACTCCCAGAATTAATCCAAGAAAAAACAAAGAAAATATAATTTTCTTTTCTTTTCTTACTGTATTAATAATATCTAATAAATTTATTTCTTTTAATTGGTTTTCCATTGTAGTATATCTTTTAAGGTTTTAATTATTTTTTCTCTATTTGAATTTTTAGCCGCAAAAGAAAGAATGTCTAACGCATTGTTAAATTTTTCCTCATCAAAATCAGAAAGCCTGGCTGAAAATATGCTCTTATAATGAGTAGCCATTATTCCTTCTTCTGTTGCAAAAATTTCTTCTGAAAGCTTTTCACCAGGCCTTACGCCTGTAATAACAACTGGGATATCTTTATCTGGCTCGAGACCAGAAAGCTTAATCACTTCTTTTGCTAAGTCTATTATTCTAACAGGATTACCCATGTCTAAAACGAAAACTTCTCCCCCTTTTCCCATCTGAGAGGCCTGCAAAACCAAACTTACAGCTTCTGGTATAACCATAAAGTATCTTTCCATTTCTTCGTGAGTAACTTTTACCGGGCCTCCTGTTTTTATCTGTTCTTTAAAAATAGGTATTACGCTTCCCCTGCTTCCCAAAACATTACCAAAACGAACAGATATAAACCTTGTATTGCCTTTCTTGTTTAATGCATGGCAAATCATTTCTCCTACCCTTTTAGTAATTCCCATTACAGAAACAGGATTTACTGCTTTGTCTGTAGAAATAAAGATAAACTTTTCTACCTCAAAACTGAGAGCTGCTTCTGCTACTATCTTTGTACCGAAAATATTGTTTTTAACAGCTTCTTCAGGTTCTGTTTCCATTAAGGGCACGTGTTTGTAAGCTGCTGCATGAAAAACAATATTTGGCCTGAATTCTTTAAAAACCTGCCTTATTTTCACCTGGTCTCTAATATCAGCTATAATAGGAACTGCGCTTTGAATTTCTTTTTTAATATTAAAAATTCCTGTTTCGTCTTGGTCTAACAGTAAAATCTTTGAAGGGTTTAATTTTGCTGCCTGCCTAGAAATCTCAGACCCAATAGATCCTGCAGCTCCGGTTATCAAAACAACCTTATCTTTTAAAAGGGCTTCCAGATCAGAACCATCTGGCAGAGAAACCTCCCTTTCTAAAAGATCCTCTATTTTAAAATCTCTGATATCGGTTAAAGAAACCTGGTCATTAACTATTTCAGACAAAGAAGGAAGAACTTTTATTTTCTCTATACCTGATTGCCTGCCTTTCTCTACTGCTTTTTTAACAACCTCTTTTCTAGCAGAAGGAAAAGCAACTATTATCCCGCTCGGCTTATACTTATCAACTATCTGAACCATATCCTCTATCCCCCCTAAGACTTTAATACCGTGAATAAAGCTGGCTTTTTTAACAGGGCTGTCATCAATAAATCCAACCGGCAAATAAGGGCTTTTAGAAGACTGGATGCTTCTGGCTATCTGTTCTCCTGCATCCCCCGCTCCAACGATCAGGACTTTTTCTCTTTCTACAAAATCCTTTGTTTTTAAAAGCTGCAGATAAACCTTTTTAGAAAATCTTATTGCAGAAGTAAAAAACAGAACTAAAACATAGCTTATAAACAATGTGGAACGGGGAAAACCAATAAAAGAAGAAAAATCTCTTGATAAGAATATAGCAGTTCCTAAAAATAGAAAAGAAAAAGTAGTACTAAAAAATAAAGATATAATCTCTCTAGTGCTTATATAAGACCAGGAAAAAGAATACAGGCCAAAAAAATAAAAAATAGGTATATGAAAAACAAGAGCTAAAATAGCTGTTATTTCAAAAGCAGAAATAAATTCTCCTGGTATTGCTCCGTCAAACCTTAAAAGAAAAGATAAATAAACAGCCAAAATAATCAGCAAGACATCAGCTGATATGAAAAATAATGTTCTGGTTAAAGCTGTTTTTCTAAATAGCTTGTCCATAAACCCCCTCACCTTTAAAAATTATAAAAATCATATTTATTTCTTCCCCCCGTTAAAAGGTGGGGGGTAAAATTCTTTTACTTGAGATATAACATATTGAACCTGCTCCTGGGTTAATTCAGGATACATTGGCAGAGAAATAACTTCTTTAGCTAATCTTTCTGAAACAGGAAGATTAAAATGAGACAAATTAAGCCCTTTTTGCCAATGAGTTGGAACAGGGTCTTTAATTAAAGTTTCCACTCCCCTATCCTTTAAAAACTCAAGCAGCTCATCTCTTTTTTCAGCCTTAATTACATAGTTTTGAAAAACCCCTTCTGCTGCAGGAAGCCTTACGCCTGAAACACTTTCCAGACCCCTGCTGTATTCTTTGGCAATCTCTTTTCTTCTTTTTATCCATTCTGGTAGATACTTCATTTTAATATTCAACACAGCTGCCTGAATATTATCTAGCCTTGAATTCCAGCCAAAACATTCAATGCTTGTTTTGGTTAGCTGGCCATGATCTCTAAAAAGCTTAGCCTTTCTGGCAATATCATTATTATTAGTTGTTAAAGCTCCCCCGTCTCCAAAACAGCCTAATATTTTAGCAGGGTAAAAACTAAAACATCCAGTATGGCCAATAGATCCTGCTCTTCTTCCGTTAAGCTCAGCTCCTAAGGCTTGGGTTGAATCTTCTACTATGGCTAGATTATACTTTTTAGCTATTTCTGTCAACCTTTCCATATTGCACATTCTACCGTTCAAATGAACTGGAATTATTGCTTTAAGTTTTTCCTGCCTGCCGGCAGGCAGGTCAGTAATGGCTTTTTCAACTAAATCCATGTTCATTAAGTAGTCTTCTCCAACATCAACTAAAACAGGCGCAGCTCCTGTCTGTACTATAGCAGATATTGAAGCCACAAAAGTATGAGAAACTGTTATAACCTCATCTCCCTGCCCAATTCCCAAGACCTTTAAGGAGAAGAATAAAGCATCTGTTCCGCTGTTTAAAGCCACAGCATGTTTTACACCTACAGAATCAGCCAGATTCTTTTCAAAATCTTCCACGTCCTGCCTTAAGATAAGATCGCCCGATTCCAAAATCCTTCTAATCGCAGAATCAATCTCCTCTTTCAAATTATTGTATTGTAAAGAATAATTAACGAATGGAACTTTCATAAATTTTTTGAGCTATAGATTCTACATCTAAGCCACACTTTTTATATAAATAATCTACTGAACCTATAAAATCAAGGTATTTGTCAGGCAAAGATATTTTATTTATTTTAACATCTTCCAAAACGTCTGACACAGCAGAACCCAACCCCCCAATAACGCTGTGATCCTCTAATGTAAAAATAATCTTATGGCTTTCTGATAGGATTCTCAATAATTCTTTATCAATGGGCTTAATTGTAGGCATGCTGACCAAAGTAATATTTAAACCTTTTTCTTTTAATTTATCAACAGCCTTTTTTGCCTCAAACAACAAACTTCCACAAGCTATTAAGGCGATCTTTTCTCCTTTGTTTAAAATAATCCCTTTGCCTATTCTTAATTCTGGTTTATTTGCATGAACCTGAGGCGCGTTATTTCTCCCAAAACGGATATAAAGAGGCCCTTGATAATTAACTGACTCTTCAGCTAAAGCTTCGATCTCTAAAAGATCTCCAGGCGCCACAACTGTCATATTTGGCAAGCTTCTCATTACAGCAATATCTTCTGTTGCCTGATGGGTAACTCCATCCATACCATAAACTAACCCGCCGCCAGCTCCCATTAAAACAACATTTAAATCATGAAGGCAGACATTTATTTTAATACTTTCTAATGCTCTTATGGTTAAAAACGGGCTGATAGAATAACAATAAACCTTTTTTCCAGCTAAAGCCAACCCGGCAGCTATGCCAACCATATTTTCTTCTGCCACCCCGCAGTTAATAAATTGATTAGGAAGATTCTTCCTGAATGAACCAAAGAACCAGCCCAAATCAGCTGTTAAAACCATTATATCGGAGTCATTCTTGGCAAGTTCTTCTAATTTTTGGGTAAATACAGTTCTCATTTTAATTCTTCTAAGGCTTTTTCAAATTCTTCTTTTGAAGGATGTTTTGAATGCCATTCAATCTTGTTTTCCATAAAAGAAACGCCTTTGCCTTTTATAGTATGGGCAATAACTGCGCTTGGTTTACCCTGCTCAAAAGGAACGCTGCTAAGAACATTTATAAGCTGAGAAAGATCATGGCCGTCAACTTCTTTTGTTTCAAAGCCAAAAGAATTTATTTTATCTTTTAAATTAGCCATATCAAAGACATCCTCTACTTTGCTTATTGCTTGAATCTTATTATAATCTATTATAACTGTTAAATTATCAAGCTTGTGCTTTGCAGCAAACATTAAAGCTGGCCAAACACAACCTTCTTCCATATCTCCGTCAGAAGAAAGAACAAATACTCTTGATTTTGAATTATCTATTTTTCTTGCCAAAGCCATGCCAGTACTAACAGACAACCCATGACCCAAAGAACCAGTTGTAAGCTCTATGCCCAAATCAAGATTTCTCTTGGGATGATATTCAAAAATCCCTTCATCAACTGAAAACTGTTCAAGTTTTTCTTTTCCAAAAAATCCACGCTCAGCTAAAACAGTGTATAGAGCAGGGCCTGCATGGCCCTTGCTAAGAATAAAAATGTCTCTGTTTTTGTCTTTTTTATTATCAGGATCTAGTTTTAATATTTTAAAATATAAAACAAGTAAAATATCAACACAAGAAAAACATCCTCCAATATGAGGGCTTTGGGTTTTATAAATCATTTCTAAAACTTTTCTTCTTATATTTCTGGCTGTTTCTTTTAAATCTTGCATGTTTTTGTATTTTTCAGTATAACCAAATCCTTTAAAAAAATCAATTTAAAATAGGGCCTTGAAAACAGTTTTGACTAAAATCTTAAAATCAAGAAAAAATGATCTTTTTTGCACGTATTCTACAGCTAACTTCAGTTTTTTGGGCTTTATCTTTTCTCTGTAAACCTGGTGAGGATCTGCAGCTCCTCTTAATATTTCTTCTTCATGAACATCTTCCAATGTTGCAAGATCAGTCAACCCTGGTTTGACGCTCAAAATAATCTTTTTTGTATCTTCAGGATAAGTTTCAACTTCTGAGGGCACTTCTGGTCTTGGGCCAACAAAACTCATTTTTCCTCTTAAAACATCTATTAATTGAGGAAGCTCATCCAAATTATGATCCCTTATAAACTTTCCTATTTTGGTTAATCTCGGATCATCAGCAGAAGTAGAAGGCCCTCCTATTTTATCAGCATTTGAAACCATGGTTCTAAACTTAAACATTCTAAAAATCTCTCCGTTCCTCCCTACTCTCTTGCCTCTGTAAAAAACAGGACCTTTATCTTCTTTTTTTATCAAAACAGCTATTACTAAAATAACTGGTGAAGAAATAACTAGCCCAAAAATAGAAAATATAATATCAAATAATCTTTTCCCCATACTTTTAAATGAGCTAGGCCCGTCCTAGCCCCTAAGCATCTTGATTTTTTTAATCTTCTAAAAATAAGTTATGATATTTTTCTAATTCTCCTTTATATTCTATCCAGTTTTTAACAAAGTCCCTGCACCCATCAAATCCTCCCATTGTTTCAACAATAAAATCTCTTTGAGTAACAGAAGGAAAGTTTTTTATTCCAATAAAGTCAGGGTAACTGGACCATTTATATTCTTCTAAAAAAGCATGGGCTCCTGCTGGATTTTCAATTCTTATTTTTTTCCATTCAGGGTATTTTAAAGATAAAGGATTCGTACAGATATATGCAAGAACTACTTTTAATTGCTCATCTGTTTTAATATGAACTGCATTAAATCTGCTTTGAAAAACATGTCCTTGTCTATTGTATTTTCTATTAATATATCCTCCTAATCCAGTTCCTGTTTTAGACATAAATTTAGTTATACCATTATCTTTTATTTGTTTTAATAATAAATGAATATGGTTTGGCATAAAACAAAAACACAAAATATCAACCAATCTATCTCTTTCATCGATAAAGGTCGAGGCCCGTCCTCGCCCCTTTTTAAAGCGAGCTCTTGCTTTTCTTCTTCTTTGAATGTTAGCCGCTCTTGAATCATTGAATTCGTAAAGAGAAAAAATACCACGATAATAATCGTTTGTGTTATTAAACAATACATTATTATCTATTGCTCTTAGGATAATATGATATATGCTATTATTATCAAATTGTTGTTTTCTATATGGCATATTAGGGGCTAGGACGGGCCTAGACTTTTTTAGGGTTTTTGAAGATGAAGACTATTTTGAAAGAATACTTTTTAAAAAAAGGTTTTAGCAAAGAATCAACTGCTTCTAAAAACCTTAACAATATTTTCCCGCCGGGAAAATTTAAAAATGGGATTGCTAGCCAGGAAATCATATGAAAATAGTAAATTTGGATCTCTTTGAAAAACTTCTTAGCCAGGTCCAAATCCTTTGCTTTAAAAATATGTTCTGCTGCCCATTCTGTTCTTCTGCCTGTTTTTTTATTAATTTTTCTTTTTAAATTAGTCAAAGGGTTATGACCAAATGTCTCTATGCCAATTAAACAGCCGTCTGGCTTTAAAACCCTGGCTATTTCAGAAAAAGCTTTTTCAATATCTAAAGAAGAAAAAGTTCCTCCGTCAAAAACAACATCAAAAGAATTATTTTCAAAATCTAAGTTCTCGCAGTCCATTTTTAAAAACTTTACTTTTGTCACTCTTCCTCTAGCAATATTTAAAGATTTTCCAGAAAGATCTATGGCAATCACTTTTTGAGCAGACTTTGCCAACCAGGAAGAATGAATTCCATTCCCGCATCCGTAATCTAAAACTTTTTTATCTTTTATTAAATCTTGCGTTTTCTCTTTCAAGAATCTGTAACTTGCCAAAACAAAAGAATTAAAACCCTCAAAATCCCCTTCTGTGCCTAACTGCTCTTTTGCTTTTTTATTGTAATACTCTATTTCTTTTTGCTTTCTTTCTTCCATAATATTTTGGATATGCCTATTAAAGAACCTGTGCCGTATCCTAAATGCCTGGCTGAAAAAACCATTGGCATAACGAATAATAACAATATATTCCTTTCTCTAATTGAAATCTTCAAGGAAAAGTAGACCGAGATTAGAAAATAAAGAACCAACAAAGAAAAAAATACTATCCAGAAAAAAGGAATAAATAACGACAAAATAAAAATAGACAGTAAGCTTAAAACAAACAATAAAGGAATATAATGCCTTATCCTTAAAGGAGCTTTTGTAAACTTAAGGGGTAGAATCGCCCAGGCTCCATCTCCTACATTGTGCCAGAAAAAATCTTTTATGCTGGATTTGGGATAATAATAGCTTATTATTTCCGGAACCAGCAATATTTTACCTCCTGCCTTTTTTAATCTCAAGTTAAGTTCTATGTCCTGAGATCTTGCCATGTTTTCATTAAAAAGCCCTATCTTTTTAAACACTTCTTTTTTGTAACACCCCCCAAAAACAGTATCAACATACATTGGTTTATCAGTGCCGGTTCTAAAATAAGAATTACCAGAACCAAAAACGCTGTTCAAGCAAAGAGCTACGGCTTTAGAAACCAAATCCTCAAAAACAGGAACAGTTCTGGTAATTCCTCCAACATTGTCTGCCTCCCCTTTTTTAATATACTCAACGCACTTTGAAAGATAATCCTCCCTATATCTGGCGTGAGCATCCATTCTGACAATAATATCTCCTGAAGATGCCTTAATGCCTATATTTAATCCAGAGGACGTAATCTTTTTGGGATTTTCCAAAAGCTTAATAAAAGGATGTTTTAAAGAATACTCTTTTACTACTTCTCTTGTTTTGTCTTCTGACATTCCATCAATAACCAAAACCTCTATTTTATCTTTTGGATAATCTTGGGCTATTATAGAATCAAGACATTTAGCTATAAAATTCCCTTCATTAAAACAAGGTATTATTATGGAAACAATAGGATAATTCATTTAATTAAGGCATTGATTGATATTTCTAATTAATTTATCTGCGATAAAATCCTTAGAATGATATTTTTTAATCCAGGCCGGGCCTTTTAATTTAAAATCGTTCTTAATATGGCTGTAGTTATTCAAAACATTTTCAAGTTGATTTTTAATATCTTCCCTAGAAAATACTTGTAATACCGGCGGTTTTTCTTTTGTCACCTCCTGAAAAGCCTTTTGGTCTATTGAAGAAATTAGAATATTACCTAATCCCAATGTTTTTTGAATAATAAGAGGAAAATGACCTATTCCGAATTCTTTGTCTTTAAAATATCCAAAAACTAAAGAAGAATCATTAATCGTTTTCAGTAAATCAGGATAAAAAAGGGGCTTGATAAATACAACTATGTGATCGATACCGAAATCTTTTACTAATTTCTTTGCTTTTTTGCTGTCTTTGCCCCAGTCAATCATTATCACTTTTACTGCATCTTTATGAATTTTATTAAAATCAGCTAATCCCTTAATTAAAATATTAGTTCCCTTTTGATGAAAATTTATTCTTGAGGGAGAAAAACAAATCAACTGTTCTTTAAAGTCTTTTACAATATCCCTTCTGCTCTCTTGGGCCCTTTTAAATAAGTTATCTGGAGAAATATAGTTTGGAATCCACTCATATTTTTCAGCTTTTATCTTTTTTAAACCCTTTAAAGTTCCTGTGTCAATATTATCAAAAAAAATCATCTTTGATCTTTTATAAGCTCTTTTTAATAGAAAAGAGAGGGGCTTCTTTTCAAACACAAACTCTCTTATATCTGACCCAGCGGCAAAAGATATTAAGGGCTTTTTGCAAAACTGCAAAAGTGAAGGCAAAAATTGCAAAGCTATATTTAAATCATAAGAGCCGAATCTTTTATTAATATTCAAAATATCTTTCAAAGAATGAATATTGAAAAATTTAACCCAGGAAGGAAGCTTTTCTCCGATAGAAGAATCTTCCTGTCTAGGATCTTCCGGAAAAAAAATAACAGGCCTGCCTTCTTTGTCTCGTTTTCTAATTCTTATGTAAAGATCAACATCCAGTCCCCTTTCTCTTAGGTGTTTTGTATACCAATATGCACAATTGCAAACATTTCCGATAAAAGCTATTTTTAACATAATTTCTTTCTTCTTTTGAAAATAATAGAATAAAAATAATGCATCCAGGCAAGAACAAAAGCTTTATAGAAATTAGGATAGTCTTTGCGGTATTTTTTTCTTATCTCAATATTAATTTTTAGTCTCTGCAGATTGGTACAGTTGAAAATATTTCTTCCTCCACTATTCTGTGTTCCTTTAATATACTTAACAAAATATTCCTGAAAATTATAGAACTTGCCTAACTTTCCCAGCTCTAACCAGAAGCTCCAATCGTGAACAAAGGGCTTTTCCCTGCCGCAGTAACCGTTAACTTTCTGCCAGCTTTCTTTTTTGAATACAACGCTGCTGTGGACAAAAACATTTTTAACAAGGATAGACTTTCTAATATCTTTATCCTTTTCTGGAAACAGATATTTGTCTGCCTCCTTATTGTTTTCATCTATTAGTATCATACCTCCTCCGGCTAATACATAACTTGGGGAGTTCTCTAAAAAAATAATCTGTTTTTCCAATTTCCTATTATCACACCAGTAATCATCTGAATCAAGAACAGCAATATAATTACCCCCAGCCGCTCTAATTCCATTGTCTCTTGCCTTTAAAGAACCTGCATTGTTTTGATAGATGTATTTTATCTTTTTTTCTTTAATATAAGGATTTATAACCTCTTTTGTACTGTCTTTTGAACCATCATCAACTATAATTATCTCTATGTTTTTATAGGTTTGTTCTAAAGCGCTGTTTATTGCTTTCTTTATATATTCTGCCCTATTATAAGTGGCAATAATTACACTAACAAGAGGATTGTTTCTCATGTTTTTGAGGTATTCTCTAATATTTTTGTTATTAAAACAGCTCTATCTATATTGCTTTTGGCTTGTTTTTTAAGGCATTTTTTAAAATAATCAACAGCATGCTGCAAATTATCTTTCTCGTTAATATTATAAGTTTTCTTTTTTGTAATTAATTTATCGCCAAGAATACCTTTTGTTTTTTTATAACAACTATAACTTAAAGAGGGCTTTTGCATAGAGCTGTAAATCAAAGTTCCTTTTTCTCCGTAAATTATCAGCTTCATTTCTTTTTCTGGATAGTTTGAACTAACAACGGCTTTACCAGTTATTTTTTTATTCTTAAACAGTATTAATCCAGTCTCTGTTCTTTTTTTATCTTTTAGCAAATCTATTTTTTTAAATGTAAGAGTTTGTAAGGGAACAAAAACATCCAGTATTGAAAGAAGATGGGAACCAAAAAGCCAGTAAGAATCGTATTTTAAGAATCTCCCCAAGTATTTTAAAGACAGTTCTATTGATTTAATTTCTCCAATGGTATTGCTGTCAATAATTTGTTTGGCTCTTTGAATAGATTTTGAAAAAGTATAAGTAAATTCCGTTAAAAGCAAAAGTTTCTTTTTTTGAGCAATTCTTTTTAATTCTAATACCTGTTTCGTTTTTCGGGCTAAAGGCTTTTCACACAAAACATTTTTATTGCTTCTCAAGGCCTTTTTAACTATTGAATAATGGGTATCAATCGGGGTAGCAACAACCACAGCTTCAATGCTTTTATCCTGCCAGATTTTATTTATGTCTCTGGTAAACTCTTTATTATTTTCAACATTAAGCGCACAGATATATTTTAAAAAAAGATTTTTATCCTTTTTAAAATAGCTTGCCAATCTTTTTCCCCAATATCCATATCCAATTTGAGCTATATTAATTTTCATTTATTTGCTTCCATTTATTATTTACTTCTAAAGCCATTCTATTGCACCTTGCTCCAACCCTAAAACAAGTAGAAGGATGAAAGTTCGGATTCTGGTTGGCCAGAATCATTTTTTCAAACTCTTTTATGTCTCTGGTTATTTTACCTAATCTGTTCATTTTGAAACTAGGAGTTCCAGTGCTTGAACATTTATAGACATATCCATCAGCAGCTAAAGTAATCTGGTAATAACAATAAATACATTGATTAAAATTCATTCTATCAACATCCTGATATTCTGGAGGGAGATAAAATATATAAGGTTTTTCTTCTTTTGTTTTAGACATCAAAGGCCCTAACATTTTCAAATACTCTTTATTTCCCTGTATTTCAATTCTTTTTTTGTAATCTCTAACTGTGTTAAAATCTTTGCCGTACAAATCATAGGGAATTGAAAATCTTAAAGAATCAACTTTAATGTCTTTCATGATTTCAATAATTCTTTTAATTTCCTCTTCTGAGGAATTAAACCTATTGAGAAGATAGCAAACCCTTATTGCAGGAACGTTGGCACTGCCTCTTATTCTCACCGCCAGCTCTATTCCTTTGATTATTTCGTCAAACCAGTTTTTCTTTAATCCCTTAGTTTTCATATGGCTCTCTGAAGATCCAGCATCCAGACTTATTGAAAGATAATCCTGCTTATCTGTAGCAATGTGGCAAAGTTCTGAAATCCACCCTTGAGAATCTTCAAGGGTTTTTAACAAAGACCCATTAGTGTGTATGCCGAATTTTGAACCGTATTTCTTGCTAGTGTTTAAAAAAGTCATCATATAAGGATTCATCATTGGTTCAGAATAAGCCCCTCCGTAAATATGGTAAGGAACTTTTCCTTTAAGCTTCTCCAGAAGTTCTAAGGCGTCCAATTCAAAACGGACCAAAGGCTGTTCTAGGATTTTTCCCTGGCAGTAATAACAATTAAAATTACAAGGATTTTTATGGTCGGCTGGCAGATGAATTTCCAACTGTCTGGGATACAGGGCCTTTCCTTTGAATATATTAACAAAATCATCTCCAAGATGACTTTTCAGCATTTTAAAGTATTGATAACCTCCAGGCCTAAAATCTTTTTCCATTCTTCTTAATTTTTTTAATTAATAAAAATACACAAAAATAAACCAAACCAGCAACTATAATCTGAACCATTAAATTATAACTGGTTAATAGTCCACTATACAAAAAAATCCCCATAACTGCAACCGCCAAAAAAGATGGTAAAATAACTTTAAAATCAAAAGAATTTTTTATTTTTTTAACAGCGGCCAGACGCAGTATAAAAAGCAATGAATAGGTGAAAAATGTTGCTACTGCCGCTCCATATAAAGAATACCGCGGAATTAGAATAATATTCAAAACCAAGTTTAAAGCAGCTCCAGCTCCTCCGGTATAAAAAATTATTTTCTGACGGCCTGTGGCATTAAGAATATAATTCATAAAAATTATAAATAATATATATCCTGAACAAAATATCAAAAACTGAAAAGCAAAAACAGAAGGAGAAAAACTTTCTCCATAAATAAAAAAGATAATCTTTTTTTTAAGAATATATCCTCCCACTACGGCAGGAAAAGTAAAAAAAGCTATTGATTCAAGAAAAATATTAGTAATTCTTTTAAAATAATCTTTATTCTCTTTATAGAATTTAGATATAGAAGGATAAAAAACAGATGCAATAATGGCTCCAGGGAAAGTAACAAAGCTTGTTATTTTATATGCTGCTTGATACCAACCAACTTCTTTTGTCATTCCCAAAAAACCCATCATTATAGAATCAATCTGAATATATATAATTGCAAAGATAGAACCTATAGCTAATGGCCAAGAAAGTAAAAAATAATTTTTAATTACTTTTAGGTCTAAGACCGGCTGAGATAAAACTTTTAATCTTTTTGCTATAAAAATCGAACACAAAAGAGATAGAATAGCAGCGGCTAAATAGGCATAAGAAATAAAAATAAGGTTCGGCGCATAAAAAAGAATATAAAATATTGTTCCAGAAAGAATAATTATTTCTAAAATATTAACCAAAGCAACATATTCCATCTTATGCAAGGCCTTAAAAAGAGAAGTCAAAAATTCAAAAATACTTTTAAGAAGAACCACTACTCCAAAAATTATTATAAGCCGCTGCACTGATTGATTGCCAGCTAAAAAAGAAAAAATCAAAATTAAGGAAAATGCAGAAATCCCCAGAAAAATCTTAAACCAAAGAATGGAACCAAGTTCTTTTTTAACCTCTTCTCTCTGGTTATATTCTCTAATAACTATTTCATCATAGCAAAAGTTCTTTATTATAATAAAGAAGCCGGTAAAAGATATAGCAAAAGCCAAAAATCCATAGTCTTGAGCTCCTAAAATTCTAGCTATAAAAATCGTCAAAATGGCTGTAAGAAAACGCGTTATTATTTCTGAAAGAAAAAGCCAGCTTAGATTTTTAATAATAATCTGCTTAAATGTTTTATTTTGTAGTAATAATTCTTTTATTTTCATTATTCTTGATAAACACTAAGGTTGACATTGTTAAGCCCGCAAAAAACCAATAAACCTCAGAGGGTTTTACAACAATAAAGGCCTCTGTTGCCATTGAAAAAAACAGCATTGTCAAAGTAGCTATTAAAAGACCTGCGGACAATCCTACAGAAAGATTATCAGTTCTTTCTAAAAAAGCAAAAAATGATACTTTTAAAATAGCTATTATTAATATTAAAAAGGCAATGGAACCCACTAAACCTGTTTCCATCAAATTCCTTAAAAACTGATTGTGGGCTTCATGCACAAAACCTTTGCCTTTTCCAATAATAAAATCTTTAAGCGATGAATTTTTTATAAAATTAATAAAATAAGGTTTAATAACATTATCCCATCTTTTTCTAATAAACTCTTTTATTATTTTTTCAAAAGAAGATATGCTATATAATCTTCTAAAATAAGAAATGTTTTTTACTGCAAAATACAAGAATATCACAGAAATTACTACAAAAACACAAATAATAATAAAGAATTTCTTTATATCTTTACTTTTAATTGCATAAAAGAATATTGACAAAACAAAAGCCATTAAAACCCCTATAACCACTGTTTGGGATATTGAGCCAAAAGCTCCAATAATAGGAGAAAAACACAGAACACCCAATAAGGCCTTTTTAGGAAAAGAAATATTAAGTTTTGAAAAGTAGTATAAAAAAACATTAAACAAGAAAATAAATATTAAGGAAAAAAATGCTCCAGTTGGTAAAACCCCCCATTCCCCTATTGCTGCTGTGCCGTATTCGCCCTTTCTAACCCCAGAAACAATCTGATAAATAACATAAATAATATTGGCTAGAGCTAAAAAAATCCAGACATTTAAAATAACTTTTGGCTTTTTAGCACCGTAGAAAACATAAAAATAAAGAAAAAAGAACTCAATTTCTTTTAAAAAATAAAAAAATGCCCTGCTCAAAGGAAGAGAAGAAAATATCAGATTAGTTAAAATGCTTAACACTCCCACTCCAAGCCATAATAAAATAGGAATCAACAAAGGAGGCTTTTCTGTTTTTTTAACCTTAAAAATAAAAATTCTAGCTATTAAAACAATGCCGAAAACGGCTATTAAAATATCTTCCAGCCTAATCTCAACAGGCCTACCCCCTGTAATTTCGCCGAATGTGAAGCTGGGAGACAAACCAATAGCCAAAGCTAAAAGAATCACAGAAAATGTAGAAATAATATTCTTCATAATAATAATTTTCTTTCATACTAGCACATTTTATCTTTAAATCAACTTGACAATTAAAGATATAAGTGGTAGTATTTAGCTGCACTTTAACAATCTACTGAAAGGGTTAAAAATGAAAAATCTAGCTATCTTAGAACGAGGATTCTGGACGCCTGAATTACTAACAGTTAAACAAATTGCCAAAAAAGAAAACCTTATGCTTTTTGATCTTGACTCTCTTGAGATTAAAAAAAGATGGGAAATGATTAAAGATAAGAATCCAAGATTATCTCCCGACCCAACCATCAGATTAGCAGGACACCACAGAATAGGAAACCAATTGGTTTTAGAAGTGCTTCCTTCTAATTATAAAGAAGGGCTCGTGCTTGGCTGGCTAGGGTCTACAATGATTCTCGTAACCACAGACGAATATGTGGTTCTCCAGGAATGTCCAGAAACAACGTCAACTGTGCTCGGCAAAGGAATTAGGGTCCCAGGATGCACCCTGAAAAATACTATGCTATTTAAAAACATTGTAAGAGAAATGAAAGAGGAATTCTGCGTAGAAATCAATGAAAATAACATAACTGTTCACGGATTAACAGAAATCCGTCCGCCCCTGGGAAGTCTTCGAAAAACATTAATCGCTAAAATCAAACTTCCTCTTTCAAAAAACGAATTGCAGAAAAGCTGGGAAATCGCTAAAGACAAATGGGAAGGATCTCCTATTTTTGTAAAATTGAAGAAAAATATCTCTTTTAAAAACATAGGAGGCATTAAAAAAATCAACCCTTACCAGCTGCTTATGCTGGCTATTGCTATTGAAAGCGAAACTATGGTTGATTACGTTAAAAGATGGATTAATTTCTGGCTATAACCAGGCTGTAATGCCTGGTTTTTTTATTGCTGGAGTTTTCTTTTAAGGGCTAGAAGCAAACGCCAGGGATAAAATAATGTTAAAGAAGAATATATTCTTCTCCATAAAACAGGCCTTTCCAACCCCTTTTCAGCCAGCATCCAGTCAGCATCCCTTAAAGTAGCTACTCTGCTCAACCCTCCTGCTAATTCAAGGTTTCTCTTTTTCTCTGTTTCAAAATAAGGATTCTTTCTGGCAGGATAGTTGTGGTTTTGGTGAATAATATCAACAACAGGAGTAGCATCAATCACTGGGATTTTTCTTTTCCTTGATTCAAAAATAAGCCAGCTGTCCATTGCCGGTCTGCCAACAGCAAAATCAGGAGGTATAATAGGAAAGCTTTTGGGAAAAACCCAGTAATCCATACCAGACATTCTGTGGAGTTTTCCCTCTTTCTTTGCTCTTTTAAAAAGCTCTTCTGAAGCATCAACTTCTCCCTCAACATCATAATTCCTTCTTTGGCCTGTCATGAAAAAGGGCTTTTCTTTCATTATCTCTTTTGCCTTTAAAACAGCTTGGCAAAAGCTTTGGTTTAAAATGATATCTGTATTAACCTGAGCCATTACATCAAATCTAGCCATTTGCTTCACTTTTAAAAAAACATCATTAAGTAAGGGCGTGCCAAACTCATTTTTTTTAACTTCAAAAGCACATTCAACACCAAGCTCTGAAGCTATAGCAGGAGCTGTGTTTTTTTCGTCATTAAACAAAATAATCTGGCAGGAAGGAGAAAGCTTTAACCAGCTTTTAACAGCATTTCTCTGAATTATATCAAAAGGACCCCTAAAAGGCCTTGGATTAGTGAATATTGTTATCATTTTGAATTCTTAACTTTAGGCCCTGCTCCAAAGATACTTTGGGTTCCCAACCCAAAACCTCTTTAGCTTTAGAAAAATCCAAGCAGTACCTGATTTGTTCAGCTTTTCTGTCTTGAAGATAATTTGGCTTGTTTTCCTTGCCTAAAATATCTGCTAGTTTTCTGTATAACTCTGCAAGGGTTGTTTCTTTTCCTGTTCCTATATTAAAAACAGGATCTTTAAAATCATCTGCTAAGTCCAAAGCTAAAAAATTAGCTCTAACAACATCTGAAATATATACATAATCTCTGGTTTTTGAACCGTCTCCCCAAATATCTGCCTGTTCTCCCTTTTTTAGCCTTCTGATGTAATCTGCCATGGCTCCAGTAACCTGTCTTGGCCCAAAAACAGCAGCATTTCTTAAAATAACATAGTTTAATCCAAAGTTCTTCTTAAAAAACCCTAAATAATCTTCTACTGTTCTTTTGGCAATAACGTAAGGAGTAATAGGTATTATTGGTTCTGTTTCTTTTGCTGGAAGGTTTAACGTGTTGCCGTAAACAAAACCAGAAGAAGAAAATATCACTTTTTTAACATTATAATCTTTAGCATAAGTTAAAAGCCGGATAGAACCTGCAATACTGTCTATGTCTACTATAGGGTTGTCAACTGATTTTGGAACCAAAACATTAAAAGCAAAATGGTAAATAATTTCTGGCATATGATCTTTGAATATATTTTCTAGATCAGGAGAAGCTATATTCATTTGATAAAATACAGCTTTAGGATTTAAGTTTTCTTTTCTGCCTGTAATTAAATTATCTACAACAATAACCTTAGCTCCTTTTTTTATTAGAGCATCAACCATATGAGAACCAATAAACCCAGCCCCTCCAGTTATTAAAATTGTCTTATTTTCTATGTTCATTTTTAATGAATTCCAATAAATCAAGCATACTAGAAAATCCTTGTTTTTTCAATTCTTTTTTCTCTTTTTTATAATCTCCTGCTTTTATACCTTTTAAGATAAAAATCAGCTTTTCTCTGGTATCAACATACTCAACTGCATCAGAATCCTTGTAAAAGTCAGCCATAAATTCTTCCTGCCAATCAACTGATATCACGAGCCTGTTCATTAAAACAGCAGAAAAAACAGCCATGCCTGCAACATAATCTAGAGTAATATAGCTTTTTTTAATATAGTCTTCTGCTGATTCTCCTGGCCCAACAACTTTAGCCAATCCTGCAAAATCCTCTCTCATCTGCTTTACTCTTTTATCATTGTCCTTAGGATGAGGCTTAACATATATTTTCCAGTCATTTAAAATCTCAGCTACTGTTTTGACAACCTCTTTTTTATACTCTCTTCTTTTTTCTTCAGAAATTAAAGAAAAATCATTTCTGTTTACCAAATAGGGCTTGCCGTCTTCCATTATTGTAATTATCTTTTCATTGCTTTCTTTTGTAAAAGGATCAGCTAAAGGATGAGTCAAAACAAAAACATTACCAATATCAGCTCCGGAGTTTTTCAAAACCTGTTTGTCTTTTTCAGAAAAAACAAAGTAATAATCAGCTCCTTTCTTTCTGGTAGGATCCCACAAAATAGAGCTTTCATACCCAATAAAAGGAAGCTGACCTGCAGTTAAGGGCAAAAGCCAGTAATAAACAAATTGGGCAAATAACTTTTTTATTTTAGCAAATAATATTCCTTTTCCATGGGCTGTGATATAATATCGGTATTTAACAAAATCCTTTAGGTTGTTTACGAAAAAAGGCCCTAGGGCAGAAATAGTAACTATACCTCTTTTTTTCGCCAACCTTCTCAAATAAGATTCAAAAAAATAACTTCCTGTTGCAATAACAATGTCTGGTTTTTGTTCTTTAATAATATTCTTTGCCAGATTAGCCAGTCTTTTGTTTTTAGCTATTAATCCTTCTCCTGGTGAATACTGATTAACCTGAACTTTCTCTATCTCAGGAAAAGAATTCTCTCCAATCTTTTCTGTAAGCAAAACAACCTGGTGGGACTTAATAAGATCTGCCAGCAGACCTGCCAGATTGCTCTTAAAAGATCTTGGAATATCTGTATAAAAAACTATTTTCATATTATTTTGTTTAAAGTGGTGCAAAGTTTTTGGGTTTGAAATTCTCTGGTAAAGGTTTTAAGCTTTTCTAAGTTTGGCACTGGTTTTTGTTTTTGGAAAAAAGCGTCAAGGTCTTTAAAATTAGAAACAACCTCTCCCCTATTAGTTTGTTTTAAAACAAAGTTCATATCAGAGTCAGGTCTGGCTACAGCTAGAATAGTTCCAGAAAAAGGTAGATATTCAAAAAGTTTGCCAGTCATTGTGCCTTTAAAAACCTCGTCTTTGCTTAAATCTTCAAAAATAGCTAAGAAATCAGCTCTTTTCTCTTCTTTAAGCACCTGAGAAGCTGAAGCTGGCTCTAACAAATCAACCTTGTCTGTTTTTCGCATTGAGCTTAAAATCTCTTGATTAGCTTGTTCGGGCCCTAAAGACCGTATAACCAAACGAATATTCTGATCTGTTTGAGCCAACCAATCAATAAAAAGCTTTACTGCAGTCAAGCGATGAGGATGAAACCTGCCTGCATAATAAACTATTTTTTCTTTATTTTCAGTTCTTTGCTGTAAGAACTCCAGCTTTTCTTGTTTAAATCCATTAAAAATAACATGAGCTTCTTTCTTGTAAAATCGGCTCATAACTTCAGCCAAATAAGGACCGATAGTTGTAATTAAACAAGCTGTTTTTACTATATTTTTGTCTATTATCCTGTCTATTGTTTTAATAAAAGGAAATTTGCAAGGATTATATAAAGAACAAGGGTCTCTAAAATCTGCTATCCATGGTATTTTCAATATTTTGGAAAGATCTCTTCCCAGCCACAAACAGACAGTTGGAGAAGTGGTAGCTATTATAACATCCGGGCTTATTTCTTTTATTTTGTCTATGTTTCTTAAAACCTCTTTTCTCCAAGAGAACACAAATCTATCTATGCTTTCTAACCTGATGTTAAATTTTCTATACAAAGAATAAATGGATTTTAAAAAAACAGGAATGTCTTTAAAGCCCTCTTCTTTAACAAGCCGTTTGCCAGAATCACAGTGAGCGCCTATTCTGATTATATCTTCTTCTGGAATTAAAACAGGTAGTTCGCCCCGGCTTTTAGTGGTTAAGACATAGGTCTCCCAGTCAAACTGCTTCATTAATGGAGCCATTTCCCCAAATCTTCTGGAAGCTATTACATTAATAGGGGGGAAATGATATGTAATTATTAAAACTTTCTTAGCCATAATTCTAAATTAATGAATCTCCATAACTCAGAGAGATTAATCTTTTCTATATTCTTTAAAACCTTTTTATTTTCAATATACTCTTCCGATTTAAAATCACTACTCTTAAAAAGATTTGTTATGTTCTCTTTGTTTTCTTTAAGCCAGTTTTCTTCCGGAGTAGCAAAACCCATTTTATCTTTTCTTGTTCTTACTTTTTCGGGGATTAAACTTTTTAGGGCCTCTCTTTGAAGCAATTTGCCAATTTTATAAACAGCAGGCAGAGAAAATACAAAATCAACCAAGCGGTAGTCCAAAAAAGGCAGGCGGGATTCTATTGAATTAGCCATTGAGTTTCTGTCTTCGTATTTTAAAAGCCGCCTTAAACCTGATTTTGTGATTCCTTCAAAAAGTGCCTGCTGATAGTTTATTCTGGAAAAACGGGAAATGCCTTCTTCATATTTATATTCTTTCTCAAAGCTGAAGTTCAAAAAGTTTAACCCTTTTATCTTTTTCTTTCTTAAATAAAATACGGCGCTTTTGGGCAGAAAAAAACGAAGATAATTAGAGAGTATTGTTTTGTTAAACTTCAAGGGAAATCTTGCATGAAGAATTGACTGGTTTAAAAAAGATCCTATTTGTTCAGGATAACCGAATAACTCATCTGCTCCCTGACCGTCTAACAAAACCTTGATATTATTCTTTTTAGCTAGCTTCATTACTTTGTACTGAGCATAAATGCCGCTTGATTTAAAAGGCTCTTCCTGACAAAAAACTACTTTTTCCAGATCTTTCCAGAATTCTTGAGCTGAAGAAGAAACATAAAAAAAATTTATATCCTTTTCTCTTACTATTTCTTGGATATACTCTCTTTCGTCAACTGCTTCAGCGTAAAAACTAAATGTTTTTTGCTTTATTTTTTTTAATTTGTCAATTAAGCAAACTATAGCAGAGGAATCCAACCCTCCGGATAAACAAGACCCTATTTCAACATCGCTTCTTAATCTTAATTTTACTGAGTCTTCCAGTAAGCCCAAAAATGTCTCAGAGTACTGCCTCAGCTTCTTTTCTGAAAAACTACCCAAGCTCCTGTTAAAACCCAGCTCATAATATTTATCAATCTTAAGAGTGCTGTCTTTTAGGATTAAATATCTTCCTGGTTCTAACTGTTTTATATCCTTAAAAAAAGTATTCTCTGAAAAATCAGCCAGCTCAGCTGTCAAGTAATGATAGATTGATTTTTTATCTGGCTCTTTTTTAAATAAAAGAAGTGGCTTTATTTCAGAGGCAAAGAGAAAAACATTATCATTATAGTAATAATAAAATGGCTTTATGCCATACCTGTCTCTGGAGCAAAAAAGTTCTTTCTTTTCTTTATTCCAAATTGCAAAAGCCCACATACCGTTAAACTTTTTTAAGCAGTCTTTTCCCCATTCTTTAAAAGCAAAAAGAATAACCTCAGTATCTGTAGCAGAAGAAAAAACATAACCTTTTTCCTCAAGCTCTTTTCTCAATTCTATGTAATTGTATATCTCTCCATTGTAAACAATAACCAAACCTTCTCTTTCCATTGGCTGGTGCCCCCTTTCAGACAAATCAATAATAGATAATCTTCTATGCCCCAGCCCAATATTTTCTTTTATAAAAAAACCCTCATCGTCTGGGCCTCGGTGCGCCAACAAACCTACCATCTTTGCAACAAGACTATAATCTACTTTTTGCTTTTTTAAGTTGTATACTCCTGCTATTCCGCACATTTGTATAACGCAAAAAGCCATCTTTTCTTTTTTGGAAAAAATACTCTTGCTTTTAATTTAATTAAAGAAAAAATTCCTGAAGAAGAGTTTTCTGCTATATCCTGGCCCTTATGCCCACAAAAGGGGCAGATAGATGTTTTCAAAGGTTTTGGTTTTTCAACCTTTCTTAAAACTCTTACCAAAAAATCAGGACAAAAAGGCCGGCTAGGGCCTGATTCTTTTATTTTTATTGCCTTAAATCTGGTGAAAATATTGGCTAATTTTTTCTTATCAAAACTCCTTAAATGAAAATAAGGATGAAACATTTGTTGGCAGGAAAGGCAAAAAACAGAAGATCTTTTTAAGTTCTCGTTGTTGGGAACGGTTATTAAAACATAGTTCTTGGCAACTCTTTCAATTTCTTGCAAGGCATCTGAAAACTCATCATCTTCTAAATGCTCCAGAACCTCAGAACAGATTACCATATCAAAGCTTTTTTCTCCAAAAGGCAGGTTATTAGCTGCAGCTAAAACCTTTTCTGTTTTTACGTGTTTTAATGCTTCTCTACTTATATCCACCCCTACTCTTTTTGCATGAGGAAGCGAGTTAATAACACCTCCTGAGCCGCATCCTACATCTAAAACACTTTTAAGATTTTCGGGAATCATCTTAATAATAGTTTCTATTCTTTCTCTCTCAACGCGAATATCTAAGAAATCTACATTCCAAAGATTTTCTTGATTGTAATATTCTTTCTCTATATCTTTCATAAAACTTTTAATAAGACATTTATTATTCTTTCCGCTGTCTTGCCGTCCCAAAACTCAGGAATTTTTGTTTTTCTGGAAAAAATCTCACTCTCCCCTCTTAAAACATTCGTGGCTTCTTGAATAATCTTTTCTTGCAAAGTTCCTACTACCAAGTTTGTTCCCTCCTTGGTTGTAATCGGCCATTCATTAGTTTCTCTAATAGTTAAACAGGGAATCTTTAAAATTGTAGTCTCTGCCTGCAGACCGCCGGAATCTGTTAAAACCATTTTTGAGTTTTTAACCAAATCTAACATTTCAAAATATGACACTGGCTCTATTGTTTTTAAGTTATTAGTTAGACCAAAAGTATCAATCATTTTTTTGGTTCTTGGATGAATAGGAAAAACAACAGGAATTTTTTTAGATATATAACTAACTGCATCTAAAACTTCCTTTAATTTCTCTTTGTTATCAACGGTTTCTGCTCTGTGAAGAGTTAAAACAGCATAATTTTTTAATCCTAACTGCTTGTGAAAACCATTATCTTTAAAGTCAAACAGAGCGTCAGCCATAATATTGCCTACCAAAAATATCTTATCTTCTGAGATACCCTCTTTGAGAAGATTATCTTTTTCAAAAATAGATGAAGCAAATAAAAAATCACTAATGTGGTCAACAAGCAAACGATTAATTTGTTCTGGGAATCCCAAATAAACACCTCTGTTTCCTGCTTCTATGTGAGCTGTCGGAATCTGCATTTTTACGGCCGTTAAAGCGCCTGCCAAAGTAGTATTGGTATCTCCAAAAACAATAACTATGTCTGGTTTTTCTTTTTCTAATACTGGCTCCAATCTCATCATTGCATCTGCTGTTTGCAAAGCATGAGATCCAGAGCCAACCTCTAAATTATAATCTGGTTCTGGAATATTAAGCTCTTTAAAAAATATTTGAGACATCCTAAAATCATAATGCTGGCCTGTATGAACAACAATATTTTTAATTCTCTTGTGTTTTTTCAGAGCCTTTAATAAAGGATCTAATTTTATAAACTGGGGTCTATTGCCTACTATGTGAACTATTTTCATAAAAATTTTTAACAGCGTTTGCTATTTGTTTAATTTCCTGCAAAGAAAGCTCAGGATAAATCGGCAGAGATAAAACTTCTTTTGCAGCTTTTTCTGCTTGAAGAAAATCTCCTTCTTTATAACCCAAATATTTAAAAGCTGGCTGTAAATGTAATGGTAAAGAATAATATATTATAGCAGGAATCCTTTTTTCTTTAAGATAGTGCTTTAACTCATCTCTTCTCTCTGCTCTCACAGTATACTGATTATATATATGCGTTCTATTGTCTGCTTTAAAAGGAGTTTTAACAATATTAGATAATTCTTGGTTATACAAAGCAGCATTTTCAGCTCTCTTTTTACTCCAAGAGTCCAAATATTTAAGCTTTACCCTTAAGACGGCGGCTTGCAAAGAATCTAATCTTGAATTAATTCCTAAAACTAAATTAAGGTATTTTTCTTCTTTAGAAGAACCGTGGTTTTTCAAAAGCTTAATATTCTCTGCCAGATTCTCATTATTGGTCACAATCATTCCTCCATCACCCAAGCCTCCTAAGTTTTTTGAAGGAAAAAAACTAAAACATCCTGCTGCTCCAAAAGAGCCGGCTTTTTTAACTTGTGAAGAGCTTGCCGAACCAAATTCAGCTCCAATTGCCTGAGCCGCATCCTCTACAACAGCTAAATTGTGCTTTTTAGCAATTTCCATTATTTTTTCCATATCGGCCATTTGGCCAAAAAGATGCACTGGAATTATGGCTTTTGTTCTTTTTGTTATTTTTTCTTCTATTTTAGAAACATCAATATTAAATGTTTTAGGATCAATATCAACAAACACTGGCTTAGCTTGCAAATTAGCTATTACTTCTGCTGTAGCTATAAAAGTAAAAGGGCAGGTTATAACCTCGTCTCCCTTGTCAATTCCCAAACCCTTTAAAGAAAGAAACAAAGCGTCTGTGCCTGAATTAACCCCAATGCCAAATCTGCATCCAGAATATTCTGCAGTTTCTTTTTCAAACGAGCTGAGTTCTCCTCCACCAATAAAAACTCCCTGGTCTAAAACCCTTTTTACTGCCTGGTCGATTTCTTCTTTTATTTGAAAGTATTGCTTTTTTAAATCTAAATACTCCATTTTATTTGAACTTTAAATTAAGCCAATCAGGATAAGGCATAATCTTTTTATTTAAATCAAACTCATACCTTTTTATTTCTTCGTCATTTGAAACTTTTTCAAAACCCCTTTTCTCAAACAGAAGCTTCATCCTCCAATTTGATTCTGTCGGTCTAATATATCCTTTTACTTTTTTAATATTATTCTCTTTGGCTAAATTTAAAACAGCAATAACCATAGCGCTTCCGATTCCTCTTCCCATTGTCCTGCAAGAAACAGTTAAATCTTTAATAAACCAATAATCCGGATTTGTTGTGTCTATAATTGTTTCTGCTATCAATCCGTAATCCCCGAATTTATCAAAAAGTTCAACTACTAATATTTTATCTTTATTAATTTTATAAGAGTTCTTAAGTTCTTCTTGAGCATAACGATTTCCTGTAGCATTAAGTTCATTTGTTCGATTCAAAAGCTGAACAACTCTTGGCCAATCCTCTTCTTTTATATTTCTTACTGTCATATTTATACTGCACTGTCTTAAAAAATCCTTGTAATTTCCTCTGTGATTTCTTTCCGCTTCTTCTCTATTTCTAGACTCTTTTAAAATCTGCACTCTTCTTTTGTCTATTTCTGTCTCTTCTTTAGGTTTTATTCCATCTAAATTTAAAACATCAATGGGATCAGTTAATTCTACGACATTTAATGCAAGAATCTGAGATTTTACTTCTGCTCTTTGAAAAGGATCGTCATCAATAAATAGCATTTCATCAAAAGAAACATTAAAAATTTCTGATATTCTTCTAACTGCCTCTGATTTTAAACCCCACCCTATCTGAAGCTCTTTAAAATATTTATCTATACCGAACTTACCAAGGATTAATTCAACATCTTCGTAATAATTCTTGCTGCATAAAACATTCGCTATTCCCCTTTTATCAAGCTCTTTTAAAGCGGCCCTAGTCCCTGGCTTGATTGTTATCGCCTCTTTATCTTTATAATAAGCAGTGCCGTCCCAAAGAGTATTATCTGCATCCCAAATTACTAATTTTATTCGTTTAGCCATATTTTTAAATTATTCTCAAAATCCTGAGGATTTAATTTTTTAAGCGCTGTTTCAACTTTATCTTTATTTAAATTTAAATCTTCTACAACTTTTCTTAATTCAATCATATTATGATTTTTAATCTCTATTTCTTTGTCTTTTAGGTCAAATGGAATGTTAAAGGTAATTTTTATCTCTCCTGATCTCTGACCCTCATCAAATTCTTTCAAAAAACTAAAATCTTCTGCACCAGTCAGCAAAAGTGCTTCAGCTATAACTTTTGACAAGAATAAAACCCCTTGACCTCCTTTTCCTATTATTTTGTATTGCATTTTTTTAATTTCAACATACAGCAGCTCCTGCTGATTATTACATTAATTTTATCAGAAAAAGCAACTGCTTTATTTAAGGCTTTCTCTACCTCTTCTTTTTTATACGGGTTCACAATCTGCACATCGCACCCTAAATCCTCACATACTTTTTCAATGGATAAATCAGGGACTGGATGCTGACCTGTCATTGCCACGCAGGAATTATCCATAATTATTAATATAATATTGTGTTTATTATAGCAGGCGTTTATCAAACCATTAATGCCAGAGTGCCAAAAAGTGCTGTCACCTATAAAAGCTACTGATTTCTGATTGCAGATAAGCTGGCCCTGGGAAACATTAAGGCCAGAACCCATTACAAATAAAGTGTCTATTATTTCTCTTATTGGTTTATCGTCTTTACCATTATTTCCAAAACCGGCAATTTCATAACATCCGATATCGCCATTTACAATATAATCTTCCAGAACAGAAAAATTCTTGTAAAAGCTCTCGTGGGGACAACCAGGACAAAAATAAGGGATTATTTCTTCTTTTTCTTTTGAATAAGGGTTGAATTTATAGGGAGTTTTGTCAAACTCAGGATTTGTTGGAGCTTTTCTTTTTCCTATTTTAATTGGAGAGTAAAGATGGCCTATCTTGTTTGTGATTCTTATGAAAACGGGTCTTTTCTTTTCCTCTGACAAATCAAAAGCTTGTTTGGTCATTTCCAGGCATTCTTTAACTGTTTTCGGCTCTATAATTGCAAAACCAATGGATTTCATAAATTCTCTAGTGTCTTGAAAAACATCAGAGTATCTGACGTCCGGATCATCAACAACTGCTAAAACAAGGCCTCCGGTCAATCCTTTCTTTCTCAGGCTCATCAAAGAATCAACACAAAGATTAAACCCGTTAGCTTTCATTGAACAAATAGAACGCTGTTTCATTGTAGAAACTCCAAAGCAAATTTCTAAAGCAACCTTTTCATTGTTGCTCCATTCAGCATAAAAATCATCTGATTTACTTTTAATCAAATAGTTCATTATCTCAGAAGCCGGAGTGCCAGGATAGCTTGTTGCCGCTCTGCACCCCGCTTCTAAAGCTCCTTGAGCTATGGCTTCATTTCCGCATAATAAAACTTTATCCATAAAAAGATTATTTTTTTACTAAAGGCTTGGCAGGATTACCAACTACAATAGTATTTGAAGGCACATCTTTTATTACAACAGCTCCCATGCCGACAACAACATTATCACCTATTTTTATTTTATTCTTAATTGAACAGTTTAATCCCAAAAAACAGTTCTTGCCAATAACTACTCTTCCGCCCAAAATAGCGCCAGCAGTAATTAAACTGCCTTCTCCAATAATACAATCATGGCCTACATGAACAAGATTATCTATTTTAACATTACTGCCAATTATGGTATTTTCTAAAATACCTCTATCTATTGCCGTAAAAGAACCTATGCTAACATTATTTCCCATCTCCACTCCTCCAATATGAGTTACTCTTTCATTAATGCCCAGCTCATTTCTCTGATAATTAAAACCCTTACCTCCGATTACCGCTTTTGCTTTTATATCACAGTTTCTCCCTATAATGATTTTAGGTTTTTCACAGGAAAAAAATTCTTTTAACGCCCTGCTAAAATCATGATATGGTCTTTCAGAAACAACAAAAGAGGATTTTATTTTATCCTTAAATTTTAAAGGAGAAATAACAAAGGATTGAAGGTTTTTATTTATATTATCTAAAAGAGATTGGTTAAATTCTTTTTCTCTGATAAAAGAAAAACAACCTGAAGACAAATTCTCAATAAAAACCGGCCTTTTAATTTCTGTATCTTCTCCGTGCAAATCTAAGTCTAAAAATTTGGCTATATCTGAGGCTTTAATTTTATTTTCCATAATTTAATGACTCTTGACATTTATTTAATATTTTTAAAACTCTTAAACCCTCCTTACCGTCGGTTATTGGAATCTTATTTTCTTTAATGCATTCTAAAAAATGCTTAAGCTCCTCTGCTAAAGGCTCTTTATTTTCAAAAGAAACCATTTCCCCTTCTTTCTTTATCGTTTCATACCCTTTTATATTACGATGATTCAGCTCATGAGAATAAATTATTAGCTCGTTTCTCATGCCGTCTAAAACAGCCATTTTTTTAGAACCAATAACAGAAAACTTTTGCTCTTTGAAAGGGTTAAGCCAACAAACAAATATATGAGCTGCTACCTTATTGTCATATTCTAAAATGCTTAAAGTCGTGTCGCAGACATCTTTTTTCAAAAAAGCCCGGCCCATTGCACTAACCCTTTCGGGCTCGCCTAAAATATCAATTATTATTGATATGTCATGGGGGGCAAAAGACCAAAGAACATTTTCCTCTTTTCTTACTTTTCCAAAGTTTAAACGATTTGACCATATATATCTTATATCTCCAAGCTCTCCTGCATCAACAAGCTCTTTTAATTTAATAAAAGCTGGGTGGTAGCGAAGAACATGGCCCACCATTAAAACAAGGTTTTTTTGTTTTGCCAAATCAACTAATTCTTCTGCTTCTTTGACATTAAGAGCTAAGGGCTTTTCTACTAAAACATGCTTGTTAGCCAACAAGGCCTGTTTAGCTATTTGAAAATGGGTTGCTGCTGGTGTTGCAATAACAACGCCTTTTATGTCTTCTGAGCCAAACACTCCTGAAACATCTGAAGTAAAGTTAGGATATTCTTTTCTTTTCTCTTCATCTAAGTCGCAGACCAAGCTTAAAACCCCAAGTTCTTTTAAAACCCTTAAATGATTCTTTCCCCAATGACCTACTCCAATTAAAGCAATCATATTTCTTTTACAATATCTAAAAGATTTCTATTGTTTAATAATATTGTTTTGCAGCCAGCTGCTTTGCCAGCCTCAAAATCCTTGCTGCTGTTTCCAATAAACAAAGCATTCTGCAGATTTATATTATTATCTTGAGCTGCTTTCAAGAGCAAACCTGGTTTTGGCTTTCTGCAGTTGCAGTTTTCTGACATTTCGTGGGGGCAGTAATAAATACCATCAATACCAGCTCCCTGGTTTTCTATTTCTCTTATCATATTATTATGAATTTCTTTTAAATCCTGCTCTGCCATTAGACCGCGGCCAATGCCTGCCTGGTTAGAAACAATAAATATCTTATACCCTTTGTCTTTTAAGAGCTTTATTGCTTCAACAGCTCCTGGCAGAAATTCAAACTCCTGCCAATTTTTAACATAATCCCCTGTTTTAGGATCTTTATTAATCACTCCGTCCCTGTCTAAAAAGACAGCTTTGCTTTCTTCTTGTTTTTTCAGCTCTGCCAAAGAACTGATTATCAAATGCTCTATTATTAAATGAATGTCTTCTATTCTGCCGTAATGTTTGTCTTGCACAGTTATTTCGTAGTCAACAAGTTCTTTGGCTCTGCCTCCGGTTTCAAAGCCCAAAAATCCAATGGTCACAGCCCCACAATTCTTGGCATACTTTAAAGCCTTAATAATGTTTGCCGAGTTGCCAGAGCCAGAAAACCCAATTACTATATCTCCTTTATTAACCAAACATAATAACTGGTGGGAAAAAATATCTTCATAAGATAAATCGTTTCCTAAAGCTGTCATTATAGCAACATTGTCTGTCAAAGATATTACTTTAAATCTCTTTTCTTCATCATCATAAACCCGGTGCAATGTTCCTTTGCTTAAATCACAGGCAAAATGAGAAGCAGTGGAAGCAGAACCCCCGTTGCCCATAATAAATATCTGTTTGTTGTTTTTGTAAGCATTAAAAAGAACTTCAACTATTTTTTGAATCTTTTCTGACTCTATTTTGTCTATTGCCTCTTTGAGTTTTGAAAAATAATCTTTGGAAAATTCTTTAGTATTCATATTATTAATTTAAGATTTTAATAAATCAATGAATTTAATTATTTTAACCTTTTTATCTACGTATTGCGCAATCTGCTTTACAGCATCATCTTCCCAGCCTGTAGCAACAAGCAAAGATTCAACTTGTTTTTCCTTTAAAACAGCAGGGTTGTGGACCAAATGGCCTGTTACAGTAAGATACTTGCCTTTGTTGGCAAGGTTTGGGTCAATAACAATTGTCTTGTCTTTTTCAAACTCTCCATCAATAGCAAACTGAATCCCGCAAGAGCCTGTGCCCCATATTGCTGTTTTTTTGCTGTTTTGAGCAATGTTTTTTAGATTTTTAAGGTAAATATTATGATATTGTTTGAACTTGACAATGCTTTTTTTAATAGAGTGGTCTAAAAGACAACAAGACGTTTCAATATTATTTTTGCCTGTCTTTTTTGCCAAAATATGAATAAAAGGAAACTTCATATAGGCCCAGGTTGATTCCAGTTTTATTATTTCAAAACCTCCTATCCTCTGCAATAACTTCTCAATAGAAGGAATCGTAAAATAAGAAAGATGGTCAACGTGGAATTCTGGGAAATACATATCGTGCAAAGAAACATAACTGTTGGGCACTTCAATATATAAAAATCCTCCTTCTTTTACAAGATCAGCAGCTTCTTTAGAAAACTCCAAAGGATTGGAAACGTGTTCAATTACGTGTTTGACGATTACCAAGTCAAATTTATTTTTCTCAAATTGTCCTGCTTTAAAAAAACCATCAATCACATCTAAGCCGTGTTTTTCTTTAGCTATTTTAGCTCCAACAGAAGGCTCAACTCCCTTACAAGTCCAGCCGTCTTCTTTGAATAAGTTTAAGAAAGAACCATCATAACATCCTATTTCCAGCACACTGCCCTTGGGGATTAATTTTCTCAACCAATCAAAAAGGGATTCATTATATTCTTTCTGGCTAGAAGAAAGATTGGTAGGCGTCCAGGAATCATAAAGCTCCTTATAAATGGTTTTTTCTGCCTCATCCCAGCCAGCCTTTTCAGCAACATCAGAAGATATGTGAAAACATTCTTGGCAGTAGCCGATTCCCATATCAACGGTTTTTCCGAATCCCGGCATCTTTACTGGTTTATTAAATAAAGCTTTTTTGTTAAAGATGTGAAATGGTTCTATTTCTTTTTTACAAATCAAGCATTTCATAATTCTATTATACCTTCTTTTGTTTTTTTAACCTTTAATATATAAAATAAGAATAATCTAGCGCAAATCTCGCGAAGAACAAGGTTTAAAGATATGTTTTTTTTATGCTCTGAATCTTTGTTTAAGTTCTCAGGATAAATTATTTCCTTATCTTTGTCTTTTAAAACCAGCTCAATCAAACTGACGACTTTTTCTGTTGGCGGATCAATTTCTGGCCAGTAAACAAGTTTTGTTTTTAAAAAATTATGGCGAAGAGTCCGCTCTTTTGAAACGCCAAACCCCCATTCTGCCACTGGACACTTTGCCATTAAAACCGCTAACAAAGACCCTGAAACACTGCCTACTGCCAAATCAGCTTGTTTTAAGGCAGCTAGTTGAACATCCAATCTTAAATCTTCATCTATGTTAATAAAATCAATACAGCCCTTGGGCACGCCGTCACAATAGTAAGCTCCTCTGGGAGCGCCGAATATACCAACAATATGATTAGGATATTTTTCCTGCAAAACCTTTATTAAATGATCATATTTTCCTTTTTGCCAGTTCTTGTCCGGCCTTCTTATTGTACGGCATCTTGGAAAAACTGCTATTATTCTTTTTTCAGGGTTTAATTTTTGTCTCAAAAACCCTAAACCCGCCTGAGTTGGATTTAATTCTTCAAATATCTGATGTTCAAAAGGTATAGAGAAAACTTTTGACAAAAAGCTGTCTGCGGCAAATACTCCAAATAAATAATTCTTATTATTTAAATTATAGACATTCATTTTAAAAGGAACATAAAATATCGTATCTTGAGGCAGGGATTCTCTGTATTTTTTAAGCAGTTTCTCAAATGCCGGACCCACATTTTTCCAAAAATCTGCAATATAATTTCTTTGGGAAATATTTAAATCAGTAATCTCTTTAGGATGCGGCCAAAATTCATCAGCATCTGGATAAAAAGGAGCTCTTCCAGCATAGCTGGCTACAATCTTTCTCCAAGAACCGTATTTCTCTTTGCACATCTTTCTTACCCAGCCCTGCCAATAAGAAATTTCCCAGCCGAATTCACCTAAAAATGGCCCGAAAAATACTGTTTTCATGATAAAGTTCCTTTGATAAACTTAATAAACTTCTTCTTTCTAACTGGCTCTACGTTGCATATAACCTGAGTTGCCAAAGCTCCCATAACAGAAGTCAAAAAATTAGTGATTGAGGGCTCTAATTTCAAATATCTGCACAAAGAAGCCATAGACAACACCGCATCACCAGCTCCAACCGTATCAACTGTTTTCAAGACCAAGGCTGGAGCATAATGGAAATCATCAAGCTTTAACATCACCCCGTCTTTACCCATGCTCACCATAATTTCTTTGCAATTAATTCTTTCAGAAATAATTCTGACAACATCTTCTTTTTTTGCATAGCGGTCCCCTAGAGGCAGTCTTGCTTCTCTTTCATCAATACAAACAAAGTCAGGATTTTTGTATTTGGTAATAAAATTAAATCCGTAATTAGTAGAATTCGTCTGGGCGTTAACTGCCCACCATCTAGCTTTCTCCTTAACCAGGTTTATTATTTTAGGAGTAATCATGCCATGGCCAAAGTCAGCCAGAATAACTAAGTCGTTATCTTCAATCCTCTTTTCAATTAAATCAATAACTTCTCGTTCAGAATTCGGTCCAATTAAAGAATCGTTCATAAAAGCTATTTCAAAAAGCTTATAATCATCAGCGGGCGATTCTTTAAAATCAATTGCTGTTGGATAGTTTCCTGCAACAAACCTTCTTTTAACTGTGGTGTATCTGTTAGGAACCTGAATTAAAAAAGTATTTATGCCTGAAAGCTCTTTTTTAATAAATTCTTTTTCATTGTCTTTGTCTCCAACAATGCCGATATACTCAACTGACTTGGCAAACTCAGCAACATGGCGAGCTATTGCCAAAGATGCCCCTGCCATTTTAGTTTCTCCTTGAAAAACCGCAGATATTGTTGGGAACTTGGTTGTTGTGCCAACAGCCCGGCAGTAATGATACTCGTCTATTATTGGATCTCCTATTACCAAAACCTTCAAAGAGCTCATCTTTTCTAAAATCTGTTCTATGTCTTTTGATGTATATTTTGCTCTTATTTTCTGTAAAAACCCTGAAACCTTAAAAGAAAGATGGTCAAAATTACTATTAATTAAACTAGAAGAACTAAATTCTTCTTTTTGGGTGCAAACAAACTGGCCGCCAAATTGTTCTACTGCTTCTTTTTCTTTTATTCTTTTGCCAAAACTTAGGTCTTTATATTCAGACCCTTTTACATAAAAAGAAGGTTTTATTCTCTTAATTAAAGAAACAGCATCAGGAGAGTCGTTTAAGGCCACAAAGTCAACTGATTCAAGATTTGCTAAAGCTTCTAATCTTAAACTTTCTGAAAATATTGGCCTGCCAGGTCCTTTGTTAATAAACCTGTCTGGAGTAACAGTAACTACTAAAATATCTGCCATTTTTTTAGCTTCTTTAAAATGCTTCATATGGCCTATGTGCAACAAATCAAAACAGCCGTGGCTCAGAGCTACTTTTTTGCCTTGTTTTTTGCTTTGATCTATTATTTGGGCTAATTGTTCAATTGTTTTTATTTTCTCTTCTAACATAATCTTCAATTGATATTACAGGCTTCCAGCCAAGCTCTTTTTTAATTTTTTCTATGTTGGCATGAGTAATCCTTGCCTCTCCTTTTCTTTCTGGTATGTATATATATTCTGTATTGTACATTTTAGCTATCTGGTTAATAGTATATGGCTTTCCAAAACCTACATTATATAGTCCGTAAAGCAGGTCTGATTGGGCTGCTAATAGATTTGCCAAAGCCACATCACCAACATGAATAAAATCTCTTGACTGCTCCCCATCGCCTGTTATAGTAAGCTTTTGCCCCTTTTTCTTCTGGTTTTCAAATATTCCAATTACAGAAGAATAAGCATTAAAAGGGTTTTTTTCATTAAAAGAACGGGGTCCGTAAACATTAAAATACCTTAAAGAATTAACTGGTATATTATACCTTTTTCCCAGTATTAAGCAATACTGTTCTGCTGCATATTTTTGCAAAGCATAGGGACAAAGACAGTCAATTTCAGCTTTTTCAGTAGTGGGCAGTTCTTTTGGATTTCCATAACAAGCAGAAGAAGCAGAAAAAACAAACTTTTTAATGTTCTTGCCTTTACAAGCTAGCAGACAATTAATAGTTCCTATAACATTGGCTTTTTCGTGATACAAAGGATCCGAAAAAGAAGGCTGTATTCTAGGTAAAGCTGCTAAGTGAAAAACATAGTCAACACCTTCAAATAAGGGTTTTATCTTTTCAAAATTAACAATATCTTCTTTAATAAATTTAGCTTGAGGATTGATGTTTTCTTTTTTTCCTGTTTCTAGATTATCAATAACAACAACTTGAAAGCCTTTTTCTATTAAAAGATCAACTAAGTTAGAACCTATAAATCCTGCTCCTCCTGTAACAATTGCTTTAGACATATTTTATAATTTCCAAAGCATGTCTCATCACATCGGGAATGCCCTTGTAAGTAAAACTTCCTAATCTCCCGATAGAATAAAAATCCTTTGGAAAAATTTGTTTGTATTTTAAAAACCTTTGCTTTTGCTCTTCTGTTTGAAGAGGATAATATTTTCCGTTTTGAGAAGGAATTTCAATCCCCAACAGAGTGCCTTCTCCTTGATAATTAGTTATTTTTTTAAACTCTGTTATTCTGGTAAATGGCTCTTTTGAAGAATAATGAATCCAGGTAATATCTTTTGGCAAAGCCTCTTTTTGGGGCAGAACAAACTTTAAAAAATCCCTGCCTGCGTATTTTAAAGGCCCGAAAGCATTGTCAAAAAGATTATCAACTGAAAGAGTATTTATAATTACATCAGCTGTAAAATCTCCTTTGCTGGTTTTAACAATTCTATTCTCTATTCTCTCAACACTGCAGTTTGCAATAAACCTGCAGCCCAAAAGAGCTTTTTCAAAAAACTGATTATAACCATCAAAGTTTTCAGGATATGCTTCATACATATCTTTGTATAATCTATTGCTTTTTTCTCTAATAGGTATTCCTCTGTTTACCCATTTAAAATCAGCAGATAATTCCTTATTATCTTTAATGCCCCACATCTTTTTAGAATAATCATTAACAAACTTTTCATATAAATTAGGCCCTATTGCATCTAGCCAATAATTTTCAAAATTATCTAGTCTGGGCTTTTTATCTTTTCTGTCATGCAGCTGTTTTTTAATTTCTTCTTTATCTGGCATTTTCTCAAAATCTTTAGCAAAAATAGGATAATAGTAAAACTGTTTGTCTTTTTCAATAAAGCTTAATGTTTTAACACAAAGCTTTCTCATTTTCAAAAAAGAACACATTAACTTAATAACTTCTTCATCTTTTGTAAAAAATATTCTAGGGCCAAAAGTATAAGGATGCCCGCCGTAAAAATAGGTTCTGCATCCTCCTCCTGCAAATTCTGATTTTTCCAAAACAACAACGTCAAAACCCTTCTTTTTCAGAAGATAAGCTGCAGTACAACCGGCAAATCCAGCACCAAGTATTAAAGCTGTTTTCTTCTTGACATTTTTCATTTATTTTGTAATATACTTTATTAAACAAATTTATTGTTCTTTTTAAAGGAAGAAAAAATGCGAGAAATAGATATAAAGATTTTAATCAAAGAAATACTCATAGAACAAGGGATACCTTCAGATGTAAGTAAAAAATTATCTACAATAATAGACGAGTGCACCCTTAAATGGAAGCCAGTAAACGATGTGGAGCTTAAGAAGGCTAGATCAATCATAGTTTTTTCTTTTGATTTTGTATTAGCGCCTAATGGAAATAAAACACCTGGACCCATTAATGAAAAACTCGCTGAGCAAACACAAAGACTCTATGCTGAAATCAAAAAACCTGTATTTGCCCAATGGGAAGTGGCTGAATTACTAAAAGGAAAAATTCCTAATTCCTTGTTGAATGCCATTTACCCAGACATAAATCTTAAAGCAGGAGGATTAGTAAAACATTTCAGCAGCCAGGATGTTCTGAAAAAAGCATTGAAGAAAGGGTTGGCCAATCCAATCTTGGTTATTGCCCACTACTACCACCTTAGAAGATGCATGAATCTGTTACGCTACAATGACTTTAAAGTTACTAGCGACCCTGACAGTATGCCCAAAGAATTCAACCCTGAATCAGGCATAGCCTGGACAAAAGGTTCTCTAGTAAATACTGTCAGCCATATCATTTCTAATCTATGGTCCTATAGAGAAACTAAAATCTATCCTCGTTATTCTCTCTGAGAGTTTCAAGGCAGAGTTTAAATTTTAAGCTCTGCTTTTTTATTTAAAAGAACTGTATATTTTTATTAAATGTCTGGAAAAAGGATAATTGTCTTGTTTTACTAACCGGTACTTTGAAGGAATCGGGTAGTCACTTATCTTTACATCACTGGGGTCTCTAACTGTGTCTCTATTTACCAAGAAAAGATTCTTAATATTTAATCTCTCAATTTCAGAAAAATAATAATTTATGTTCTCTTTGCTCATATGCTGAAAACTCATAGTGTTAACCAAAAGATCAAAGCTATTATCGGTTTTCGCAAGCTCCCAGGGAGGAAGAATAATAAATCTGTCTTTTTTACATTGACTGTTCATTAAATAATAATAGGTCAAAGCTAAACTTTCTGGCAAATCAACTAAAACATATTTTTTAATATTTAGTTCAGGAGAAGAAAGTAGTTCTTGGCAAAGACCACCAAATCCTCCGCCAATCTCCAAAACATTGCCAATATTAGAAAACTCTTTTTTCAAGTATTTTGAGTAAAAACACATTCTTATTGCAAAATCAGTAATGTTGGTTCTGCCCAGTTTATAATAGCAAGGATTTCCAACTAAATTATCTTTAATATCAGAAAACTTAAAATCAATTTTCTTTCTCATCCGAAGTAGTTCCACGCCAATATCCCTTATTCCTCTAATCTTTTGCCAAAGAGGCAAGCCCTTAATCCAAGGATTCAACAGCCCTGATTTATATTTTAAAGGTCTGTCTGGAAAACTAATCAATCCTGCAGAAAGTGATGTTCTTCTAAAGTTCTTTAAATTATTTTCATTTAGATTATCTAGAAAATAGTCAATCTTCCAGGTCTCAACAGGAGAATAAGTCCAGGCACCTGGATTTTTTAATTCTTCTTCTTTAAGCTTTTGATAAAAATTAATGGTTTCTTTCTCAAACATTAGAATATTTCGTAATTTTTTAATTGGTCTTTTTCTTTTAATTTTTGAATAACTGTTTCTGCCAGCCATAAATCAGTTTCCTCATGAATATCCATAAACCAAAAGTCAGATTTGTTCTCAACTGCATCCACTTTTTCCCCTACTCTCTTGCCCTGCTTAATAAATTCTGCTTTAGTAGCACAAGCTAAACCAGTATCTTCCCTGAACAAAGGCGGTTTTTTCTGCCTTGGGCCGTAAGGAGGAATATCATTAGCTAATCTGAGCCATTGATTATCTTTATTTCTCCAGTAATTCTTTCTGGTTTCTGTTAATGTAAAAACAGTGTCTAGCTCAGGATTAGCTATTATCTTTTCAACCACTTGTTTAATAACTCCTTTGTGCCTGAATACGTCTGTTAACTGTAGATAAACTGCAATATCTGTTTTATAATTTTCGTTATCCTCCAACCATTTAACGCAGTGCTCTAAAACCGGCTCTGTTGGAGTATTGTCTTGAGCCAATTCTGCAGGCCTTAAAAAAGGCACTTCAGCTCCATACTCTTTGGCAACAGAAGCAATTTCTTCATCATCTGTTGAAACAATAACCCTGTTAATTAAACTGCATTCTTTAGCTGCTAAAATTGTATGAGCTATCAAGGGCTTGCCGTTTAAAAGATTAATATTCTTTTTCTGCAATCCCTTGGATCCTCCCCTAGCTGGAATAATCGCAATTATATTCATATTAAATTGTTCTGCTTAAATTGTTCTGCCTAAGACCCTGCCAATTGCTTCTATTTGTTTCATCATTTTGGCAAAGGTTTCAAAATTAAGTGCCATCAAAGGATCAACCCAGGCATTTTCAGGATCTGGATGAACTTCTATAAGCAAACCGTCAGCACCAGCAGCAATGCAAGCCCTACAAACAGCAGGCACATATGATCTTTTAAAAGTAGAATGGCTAGGATCTGCTATAACTGGCACAGAAGGAGCATATTCTTTTAGAGCAACAATTGCTTGCACATCTATTATTGATCTTGATTCTGTGTTATGGGTATGGGGAGCTGTAACCCCTCTTTCACAAACTGCAAAATTATGCTTGCCTCTGGCTTCAAAATGCTCTGCTACTCCTAAAAGTGACCTTATACTTTCTCCGTAATGGCGCTTTAACAATACTGGCTTTTCTGTTTCACACAAAGCTGTAATTAAATCCATATTAAACATGGATCTGTACCCCATTTGAAACATATCAACATACTTTTCCATCATTGGCAGGGTTTCAGCATAAAGAATTTCAGAAACCACAGCTAAGCCGTTGGCTTCTGCTGCTTCTTTAAAATATGCATATCTTCTTTCTGCCTCTTGAAATAGTTCTGCTTTGGTTAAAATCTCAGTTCTTCGTTTATTTAATCCGCCCTGACCATCAGAATCTGGTTTTCCTAAAGGGTCTCCATAAGGAAAAGTTAAAGGCTTAATAATTCCTCCTCTTATCATTGTAGCCCCTGCCTCTTTCACAGCCTTAGCTATTTCAAAGATATTGCTTTTGCTTTCTACTGTGCAAGGCCCTGCCATGACAACTAATTTTTCTCCTCCTATTTCAACGTTTCCTGCCTTTACCTCCCTTTTAAAATCCTTTCTAGTTACTAAAGCAAGGTTATTTTCTATGTCTTTTTGTGATATGTCTTTCATAATTATTCACCCTTGATCCAATTATGCTTTGGATCTTCAAGAGCTGTTAATTTATTATCTTGTCCTGCAATAAACCATAAATAATATATAGTATATCCAGGGCCTGCCACTATTTGATGATAATGGTCTTTTGGCATTATTGTTACTGTATTGTTTTTTAGCTTTATTAATTCATCTGTTGTTCTGTCTTCTGAATAAATTCTTTCTACTCCCCAGCCTTGAGGTTTTGAGCAATAAAAATAATATAATTCTTCATTGTCGTGCTTGTGAGGCGGAGTACCAGACCAGTTGCCAGGAGGATTTATTGTTTCTCCAACAATTAAGTTCTGGCTGATTGTTTCAGGCCCTATCATAATCCTTACTTCTCTTTGCCAATTGTCTTTGCCAGAATCTTTGCAAACAACCTCTTCTGGCTTAATCAAAACTGGCTCTCCCCTTTTTGAGCTTTTGGCTTTGCAAATAGCAATTTGAGCAGGACCTGATGAAATATCAAAATCAAGACCTGCAGGAATATATATTGTTGCAGGATTGCCTTGGAATAAATCTTGTCTTTGGCCAATGTTTCCAAAGTTTTTGTCTCCTACTTGAATAAAGCATGTTCCTTTTAAAACAACTAGAGCTGTTTCTGTGTTAGGGCTTGAACCTTCAAACACAGAACCTGACTCAAGATTTAAAATCCCAAACTCTTCTATATAGTTGAGGCTGTGTTCAGGCCCAATAATTTTATTGTATCCTCCTTGTAGATTTGGCTGGTGTTTTAATTGCATATGTTTTTTAATTAGTTTTAATTAATGATTTCATATAATTATATGAAGCTTCAGCTGCCTCTTTTTGACTAGGAAAAGGCATAACTTCAGCTGATATAAAACCTTTATAATTTATCTCTTTTAAATAATTAATAACTGAAGCAAAATCAATGTGGCCAGAGCCTGGAGCTAACCTGTTGCTGTCTGCTACGTGCACATGGCCAATATATTCTTTAGCATTCTTGAATGTTTCAATCAAATCCGGCTCTTCAATATTCATATGAAAGGTATCCAGCAAAACCTTAAACGGCTCGCCCAGCTCTTTAACTAATTCTATTGTTTCTGAAACTTTATTAAGATAGCTTGTTTCGTATCTATTCAAGGGCTCAATTAATAAGGTCACGCCTTTTTCTTTGGCATAAGGACCTACAACTTTCAAACAGTTTACAAAGTTTTCTTTATGAACTTCTTTGCCCCTGATGCACCCTATTATTACAGGACACTTTAACTCACAGCCCAAGACAATATGCTTTTTAAAACGTTCTATTGCTTTTTGTTTTGTGCTGGGGTCTGAAAAAGAAAGACCTTCATCAACAAAAACCTGTCCTGTGCCAATAGCAGCTACTGGTAAAGAAAGCTTGTTTAAGACATTTCTTAAGTTTTGCAAATCAAGCTTTTCCGGATCTCTAACAGCCAGCTCTATACCTTCATAGCCTAAATCTTTAAAATACTTTAAGGATTTTTCTAAATTATTGCTCCAAGCTACAGCAGAAAATTTGCTTGGCTGGGTTGAATAAACCGTGCTTAGTTTCATGGTTTTTTATCCAGCTCTATCCTGAAAAATACACCGTCTGAGAATAAATTAGGAAAAAGCTTAATTAATGCTTTATCAATAATATTTAAAAATACTAAAATTTTGTGTTCATGAGCCCTAGGAAGAATTTGTACTTTTAAACCATTTGTGTTTTTCTTTACAAAATCAATTGAAGAGTAATAAGAGCTTAACCACTTATGCCTGTCTCCTTTTTCTCTGGTATAGAAATCATAATGAGGAGAAAGACGACCAAGAAACACAACCCTTAATCTAAAAAGCCAATAATACATGTTAGGCAGAGCAATTATTGCTTCCTTTCTGGCAACTCTTAATATCTCTTTTAAAAGAAACTCAATATTATCTACATGCTCTAAAATATCTAAAGCAAACACTATGTCAAAAGAATTATCTTCAAAAGGAATGCCCTTTTCTAAGTCATAGCCAACAATTTCTTTATCGTCTAAAAAATCAACTCCCTGGTAAGAAATACCCTCTGGAAGAAAACCTTTTAGAATTTTCTTTCTGCATCCTATGTCTAAAACATTGTTAAAATCCGATTTTACCATTGCTACAGGTATAGAATATTTTTTATTTTCTTTCTCCATATAAACTATATAAATTAGTGAATCTTAATAATGATTTTAAAGCAACAAAACCTATAAAATATACTAAAGCCCCCAAAATAATTGAAACAAAGATATGAAGATTATAAATAGTCGGCTGTTTTATTACAAAATACATAATAAAAGTACAAACAGAAGCAATAAGAGCTACTGGAATAAATTTTAATTTGAGCAAAGGCAAACGGGTAAAAAATTGATAATAAGCAAAATAAACTAAAAAGACTGCTAAATTAGTAATTACTGTGGCTACGGCTGCTCCGTAAAGGCTGTATTTTGGTATTAATATAAGGTTTAATACTATATTTATTAAAGCTCCAAAAACAGTTATTAAAAAGAACTTTTTTTGCTGGTTAAAAACAATCATTAAATCAGCAAAAGGCCTGGTAATGTAAAAAATCCCTGTTCCTAGAATTAAAATCTTCAAAGCTAAAACAGCAGGACTAAAATCGCTAGGATAAAAGGCGTGGATAATTCTCGGAGCAAGAACAAACCCGCCTGCAATAATCGGAAGTGCTAAAATAATCATTAATTCTATTTGGTGGTTTAAGGTCTTTTGAAGCATTTCTTTTTGCTTGTGAAACTTGCTCAAAAGAGGATAGCAGCTTTTAGAAATCAATACCCCGGGCAAAGTAGCTCCTGCAATAATCTTGACCGCTGCATTATACCAGCCTGTTTGAGTCATCATGCCCCAAAAACCCATCATTATAGAATCAACATAATTATAAATAATTCCAAACATACCAACTAAAGCTAAAGGCCAAGATATTGTTAAAAACTTTTTCCAAACAGATTTTTCCCAATAAATCTTAGGTTTGAAAAGCTTAAAAGAAAAAAATGCCAAAATAAAGGGCAGGGCCACTACTGCGGTAAAAAGGTAAGCTAAACTTAAGTTTTCAGCAGAGGGGAAATAAAAAATTATGGCTAGACCAGCAGCAAGCAAAAGAACCGATCTAAATATTTCTATCCCTGTCCTGTACTCCATTTTGTTCTGAGCCTGAAACAAGCTGATGAATATGTTGGCAAAATTAGATATTATATTAGCAACTCCCAAGATTAAGATTGCTTTTTTAGCGCCTAAATCCAGACCAGTAAAAAGAGTGCTCAATATTATTACTCCAAAAACTACAATGCTCATTAGAATATTTAAGGATATAACAGAATAAAATTCTTTTTTATTGGTATCTTTTCTGGAAAACTCTCTGATTATAATCTGGGGCAGTCCAAAATCATGGATAACTGTAAACAAAGCTACAAAAGCTAAGGCAAAAGTAAATCTGCCGTATTCTTCAGCTCCTAAAATCCTTGCCACATAAATTAAAAGAACTAAATTCAATATTTTACTCACAACTGTTGCTACGCCAAGCCAAAATGTATTCTTAAAAATCACCTGCTTCACTCCTCTGTTTTCTAAAAACAACCCTCTAATGTCCATATTGTTCTTTTATCCATTTATATGTTTTTTCCAAACCCTGCTCTAAAGATACTTTTGGCTCCCAGTTCAAAACTTGTTTTAAAAGAGCGTTGTCTGAATTTCTTCCTCTGACTCCTTGAGGCTTGTCTAATAAATATTTTCTTTTAAAACTCTTATGTTCTATTTTTGAAATAATATCTACCATCTCATTAATGCTGACTAATCTGTCTGAACCAATATTCAAAGGTTCTTTATAATTAGACATCATTAATCTATACATTCCTTCTAAGCAATCGTCAATATAACAAAAAGACCTGGTCTGTTCTCCGTCTCCCCAAATCTCTATTTCTTTGTCAGCTAATATTACTTTTCTACAAATAGCTGCTGGTGCTTTTTCCCTGCCCCCTTCATATATTCCTTCTGGGCCGTAAATATTATGAAACCTGGCTATTCTGACATCTAAACCATAATCTTTTTCATAGGCCTTAAAAACTCTTTCAGAATAAAGCTTTTCCCAACCATATTCATTGTCAGGATCTGCAGGATAAGCATCTGTTTCTTTTAAAGCAGCCACGCCAACATTTTTCTGTTTAAAAGTAGGGTAAATGCAAGCAGAAGAAGAATAAAATAATCTTTTAATCCCACCTGTTCTGCAAGCTTCTGCCATATTAACATTTATTAAAACATTGTCTCTCATTACATCAGCTGAAACAGAAGTTATAAAGCCAATGCCTCCCATGTTAGCAGCTAAAGTATAGACATAATCCATATCTTTTACTGCTTTTTGGCAGTTGCTAAAATCTCTTAAATCCAAAAGCAAAAACTCGTCCATTTCCTCTTTGGAAGAAAACTCTGGCTCCTTAATATCAACCCCTCTTACCCAGTAACCCTTATTTTTTAAATACCTGGCTAAATAATGGCCAATAAAACCACCAGCACCTGTTATTAAAACCTTATTCATATTTGCTACTAAGGTTAAGTAATAAGTTTAAAAAATAGCCTTCGGAGGCCTTTTGGCATGGTCCCGATCCGCCCGGGGCGGAGAGGGCAAAAGGCCGAGAACGCAGGTTGCCTCGCCGCGCTGGCGGCGGGGACAACCGGTATTTTGAAACTTATTACTTAATCTGTTTCTCTATTTTCTGGCTTATATTTTGATACTAAATCAAGGGCTTCACTGTTGTAGCGTTTCCTTAAAATATCAACATTTTCGTAAATGCAGTGCCCGCCGATTCCCTGTTTTGGTGGATACAAAACAGGCCTAACAACATTTGGCTTTCTTAATTGAGTGTAACCTTCATTATACGTCTTATTAAAATCAGTTACTGCTTTTTCAAAATCAACTCCTTCTTGATCACAGATCCTTTTCATTTCTCCATGAAAAGCAATGCAAAGCCCGTAATAAGTAGTAGAAAAAAGCTTTCCTAGTTCTGTTGTTTTAGAAGGTATAAAAACCTTTGTTCTCATCCCCAAACCCTCTAAATGCTCTTTGGCAATTGTTCCTGCTTCTTGGCTGTCTGCTCCAATGTATTTAACAAAGGTCTTAATACCTTTAAAAAGCTCTGGATGTATTCCCCTTATTGGACTGTGAACTGTTATTATGCCTGTTTCGTCTGCTATTTTCTTGGTTGTACCAGGAGCTACAGTAGAATGAATGATAACTAAACTAAGTTTAGGTTCGCCTAAACTTAGTTTAGTTATCTCTTTTTTAACTATTTCAACAAAATCATCTCCTTTATAAGGGAGGCAGACATTCAAAACCTCTACTCCTGCAAAATTATCATCTCTATTTAAATCTTTAATTAAAGGATTATTATAAAATTTAGCTATGGCCTTGCCAACTTCGCCATAGCCTAAAATACCTACTTTTACCATTTTTCAATTTTCTTTTTAATCTTATCTTTTATATGCCTTTTATAGGCCCAATAGACCTTTGATTCAAATTCCGGGGAAACAAGCTTTAGAATCTCGCTTCCCAAAATCCTATACTGGCCTCCAACCTTGTAGGCCTTGATTATCCCATTTTTCAGCATTCTCTTAATAGTGCTGTGGCTTACTTTTAAGTACTCTTCTGCTTCTTTTGGAGTATATACGCTTTTTGGTTTTATTTCATCTACCATAATATTGTATTATTTAATTATATTTTCATATTAAAACACCCCAAAGGGGGTGTCAATAGCACTTATCAACAGGGGTCAAAAAGGGTCAAATTAGACCTTCTAGCTTTCTTTCATCTCTTTAATCTTTTTTAACAGCCAAGATGAGCTCTGGATTTTTTCTCCTACATTATTAATTACTTCTATGCCAAACTTTTCACAAACTATCTTCTCTGACTCTGGAATATTGCTTATATTCCTATCTCCTCCTTTAGCAAAGAAAATCTTGCCAGGATACATCTTGCAAACAAGCTCTAAGCTCCTTGCAACAGAACTGTCTTTGTCTACAGACAGGATAACCTCGTCTGGATACTTCAGTCCTTTTATTATTCTCATCCTTTCTTGCTCTGACATAAAAGAGATACTTCCTTTTACTCTTACTTGTTCGTCATTGTTTACAATAACAACTAAAATATCCCCGAGCTTCTTAGCTCTTTCCATTAATTCAATATGGCCCATATGCAAAGGATTAAAATATCCTGAAGTAACTATTATTTTCCTCATAATATATGCTATATAAAATCATAACTCTTCCATTTTAAAAAGTCAACTCAGCTTTCCGACGAGGACGGGCCTCGTCGGAAATATTGACAGATTTAAATAATAGGTGTAATATTTAGTATTGTTGTTTTGGAATGCTGTTTAACAATATGGTTCTAAATATGATTCTAAATAAGGAGACAAAAAATGGCGAGAAAGAAAAAGAAACAAGTAATAAAAAAGAAAAAAGCAGCAGACAAGGCACAAGTGGAAATAAAGAAACTACAAAGAAGCATACGCCAACTGCAAGAGCAGAAAGACAAGCTGCAAGGAGAAAAAACTAAGCTGCACGTGGAAAAAGACAACCTGCAAGAGGAAGTTGGTGAACTTCAGGAATCCCTTGCTGGTAGGAACAATTCGTTGAAGCGAACGCAAGACGAAGTTAAGCTCAGGGACAAAGAAATAAGAGATTTGCAAGCTTCTTTGGATGAAAGGCTGCACAAAAACACAGCAGAGTTTTTCATGCGGGAGATTTCAAAGATAGTAGGAAAGGTAGTAACCGAACTTCATCACGATTGATGAGTCTTTCCTCATAGCCTGGCTCCTAACTTGCCCTGCAACAATGTTGTGGGGCTTTTTTTAATAGTTGTGTTTTGGGAGATTTTTAGATATGATAAATAAATATGCCAGAGAATATTTTTGAAAAAGATTACAAAATATATTTGGTCTGTTTTTTTATAATAGCTGCTCTTCCTTTTATTAATTTCCAGCCGTGGCTATCCCCTCCTGCCTGGGGTAAATCAATCATTTTCAAAATAATAATCTCTTTTTTTATTTACTTATTCTTGTATAGAGTAGTTTCTGAAAAAAAATACAGCATATTCAAAGAGCTGATAAAAAACAAGCTGGTGTTGTTGCTGTTTGCCCTATTCTTGCTTTACATAGTAGCTACAATATTCTCTTTAAATCCCCATTTTAGCTTTTGGGGAAGCCCTTTAAGGTCTGGGGGTTCTTTAAATTATATCCTTTACATAATCTTTGCTATTTTAGCATTCTTGATTATTAAAAAACATGACTGGCAAAAGCTCTGGGATTTTAGCTTTTTAATCGGGGTATTGATTACTTTTGTGTCTGTTGCTCAGAAGTTAAGAATCTTCAGCGGTTTTATTATACCCCGTTCAGACCGTGCCATAGGCACAATGGGCGGAGCTCCTTTTTTAGCCCTTTATCTGTGCTTGCTAGCGTTTATGGCTCTTTCTTTTGGAATAAAGACCTCGGGCAAAAAAAGATATCTTTATCTTACCAGCTCTGCCTTTTTTGTGTTTGGTGTAGTATTATCTGGTAGCAGAGGCGCTATATTGGCACTTATAACGTCTTTTGCCTTTTATGCTTTATTTTACCCTTCAAAAAAAGCAAGAAAGCTTAAAATAGCTTGTATTGGCTTAATACTGCTTTTAATGTTAAACTTTCTCTTTTTAAACAGCCAGCCAGATATTGTTGAAAATATAGGCAAGAATAAAGTCTTGGGCAATGCTTTTTTAAGGGTCTGGTCTTCTGTTGAGCCGGTTTTTAACATTGAAGATTTCTCTTTATATGAAATTTCTTCTTCTATATTTAAAGACAGGGTTTCTGCCTGGATAATATCTGTTAAAGCCTTAAAACAAAGGCCTGTTTTCGGATTTGGGCCAGAAAATTTTTCTATTGCTTTTGACAAATATTATGATATTTCCCTGCCAGGATTTGAACAAGGCATAGAATGGTGGGACAGAGCTCATAATTTCATTTTTGATATTTCTGTTACTGCAGGAATTCCTACTTTGATTGTATTCTTGCTTTTATTTACAGTTTTATTTTACAAACTTCAAAAAAACAAAACCATTATAAAACACGGCTTACAAGCAACCTTTATAGCTTATTTAATAAATAATTTGTTTAATTTTGATGTTTTCTCAACTTATCTGCTTCTCTTCTTTTCAATTGGATACACTTTGTATTTAACAAGCGAAAAGCCGTCTATGCAGCCAGAGCAACCTGAAAAAGAAGCAAGTCCCTTCAGATCCCTTGCCTTTACCCTTTTATTTGTTTTACTGCTCTCTTTTATATGGTTGGGAGTTTTAAAGCCATTATGGGTGAACAGAGAGATAAATGTTGCTATGTCGTATCTTGAACAAGGGAAAAAAGAGCTTGCTATAAAGAAAATGGAAAATGTCTTAACAAAAAACAGCGTAATAAGAAACTATACTCTTTTACAGTATGTAGAGATTATAAATATTTCAATGAATATCCCTCCAAAGCCTACGCCAGAAACCAGATTAATGTTAACTCAAAAAGCAGCCAATGCCTTAAAAGAGTCCATCACTTTAAGGCCTTATTATACTAGAAGCTGGTGGGCTTTAAATATTTATTCAAACTATTTTATGGGAGTTCAAAAAAACCCTTCAGAAGAGCTAAAAAAAGAAGCTGTTCAGTTTTGCGAAAAAGCTCAAAAGCTAAGCCCTCAACACTGGAAAATAATAAAGGACTGCACTACCACTTATTTAACGTTGGAAAATTATGAAAAAGCAAAAGAAACCGCTCAACAATGTATTGATATAAATGAAAAAGAAGGAATATGCTGGACCAGAAAAGGTATGGCTAATATTGGTTTGGGAGAACTAGAAGAAGCGGATGAAGATATAAAGACGGCTAAAGAAAAAAATTATCCAGAAAAGTACGATATTTCGCAAAGAAGCCAGCTGGTTGGCTTTTACAATAGTGTTTTAAAAAAAGAAATAAGCAAAGAAACAAAAGAATTTTTGTATGGACAGTTAATTACTCTGTATGAAGATTTAATTAATGCTTACCAAAAAATATATAAAAAGGCCAATGCTCAATACCATGCTTCTTTGGCTTTTATTTATAAAGAAATGGGGGAATATGAAAAAGCCAGAGAACAAGCAGAAATTGCTTTAGACTTAGCTCCGGATCAAAAAGAATCTATAGAAAACTTCTTGAAAGATTTATAACCATGGTTTACAATATTAACTATGATTAAGACATTAGAAAAAAAACTATACTTATTTTATTTAACGGGATTTTTCTTAATAGCTATTTTACCCCTGCTTTCTGCTCCTCCGCTTTTGCATCCTGCCTCATGGGCAAAAAGCATTCTTTTTAAGATAATTTCCTCTGTAATAATTTTAATATTTGTTTTCCATAATTTATTTGTTTCAAAGAAATTATGGGATAGATTTAAAGAATCCTTAAAAAGCAAAATTTCTTTGCCTTTAATTCTTCTTCTTTTGCTTGGATTAATATATATATTGTCTTCTGTTTTTTCTTTAAACCCTAGATTCAGTTTTTGGGGAAGCCCTGCCAGAGGAGGAGCTGCTGTTACAATAGTTCTTCTCATTATTTTTTCTATACTGGCTTTCTTGATTATAAGAGAAAAAGAATGGCGATGGCTGTGGGACTTTAACATATTTATAGGGGTGCTTGTCTCTTTAGTAGGAATTTTCCAAAAATTTGAACTGTTTCCTAATTTATTCACACCCCAACCATATAGGGCATTTTCAACAATGGGAGGGTCTACTTCTTTGGCAATGTATACTTTACTTTTAATACTTCCTGCTTTAGCTTTTGGGCTTGAAAAAATAAGAATAAAATCTATCTTTTACTTTTTTTCTGTTGTTATGCTTGTAATGGCCTTATTCACCACTGCTACCAGATCAGGTTTTATTGCCTTGGTAATAGGCATTCTTTTTTTTATATTCTTGTATCCTAAAAAAGACAAAAAGATTATATATATAAAAATAGGCGTTGCTGTCCTCGTAATCTTGGGTATCTTTGGAGCTTTTTATCTGAAAGCACAGCCAGGATTAGTAGAAAAAATAATAAAGATACCTACATTTGGCACTACTTTTGAAAGAATATGGGAAATAGCAGGTCCTATTCTTGGTTCAAAAGAAATAACTTTTGAAAAAATAGTCAGCAAAGGAAGATATTCTGGCTGGCAAGTACTATGGCCTGCTTTAGGCAACCGGCCTGTTCTAGGATACGGTCCGGAAAATCTATCTATTGCCTTTGACAAGTATTATGATCCTTCTATACCTGGTATAACAGATGAAGCCAAATCATTTGGAACAGGCTGGTGGGACAGAGCGCATAACATATTTTTAGACACTGGAATCACAATAGGAATACCCGGACTAATAATATATCTTCTGCTTTTCGGTATTGTTTTTTACAAACTTCAAAAAATTAAAAAAGAATCTACCTATAAAATAACAGCTGCTGGAATACAGGCAACCCTTATCTCTTATTTTACAATTAACTTTTTCAACTTTGACGTCTTTTCAACATATCTGCTTTCTTTCCTGCTCATATCTTATTCTTTATTCTTAATAAAAAAGAACTCCTCGCCAACTGAATCTGAAACAAATAATAACATTCCTAATAGTACTTTGGCCAAATACATTGTTTTCTTTGTCTTAATATCTATTACAATATGGTTTATCTGGTTTGCTAATATAAATCCATTACTAATAAATAAAACTATAAATAATGTTGATCTTTATTCTCTTGAAACCTCTACCACGAGTGATAATTGCAAAAAAGCTGTATATGTTATGGATTCTCTTACTCAAAAGCACAGTTTTATAGATGATTATGTAAAATTAAAATACATTGACACAATAAGCTTGTGTGTTGGAATATATCCAGAATTAAAATTAGAGCTTTCTCAAAAAGCTGTTTCTCTTTTAGAAGAGGCAAAAGAATTAAGACCTTATTATACAAGAATCTGGTTTTACTCTGCGATATTCTCAAATAAGATGATTGAATCTGACCAGAGTTTAACAGAAGAACAAAAGCAAAAAATGATAGATAAATCCTATGAAGATCTTAAAATGGCTGAAGAATTAAACCCAAGAAGGACAGAGATTTTTTTAACTTGGGTAAAAACCAGCTTGTTGATTAAAGATTATGAAATAGCTGAAAAAAAAGCAGACCAATGCATAGAGTTTAATCCTGAATCAGGAGACTGCTATTGGGCAAAAGCTTTGGTATTAATAAGTCTTGGAGAGAGTAAGTCAAAAGAAACGTTAGAATATATTAAAATAGCTTTAAAAAAGGGCCAATCAACAGAGGCCAACTATTCTCTTTCTCAACTGATTAAAGCTTATGAAAGCTGGGCAGAAAAAACGCAAGATAAAAAGTATTATGAGATTTTAGAAGAGCTGTATATTGAAAAAATAAAACTTGATGAGACTAATTTTCAAAACCATGCAACCTTAGCTTTTATTTACGCCTTTCTTGGCAAATACGACAAAGCCAGAGAAGAAGCTGCCATTGTGCTGGAATTATCGCCTGAATCCAGAGAAAACGTTGAAGCATTCTTAGAAAGTTTACCTCAATAAAAGATTACCACTGATTAATAGCTGATGACCACAGATGCTATGGAACAAGAACTATTATATAAAGATCTATCATATAAAATAAGGGGCTGTGCTTTTAAAATATACAACAACCTTGGTTTTGGTCATAAAGAGAATGTTTACCAAAAAGCTCTGGCAATAGAATTTAAAAAAGAAAATATTAATTTTGAAACAGAAAAAATCTTACCTGTGTTTTATGAAGATAAAAAAATAGGAATTTACAGGCCTGATTTTGTTATAGATAATAAAATTATTATAGAAATAAAAGCAGTGCCCTTTATGCCTAAAACTTACGAGACACAACTAATTTATTATTTAAAAAACACTAATTTTAATTTAGGATTCTTAATAAATTTCGGCTCAAAAAATATTCAAATAAAACGCAAAATCTGGACTTCTTAATCCGCGGCAATCCGCTAGTAATCTGTGGCAATCAAACCCCCCACCTAATTTAGGTGGGGGGTTGATTTCAATCCCTCGCGCCGTTTCCACAAGCAACGTGAGGGTCCAATTCAGTTAATTACTATACTAGCTAGGATTGACAAATGATCCAGCGTAGATATCACCCTTGAAGATATATGGACCTTCTGCATGAGTTCCTGCGCCATCTATACCAAATGTACAGTTAGCATCTGCATCGTCTGACAACCATACCTGGATAAAATCACCATCATCCTCAAACATTGAAGTATCTGCATAAACCTTCAACTTCTCAGTTGTGCCATCAGCAATTGTCCAAGGATATGTTGTTGTTCCACCGTTATCAGTGCCTCCAAATGAATTGGTGGCATTAAAGGTGAATGTGGTTCCATCCATTAATCCTGCTACCCCAACAACCATTGTATCAACACCTAAGATGTTGTTATCTTCGTCTCTCAAGGTTAGAGTGACATAGTTGCTGCTTACTGTATCTGCTATAGTAGCATCTACTTGAACCTCAATAACAGAACTAATGCCGTCATCAAAGGTAATGTCGTCTCCAGCATCTGCTGTTACATCAAAGATAGCAACATTGGTGTTGGAGCTTGGATTTAGGTTGCCTGAAGGTGAACTGCTGTTTACAGCAAAGTATGGTCTGGACTTGTAGATATACATCCTGTTGGCAGATATTTCTGAGCTGGAAGGAACAGCTGAACCAGAACCTAAACCAGTGGTTAGAACATTATTGCTTCCTGTTAAAGTAAGCATTATCTCACCGTCATTGTCAATGGTTGTACCATCAACTGGCAGCAAGTCTGCTTTGACAGTAATCTTTTTGTCATCATCAGCAGGAATAGTCAATGTTCCATCACTAAGCGGCACATAAAGCGAATCAGCGCCTGGCATTGCTTGAAGCAATGTATCGCCATTGTAAAAGTAGAATGTATCTACGTAAGTGCCGTTAGAAGCTGACAAGGTAATTGAATCAAGATCCAAATTCTCTACATTTGAAGCTGCCAACTTAAACACAGCCAATGTGGTCTTGCTTGAGTTTCCAATTACAATTCCAGAAGCTGGGGTTGAGGCATCTACTGTAACAGTTAAAGCAGCCGTACCAACAGACATTGATTGCTCATTAGTGGTTGCATAAGTAGCTGTAATTGTCTCACCGCTATCAGCGCCGGTTGCAGTTACACCTGAAGCCACTGAGAAGACATGTCCACCTTCTGCATCAGAAATTAAATCAGCTAGCATAGCTACCTTTCTAAAGCTTCCTTCTGGAACAACAAGTGTCTGACTCAAATTAAAGGCTCTTGTTGTTGCTGCCCATTGTTCTGTGTCAGAAATCTTGGTCTCGTAAATGTCGCCCCTTGAGCTGCTAGTTGATGTTAAATCAGCCCAAAGTTCAGCGTTGCTAATATCAGTAACTGCTCCTCCTGTCAGCAAGCTGTCTGTTACAGTGATAGCTGTAATATTGACATCTTCACCTGAAGAGGCAGCATTGAATGAAAATGTTGCCCAAATAAATTCAGATGTTGGTGAAGGAACGCTTCTTGAAGCAGGATCAGCTAAAGTAGTAACAGCCATAGCACCAGCTGCAACTGTCATGGTATTGGCGTGGAAAGTATCTGCAGGGGTGGCTGTAATTGTGTCACCTGAAGTCATGCCCTCTGCCTCCAAAACAGTTGTTGTGCCAGGTGTTAATATGCCTGCCCTTACTGTGTTTCCTGTGTCAGCTGAATCAGCCACTGTTAGTTTAACAGTATACTGATGAATACCAACTGGAACAATAAAGGTATCAGTAAAATCAACTACCTCGTTTGCATCAGGATCTTTTGGACCTGCTACTGCGTCGTCGTCTTCATCATATAATGCTACGTTAGTAACATCAGAAGCTACTGCAGTAGGAGTTCCAGCTATTGTCATCTGAAGGCTAATTCCTGAAACTTTGATATCTTCGCCTTTGGCGTCAAAATCAAATGTAGCTATCTCAATATCATCTCCAGGAGAAATGTTTCCTGTAGCTTTTGTGTCAGCTGACTTGGTAACTGTTAAGCTGCCTCTCTGAACGGTTTGATCTGCACTACTCTTACCATCCCAATCGGTTGGGCTTCTGGTTGGGGTGATGTAAAATCCATAAGTATCACCTTTAACGCTCACCAAAGTTTCTGAACCGTCAACAATGTCAGCATTAACAGTTTCTGCTGTTGAGCTAACACCAGAAACAACATCTAGTCTAACCCTTAATCTAATGTTCTTTCCTTTGGCAATGTTAAGGTCTAAATCAGACCAGGTTGCTTTTTCTTCACCAGACCAATTTTCAACAGTTCCCAAGCTTACGCCGTTGGTGATATCATAAAGTTCAATGTTGTTAGTGTCAGAAGCTGATGTGGTTCCATCCTGCATTACTGTAATTGTTTCAACAGTAACCGGTTCTGTAGAACCTGCTGCCAGCTTAAATTCTAACACAACAACATCTGTATCACCAGCATCTGGCTGAGAATCTGTAATGGTGATTTCAGAAATGGTAACTGAACCAATGCTTAAACTAACCACTTCCATTGCTTCACCTGTAATTGGGAAACTTCCTGAAACTGAATCTGCATCAGACACAATGTCATCTTCATCAGCTATGCCTAACTTAGCTGTTTTTCCAGCTTCTGTGCCTGTAACAATACCGGCTCTAATGTAGAACTCTCTTGTTTCCCCGTCTTCTATTTCAAGCTTTGGAACAAAAGTAATCATTGCGCGATTGTCTACGTTTAAAGAACCAATACTTCCTACGTATTCACCTGTATCAGCATCAACAATTTTGATGTTTTGGACATCAGCATTAGCTGATAAGCCAGATCTGGTTACGTAAATCTTAGAGATCTTAACATCTCCATCAGAGCTAGCTCTTAATCTAAATTTGGTGAAGTCAGCATTAGCTCCAGTAGCAATTAGGCCTGCATCTGGTGTGTCAGAGGCTAATTTTACTGTTAAAGCACCTGCTTCTTCTTCCTCTTCTTCCTCTTCTTCCTCTTCTTCTTCACCTGCAGCGAGAATATCATTTAACTTGTCTCTGGTTGTTGTACCAACATAACCAGTTCCATTAGTTAAACCCCAAGGATCCAATACTGAAGAACTATATTTCTCTTGGAACTTAATAACAGCTGCTTTGGTAATTGGACCAAAGTAAGATGTTTCATTTCCAGGAGAACCAGCTCCAGAATCAGCTAACTTGGTATCAGAAGAAGTATTGAGTACAATCTGCAAGCATTTAACATCGTCTCCAGTCATTCCGACTGAAAGATTTCTGTCAAATGAAGTTATTGTGCAGCCAGCAATTGTTCCAGTTCCTGTTAAATCAGCTAATTCTTCTCGCAAATCAGCTAATTGATCCATTAAAGCATCAATTTGCTCTTGCAATTCTTCAGCTGTTAAAGCAGAAGTAGGTGTTGGAACAACCAAAACGGCTGCAACTGCTAAACCTGTAATTATTGCGAATAATCTTTTCATGTTTTAATTTAATTTATTTTTTTTTATGACCTTTTTAATTTTTCAACCGCAGTCGACCTTTTCCAGTTTTTTGAATGTTAAAAATTTTTAACTAGGCCTTGGCCAACATTCAAAAAACAATAAAATGCAGCGGTTTTTAACAAAACTAATATTTTTCCATCAAAAGAACTTTTTCTAAGGCTGAAGAATAATCTTCTTGTTCAATTTCTTTTTCAATATCAGCTAAAATTAATTTTTGTTCTTCTGTTAATTCTTTTTCTTTTAAATATGCTACTTCTCTTTTTACTATTTCAGCTATTGCATTATCTAAATCTTTGTTCTCAGCTATTTCTATTCCAAAAGACCTTACTAGATTTTCTTTTTCCTGAAGTTTTTTAATTTCCAAAGCAATTTCTTGTACACTGCCTGCCTGATTTAGTGTTTCAGCTGCCCTAGAAACAGTTTCATTATATTCCACTAAAGCTGGGGCTATTTTCTTAACATCATTTTCTTGGGCTATTTTGGTCAAATCATCTAATCTTTTGCCAGCTATTTCAAAATTATGGATTGACTTATAATTATCACTAATAAAAACTGCCTGGCTTTGTTCTGTCATTTTCTTTAGCGCAAACAAAGAATCGCCAGGCACAGATTTTTGGGCAAATCCAAACAATCCAAAAAGCACAACAATAATTAAGGCAGAAGCAAAAGCCATTTTGTGCTGGAAAACAAACTTTTCTCCCATTTGCAGCTCTTTTATAATTGTAGAAAGAAGAGATACAATACTCTTTTCTTTACCTATATTATTCTCTTCAAAAATCTTGCTTTTAGTGAAAACAACCCAGTCTTTTCTGGGTTGAATATCTTGAAGTTTTTTCAATTGGCAAACAAGCTGTTTTTCAGTCATGATTTGCATATTATTTATTTATGACGTAAAAATCCCCTTTTTGTTACACCTGTTTTCGCCTTTGTCCGATATATCGGATAGAAGTTATAGAGGCCCGTCCTCTATAGAAATTTGCGAAGCTTTAAAAGAAGACGGGCCTCTTCTAAGCTTGTTCAATATTATTTATTTTATTTTTAAGTGATTTTAATGCTCTATGCAGCATTACTCTTACAGCTCCTTCTGATTTATCTATCATTTGGGCAATTTCAGGCACAGAATAATCATCAACATAATGCCATATAATCACTTCTTGATAATCTTCTTTTATATCTTTAATAGCTGTTTTAAGCATTTCTATTTCTGAATTAATAAATGCTTTTTCTTGCAAATCTTCATCTGGATCAGTTATAGGAACAATGTCTGTTGGAACTGTCCTAGCTCTGTCTTTTTCCCTATAATAATCAATTACTAAATTACGAGCTATTTGAAATAAGAATGCTTGAGGATTTTCTATTTCCTTGCTATTTTCCTTAAATACTTGCCAACCCTTTAAAAAAGTTTCTGAACACAAATCTTCAGCAATTTCTTGCGAATTTACCTTAAAAAAAATAAAGCGGTAAATCTTATCTATACAATTATCGTATATTTGGCTAAATATTTGTTTTGGACTGCTCATTCTATATTATATTAGGACAATCTAACAAAGTCAAACTTCTGTCCTAGTATTAGTTAAGACATAATATGTGCTATTGCTTTGTCCTAGTCTTTCAACAAGATTTTGTTTTAATAAATCATCAAAATCTCTTCTTATTGTTCTTTTAGAAACCCTTCCCATGATTTCTTTAATATCACCTACTTGGACTTTTTCTCTTTGTTTTAAAATATCTAAAATTTTCTTTTTTCTTAAGTTTAATGGCTTTTTAACAACCTTTTTTTTCCTGCCCGCCGTAGCCTTGGCGAAGGCGGGTTTCTTTTCAATTGCCTGCTCTTTATAATAATCTCTAACCTTATCATACTCTAGTTCAATTCTTAATATATCAAAATAACTTACCCAATTCTGCCATTTAACTACATTAAAAAAGGCCTTAATAATTTGGAGGTTTTTTTCTATTTCAAAAAGTAAATCTTTTTTATTCAAACTCTCCCATTCAACAACATTTTTTAAAATCTCATCAGCTGTTTCCCTTATTTTATACCTTAAAGGCTCTTTTTTAGGGAAAAGAAGAGTTTGCTTATAAACCTTGTTTGTCAGCTCAACAAGCTCTTTCCCTCCCATAAGTTAAACAGAGCTTAAAATATTGCAGGCAGAACATTCTAAATTAAGCTCTTCTGCCTGGTTGGCCAAATCCTTTATCTCCTGTTTGATTTTGTCCATAGCAACCAAAATATCAACTTCCTGCCTAATCAGTTCCACTTGCTGGACAATTTCTCCAATCTGCTCTTCAATTTCTTCCAAGCTAAGTTTTGGTTCATCTTCCCATGCTTCAACAGATCCAATGCCAACTCCTTCTTCGCCCGCCTCTTCACTTGCCTCTTCTGCCCCTTCACTCGTCTCTTTTTCCAGTATAAACTGGACTTCTTCAGTATCTTCAGCAGCAGCTTGTTCTTCTTTCAGCTCCAGCCTGTCTATATTTATGTCTTCCATGCCTATTTTTATGTCTTCTGGAATCTTAAAATCCTTAGAAGCTGCCAAACCTAGCCTAATAAGAACATCCTCTCTAAGATCTTGGTTTTTTGCCAAATAAACTGCAAAAACCGCAACCAAAAGCAAACCTAAGACAATGACTTTTTTAATTAAATTCGCCATATTATACTATTATACACAAACCAAAAGCTAGGTCAAACCCTGCCAAACTATGCTTAATCTGTGGAAAACTACTCTTCTTCTTCCTCCTCCTCTTCTTCTTCCTCCTCTTCTCCTTCATCATCATCTACTTCTGGAAAGCTTGCTTTCAGATCTTCAAGAGCTTGTTCTAATATTTCTTTAAACTCATCTTTTGCTTCATTCATTGCTTGTTTTTTCACTTCTATTAAATCCTGAATTTCTTCTCCGTGTCCTTTGAATTCTTTCACATCTTCTCTGTATTGGTCTCTAACATCTTTTAAATCTTGTCTTAAATTGTTCCTAATTGTCCTAATGTCCTTCCCGTCATTACAATCTTGCTCAGCTTTTTCAAAAGCAGCTTTAACTCCTTGTTTATAATCTGCTACTGCATCTGCTAAAACTCCTAATCTAGCTTGATGAATAGAATCAAGACCTTGTTGAAAATCCAATATTGCCTGGTCAAATGCTGCTCTTCTGTCTTTTACTGCATTTGTGATTGTTTGTACAAACTCTGTTACTGCTTGTTTTTTCTCATCATCTCCTGCTTTTTCTGCAAGTTTGGTAAAATGCTCTTGTCTGTTTTCATCCCATTTTTCTCTCCTCTGCTCCAGCTTTTGCTCTCTTTCCTGCCTTTTCTCTTCATGCCTGTTTGCTATATCTTCTTGCCTGTTTCTAAGCTGTTCTTCTTTTTGAGTTAATTTTTGTTCAATTTTTGAATAAATCTGGCTTATTGCTTCACAATTTTTAACCCCTCCTTTTCCTAAAATAACAACATCATTCTTGCCTTTGTTGTTTCCTTTACCTTCTGGCCTATTTCCTTGAGCTAAAATCAAAATAGGAGAAACAATTAAAGCTGAAGCTACTAATCCAATAATAATTTTATTATACTTTTTCATAAGCCTGTATCATCAGCTGACTGGCCAAAATCATTTATTTCTTCTGTGTCTGAAATAATAATATCTGCTTCATCATCTTCATAAACTAAATTCAATTCATCTATTATTTCTTTTTCTAAAGCATCTGTTAAATCATTAATATTTCCAGTAGCTTCAGGCGGTGTGATTCCTGCTTCTTCTCCTTCTTCTGGCCCTGCTGGCTTTAAAGGGTTAAGTATTAAAAAAGCAGCTATGCCTATAATTACTATCAAACCAATTACAACTATAAGAGTTAGATTTTTATTATTTTGCATAGAATTATTTGCCAAATGGCGGATTACTAATATATTAAAAAACGACCTTTGCTTTATTATATATTATAATATATTTATTGTATACATCTATTTCCGTCGAGGACGGGCCTCGTCGGAAAATGAAAAAAGCGTGATAGTATTGATTGTTTTCAATGTATCACGCCTTGTGCGAGGTCATCGTTTATTGTTTTAGTTCTACCTCCAGCAATAAACCATCTGTTCTTGCTACATTAGCGTAATGAGGGCATACAGAAACCCGTACAGGTATTGTCGCTGTAATAGTGTACTTTTTTTTCTTCACTTCCATAATTGCTTTTGTGAGGTAGGGTATATACCCGTATCTTTGGCTGAAGTCGCGTTCTGCTTTCACCAAAAGAAACCCCTTTTCAATCCAGCTTATTGAATAAAAAGGTGATGTCTCAAATTCCTTAGCAGGTGGAAACTCAAAATTTTGGGATACGGCAAGATAATCTGGTTCAGTTGGCTCATTGGTATCAACTGGTTTTGGCCTAGGAGAACGAGGCTCTGTAAGCACCACAACAACTACCAGCACCAGCACCGCAATAATTCCCATGACAACAAGCCACCTATCACTAAGCTCATACTTTTTCATGTCTTGTCTCCTTTAATATAATTTTGTTAGTGTCCAATTTTAAACGATATCTAGATTATACACCCATTATTTAAATCTGTCAACAGTACATTAAAAGAAAAAGCCCGATTATTCTCGGGCTGAAAGTTCTTCATTTATAATATGGCAAAGCGTTTCAAAAGACCTTTCTTCTACTCCAGCAGGCCTGTACTTATAGCATAAACTTGAATCGGGCTCTGAAACTTCTACCACAATAATAACGTCTTTCTTTTTCAATATAGTTTTAATTAACATTCTAAAAAAATCGTTGTCCTCTATTGCATCGTGAGAACTGACTACTTTTTCTCTGCCCAGATTTTTTATTTCCCTAAATTTTCCATCTGCAGAACACCCTGCAACGTGAAAAATATTCAAATCAGGCTTTTGTACTTCTTTTAAAATCCGAAAACGATGAAATACGGGAATTCTTCCTTTTCTCAGGAAAATTTTATGCTTCAAATATACTTCTAGTTCTTTTCTAGAAAGCCTGTTTGGAATTTCTTTCTTTAATGTTTCGTAATTCAGCTCTCTTTTGGCAAGGTTTGCAGTAAAACCTAAATGCCCAATATCCAGAACCAACTGGCATCCTGTTTCCTTCTTTATCATCAACATATCAGAGACTAACGTTGGGGTTCTTAGGTCTAAATACGTTCTGGGTAGCCAAAGATCTCCTTGTTTGGCAAAATTTGTAATTGCCACATTCTCAACAGCAGCAGGTACTCTCAGATTCAGCATTTCTTCTACAAGTTTAACTATTCTTTTAAAGGCTAAAAGATAATCTTCAGCTGAAGCGTCTGAGATAAATCCTTCTGTCTTGGCATTGTCTTTGTTCACCCTTAACCCATGAAGAACAACATACAGGGGCTGATAGTGTAAGTAGGAAACCGGCTCTAGCATTCTTAACAAATCTCCTTTTATTATCTCGCCTTCTTTTTGCCATCTGTTGGCAAAACTGCCTGGCAGATGAATACCAAAAGGATAGCTAATTTTATCACAGCCATCAATCGGACCCTTAATTTCAAAGCCAAACTCAATTTTTTTCCTTTTAAGATCTTTGCAGACCTTTTTTGAGAACCATTTTTCTTTTACAGGAACTTCTTGAATATTCGCGCAAATAAAAATCTTCATTTTGCATCCCTTTCAAATTGGAGTTATGAAGCTTTCAAAAAACTAACAATATATTATCAAAAAAAATCTCATATGTCAAGCAAAAACGGCCAGTCTTGTACGAGACCCGGTCTCGTACAAAAAAAGCCCCTCAACATTGTTGCAGGGTTTAAAAGATTATTTAGATTGCTTCGGCAAAAGAAGCTCCGCTCACAAAACATAGTTTTAACTCCTCAGCCATTTTACCAAAATCTGTTTTTATGTTTCCAGCTCTAGTTACCTCAGCTCCCACTATTATAATTGTATGCACTCCAGCATAAACTGAGTTAGAGACAAAAACACGATATTGTTTTTTTAAAAAATTGATTAATTTTCTTCCTCTTTCGCTATCAATGCTCCCTTTCTGTGATTTTATTTTGTCTTCTCTTATTTGTCTGTTTTCGTCAAGAAAAAACGATTGATAAATCATGTCCGTCATTTTTCTATCTCCTAATTTTATAAACCATATTGTTAAATTGCAATACTAAAGCTTACACCTATTATTTAAATCTGTCAATGCCAAATAAAAAAGCGTGATAGTATTGATTGTTTTCAATGTATCACGCCTTGCGCGAGGTCATCGCTTGTTTCGTTAGTCGTCCATTGCTGGAATGTTTGGGTCAATAATTTTTGGAAGAAAACAGTCTCCTACTTCAAGCTCTTTAAAGAACTCTTCTGAAACCTCTACATCTTCTAATGAAATAGGTTCGCTCAAGATAGGCGGTTTTAACAAATCTTTAATACTGATAAGGTAAGTTTTTGAAGATTCGTCTTTAGAAGTGCTCATGTTAACAATTTTATACCCATATAGTTGTTGGGAAGAAACAACAGGTGGATTTAACCGACGGAGCATTTCTTTTTCGAAAATAGTTCCGATTGTCACATAGTGCACGAAGATTGAGCTTAGGCCAAAAATGATAATAACTGCTATGCAGATACTTATTAGAGGTACCTTTTTGTTATTTTTCTGGTCATCTCTTCCTCCGTAATAAAAAGCAATAGCTATTGCGCCTGCGAATACAGCAAGACCTAAAAACCAAATTAAACTAGAGTCAAACATTTTTCACTCCTTTCAATAAAGTGCTATCATTATTTAGTTTTTAACAATACCTACATTATACACCCATTACTTAAATCTGTCAATATTTTATGGTAATGTGCGCAGATATTGACATTTTTATTGGTTTTGTTTTATATTAAAGATGGATTAAGAACCAAGCCAGAAGGAGATTTAGTTCGCTGTACCTTAAAAATCTGTAGTTTAAAGTTCAAAATTAAAACGAAAAGAAATGATTAATGATGCGTCGGGTTATTCTCGTCCGACCAAAGAGTTTGAATAGAAAGGAGGTGAAAGAAAATGATTGAGATTAATTTCGGTGCAAGTGAATGGATGTTAAAAAGATTTGATTACTCTCCAACTAAATATCCAGATAACATTATTGTGGTTCCGGAAAAAGGAGAGATAATCCGAACACCAAAAGGAAAAGAACTTCCTTTAGAGGCAGCAGAACTTCCTCGGTTTGGGCCGATTGTTAAAGACGAACGACCCCAAGCACTTTCCACTAGTTGGGCAGCTGGTAGTCCGCCGTATAATTACGGGCCTAATGGATATAAATTCTTAGAATATGACGAGGTAATGAAGCTCGAACCAACTCAAGCCAATACCCAGGGCTATCCCTCAGTGATTATAAGCCGGCCTCGGCCAGATAGAACCAGATATGATATTGAAGTTCTCATGCTCTGGATTAATAAAAGGAACGACTGGATTGTAATTTGGCACCGTACTTGGGAAGAAAGCGCTTTTTCAGATGATGAATGTTTTGACGGTCCGTTCGCTTTAAACGAGGCGTGTGCCAACAAAATTCTACAGGCTTATGGTATCTCAAAAGGAAAATTCACCCTTAACGAAGTTAGAGAGATGAACCCAGAAGAACTGAAACAAAATTCTCAATCTTCCCAATAGTCTCCCTCATAGGACGTTGTTTAAAAGAAACAATTTTTCAAAAGCAACGTCCTGTTTTTTATTTGATTTCGTACGAGGACGGGCCTCGTACGAAACCCGGTTAAGGGTTGTTCGAAGGAGTTTCGGTTTGGGTCATTGGCGGAAGCTCAGGATAACAATCACCATTTATATATAAATTACATCTTTCATTATTCTCAAAGCTTAAATTTTCTAAAATCAACTACCCTCCCAGTTCAAAAATTATTAGAAAAATGAGCTTAATTCTTGAAAATAAAGAGTATGTGGCGATGCTTAAAGAAAGGTTGCTGGAATTAAAAAGTTTTACAGAAATCCAAAATCAGTCCTCGCTCTGCCAATAAATCGACCTTTAATCTTACGAACATTTATTGTCTAAATCGGCAAATATTTCATCAGAAGGATCTTCAATTTTTATTATTTCATGAGGATATAAAAGAGGTTTTTCTGCCCCTGTCTTAAGATTTTTTTGCACATACCGATTATCACGAATAACAAGAGCTAAGTCTAATTCCTTTGGGTTCTTATTTTCCTCACTTCTTGTTTTATAGGTATGGAATTTTGTACCACCGAGATCAATAGTAACAACCTGAAAAAGACCGCCAACAGTTTCAATGCCTAATTTCTTAGATTCGCTCTTTAATGCCTCTGAAAGAATTGACCCCTGGTTTATTAAAGGAGAATCAGCTCGCATCCCATATTGTAAACCTTCACCAAGAGATTTCTCTACGTTTGTTTTAGCGGATAATCCGCTCCCAATGGCCAGCATGGAATTTCTATAATTCGCCTCTCTTTTAATAAACTCTGGACAATAGAAAGTAAAAAGCTTTCCTCTTAATATATTTCTCAAAATTGTTATTGTGCCATCCTTATTTTTAACTTTCGTTAGTCTTTTAAAATCTATTCCTCCAATTAAAAAATTTGTCTTAGGGCTATATCCTGTTCTTGCGGCAAGATTTTCATAGGCATAGTGAATAAGTTTTGGTCCTTTTTCAAAAAAGATAAAAATATTTTGTAGTTTAGGTCTTTCTTGAACCTGGCGATATAAAAAATCCAGTATATTGTTTGCAAAATTAAAATCTCCAGCGAAGCCAATGATTATATTATTTGGGAGATAAAAAAGTTTTTGGCTAATATCTTTAAGGGCAACGATTTTATTATCTTTAAATAAAGTCACGCGGCTATCCGCAGTCATTACAATTCCCTGAAAAAATAATTGTCCAGCCACAAGACTCATAAATTTGCATTAACTTTGGCAATGATGAAAGAAATATTAAGAGACTAAAGTTCTTAAATTATCGCCAATATATAATTAATATATTTGAGGCCTTGATACTTTAGAAGAATCTTTAATCTTTTCCTGATGTTCATCCCAATCCTTTATTCCTTTCGCCTGCCATTCTTTGTAGTCTTTTTCTCTTCCAAAATCTTTAAATAACTGCTCTAAAAGTTTTTTCATTTCAATGAATTTATTTTTAACTAAGCAAGACCGGTCTTGGTCTCTTCTTGCTATTATCTGTTCAAAGGTAATAGACTCTGCCATTATTTTACGGGTAGTTTGATCATCATTATAAAAACTAATTAAGTTAGGAATTATATCTATTCCTAACATGGTAATTTTATTTGTATTAACAAGTGAATGAAAAATATTATTACTAATATAACCAAAAGTGAGCGTTGCCTTACCTTCTTTTTTAAACTGTTCTATTAGAGATAAATTATCATTTATTACTAATAAGTTAGAAAATAATTCATTTAACAATAATCGTTTTAATTTATTATTAAATGACCTTTCCTTTGCCAGACTAGTTACATAAGCTATTACAGCGGTTATTAAAGCCAAAGCATTCACAATAAAGGTAAAAATAACTATATCAATCTTTGCTATCCCTAAATAACCCTTATCAGAAAAGTATATAACAAAAGATGCGACTAACCAAAAAATAGTTAAGATGAACAGTATAATAAATTCAAGCAACCTATCAACGTTTCTTGTCGTTCCCCTGTATACAACTTTAACAAAAAACGTATTTAGGATAAAAGCAAGATAAAAATAAATAAATGCTGAAATCTCTAAATTAACGTATACAGCATTAACATTCTGCGTTAAGGAAAAAACAATCAATATAAGAGTTAGCGAAGCTAAAAATAAAAACTGGTTCTTTGCAATTTTCTCTGGTATTTTTGATATACTTTGAGTCATAAATATTTTTCACAATATTAATTAGAAGTTTCACTGAGCGACGAATCTTTATTTGCAAGTACCCTTAGAGGCAAAAGAAAAAACTCCTGCAAGATTACCGCTCTCTGTTCTTCCGAATACACCAGTTTTCTTATCTAAAACAAATATGTCAGTGCTTCCGCTGCCACCAGCGATTAAACCAAAAACCAGAGTATCTTCAGATTCAAAGAACTTAAGCATTGGAGACGTACCACCATAATCCGAAAGCATTTTAGGAGAGTCTGTTTGTAGGTCTAATAAAGATAAAACTCTCCCTATTTCTTCTTTACTGCTTGATAGTTTTACTTCACAAGATAAATCATTCTTCATCACAAAATAAAGTTCTGGCTTTAAAGATTCTTTCAATGGTTCGTTTTTTAAAACATCGCGACTTGAAGACCAAAAATATACATTAGATATAAAAAGCCCGACTATAATAATTATAAGAATTGATATTAAGATGTTCTTCTTCATAATAATTTAAGTTAATTATTCTTATTTTCGCCTTGCCATCTAAAGGCGCGGCGATACCCTAATTTTTCAGCCTCAGGCACTGTTTTCACATAGCATTCGTTACGCTCTTGTTCAATTATAGTCCTATCATATTGTTGATCAAATGGAAGATGATATATCTTTTCATTATTCTTCCGAGAAACGTTGCATTTAATAGAAGGGTAAGGTTTTAATTTGAAATCCTCTATAAAATCTATTTCTAAAGCTTTGGCAAACTTTTTGGCTGTGTCTGACAACTTAGTAGAGGTAAAGAATCTTCCAAAAACCTTTTTATCAGGATTTTCAATAACATATTTTAATACTGTCCCCTTAAACTGACAGATATGTTTTTCGTGAATTACTTTGTGCTGAGACCAATACTTACATTGAATCACGTCAACTTTATCATCTTTTGTAGCTATAACGTCTCTGCCTAAATCAGCCAGTCCCTCTACAATTCCTTGGTAATAAACGTTATATTTATCAGTTTCGTATAAATAACCTACATAGCGTTCGTAATCTCTACCTATCTCCCACCTGCTTTTCTTTTTACTCCAATATCTATCTAAAGCAAGTTGAAACTTTTCAGCTTGGGGAAGTTTTTCATATTCTCCCTTTGTAAGCCACTTTCTTGCTGGGTCATATCCTTCAATCTCATATTCACCCCCTTTTTTAGGTTTTTCTAATATTTGTTTGATTAAATCATCTAAATCCTCGCCCCTAAAATCTACAAGCCAAGGAAATAAATTCTCGTAATAATGTAAAAGATATTTTACAATACGAAACTGTTTTTCAACTTCCCTTCTTTTTCTGGCTATCTCACGAACTTTTTCTGCTGATTTTCTGGCAGGATGAGGTTTAGTTTCTAAATAATTAGCTTCTTCTAAATTTTTAAAATAAAAGTAATCTGCAAAGGCTTTCGCGAGCCAAGGGAATCCCTCCGATTTTTCTTTAGCAATTTGTTCTATCGCCTGTTTTCTCTCTTCAAGCTTTCTTTTCCATTTTTCTCTTTCTTCTTTAAATTCCTCTTCCTCTTTATCAAGATTATCTATTCGTTCCTTTGATTCTTGATATTTCTGAGATTCTTGGCTTATTTTAAAAACCCACGAGAAAAAACCAAAAAGAACAATTATTCCTATTGCTATTATTATGTACATACGCTATAGCTTTAGTTCAAAATATCACTTTTCTATTAAAAAAACAAGCTAAAAAAATAAAAAGGTAGAAAAAGATTAGGATAGATAAATTTACAAAAAAACTGGCTCTGGGTAAACCATCTCTGTGGAAAACTTAACTCGGTTTACTAAACCGGGTTTAGTTTAGGGGTTTGACTTTTGGGCATTAGAGAGTAGAATAAAGGTAAGGTTATCTTAATTTGCAGCCCCCGGGAAGGTCTCCCCACCCGCATTCAATTCATTCCGCAAAGGAGGCCTTCCATCTTATTAGTTCTTTCTTAAAAGCCCAGGCAACTGGGTTCTGCATAAGCGGAGAAGAGAAGCTGCCTCCTTCTCCGCTCTTTTTCGTACGAGACCCGGTTCTCGTACAAATAAGGTGGTAACAAGCTATTGAACCATTACAAACTATTGACTTATTTAAATAATAGGTGTATAATGGAAATATTGAAAGTGAATTTAACGTAGTTCTTTTTAAGGAGATATAAAATGTCTGAAGAAAAAGACTTATTTCAAATAAAGTCCTGTGGAGGCCGAAAGGAAGCCGATGAAATCAAAAAGCTCCTTGAGCAAAATGACATATCAGCAGAAGTCAAAGAAAGAGAAAAAGATTTTGTTGTTCTTGTCCCTAACTCTGAAGATATTGTCAATGAAGCCCTCGTAATCATTACATCGCAAGAAGTCTATGATGAGTTCTATGCGGGAGAATGAAGACGACCTTCTTGGTGACGAAATAAACTATCTCTACTGACCCGAGAATCCCGTTTCTACACATAGCCCTATGATATTCGTATCGTGGGGCTTTTTTCTTGACAGGGTGTGTGGTATGTTTATAATAAGAGTAGGTCTTGTGTTGAGTTCTGCAACACTCTACGTTAAGCCGTCTGGTTAACTCGTTGTTAACTTAGACGGCTTTTTTCTTTTTTTGTACGAGGACGGGCCTCGTACAAAAAAAGGCTTGATGAGAATTTTTCTCATCAAGCCTTGCTGTACATGCTGTCGTCAAATTCGTTGAGCACCCTCGCTTACTTAGGGTTTTTCAATGGCGTCCTCCATAAAAGGTTGTTATTAAAAGTTCTGACCCGTTCTAACTCAAGGTCACGATAATTTCTCTCGTCGGGCACCACCTCCTTTTTGTAAATGAACAGTGCATCTGACTTATTCTTATTTTAACAAGCTAAAATCATTTGTCAATCTTTACAGTCTGGAGAATACTATTAAAAGCTTGTTCGCATTCTTCAGAAAAGAACAAGCCAGAATCAATATGATAAATAGTGTTGTTGGCAATGGTTTTGGTTGAAATATATACTACTTGATCATCTTTGGTAAATTCTGTTTTAAGAAAGACCTTGTTATTTATATTAATCAAGCTATAAGCATAATCTCTGTCTTTTCCTTTTTGCCCGGCTTCAACTTGCTCAATCAAATTAGACAAACTGGTTATATCTTCATGGTCTGCTTTTGAGTATTCATTTATTTTAACTTTTCCAGAGCAGATATTATTTTGTTTAATTATTTCTGATATATCTTTACCTTGCTCAATTTCTATTTCTAAATTAGAAAAGCTTATCCTATCGTCATAGTCTTTAACAATCCACTCTGCTGGAACAAATAAAGAAAAACCAGCTTCTTTGCTTTTGATAAGCTTTTGTGAGCCCTTGTCTAAAATTTCGTAATCTGCAACAGATCTTTTTCCTTCAACAAAAAGATTATCTTGTTTTGGTCTTAAAAGAAAAGCTACTAAAACAGTAAAAAGTATAAAAAAAGACCCTAAAATAAGGATAATTTTATCCCTTTTAGAAATTTTCATGTTATTTTAGTAATTTTTGAGCTTTGTCCAGTTGTTTTTCTACATCATCTTTATCATCTTCTCCTGGCAAAACTAAAATAGCAACTGTTTTGCGAAAAACCCAAAAAACAGAGGAATCTTTATCATTGGTAACCCAGTCTAATCCTTGAATATCTTTTCTTTCACCTTCAGTTGCAAGCTGCAAACCATTTTTAGCTAGCAAAGCTGTATCTTTATCTTCATAAACAATCTTTAAAAGATAATTATTTTTTGAAACCTGGCACTTTTCTCCTTCAACAGGCCTAATTCCGGCTGCTCTTTCAAAACTCTGCAAAGCCAAAGGAGTCAAAGGATCGCATTTTTCAGCAAATAATTTAACTAATACAAAAATACCCAGGCCAATTATTAAAATGACTATTATTATTGCAACTATTATTAAAATAATCTTCTTTTTCATAAACAAATAGGCCACCAGTTGCATGGCTTTTCTTCAACTAGTATTGATTCTGAAACCTCTGTTTCTTGATAATCTTTGGGAATTTTATCTAAAAACCCTGGATTATAATCTTTGTATTTTTTCTCTGTGAAAAAGAAAACCAAACCCTGAACATCTAAATACCCGGTTTCTTGAGGAACAACATTAGAATAAACAACTACTTTAGAACCAGGAGGCATTATTATTAACCTGCTGTTAATCAGTTTTGTCTTAAAGCTGCCTATTAAAGAAGACAGCCCACCGTCCCAGTCAAAGCTAATAGTATATTTTTTCTCTTTTAGGTCAAAATTTCCTGGATAAAATATTCCAGCTGCAACGCCTAGATTATAATCTGAATTATTGATAATCTCTAATCTTACTTCCACATCATCCCCTTCAGAAACTTTAGGCATTTTACCAGCTGTAGTTCCTTGAACTTCTAAATTAACTTCTAAATCAGCATCTTTAACTATTATCTGGCCAATTCCACCTTCTATTTGCTCATAAGCTTCAACATATTCTTTTTTATAGTCAGTTGCCTGCCCATAAATCTTTTCTGAAATCTCTTCATCTTCTACTTCTTCAATATCTTCTGAAACAGTGCCTACGCAATAATGGTAAGGAGCTGCAGCGCAAACTCCTGAAGGACAATCATCATTATATACACACTCCCCTGTTTTCATGCCAACGCCATCGCAAATGCTGGGCATATAAGGAAAAGGAAGATCTTTTTCTGATTTTTCTGGATAAATAATAATAGCTCCTTTAGGAATCAAGCCAGCTTCATTCTCTTTAATATCATAAATCTCATTATGATAATCTCTAGCTAGAATATATGAATAATCTACAAAACAGCAAAAACCAGGCAAACGGCAATCATGAACACAGGTCCTGCAATTTTCTCCTTGCCAATACTCGCAATTGCCATTACCGCAGACAATCTCTTCTTCCTCTTCCTCTTCCTCTTCCTCCTCTTCTTCTCCAGGAGGAGGCGGTGGAGGCGGTGGTGAAGAACCAAGCCTAGAAACAGCTTTAACAAAAATTCTCATAGGCCCTGTAAGATCAGAAGAAGAAGGGGTTCCTTCTATGCTTATTATGTGCACTAAAATAAAATAATCTTCAATAGCAATAAAAATAATTCCTCCATCTATATAATCTCCCCATAAATAACTTCTATAGGTTATGGCTGATGCAGTTTTTCCTTCACCAACTGGATAATTATAAGAAGAGCTCCACTCAACACTATCAAACATGGAAGCAAACTGTGACTTTACTTCTGGAATAAAATTATCTTCTGCGTCTTTAGCTATCTGTTTTGTTGCGGCCCTCCAAATAACAACACTTATTTCTTGTGTGTCTGAAACATAATAAGCTGTCATACCCTCTACTAGTTCTTCATCAGGGATCTCCTTTTCAGTAGAAGTTAAAGGAAGGCGGTTTAAGGTTCTGGGAAATAAATCTTCTGTTATTTTATTTTCAGCTTTAGTGGAAAAACCAAAAAAAACAGCAGTCAAAATAACTGCTATTGTTAAAAAGCTAGAAATAACAAATTTTGTTCTTGTAGAAGCCATTACTCTATTTTACCTCTTTTTTAAAAAAATGTCTGTGGAAAACCTTCAAGGGGTTGATTTTTTTGTAATAAGTGGTATAATACTAATTATGAACCCCCACACTATAACGAGCTTTCACTTTGTGAAAATTATAAAAGCTCAATATGGTTGGGGAGGTAATAATTAATACAAACGAGTAAAGTTTTATTAAATGTGAAATATAAGCTCGTTTGGTGTAGGGGTGAAAGAAATTACTATTTTTTTCGTTATTATGATAATGGCTTTGATAGTGTTTTTTGCGATAGATGATACAGATTCTATAGGAGCAAACCTGCTTGGGCCTTTTAGTTTTAAACCAATACACTCTTCTGGCTCAAGAGAAAATGCAAGCAAAAGCAACGTTAGCAATCAAGGAGCTAGTAATCAAATGGTTAGCAATCAAGGAATTGGCAATCAAAAGGTTGTAAGAATTGATTATTCTTCAATGCAATCCCAGTATTTACAAATACAATACCAATCACAAGCACAATCATCTGGCTCTAGCCCTACAGGATATACCAGTTCTGAAAAACCAGAAGCTCTTTCTGTCTATTATCAGAAAATAAGAATATCAGGGCTGACAAAAAAGAGCAGCTATTACCCATCTGTAATCAGACTATCAGTGTCAACTAAAGAAGAAATAAATCTAACTGGCTTTACAATAAGAACCAGGCATGGTGAATTTAAAATACCCCAGGGAATAAAAAAATATAAAGCAGGCAGGGGTGAAAAGGATATTACTGTTGACGGGTATATAAACATATATATAATAGGAGGTTTAAGCCCCTTGAAAACAGATGCTTTTAGAATAAACACTTGTTTTGGCTATTTAAAAGAATACAATGATTTCTATCCTCCATTCTCTTCTTATTGTCCAAAACCAACAATAGAAGATGTATATCATCTTCATCCTTATTGCCAAGATTACATTCTAAAGCTGCAAAGCTGCAAAACCCCTGACTATTCAAATGACTTGAAAATATCAATCAACTCTTATTGCACAAGCTATATTACAGAAAACTTAAATTATTCTGGCTGCTACAACAATTTTAACAAAGAAGATGATTTTTTAAAGAATTACTGGTACATCTATGCTAAATCAGACTTGGTTGAACCCTTGCACGATATAATATATCTTTACGACCAAAACAACTATTTAGTAGACGATTATAGTTATTAAATAAAAAGCCCAAAGAGGAATCCCCTTTGGGCTCTATTTTTATTCTACCTTTTCTGCTTTGAATTTCTTTAAAAGAACTAGCCAAGCCTGGTCAAAGGCATCCTCTATAAATAGAGGATTTTCTTTTATTCTCTCGTCTGCTATGGTTACGTCTGAAGTTGCGCTGAATATAATGCCTTCTGTGTCTAAGATCTCCATAGCAACTACTATACAGATCTTATGGGTATTCAGAAGCTTAAAGCCTATGATCGAGAATCTGTTTGCTTCCCAACGCCTTATCTCCAGAACAAAGGGCATAATAAAATAATCCAGGTCAAGCTTTTCTTTCATAATCTGCAGTTCTGTCTTGCCCAGCATACCGTTTGCTTTATAAAAAGAAATGGCTGCTGAATATTCCTGACAAAGATTATTTTTATTTATCTCATTAGCTAACTCCAAAAAAGAAAGAACCTTAAGGTTTTGGCTGTTGTTTTTCAAAACCCTAGCCAAAGAATTGGAAGCCATCCTGCTGAACTGCTCCTGCCTGGTATTTACCCAGGCAGAAAGAACACCCGCCCTGCTCTCTGGTTTGTCAACTACTTTATACTCTTTTAAAATATGCGTTATTTTCACATTAGGGGCTTGCTGCTGCAAATGACCGACTGAACAGCCAGGCAAAAAAAATAGAGTAAGCGAAATTAAGATTTTTTTCATAACAGTCTCCTTTCTCTCTCCCCTGCTAGGTTAATATGTTAAAGAGCCTTAACATATAGCTACTCGCTATAATGTCTGTTTTTAGCATATATATCAAAACTTAGCAAGTAGTAATTTGTATTTGTACTTGAATTTTGGGAGAATTGTCCTAGAATGTAAGTAATGAAAAAAGAACTGATTTTTTCTCTTGTTGCTTTGGGAATAATATCGGTTATCTCTCAAACAATAATTATCAGAGAGCTAACAATGACTTTTTGGGGCAATGAGTTTTTCATTGGCTTAATCTTAGCTTTATGGCTTTTGTTTACAGCTGCAGGAGCCAGTTTTAAAAAAAAGAATCCCAAGCTCCTTTATATTCTATCAGGGGTTTTTTTATTATCAGAATTTCTCTTAATAAGATATATGGGCCAAAATATAGTTTTAGGAGTATTAGTTCTTTTTCCTCTTTGTTTTGTTTTAGGCCTTTGGTTTAAAAGCAAGGTAAAGCCAGAAAATGTTGCTAAAGCCTATTTTTTAGAAATGATTGGCTTTGTTATTGGAGGAATTATTATTACTATTGTCTTGATTTACTCTCAGCAGATTATAGATTCTGTTCCTTATCTTAAACAAATAGACAATATTACTGCTTCTTGGCGCTTTAAAAACCAAGAGCTAGTGAAATCTGTTAATTCTCCTTTTGGCAATATTGCTGTTACTAAAACAGATGACCAACTTAACTTTTATGGCAACGGCCTGTTGCTTGGTTCAGAAGATGAGTTTGAGTTTTCAGAAAAACTAATTCACTTAACCCTTTTGCAGCACGAAAATCCCAAAGATATTCTTTTAATAGGAGGGGGCTTTAGCGGAGTTTTTAGAGAAATACTAAAACATGCTCCTGAAAGAATAATTTATGTTGAGCCAGACCCAAAAATTACTGATTTGATACAAACCCCAGAAAATGTGCAGATAATTAACCAAGATGCCTATTATTATTTAAATAATACCCAAGAGCAATTTGACGCAATAATAATAAACCTGCCAAATCCATCAACAGCTTTAATGAATAGGTTTTATACAAAAGAGTTTTTTGAAAAAGCAAAGAATAATCTAAAAAGTAAGGGAATATTAACAACCTATCTTTCATATACTGAAAGCTCAGCTAGCAATAATTTACAAATCCTTCACTCTGTAATAATTAATACTTTAAGCTCAAGTTTTGCTAAAACTCTGGCTGTTAAAGAAGAAACTGGTTTTTTCTTTGCCGGCGCTGTTGAAGAAAATCCAGAAATCTTAATTAAAAGATTAAAGCAGAGAAACATTAAAACCAGCTTTTTAAATGAACAGTATATTAATTATCTCTTTTTAAGAAAGCAAGAATCAAACCCTAAGGCCCAAATAAACAAAAACCTTCACCCTGTTGCCTATTTTTTTCAAACCTTATTCTGGCTGGACATGTTCAATACTAACCTATCAAAGATATTCAAGAAAACAGCAGAGAATTTCTGGATTATCTTTTTAGCTCTTTTAATAATCTTAACTATTCTTTACAAGCACAAAACAAAACCTATTTTCTCTGTTGCTGCAGCTGGATTTTCTTTAATGGCTTTTGAAACAATTAGTATCTTTGTTTTTCAAACAGCAATAGGCCATCTTTTTGTCAGGATTGCCCTGCTTATTTCTGCTTTAACCTTGGGAATGGTTTTAGGTGTTTGGTACGGCCAAAAAACAAAAAAAGGAATATTAATATTCCATTTTTTAATAATTATTCTCTCTCTTGCTTGTTATTTTATCTTTGTTAACTTAGCAAAAGAGCCAGTTATTTTAATAATTAGCTTAATAGCTGGATTTTTAGGAGGAGCAATATTCCCAATAGCTAATAAAATGTATCTTGAAAGACAAAAAGAGCCAGATAAGAAAACCGGCACTATTTATGCTGCTGACTTAATTGGGGCATGCTTGGGAGCAGTAATTCCTTCTTTAATATTAATTCCAGTATTTGGGCTTTTTGAAACCTTAATATTTATCGCAGTTCTCAATCTTTGGATAATGTTAATGTTTTAGTCAAAAACCTGAGCAGTAAAAATATATAGCTCCACATCATCTCTTTTGTAGCAGTCTTTTTCTAATCTCACTTTTTGATAGCATAATTGCTCCAAAAAGGTTTCTAAAGTCCAGTTATTGTCTGTGGCAACTTGAGGCAGAAATACTCCTGACTGTGTAAAATATCTTATTTGAACCCCGTGCTTGCCAGTTTCTATGTCTTGCCAATCATTAATCTTTTGCATCTTGCTTAGAACAGAAATCTCATAATGCAGTTCTGATAGCTCTTCTTCTTCAACAGGCAAAAACCTCATATCTTTGGTTGCAGAAGAAACAGCCATTTGAGAAACAACTTCATACAAAGGAATTTCTGTTGGAGAAAACATACCAATGCAGCCTCTTAACTGGCCTTGTTTTTTTAAAGTGACAAAAGCTCCTATTTTCTGGTTTAAATAATAATTCTCTGTTTCAAAATCAGGAACTTTGCTATTTTTAATATACTCTTCAACAGAAGATCTGGCTATGGCTAAGAGATTCTCCTGCTCTTCTCTGCTTAAAAGATTTCCCCTTCTGTCAGCGAAAAAACCAATAGCAGCGTAACCCACTACCCGGTTTTTATCGCCTATATTCACATCTCCTGAATTAGCATATTTGAGAAGTTTAATCTCTTCAGCTGCTAAATTCTTTGCCACTATCATTACTGTTTTTATTGAATCTTCAGCACAAGCAAAAGTTACAGCTCCTGGGATATTTTCTTTTTCTAAATCATTAATTGTTTTCTCAAGGCTTTCTTCTTGACCTGTTAAAATAGCTTCTACTGTTTTAAGATCTGATTCTTTAGCATTATCATATTCAGGATAATGGGATAAATCAGAACTGGCAATTAAAAGAACGTTTTTGCCTTTGATGCTTTTTAAAATAGCTTGAGCTAAAATATTGTAATCTTGAGAAGAACTATTGCCAAAAAGAACAGGCACAATTTTAAAACTGCTTAAAGTCTGCTGCAAAAAAGGCAGTTGAACTTCTAAAGAATGCTCTTTTTCATGAGCTGTGTCTTTGTAAAAAATCCTTTCATTTTCTTTTATCAAACTTTCAGCTAATTCAGAATCTATTCTTACTTTTCCTAAAGGGGTTTCGTAAGAGCCTTTTTTAAAAACAGAAATTCCATCAAACCTCTCTGTATGACTATTGCCAATTAAAATAACAGTGTCAATTTCTTGGTCAATTAAAGCTTTAAAACCAAAACCTGCTACTCGGCCAGAAAACTGATAACCAGCATGAGGAACAATTAAACCTATAATCTGGCCTTCAGTTTGTGAAAGTTCAGCTGAATTCAAAAAATCATTAACTTGTCTTTCTAACTCCTCTTTGCTGTCTGGATAAAACTGGCCCGCTACTGCTGGTTTTCTGTTTATTGCCTGCTCCTGCTCTTGCGAAATTGATTCTTGTTGAGAATCAAAATCAAGGCCTTTATAGAGCTTGCAACCAAAAAAGCCAGTTATTAAGATTACGACTATTATTAAATAAACAATTAAGAATTTTTTCATTTTATTCAAAAATGCCTGGAATATTGCAAGGATTATCTCCTAGCATATTTTTTAGCACAAAAAAGCCCTGCCTTTCAATAACTGGCTCTCCTGTTTCAGGGCAATAAGTAGTACTGCTTTCTTTGTCTTGAATATTCCCTATGTACACATAATTTAACCCTACCTCTTGAGCTACCAGCCTGGCTCTTTTTAGAGTTTCAACAGGAGTAGGTGGAGTCCTGTCCATTTTATAATTTGGGCTAAACCTAGAAAAATGCAAAGGAGTGTCTTTGCCTAAATTATCTCTAACCCATTCAGCTAAAGACTTTAGTTCTTCTTCTGAATCATTTTCTCCTGGAATAACTAAATTAACAATTTCCAGCCAAGTGCCTGAATCTTTAACAATCTTCATTGCTTCTAAAACCGGGTCTAATCTTCCATTAGTAAGTTTTTGGTAAAACTCATCTGAAAACCCTTTAAAGTCTATTTTGTAAGCATCAATATAAGGGAGAAGGTTTTTTAACGGCTCTTCATTAATATAGCCTGCACTTATAACTGCTGTTTTCAAGCCCTTTTCTTTGGCTAATTTAGCAATGTCAAGCATATACTCATAAAAAATAGTTGGTTCAGTATAAGTAAAAGCAATTGATTCAGCCCCTGATTTTAAAGCATCTTCAACCACTTGTTCAGGGCTCATTTGTTTTGTATCAATCTCCCAGGGAAATACTTGAGATATCTGCCAATTCTGGCAAAACTTGCACTGAAGATTGCAACCTGTAGTAGCTAAGGAATAGGCCATAGTTCCTGGCAAAAAGTGAAAAAGGGGCTTTTTTTCTATTGGGTCAATATGAAAAGAAGCAATATTTCCGTAAACCATTGAGTAGAGCTTGCCCCCCACATTCTTCCTGGCTTTGCAAGTTCCTATCTGGCCTTCTGACAAAATACAGCGGTTGGGGCATAAATTGCACTGAACCATATTGTTTGCTAAAACCTCATAATACATTGCCTCATACAAAGATTCTTCTGAAGCCCTTCTTACTGTTTCTTTTTTGTATATTAAAAAAACAGCAAAACCAACAATAATAATTAAAAATATAATAGCTGCTATTTTTTCAGCTTTCACCCCTACACCAAACGAGCTTATGTTTTACATTAATAAAACTTTGCTCGTTTGTATTAATTTATTATTCCCCAACCATATTGAGCTTTTTATTTTTCTTCACGAAGTGAAAGCTCGTTATGGTGTGGGGGTTCATTTTTCCTAGAAAAAATAATTTTCAAGCGAAAAGAAATATGCGCGACAATAGCAATTATGGTTGGAATAGGTAAAATCTTTTCATGAATAGTTTTAGCCAATACTGGATCCATTGCGTTCCACAACCTTCCATAACCGGTAACAAAATACAAAACCATAAAAAGCAAAAGAACCCATCCTGAATACTGTGATATTTTATATAATGTTTTCATAAAATTTTAATTATATAATATAAACCGTAAATAAAAAATATAGTTCCCACTATCAAGGCTGATACTCTACCTACTAGTTGGAATGATTTTAATTTATTTAAAAAACCCAAAAAGAACAAAGGCAAAAAATAAACACTGGTTGCCAAGAAAAACATTAAAAAATACATAACCCCTAAAAACACACTGTGCAAATTAAAAACATAAACAACAGACATTAAAAAGGGAGGACAAACATTAACCCCCATTAAAAAACCCATTAAAACAGGAAGTCTGTTATTGTATTTTTTGAATTTTCGGCAAAAAGAAAAATATTTCCAGTCTATAAATCCAAGAGCGTGGATAATTAAAAGTAAAGATAAAAGAATCAAGGCTATGTTTAAAATCAAGTTAATCTGAAAAACATTAAAACTCTGGCCCAAATACCCAAACACAGCACCAAAAACCAAATAACCAAGAAATCTGCCAAAGATAAATTTTAAAACAATATAAAGGTTTTCCTTTTTTTGTCTTTGCTCTGAAACTATAAAAGAAGCAGCAAAAGGAATGCAGTAGCTAAAACAATATATTCCCACAGACAGACCCAAAAGAAAAGGAGAAATTATAAACTCCAACATAATTAAAAACCAGCAAAATCACGAATAATGCTTATTGGAATAGCAGAGACTTTGCCTTCAGAATCAATTGTGTTTAAACCTAAAAGCTCTCCTTTAATATTAAACAAACTGCTGCCAGCTAAACTGGTTTTTTCAAAAATACTGGTTCTAATAAAATCTTTTGTAAAATACTTGATAATTCCCTGGTTAGCTAAGGTTAAAATATCTTTTTCTAAAAACACCTTGCCTAATAAAAATACTCTTCCTCCTACTTTCAGTTCAGAAAAATTAGCAAAACCGCAAGGCTTTAAATCATTCCTGCTAATTTTTATTAAAGCTAAGTTATTCTTAGTATCTCTTTTTAATATCTGATATGTCTGGGCTTTTCCATCAATATAAAAAGTAAAATCCCCTTTTTGGGGCACAAGCTCTGCTAAAGTCACTACCATTCCGTCTGTTGTCAAAACTAAGCCAGAACCATAGATTGTTTTTCCAGTTAAAGTGCTTGTCCTAACTCCTATTATTGAATCTTCAACTTTTTCAATTGAATACTGCAAAGCTGTATTCTCTTCAACAGTAATATCTTTTTTTTCTGTCAAATAAACAGGACCTGAAGTAATTCTTGCTAAATAATTAGAATCAAAAAGGCCTTCGCCTAAAAAACGAGGCATTAAAATCTGGGAAGAAAATATCCCTCCCACCATGCCTACTACTAGAATAAAAATAATGTTTATTATTTTTTTGCTCACGTCTTTTTAACGGGCTTTATAAAATCTTTTGCTGTTTTAATGGCAATTTTGTCTTTGTCAATATCTACTTTAACTTCTTCGCCTTGCAAAACTTGGCCGGTAACGATTTTCAAAGCCAAAGGATCTAAAACTCTCTTTTGAATAACTCTTTTTAAAGGCCTGGCTCCCAGATTAGAATCAAACCCCTGCTCTGCCAGTTTTTGTTTGGCTTTTTCTGAAACTTTAATCTTAATCCCCTTTTGGCTTAAACGAGAAGAAACTTTATTAAGCTCAAGATCAACTATCTTTTTTATGTCTTCTTTTGAAAGATAATTAAAAATAACAATATCGTCTATTCTGTTTATAAACTCTGGCCTAAAGCTTTCTCTCAAAACATCCATTACCTTGTCTTTTAGGTTCTTTTTCTCTGCTTTGTCTTCTAAAAATCCTAAAGAGCCCATTTGGGCAATGTGTTCAGATCCTATATTTGAAGTCATAATTAATATAGTGTTTTTAAAAGAAGCTGTTCTTCCTTTAGCGTCTGTTAACCGACCGTCCTCTAGAATCTGCAGCAGAATGTTGAAAACCTCTGGATGGGCTTTTTCTATTTCATCTAAAAGTATTACGCTGTAAGGCCTTCTTCTGATTTTGTCTGTAAGCTGACCCCCTTCTTCATAGCCAACATAGCCTGGAGGAGATCCAATCATTTTAGAAACAGTGTGCTTTTCCATATATTCTGACATATCAAGGCGGACCAAGGCATTTTCATCATTAAACAAAAACCCAGCTAAAGCTCTGGCTGTTTCTGTTTTGCCAACACCAGTGGGGCCTAAAAACATAAAAGAACCCAAAGGCCTGTTTTCCTCTGAAATGCCAGCCCTTGATCTCCTAATAGCGTTAGATATTGCCAGAATTGCCTCTTTTTGGCCAATAACTCTTTGGGAAATAATAGCTTCCATCTTTTCTAGTTTTTTAGCTTCTTCTTCTATTAATCTGGTAACTGGAATGCCTGTCCACTTAGAAACTACATTTGCTACATCTTCTTCTTCTATTTCTTCTTTAAGTATCTGGCGCTTTTTCTGGATTGAAGCCAATTTTTTTTCTGCCTCTTTAATCTTTTTTAAAAGCTCTGGCACTTTGCCGTATTTAATTTCTGCCACTCTTTGAAAATCCGCTTCTCTTTCGGCAATGTCTGATTGAAAGTTAAGATTATCTATTTCTTTTTTAAAATTCCTTATCTTTTGAATCAGGTCTTTTTCTGATTTCCACTGCAGTTCAAAAGAACGGGCTTTTTCTTTTAAGTCAGCCAGCTGTCTGTTTAAAGCAGTAGTTTTTTTGCCTGGGGTTTTTTCTTTCTTAATCGCCTGCTTTTCAATCTCTAATCTTTGAATTTCTCTTCTCAATTCGTCTAATATAACAGGCTCTGACTCAATCTCTAGCCTTAAAGAAGACATTGCCTCATCCATTAAATCAACTGCCTTGTCTGGTAAAAATCTGTCTGATATGTATCTGGAAGAAAGTTCAGCTGCAGCCACTAGGGCTTGGTCTTTTATCTTTAATCCGTGGTGAACTTCGTATTTTTCTTTAATGCCTCTTAAAATAGAAATTGTGTCTTCTACTGAAGGTTCTTTAACATAAATCGGTTGGAATCTCCTTTCTAGAGCCATGTCTCTTTCAATGTATTTTTGGTATTCTTTTAAAGTAGTAGCTCCAATAGCTCTTAATTCTCCCCTGGCTAAAGCAGGCTTCAGCAAGTTAGAAGCATCAATAGCTCCTTCTGCTCCGCCAGCCCCAACCAAAGTATGAAGCTCGTCAATAAAAAGAATATACCTACCGTCTGCTTTTTCAATTTCTTTTAACAAAGCTCTTACCCTGTTCTCAAACTCTCCTCTGTACTTTGTGCCAGCAACCAAAGCTCCCAAATCCAAGCCAATAATTTCTTTTTCTTTTAATGACTCTGGCACATCTCCTTTTACAATTCTTTGAGCTAAACCTTCAACAATAGCTGTTTTGCCAACCCCTGCTTCACCTATTAAAACCGGGTTGTTTTTTGTTCTGCGAGACAAAACCTGCATTAATCTGCGAATCTCTTCTTCCCTGCCAATAACCGGGTCTATCTTCCCTTTTCTAGCTAAATCTGTAAGGTTTCTGGCGTACTTTTCAATAACCTGGTACTTTGATTCTGGCTCTGGATCAGTTATTCTTGTGCCTCCTCTAATTTGGGAGATTATTTTTAAAGCTGTTGGATAGTCCAGTTTAGAAAATTCAAGATCTTCACTCCTGCCTGATTTTAAAAGCACTGCTCTGTCTAAAATATCTTTAGCCCTGGTCTCAACAAAAAGCAAAGCCAAAAACAAATGCTCAACAGATATAAAATCATCTTGCATATTTTGGGCTTCCTGCCTGGCTCTTTCTAAAATCTTTGCCATATCCTGAGTTAAGTAAAGCTGGCCAAAAGCTTGGGGGGCGGCAATAGTTGCCAAAACATTAAGGCCTGATTCTGTTTTTTTCTTTAAATCCTCTATATCTACTCCTATTTTAGAAAGCAGCACCTGAACAATGCTTTCTTGTTGCAAAAGCAAAGACAAAAGCAAATGCAAAGCATCTATTTGCTGATGCCCTTTTTGTTGAGCTAATGATTGAGATCTTAATATTGCCTCCTGGGCTTTATGGGTAAAATTACCTCCATTCATATACTTCTTTATACAACAAACTCTAACACAAATCAAGAAAATAAAAAAGGCGATTATTTAGCAATCGCCTTTTGGAAACTAGGAGAATAAAAACATTCCCCTGTGCCCTTACAACTTGGGCATTTATACCCTCTTTTTTTCATATTTAAATCAGGGTGTTTTCCTGTACCGCCACAATCTTGGCACTTTTTTGTTCCTCCGCATTCATCGCAATCTCCATTCTTGTATATTAGCTTACAAAATCTATGCATGGCTCGACTCCTTTGTAAAAGAACAATAAATAAAAAGCCCTTTTTAAGAAGGGCTAATTCCGTTTCTTGATTATTTTAAAAACAAACTAGCCCTTCTTTAAAAAGAAGCTGAAAAACCTGCCCGCAATGCTTTCAACATAGTTGATGCAGGCGGGGAAAAATCTGTTGAATCGGCTAATTTGTTTCATATTGTTTATTTTTAGCAAAAGGAATAAGGTGTGTCAACCCCCACACCAAACAATTACTGCCCTTTGGGCAAATAATAAAATTAGTAATTGTTTGGTGTGGGGGTCAATCCTCTCTCTTCACCAAGGTCAAAGAAATTTCCATTTCTTCTCCATCTCTTAGTATCTTTAAAACAACTTCATCTCCAGGATTATATTTTAAAATAATTTCAGCTAAACTATTGTTCATGGTGATTCTCTCTCCTTGCAGTTCCAATATAATATCCCCCTCTCTTATTCCTGCTTTTTCTGCTGGAGAACCCGGCCAAATAGCAGGCCCTTGGTCTCCCCCGTCTAGAACCAAAGCCCCGTAATCAACTGGAAGATCTTTTTCTTCTTGAACCTGCTCATTTATTAAAATATATCTTACTCCAATAAAAGCGTAAATAATCTCTCCTGTTTCCTTGACCTGTTCAATAGCTCTTTTTACTTGGTTGATAGGAAGAGCAAAACCAATACTCTGGGCTCCAGAAACCACAGCTGTATTAATGCCAATAACCTCTGCTTTAAGGTTTAAAAGGGGCCCTCCAGAATTGCCCCTGTTAATAGCCGCATCTGTCTGAATAACGTTTTCCAATGTTTCAACAAAAGAACCAGAAGAATCAGAAGCAGTAATCCTTCTGCCCAAACCAGAAACAACCCCAGAAGAAACTGTATTTCTAAACTCTCCTAAGGCATTGCCTATGGCTATTACTGTTTGGCCAATTTCCAGCTTTTCTGAATCTCCCAGCTTCACTACTGGAAATTTTTCTATTGAGTACTCGCCTTGTTCATCAACCTGCTCTTTTTGGTTAATTTTTAAAACAGCTAGATCCTGTATAGGGTCTTTAGCTAAAACCTTAGCTTCAAACTTTCTGCCAGAATTAGTAAAAACAGTGTAGTTAGCTTCTTCTTCCAAAACAACATGCTTATTTGTTACTATTAAGCCGTCTTCAGAGACAATAAAACCAGTACCTCCTCCAATTTCTTTTTTCTCTGTTCCTTTCTGCCTGTATTTAGGAGTAACAAACCCAAAAAAATCTCTTTCGTAATATTCTTCTATAATTGGTACATCTTTGGTTACTACAATGCTTAACACTGCAGGAGAAACTTGTTTTACAGCTGAAACAATTTTTTGCTCTTCTATTGTTTGCGGATCATACTCAGAACCTTCTATTTTTTCCAGCTCCAAACCTTGGGGCTGAATGCTTATTTTCTCCAGGTATGATTTAATCTGATAATAAAAAAGAGCAGAAGACAAAGAACCTGCTAAAAATCCAAAAAACACAGATATTAAAATTACTGCTGAAATTTTCTTAAAATTATCTTCTCTTTTCTTAACAAGCTTCTTTTTAATATTAAATTCTGGCAAATCGTAAAAATGCATACAATTATATTATACAAAAACAAGCCCTGTTTTGCAACAGGGCTTTCTTTTTAAGAATGGCACTCAGCCAAGGAAACTACGGCCCGGGCGCGCAGCCAAGGATAAGCAGCCCGCGGAAGGTTCCAACTAACCCGCAGCAACTTGCGGTTGGCCAGAGCAACGCTCGGCACATTGCCATTAAAATAACGCGAACCCGAACAATAAGTATTGTTCTTTTCATCTAAGTGTTCTTTCTTTTCTAAGAACCAATCTATGCCAAGCCATAATCTTTCTGCAAGAGTCATTGTCTGAATACCTTTCTCTTTGGTTGCTACAGCAGACATATTTTTAAGCTCACAGTCTGCCTCTCTTCTGTTTCTTACCCAAATAGCATAGGTTTTGTTCCATTCACGTTCATTGCGGCCCTTTACTGCGTTGTCCAGGTCTTCTATCTCTCTGGAGCAAGGGAATTGTCTTTCTGAAGCTTCGTAATACTTGTTTGGGCCATAACCTTGCTGCATTATAATTAAACGGTCAAAACCTGGCTGGCTTGGAGGAATCTCAATTCCTGAAAAGTCAAGTTTAACCCTAAAGGCTTGCTTGTAACGATCCTGCTGGATAGCGACCGAGCTCTGAACATAATCTACCTGTAAAATTTTTCTTATCTCTTCTCCCAAAGATCCTTTCCTTTTAATCTAAAATTCTGCATTAGCAGAAGGCAGATCAAGAGGAATGGCCTGTGATGTTGCTGCACATAATTCTTTCATTTGACTGGCTGTAATTGTTGGAGCTGTACCGTTCATGGTCTGTCTCCTTAAAATAAATTAATAAAGAACTTAAACAAAACACAATGTTTTGTTTCCTTGTTAACAATAGAAAATTATTTACTTTTTGTCAATCTTTTTCAAGTGCTCAAAGGTGTATTTGAACAAATCTTTTTTAACTGGGCCGATTAATATCATATGGCCTTCGCATAACAAATACTTAGAATAGGTTTTCAGCCAGCCCTCTTTTTGAAAGCGCCGGTCAGAAACATAAATATTAGCTGACTTTATAATCCCATACTTGCCAAGCTTTTCTGCCCTTCTTGCCAAATCATGGTCTTCTGCCAAAGTAATCTTTTCATCAAAACCCCCTAATCTATTAAACAGCTTTTTATCTACTAAAATACCCATGGCAGCGTGGGGCAGAACCTTTTCCAACAAGAATATAGGAATATTATAAAAAAAAGTAAATAAAAACTTAGGAGTTTTTTTCTTACCAGAAGGGAGCAGAAAAAAAGTGGCTATTTTAAGCTTTTTTTCCTTAAACTCTTTTAAAACCTTTTTTAAGGTGTTTTTCTTTAAAACAACATCTGCGTCTAAAAATAAAAGAGTGCTGTTTTTGGCAGCTTTGGCTCCAGCATTTCTCCCTTTAGCAGGCGAACCGCCCCTTACTATTTTAGAGCCAAATTTTTTAGCTATTTTTTTTGTATTGTCTTTAGAACCAGCATCTGCAACAATAATTTCGTATTCTTTAAAATCCTGGCTCTTTATTGACTCTAAAAGCTTGGTAAGATTCTTCTCTTCATTTAAGGTTGGAATTATAATACTTAGCATTGTTGACAAGTGTTTTTATTGGCTTTATTCTTTTACTGAAACAACTTTTTAGCTTGTTCCCAGAACTCTGGACTATTGTTTTGGGTTTTCATCCAATACCACCATTCAGCTCCCCACAGATAAAATCTTTTCAAGTTTGTCTTTTTGGCAAAAGAGATAATTTGTTTAAACTGCTCAAAGCTCATTGTTCTTTCCTGTTCTTTTAAAGGAAGCTTATAATTTAAAACAGGCCCCCAGGGTTCTGCTTGCAGTTCTACACACATAACATCTTTTTTAAATAAGGTCTTAATTAAACTGGCTTTTCTGCTGTAAAATGTTGGCGGAAAGGGGTAAGAAATATAAAGACCTACTTCTTCAAACCAAGCTTTTTTATACATTGTTATTCCAAGAATATCTCCTAAAGAAGCAGCTTTGAACCATAAAGGGAATTCTCCTGACTCTGAAATTATAATCTTTCTAGAAGGATCTAATGATTTTACCAGCTCAATTTCTTTTTTAAGAAAGTTTTTATCCTTCCAAAGACACTTGCCAAAGGGAAAAAACGGCTCATTTTCTACTTGCCAATACTTAATAGCTTTTTTATCTTTATACCTGTTAACAATATTTTCTAAAAGCTTTAATATTTTCTCTTGCTGTTCTTGTTTTGTTTTATTCTTTGCCCATTCTGGAATATGACATTCTGGCCAGCCAGGGGTTTTTCTTCCTATAACAAGTATTAGCTCTACTCCCCTCTTCTCAGCTTCTTCAATCTGCCAGTCTAAAGAACTAAAATTATAATTTCCTTCTTTTGATTCTATTATGCTCCAGTAACTTGCCAGCTTAATGTTTTTTACTTTTAGCTCATCAAGTATTGCCAAATAATAGCTAGGCCAGTCTGCATCATATCTTGCTGCCTTAATTTCAGAAAAGTTGACTCCCCAGACAATATCTTCTGTTGGTTTTGGAAACCCAACAAAAAAATAACCGATAATTATCGCTAATAAAATTATTAATATTGCTAAGATCATTTTAAAACTCATTTAATATATTATACTTTAAAAAGCCAAGAAAACCAAACCAATTGATATTAAAACAATTGCAATAATCTTTTGTAAAACCACTTTTTTAGAAATTCTTTCTTTTAATATTTCAGAAGATTTTAAAGAAATCAGTATTGTCAGAATAAAAAGAAAAACATATTGAATTCCCTGCACAGCTGAAATAAAAGAAATATATATACTACTTACCAAAGCAATGGCCCAGTTCTGCAAAACAACTGCCAAGCCCCCGGCTGATTGGGTTAAAATAAAAACAAAGCCTGTTTTTTTGCTGAAAGATTTCTTTTTTTGAAAAATTTCTTTTCTCACGTCTGCAAAAAATAATAAAAACAAAGTAGCTAAGAATGCACCAATTCTAATTAAAATAAACCCCTGCCAAAAAGAAATATCAGAATAAATAAGTTTGGAAAGCACAAAATACAAAGATAAAAAAAACGCAGACAAACCAGCAATTGCTAAAGCTTTAAAAGAAAAATTAAAAGATTTTTCCAAAGAAATAATAATGCTTCCCAAAATTAACAAACAAAAAGATAATAGTTTTGGCAAAGAGAAAAATCCCTGCTGGTTTAGTATAAAAAAACCTAAAATAAAAGTAAAAATCGGCAAAAACCCTCCTAAAGCAGGAACAATTCTAGAAACTTCAAACTTTTCTAAGCCATAATAAAGAGAAATAAGAGATAAAACAAATACTAAGCCAGTAAAAAAAGATAGGGCTGCAGTAGAAAAGCTAGGCAGAGAAAATTGGACAAAAGGCAAAACCAAAACAACTATAATTCCTAAAACTCCAACATAAAAAGCATAAACTTTGGGCTTGGGAGGCCCAATTAAAAGATACCTGTCTCCTAAAGAAGCTAAAGAAAAAAAGAAATAAGATAAAATAGCAATTAATAACCACAACATAACAATAAAATTTCTAATTCCTAATTTCTAAAGACAATTTTCTCTATATTATAAGTTCCCATGCTTTCAACCTCAATATAGCCATCAAGGCTAGCTTCAGCAAAACGACCACTGTTTAAATAATCATAAATCCATTCAGAAGCATATTTAGGATCTTCTTGCATAACTCCTGCCCCTAGGCTTAAAAGCCATCTTTTGTTAAAATCTTCTTGAGAGCCAATACATGGGGCTATAATAATAGGAAGACCAAGCCCAGAATAAAAAGAAAGCTCAGATGGCTTAGTCCATAAAACATCTGTTTCTCTTATTTTTTTGGAAAACTCAGCAAAATAATTATTAATATCCTTCTCAAAAATTATCTCTATATTATTATCCCCAAAATCATCTTTTAGGCCTAAACGTTCTAAAATGTCTATAAAATAGTCTCTTACTTCTTGTCTAATGCCAGCTCCCAAAAATATTCTTAATTTTTTGCTTTTAATTTTTGGCTTCAAGCTTTTTAAATATTTTGCCACTAGCTCTGTCTGTGCCCCTGCTCCTCCTATAGAAAACAAAATTGTAAAAACATGGTCAGGTTTTTTAGAAACACTGCCTATATATTTTTTAATTAGAGGTTTGTAATTTTTACAAAATGACCCATCCGGATCTAAATTTAAAAGCCTGCTAGCTAAATCTCTTTTTAAAATATTCTGCTTTTTTGTCCCAATGTTTTCTAAAGGTAAAGGATAGCCTGTTGAAAATATATTTTTAGGATTTACTCCGTAAAGTTTTAATCTGTTGGCTGTCCAGGAATTAGAAGTTAAATATTTTATCTTGCTTTTCTTTGGATCTAAAGAAGCCCAAGCTCTAGAAATATCAGCATCGCAGATAATACAATAAATATCTCCTGGATATTTAAAATACTCTGCCATAAAAGCTGGAATAAAAAAAGTGGTAATAAGCGGGTATTTTTCCTTTTTCAGCTTAGAAATAAAATGCTCCCCCCAGCCTTTTTCAATCAAAGAAAAAATCTGCTTTAAACTAAGATTGGGTCTAGATAAATCTCTTTTAGGATAATAAGCTGGAATTTCCTGGAATTTATTATAAAAAGAAAAAATCGCCTCACCAATAAGGGGAATTCTTTTAAAGCGAGATATAAACTCGTAAAAACGGCGTGATGACTCCCAAAAGTTTCTATCTTTTTCCAGAATCCCTTCGTAATCATTGGCATTAATAACTTTTCCTTTAGGAGCTAAATATTTTAAAGGGTAAGCAGTTCTCTGGTGGCCGTAGCCCATGTTAACTGATACTATCCAAGCTTTTCTCATATTATTTTATTATACTCCAAACCCCCTTTTTTTAAAATACTGACCTAATAAAAATAATATAAGATAACAAGGAATAAGCCAGAGCCAGTGAATTTTAATAAAAGTTTGAGCCATCCACGGTTGAGAAAATATTTCTGTTATATCAACAATGTAAGTTAATAATAACCAAGGAATAAAAGATATTATTTTAACTAAAGCAGCAAAAAACCCTAAAACCATGACAACGGGCACAATTGGAAGAATTAAAAGATTAGTTAAAGGCCCTATAATAGAAATTCTGCCAAAAGAATAAATTAAAACAGGCAGAGTAAAGATATAAGCAGAAAAAGTATTAGCTAGTATTTCTGACTTCAAGTATTTCTTAAAAGTAGGAGAAAAATAAATAATTCCCAGAGCTGCTAAAAAAGAAAGCTGAAAACCAACATCTTTAAATAAAAAAGGATTAAAAACCAGCATAAAAAGGCCTGCTAAAACAATAGATCTTAAGCTTGCAGATTTCCTACCAAACAAAGGAGCTATTAAAAACAAAGAGCCCATAATACCTGCTCTAATAGAAGATGTTTGAAAGCCTGTTAAAGCAATAAATAAAAATATACAAAGCAAAGAAGTATATATTGCCTGTCTTTTCCAAAAACCTAAGAACAAAAATAGGGACATTAGAATGCTGCTGACAATCACGATATGCATGCCAGATACAGCAGTTAAGTGCCTTATGCCTGCAATATTGAGCTTTTCTTTGAAGTCATTTGATATTCTGTTTTTATCACCTAATATTAAAGCTCCCAGAACATCTGCTTGAGGCGGCGAAATTGAAGAATAAATATTCTGCCTCAATCTATCCTTAAATCTTAATAGGGGCGAGGACGGGCCTAGACTTTTTAATTCTATTTGGGGGTAATACATTACAGCTAGAATCCCTTTTGCTCTTAAATAATCTTTATAATCAAAATCATCAAAAACAGCAGGCTGTTGCAGCTTGCCTTTAATCTCCAAAACATCTCCATAATTATATTCTGGATATCTGCTAACTGTAACTAGTATTTTATTCGAAACCCGGTTTCCATTAGGAAACCGGGTTTCTGTTGCTTCTATCGTCAACCTAGTATTATTGCTTCTTACGTCTGGTTCTTTTACAACCTGTCCTTCAAAAGAAACCTCCTGGCCAAAATAATCTTGCAGCACTATCTCTTGATTTTTAATTCTTGATTCTATTGCTTGAAATCTGAAAACAATTAAGACAACTAAAACCAAACAAGTTCCTAAAAAAATTACTTTTAGCCTGCTCATTTTTCCATTATACCTCAACTAACCTTTAAACCATTGACATGTTTAAATAATAAGTGTAATCTTAATTATTGTTGTTCGTTTCCAATAAGGCTTCAGAAATATCAGAAATGAAAGGAGATAAAAATGAAAAAATACGAATATAAGCTAGTTAGTGTTGAAGACATCTCAAGAACTGACATCCTAGAAATAATGCTTAAAAAGCTTAATGAAGAAGGAGCCAAGGGGTGGAAGCTTGTTGCTGGTTCCTTTTCCAGAAAAGAAGGACAAATGCTACTGGAGCGAAAGAAAGAATAATAAATTTTTACTATTATTACAAAGGCGCCTTCGGGTGCTTTTTTTTATTTTTCCACTTGATTAACTCTTTAGTATATTATAATATAAAATAATGTAGTACGTTTCTGTAACAGTTCTTTTTTAGCAACCCTTTTGGAGGATGGAAAAATGCTAAAAAGAACGAGACGGCTGGCGATGACTCTTCAGTTTTACTAGCATAAGAAGAAAAAGTCAAAACTGAATTGATGTCATTACCAGTCAACCGAGAAAAGGCCGGGTTGCTTATTTGCCCGGCCAATTTTATTACCTTATTTCGCAGGTTTTAAAAAATGGAGAAATTGCTTTTTTAATTGCTAAGAGATATTTTTCTGAATAAGGCTTTATTTTTTCAAAATTAGGATCAATAGTTTTTTCTGGTCTAAATTGCTGCAAATAATATTTTACATTTTCACCTCCTATCCATTTTGCTATTTGAACAATATCTTCCTTCTTAAGAACTGTTGGCACAACAGTTGTTCTGAACTCAAAATCAACCCCTGAATTCTTCAACAGCTCCACGCTTCTTTCTATTTCTTTTTGAAAATCATGGGAAATTCCTTTTATATCCATCGCAACATAATCAACAAGATTCTTATCAATTAGGCTTTTGACCATTTTGGGATTTGATCCGTTGGTATCCAACTTCACTGAATAACCTAGTTTTTTGATCTTACTTATGAATCTTGGCAAATCATTGTGTAAAGTTGGCTCTCCTCCGCAAATAACTACTCCTTCTATTAAATCTATTTTTTCTTCTAAAAAACTAAAAAAATCTTTTTCTGCTATTTTGGGCTGATGTTTTATTTTCTCTGGTAAAACCAGTTCTGAAGAATAACACCAAGGACAGTAAAAATTGCAGCCAGACAAAAAAACCGTGGCAGCTAATTTGCCAGGGTAATCTATTAAAGTAAGTTTTTGTAAGCCAGATATGGTCATAATTTTTTAATCATCTTAAACTCTTTTCTTTCCTTGAATTCCTGCTTTTTGCCTGTATGCCACTGCCTTACTGGTCTGATATAGCCAACAATTCTAGAATAAACTTCACAAGGCTGTTTAATAGTGCACTTAGGGCATTCAAAATGTTCTCCTGACAAATATCCATGGCTTGGACAAATAGAAAATGTTGGAGTAAAAGTGACATAAGGCAGGCTGAACTTCTCAAAAATCTTCTTTACTAGTATTTTGGCTGAATCAGGATCATTGATTCTCTCCCCTAAGAATATGTGCAAAACAGTACCGCCAGTATATTTGCATTGCAAATCGTTTTGCAGTTTTAAGGCATCAAAGATATCATCTGTATAGTTAACTGGCAATTGAGAAGAATTGGTGTAATAAGGAGCTTCTCTTGTTCCAGCAGTAACAATATCTGAATATTTTTCTTTGTCTGCCTTTGCCTGCCTATAACTTGTTCCTTCCCCTGGAGTAGCTTCTAAATTATACAAACGACCAGTTTCTTTTTGAAATTCAACCAATTTTTCTCTCATAAAATCAAGTATTTCTGCTGCAAACTTTCTTCCCCTTTTAGAACCAACATCTTCTCCTATAAAATTCAGCAAAGCTTCGTTCATGCCTATTAGTCCAATAGTTGAAAAGTGATTGCCAAAATAAGAGCCTCTTATTTTTTTAACTGAATCTAAATAATGCCTTGAGTAAGGATAAAGGCCTTTTTCTGCAAAATTATCCAAGGCCTTTCTCTTTATTTCCAAGCTTTCTTTTGCCAAATCCATTAAATGGGCTAACCTGTCAAAAAACTCTTTCTTGGTTTTAGACAAATACCCAATTCTCGGCAGATTAATGGTTACCACGCCAATGCTGCCAGTAAGGGGCTGGGAGCCGAACAAACCACCCCCTCTCATATACAGTTCCTTATTATCAAGACGCAAACGGCAGCACATACTCCTAAAGTCTTCTGGCTTCATATCAGAGTGTATAAAGTTGGAAAAATAATTCACTCCGTATTTGGCAGTTGCCTCCCACAAAGCGTCTAAAGCCTGACTATCCCAATCAAAGTCCTTACCAATAGAAACTGTTGGAATAGGAAAAGTAAAAGGTCTTCCTTTTGCATCTCCTTCCATTATGCCTTCGTAAAAAGCCTTTAAAAGCATGTTTATTTCTTCTTGAAAATCTTCGTAGTTTTCTTTTTGGGGCTTGCCTCCTATAATTGCTGGCTGTTTAGCTAAAAATGAAGGAGGGTTAATGTCTAAAGAAATATTCAAAAAAGGAGTTTGAAAACCCACCCTGGTGGGAACCATGCAGTTATACAAAAACTCCTGCATTGCCTGCTTAACTTGAGGATAGCTCAAGTTATCATAACGTATGAAAGGAGCTATTAAAGTATCAAAATTTGAAACAGCTTGCGCTCCTGCTGAATTGCCGCACCAACAAGCCCTTCCTTTTCTTCTAATGTATAGTGTATGGTTGGGAACTTCTAAGCAATAGACCTTTCCTGAATATTTTATTTTTTTAATGCTTTCTTTTTTAAACCTAAAACGTTTTGTCTTTGAAACACTAACGCAATACCATTTAAAGGCGGCTTTGTGTTTTTCGTAAATATTAGCGCTCCAACCAAGCTTCAAGACTATTTCTTGGACATCATCAGCTAGCTTTTTACTTTTTGTATAATATTCTGTATTCCCATTACCAACATAACCGTCTCCTTTCACCATCCAGTCAAATAATATTTTTAATTGCTCCTTTGAAAGATTCTTTGTCTCTTGAGGTATAAACTTTGATTCTCTCTTACCGAACTGAAATAAGTAATTATACAATTGCTTATTTTCTATTTCAAAAACAACCTTATTCTCTTTTTCTATTTTTTTTCTATAATGAAATGGTAATCTCTTTAAAACTTTCTCAAACTCATCTGCGACTTTGCCTTTATTCTGGAAAATCCTAACAGTGTATTCGTAATAAGGCGTTTTGTTCCCTGTTGCGTGAAGTCTTTTTCTTGCATAAGCATTGCCTTCTGCCAGATAAAAACCAAAGAAGCTTAACCAATCATTCATTGATATCTTTTTATCCTCAATCTTTTTAATCTTATATTTCCACTTTGGCTGAGATAGTATTAAGAGATCTTCTCGTTTAGAGAAAAACGCTAGTTTGGGTTTATTTATAAAGTTCCTGTATTGCATTATTTCAATTCCTGGCAGAGTAAACCATTTTTTCTCTCTTCCTTTCCATACAGATTCTTTAGGAATAAAATCTTCATTGCTATTAAAATCTTTTGCTTTTACAAACTTTCTGCGGTAGTTTCCTCCTTTGCATTTAGGACAGTACTGATCAACTACCATATTATGGTTTGGAGTTACTAATAAATCTATCTTCTTTGTTTTAAAATTATAAAACTCTTTTTTATTCTCAAATTTATAAAACCTAGTAGGTTTTTGCAGTTCAATCTCATTATTTTTATTATTTAAAGTAAATACTCTATCTTCTTTATCAACCTCATAAAAATATTTCCATCCCGACTCGGTTAAGACTTCTGTGTCTTCAGAGTAACATTCACCCTGAAGAGTATAGAAGAAATTTACTAATTGGCCCAAAGCTGTTCTTAAATGTTTTGGGGGCCGGCATTCTAATTTTCCCGCTACTCCTCCAAAACCCCTTTTTAGCAAATCATAAAGGTCCCAGCCGCAGCAGTAGGTACTAATGCTTTCCAAATCATGGATATGCATATCTTCTTCAAAAGCTGCGTCTCTTATCTCTTTAGGATAAATCTTGTTGAGCCAGTACTTTTTTGAAATATCAGCAATTGCGTATTGGTTTAACCCCTGCAGAGAAAATGTCATATTGGCATTTTCATAAATCTGCCAGTCAAGCTCTTGGATATATTTGTCAACTCTGTCTGATGACTCGTCTGTAGCAGTAGTTGCTTCTCTTATTCTTCTTCTTTGCTCTCTATAAAGAATGTAGGCCCTGGCTGTATCAACCAGATCTTCTAGAATAAGAACCTCTTCAACTATGTCTTGGACTTGTTCAACAGTAGGAATCTCTGCTTTTTTAAAACGCCTGTTCAAAATCCTGACAACTTTTTCTGAAACTTTTTTGGATTTTGTTCCATCGCCCTGACCAGTTGCTGTAATTGCTTTAAAAATAGCGTCTGTAATCTTCTGCTGGTCAAAATCTACAATTTCCCCTGTCCTTTTTTTAATTTTCTTGACCTTATTTTCCATAATTTGGAAGAAAAAAAATACTGCGTTTTTTTGCTCGGAGTATTTTTGAGGATGTTTTTAGTGTAAGATTAATTAATCAAATTATTTCATTTTACCCTACTAAAAAAAGGGGTCAAGCCCTCAAAATCTGTGGATAACTCCTTTTCAAAAGCCAGTGGCGATTACAGTGACTTTTATTTCTCCTTTTGGGAGTTTTTCATCTTGAATAGCACCAAAAACAATGTTGGCTTCTGGAGAAACCTCCTGGGTAATGATTTTGGCTGCTTCATCTATCTCGGTTAAGCTGATATCCTTGCCTCCAGAAATATTAAAAAGCACTCCTTTGGCTCCTTTTGAAGAAATATCCAGTAAAGGCGAGCTTAATGCTTTGATCGCTGCCTGCCTGGCGCGTTCCGGCCCTTTTGCTTTGCCAATGCCAAAAAGAGCAGAGCCTGAATTTTTCATAATAGCCTTGACATCTGCAAAATCAATATTAATAATTCCAGGCAGAACAATTAAATCAGATATTCCCTGTACTGCCTGTCTTAATATTTCATCGCAAAACCAAAAAGCATTGTCTATTGTTATTTTTGGCTCTAAAGTAGAAAGAAGCTTGTTGTTGGAAATCGTAATTAAAGTATCTACTCTTGATTTAAGTTTTCTTAAGCTTTCTCTGGCAATTTCTGCTCTCTGGTTTCCTTCAAAAGAAAAAGGAGTAGTAACCACAGCTAAGGTTAAGGCTCCTTGTTTTTTGGCAAGCTCTGCAACAACAGGAGAAGCTCCTGATCCACAGCCTCCTCCCATTCCGCAGGTGATGAAAACCATATCAACTCCAAAAAGAGCTCTTTCCATTTCTTCTTTCTGCTCTTCAGCTGCCAATCTGCCCATTTCAGGATTCATTCCTGTTCCCAGACCTTTGGTTAAATCTCTTCCTATTCTTACTTTTGTATGAGATTTGGCTTTTTGAAGATCTTGGGCATCTGCGTTAACAGCAATTAGCTCAACCCCCTTAATATTGCAGCTCATCATTCTGGAAACTGCATTTCCGCCTGATCCTCCAATCCCAAAAACTTTTATCCTGGTATTAGACTCCATACTAGGGGATGATTATTTTGAACATTCTTTTAAATTTACCCATTAGGCCCTTGCCCATCGGCGCCATACGTTCTTTTTCTACTTCAATTCCCTCTAACACCAAACCGCATAAAACAGAAAGGCTTGGGTCTTCTTGAAAATTATATGATATTTTAGAGGTTCCTATTCTACAGGGAAGCTTAAGAAGCTTTTTAGCCATATCTTTGATTCCAGGCAGCTTAGCTCCCCCTCCTGTTAGAACAATACCTGCTGGAAGCATTCCCTGTCTTGATATTATTTTTAATTCCTTGTTTGCTAAATCAAATATTTCTCCTACTCTTGCTTCAATAATATTGTTCAGCTCCTTTTTGGAGAAAACCAAAGACCCTTCATCTCCAAACTCTTCTTTAAAATCTACTTTAATCTTTTTTTCTTTTCCCTTTTTTGAAGAAGAGCAAGAACCAAATTCAATCTTTATTCTTTCTGCTGTATCAATGTTTGTTTTGAGGCAAATGGCAATATCATTAGTTATGTGCCCAGAGCCTATTGGAAAAACTGCTACATGAATTAGGCTGCCTTCTTCAAAAACAGCCATATCTGTTGTTCCAGATCCAATATCTAATACGCAAACGCCTAATTCTTTTTCTCTCGGAGTAAGCACTGCTTTGGCTGAAGCTACAGAAGAAAAAATCATATCATGAAGCGCCAGACCAGAGCTTGAAATAGTAGCTGTTGAGTTTTTTAAATACGGCGAGAATCCGCAAAGAACCAGTGTCTCTGCTTCTAGCCTTACTCCCTCCATGCCCAAAGCTTCTTTTACAGCCGAGCCGCCGTCAACAATAAATTCCTTTGGCAAAACCTCTATAATTTCTTTATTTGAAGAAAGGGATATGGCTTGAGCTGCTCTTAAAACTCTATCTATGTCCTCTTCTGATATTTTCTGGTCTGCCCTGGAAACAGAAACTAAGCCCTTAGAAGATGTGCAGAATATATGACTTCCTCCTAAATTAACATAAACTCCTCGTATGGGAAAACCTGAATCTTCTGATATTTGGCTGGCTAAAGAAGAAATAATAGCTGATGCTTTTGGAACGTCTATCACAACTCCTCTTCTAATTCCTAAAGAAGGAGCTTGAGCAAACCCTACTATTTCAAAGTCATTATCTCCTGCCTTTTTAGAAATTGCCAGCATCTTTATAAAGCCTGTGCCAATATCTAAACCTGTTATAATATATGGTTTTGCCATATTCTTTCTTTTTGTTCCATCTTTTTAGAATGTTCATATCCTAAAAGATGGAGAATTCCGTGAATTAAAACTTCGTTCAAACTAGTTTTTACCATTGCAGGGCAAATAACAATTTCATTCAAGCTCTGGCCAAAAGATAAAACATCTGTTGCTTCATCTTCTTTTCTGTATTTTTTATTCAGCTCCCTTATCTTTTTTTTGCTAACTAAAACAACTGAAATGTCTATTGCTTTATTCTCCCTCTTTATGACTTTTTTTGCAAGCCTTTTTAAAAAATCCTCATCAATCTTTCTCTTTGTCAAATTATTTACCTCAATCTGCATTTTTTTCTAATAAATCTCTTACGATTTGGCTTACTTGAGAACCATCGGCTCTGCCTTTTACTTTAGGCATTGTTTGGCTCATTACCTTGCCCATATCTTTTAAATCTTCAGCTCCTGTTTCTTGGATTGCTTGTTGGACCATATCTTTAAGTTCTTTTTCTGAAAGCTGTTCTGGAAGATATTTTGCTAAAACCTCAAGTTCTTTTTCTTCTTTTTCTGCCAAATCCTGCCTTTTGCCTTTTTCGTATTCTCTAATAGCTTCTTTTCTTTTTTTAACTTCTGCTACCACAACCTCTAAAAGCTCTTGTTCTGCTAACTCCTCCTCTCCTGTTTTATACTTTTTTTCCTTTTCCTTGTTAGAAACAGCAGCTAAAAGCAGCCTCAAGGTTAGAGATATAATTTCTTTTCTTTCTTTTACTGCCTGTTTAAGATCTTTTTGTAAATTTTCCTTTAACATTGGTTTGTTTTCCTAATTTTTCCATTTTTTCGTATTCTTTTCTTAATTCTTCTTTTCTTAAAGCAGAACGTTTTTTCATCTGCCTGCTCTTTTTTCTTTCAAAAAAACGGGATTTTCTAGCCGAAAGCAAAATCCCGCTCTGCTTCATCCTTCGAGAAAAGCGCCTGACTAAGTTTTGAGATGTTTCTCTGTCTTGTTTTTTTACTTCTAAAGGCATATCTTATTTACTTAATAAATGCATATGGATGTGGTCTATAATCTGACCTTCTTGACGACCCACGTGAACTACTAATTTATACCCTGCTAATTTTTTCTCTTCTCCTATTTTTTTAGCAATTAAAAATAGTTCTCCCATTAATTCTTTGTCTTGCTCTTGCAGCTCTTTTACTGATTCAATGTGTTTTTTGGGAATAATAAGAAGGTGAATAGGAGCTTTAGGGTTTATGTCTTTTATCGCAATAAAATTATTGTTCTCAAAAAGAATTTCAGAAGGCATTTGATTGTCTATTATTTTACAAAATATACAGTTGTTCATGACTCTTTCAGGTTCTTTTTTACTTCTTTTACAACTTGCTCCATTTCTATAACTTTCTGTCTGCCAGTTTGCATATCTCTTAGAATAATTACCCCCTCTAATGCCTCTTTCTGCCCTAAAATCAAAGTGTATTTTGCCCCAATCTTATCTGCTCTGTTTAATTGAGCCTTTAAAGAGTCTCTGCCAAAAGATTCTGCTATCCTTACTTTTGCCTTTCTAAAACTCTCCAGCAGCTTTAAGCTTTTTCTTTTGGCAAGATCTCCAAGCTGGGCTAAAAATATCTGAATATCTTCTTTTTCCTTTATCTCTATTTCTTTTTGTTTCATTAAATTAACTATTCTCTCAACTCCAAAAGCTCCTCCTGCGGCCGGCGTATCTTTCCCGCCAAAAAGCTTAACAAGTTTGTCATACCTTCCTCCTCCACCCAGGGCCTGACCCATTTCTCCTTCTTTGCCAGAAGAAAATATCTCAAATACTGTCTTTGTATAATAGTCCAAACCCCTGACCAAAGTATGGTTTAGATTATAAGGAATCTCTGCTTCGTCTAAAAACTCTAGAACTTCTTTAAAATGACTGTGGCATTCATCGCAAAGATGATCCAATATCTGGGGCGCATCTGCTTTTATTGGCTGGCATTTTTCTTCTTTGCAGTCTAAAACTCTTAAAACATTTTCTTTCACTCTCTTTTTGCAGTCAGAGCACAAAGATGAATCTCTTGACTTAAGATAGCTAGAAAGCAGTTTTTTGTAATAGGGCCGGCATTGGCTGTCCCCTATACTGTTGACTTGCACAATTAAATCTTTTATCTTTAATTCTTTTAATATGTTATAAAATATCTGAATTATCTGAGCATCAATAACAGCTGACTTTTCTCCAATCGCCTCAAGCCCAAACTGCCAAAACTGGCGAAATCTGTCTGCCTGAGGTCTTTCGTATCTAAAACAAGGGCCAAAATGCCAAAGCTTTACTGGTTGGGGCCAAGAATGCATGCCGTGCTCCAAATATGCTCTAACAATAGAAGCTGTCCATTCTGGCCTCAAAACTAAAGAATCCCCTCCTTTTGTCTTTAGGGTGTACATTTGCTTCTGAACAATTTCTGTTGATTTCCCTATGCCTTTGGAAAAAAGCTCTTCTTGCTCTACTAGAGGAGTGTCAATTTTTAAAAATCCGTAAAAAGAAGCAATATCAGAAACTATATTATATATTTTTTTGTAATACTTTTGCTCGTCTGGAAGAATGTCGTGCATTCCAGTCGGACTTTGGTATTTTAGTTTCTTTGCCATAATAATTAATAACTTGGTTTTACAAAGGCAGATAATGAATCAAAGGGCCAGGCCCTAAAAACAACCTTTCCTATTATATTTTTTCTTGTTATTGGCCCAAATTTCCTTGAATCAAAAGAAAAATCCCTATTATCTCCCATAACAAAGTATTCATCATCTGCCAGCTTAACTTTAATATCTGAACCAGTAAAATCAGCAACATAATCTGATTCATCCAAGACAACAGGGCCAGACTCTTGGTAAATTATAATTTTGCCTTCTGTTACTTCTATGGTTTCTCCGGGCAGACCTATTATTCTTTTAATAAACTTTTGAGAGCTATCATAAGGAAACTTAAAAACAATAACCTCTCCCCTTTCCGGATCTCTGAATCTGTAAGTGATTTCGTCAATAATCAAATAGTCTCCGTGCTCAAAGCTGGGATCCATTGATTGTCCTCTTACGAAAAAGGGCTGGAATAAATAATACCTTATAGGTATAACAATCACAGCTGCAATAACAGCTATTTTTATAATCTCTATAACAAAAGCTAGGCCTTTTTTAATCCTAGGATTTATCTGTTTTTTATTGTCCTCTGCCTGATTATTCATTCAATTATTATACACTATTTTAACAAAAATTCAAATAATTGCAAGGGCTCTCATTGGGTGCTAAAATAAATAAAAATATGATAATAATAGGGCTGGGAAATCCAGGCAAAAAATATAATAACACGCCCCATAATGTTGGGTTTGAAGCAGTAGATGAATTTGCAAAAGAAAATAACTTTCCTGATTTTAAGCTGTCTAAAAAGTTTAAAGCTCAAATATCAAAAAAAGAAAATATAATATTAGTTAAACCAGAAACATTTATGAACGAATCAGGTAAATCCGTAAAAAAAATCTGCAAGAGGACGGGCCTCGTACAATCTTTAATCATTATTCATGATGATATTGATCTAGGGCTGGGTAAAATAAGAGTTTCAAAAAACAGGGGCTCTGCAGGCCACAAAGGAATTGAATCAATAACAAAAGAATTAGGCACAAAAGATTTCACCCGCATCAGAATCGGCGTTTCCAGAAAAAACAAACCCGATGTGCTTAAGAAATTTGACAAAGAAAGCAAAAAAACTATAAAAGAATCAATTAAACAAGTTATAGAAGAATTAAAAAAAGGAGCCCAGATATTTTAAATACCTGGGCTAAACTTAGTAGCAGCGTTCTTTTTCTTCTTAACCTACCGCCTTGCGCAGTTTCTCCTTCTGAGACCCTCATGGGCCCTAAATACAATTTTTTTCATTTCTCAATCCTTTCAAATCGTCAGCCACTGATTAAATGTCTTTTCGGTTCCAACGTAGAACTGACTATAGTGAACTACTTTTATTATAAAGCAAAATAAAAAGATTAACAATTTTAGTTTTCCACATGTTTTATTTTCTGCTATGTTTTATGGTAATATAAGGAAATATGAATTTAGTAATAGTTGAAAGTCCAACCAAAGGCAGAACAATAGAAAAGTTCCTAGGCAAGGGCTGCAAGGTTTTGTCTTGTTTTGGTCATGTAAGAGATCTGCCAGAGAGCTCTTTTGGGGTTAATGTTGAAAAAAACTTTGAGCCAAAATATATTATTCCTGAAAAATCAAAAAAAGTTATAGCAGACTTAAAAAAAGCATCTAAAAAAGCTAAAGAAGTTGTTCTGGCAACAGATGAAGACAGAGAAGGAGAGTCAATTGCTTGGCATCTTTCTGAGGTTTTAAAGCTTAAAAGTCCTAAAAGAATTGTTTTTCATGAAATTACAAAAACAGCTATTGAACAAGCTCTAAAAAATCCAAGAAAGATAGATAAAAAATTAGTTGATTCCCAACAAGCAAGAAGAGTTTTAGACAGAATAGTAGGTTACAAACTATCTCCTTTTTTATGGAAAAAAATAGCCAGGGGCTTGTCTGCTGGAAGAGTTCAGTCAGTAGCAGTAAGATTAGTTGTAGAAAGAGAAAGAGAAATTGAAAAATTTAAACCCCAAGAATACTGGACCATTGAAGCTTTGCTTCAAAAAGAACAAAAAACAAGAAACAAGAAACAAGAATTTACAGCACAGTTGTTTAAAAAAGATAATAAACCAATCCAAAGATTAGATATAAGGTCAAAAAAAGAGGCAGATAAGATATTGCAAGATCTAGAAGAAGCAGAATATATAGTAGAAAATATTGAAAAAAAAGAAATAAAAAAGAACCCCTTGCCTCCTTTTACAACAAGCACCCTACAACAGGAGGCCTGGAAAAGATTTCGTTTGCCAGCTAAAATAACAATGAGAATAGCTCAAGACCTTTATGAAAAAGGATACATAACTTACCACCGAACAGATTCTGTTAATCTTTCTCAAATGTCTTTAGCAGCTGCTAAAACTTTTATAGAAAAAGAGCTTGGAAAAAAATACTGGGCAGGGTTTTTTAGAAAATACAAGTCAAAAGGAAAAACCCAAGAAGCCCATGAGGCAATAAGGCCTGCTTATGCAGAAAGAAAGCCAGAGGATATAAATATTGAAAAAACTCATCAAAAACTTTATGACTTAATTTGGACAAGGTTTATTGCCTCTCAAATGAAACAAGCTTTTTTTGACTCTACTGTAATTGATATTAAAGCAAATAAATATACTTTTAGAACCACAGGCCAGATAATGAAGTTTGACGGTTTTTTAAAAATTTATCCTTTAAAATATGAAGAAACCGAGCTTCCGGAAATGGAAAAAGATGAAATATTAAAACTAAAAGAACTGCTGCCTTCTCAGCACTTTACCCAACCTCCTGGAAGATATACAGAAGCCAGCTTAATAAAAGAGCTGGAAAAAAATGATATAGGAAGGCCCTCAACTTATGCTCCAATTATTTCAACAATTCAGTCTAGAAACTACATAGAGAAAAACGAAGAAAAAAGATTCAAACCAACAGAGATAGGCACAGTTGTAAATGATATATTAGTGGAACATTTTCCTAAAATAGTTGATATTAATTTTACAGCTAAGCTGGAAACAGAGTTAGATGAAATTGCTGATGGAAAAGATAATTATGTTAAAACCTGCAAGGACTTTTATACTCCTTTTGAAAAAAACTTAAAACAAAAGTATGAAGAAGTTAATAAAAAAGATATTACAGAAAAAGAAACTGAAAAAAAATGCAAAAAATGCGGCTCTGATTTAATAATTAGAATTGGGAAATACGGAAGATTTTATGCCTGCTCTGCTTTTCCAAAATGCAGACACACTGAATCTTTAGAAGAAAATAGCTTAAATATAAAGTGTCCAAAATGTAAGCAAGGAAATATTGTAGAAAAAAGAACTAAAAAAAGAAAAATATTTTACGGCTGTGACCGCTTCCCGAAATGTGATTTTGCCTTGTGGGACAAACCCCTTCAAGGACCTCAGGGCAAGCCAGAACAATGCCCCAAATGTGATTCTCTTTTAGTTGAAAAAGGAAAACAGATTAAATGCTCAAACAAGGATTGCGATTTTGTTAAAAACGTGGTAAAATAACAAATCTGCCTGGGTGGCGGAACTGGTTTACGCGCAGCACTCAAAATGCTGTGGGAGAAATCCCATGTGGGTTCGAGTCCCACCCCAGGCACAAAAAAAGAAGGCAAGAGATAAACTCTTGCCTTTAAAATACTAAGGGTTTGAAAAAAACTATTGGTTAGTGACGGGGACCCTTATATAAAGGGTTCCGTCTAACTACTACCGACCCATCAGAATTCCTCCTCACGAGGAGAAATTCCGGCTCTATAGCCTGTTCCTGCGCAGGAACAATTGTTCCTTCTCTCTCTGTCGGCTCAATCACTGGCAGAAAACTGCCTTCCGGGAGTATTACCCCTGATTTATTCTCCGGCTCTATAACGGGGTACTGTTGGGCTACCATTTCTGGCTGCTCAATATATACCACAACTGGAGCTGGGGGTAATGGAAAAACCCAAATCAATAGAAACAACATTTTCATTTTCTTTCTCCTTAAAAAAGGTTAACAATGTTCTGTTTACAAGCTAATTATAGCATTTTATTTAGTTTTTGTCAATATGTTGGAAAGCAAAAAAGCGATGTTTAAAGGCCCTACTCCGCCAATGCAAGGAGTAATGCATTTGGCTCTGCTGCAAACATTTTCAAAATCAACATCTCCCACCACTTTATCATCTAATTTACAAGTTCCAATATCTATTATTACTACTCCTTGTTTTACCATATCTTCTTTAATTAAATTGGGAACGCCGGTTCCTGTAATTATAATATCTGCTTTTTTTGTTATAGATGAAATATCTTTTTCTGATTTATCAATAACTTTAAAATCCAAACCCCTGTTCAAAAGCCATTCTGCTACTGGCTTTCCCACTAATCTGCCTTTGCCAATAACAACTATATTCTTAGCTTCCAAAGAAATATTATACTCTTTTAATAATCCTTCAACTGCCAAAACTACTGGCGAATCAATATTTGAAACAAAGCCCTCTACATCTTTTTCTTGAGGAATCATATTTAATATTTTGTCTGTATCAATATTCTCTGGCAAAGGCAGTTGAACAACTACTGCCAAAACATCTTTTCTCTCTGCTATTCTTTCAATTTCTTTTTCCAGCTGCTCTTGCTCTATATCTTGTGCAAACTCAAAAAGCTCAAAGCCAATGCCTACTTTCTGGCAAACCTTTTTCTTTTTCTCAACATATATTTTAGAAATTTCATCTTCACCAACCAAAACAACAGCTAATTTTAATTTCAGCTGTTTTTGTTCAATTTCTTCTTTTACTTCTTTCAAAATCTTTTCAGCTAACTTCTTGCCATCTAATATCATAAACTTGATAAAGGCGGAGAGAAATGAATTTTAGATTATCAGGCTTTTTGCCGTTAGGCAAAAAGGGCGGAGGAGTGGACCAGATAATCTTAAAATTCATTTTTCGAAGCCTTTCTTAGGGTAATGGAAACTTTTTGCAAAGTTCTGCAACTTCTTTTCTTACTTTTTTGCAGTTATTTTCATCTGTTATAACCTGGTTTATCCAATAAGCTATCTTTTTCATTTCTTGTTCTTCCATGCCCCTGGTAGTTATTGCTGGCGTTCCCAAACGAAGACCAGAAGGCTTAAAAGGAGGGTTGGGATCAAAAGGAATACTGTTTTTATTGGTGGTAATACCAGCATATTCTAACCGTTCTTGAGCCTCAGCTCCTAGAATATTCTTATTCTGTAAATCAATTAATATTAAATGATTATCTGTGCCCCCGGTTATTAGATTAAATCCGTATTTTAAAAACTCTTCAGCTAAAACCTTGGCATTAACAACAACTTGTTCTGCATACTGCCTAAATTCTGGAGTTGAGGCCTGCCTTAGACATACTGCAATTGCTGCAATACTATTTTCATGAGGCCCTCCTTGAAGACCAGGGAATATGGCTTTGTCTATTTTTTGGGCTAGCTCTTCATCTTTCTCTATTCCCTTTTTAGTAACCATTATTATTCCTCCTCTGGGCCCTCTCAAGGTTTTATGAGTAGTGGTGGTAATTATATGAACATAAGGAACCGGGCTTGGATGAACTCCTGCTGTAACCAAGCCTGCTATATGAGCTATATCTGCTGCCAAATATGCTCCTGCCGAATCTGCTATTTTAGAAAATCTCTCCCAGTCAAATATTCTAGGATAGGCAGTAGCTCCAACCCAGATTAATTTTGGCTTATTATTCTTAACAAGCTTTTCTATTTGTTCATAATTTATTAAATGGGTCTTTTTATCTACCCCGTACTGAACAGATTTATAATACTTGGCAGAAAAGTTAACTTTCCAGCCATGAGTTAAATGCCCACCGTGGGGCAAAGACATTCCCATTACAGTATCTCCTGGCTCTAAAACTGCAAAATAAACAGCTAGGTTAGCAGGAGAACCAGAATAGGGCTGAACATTAACATGCTCTACTCCAAACAATTCTTTAGCTCTTTGCCTGCAAACATCTTCTATTTGGTCATAAAACTCCAAGCCAGCATAATATCTTTTTCCAGGGTAACCCTCTGCGTATTTATCTGTTAAAACAGAACCCAAAGCCTCTCTTGTTTGGGGCAAGGTATGGTTTTCAGAAGGAATCATTTCCAAAGACGTTTTCTGTCTTTCTGCTTCTTTTTTTATTAAATCAAAAATCTCTTTATCTTTTTCCATAATTCTCAATGGCCAGTTTTACAGCTCCTAAAACCGGGGCGGATTTAGGATAAATAATGTTGGCTTTTGAAATTGACTGTTTAATATGGAGTTCAAATGATTTTCTAAAATTGCCTGATTTAAACATGCTGCCAACTAAAACTAAAGGAAAGCTCTTTTTTCTAAACCCAAGGTTCTTTATAACTGTTTCAGCTGCCAGAGCAGCTTCTTCACCAGCTTCTCTTAAAATCATTCTCGCTGCCTGGTCTCCATACTTTGCAGCTGAATCTGCAACAATAGACAAAGAAGATAAAATCTGCAGGAAATTTTCTTTATAAACTTTTAAAACTAATTTTTCTGAAGTAGAAACTCTTAACTTTTTTAAAATAAGGTTTGTCAGGCTTGTTTTTTGCCCCCTATTATCTATATCTTTTAAAACAGTTTGGAAAACTTTTCTGCCCGCCCAAATAGCAGAACCTTCATCTGCCAGCCAGCCCCAGCCAGAAACCTTAGCCTCTCTTCCTCCTCTCCAGCCATGCGCCACACAGCCAGTGCCTGCAATCACCATTACTCCTGATTTTTCATCAGTGCCAGACCTAAAAGCTACTATTTGGTCAGAGCCGACTTTAATCTTTATTTTATTGGAAACATCCTTTACAATCTTTTTCTCTATCTCGTTTATTTTTGACTTGTATTCTTCTTCCACCGCAGGCAAACCAGCAAAAACAAAAGCAGTATTTTTTTTAAACACCTTGTTTATGCCTTCAGCAACGTTTTCTGCTGTTTTGTCTATTCCAACATTCCTAGGGCTGGAAGGACCGGTTTTCACGGTCCTTAAAATATTTCCTTTCAAATCAGCTAAAGCAGTGACTGTTTTAGTGCCTCCACCATCAACCCCTATTACATATTGTTTTTCCTTTTTCTTCATTTATTTCCCGCGACGGATTATTTTTGGCTTGTCATTAGAAAAATCAATAACGCTTGAAGGATTACTCCAAACCAGATTGCCTCCGTTTAAAATTAAATCCGGCCTAATTTGTTCATCTTCAAAATATTTATAAATCTCGTCTATCTTCACTGTAGAAGGTCTGCCAGAAATATTAGCCGAGGTACCAGTTATAGGTTTTCCAAACTTCTCTAGTATTTGGTTAAGAATTCTATAATCTGGAATTCTTAAACCAACTGTTTTCTTGCCGTTTGTAACAATCTTAGACAATCCAGAGTTCTTTTTCTTGGTTAAAGCAACTGTTATTTTGCCTGGCCATATTTCTTGCAAAAACATCTCCATGTCTTTGTCCATTATAGCGTATTTCTTTGCCATTTCTATATCTTTTACAAAAATAGGAACTGCTTTTCTCTTGTCTCTTTTTTTAATGTCAAAAACCCTTTGCACTGCTTTGTCGTTGGTAGCATCAGCCAATAATCCATAAACAGTGTCTGTTGGACAAACAATAACCTGGCCCCTTTGCAAACTTTCTACTGCTTTACTAACTGATTCAGGAGAACGGCTGGGAATAATATTAAATCTTCTATTTTTCCAGAAAAGCTTTTTAAACTGTTTAAAAGACTTTAAAAATACAGACAGCTGAATAATGTCTGCTGGGTTGCCAAAATCCATCCAAAAATCCTTCACTATCTTAACTTTAACCTTTTTGCAACGTGCCAGCAGGTTTATAACATCTGTAATCTCATATTCTCCCCTAGGAGACTTTTTTATTTTGTTTAATTTGCCAAAAACATCAGAAGTAAACTTATATAGGCCTGTGTTTACTAAATTACCTACGAATTCTTTGGGCTTTTCTGCAATTTCTTTTAAAAACCCGTTTTCTTCAATTAAAACCCCGTACTTTTCTGGATTCTTTTTATAAATTCCTGCTACAAAGCAATATTTGCCTCCATTCTGCATTAGTTTTAAATCTTCAACAGAATAAAGATTATCTCCGCACAAATATATAAAATGGCTTTTTTTAATAATATCTCCAACCACCATTAAGGGACAGGCAGTGCCGTAAATCTTTTCTTTTGGCCCTAAAATCTCATACTGGCTTACCATTTTAATGCTGTACTGGCTGGGTCTTAAACTCCTGCCTGCCGGCAGGCAGGTTTTAGGAGGCTTGTATCTGTTTAAAAACTTTTTAACTAATTCTTCTTTATAGCCAACAACTAAGATTAAGTCTCTGTAGCCTGCTAAAAATAAATTATCAAGCAAATAAGCCAAAAAAGGTCTTTTTTTGACCCTGATTAAATGCTTTGATTTATTTGTAGTTAAGTGCAGCATACGAGTACCTTCGCCTGCTGCTGCAATAACAACCTTTTTAATTGCCATATATTATAATTATACAGTCTACATTAAAAACCTAAAAGTGTAAACTTAGTGGAAAAACTAATAACCTAAATACCAAACATCATTTACCCGACGGCCAGAAGTCAACATTCCTCCCATAATCCATAACTTATTATCATAAACTGCGCAGTCAGGATCTTCTCTTCCTTTAAAAGGAGGTTCTGCAAGCTCTTGCCAATTAAGCCCGTCTTCAGAATACCAAACATCATTATATCCTTTGCCTGTGCCGCTCCAACCAGCTAAAATCCACAATCTGTGTTGAAAAACAATTAAGCAGTGCCCATGCCTTGCTTTCCAAGGAACATTATCAGTTAATAAAGTCCAGTCTTTTCCATTTTCTGTAACCCAAACATCTTTTTCTGCTGCAAGACCTGGCACAACTCCTGCAACTAAATAGAGCTTATTGTTAAAAACTGCTGCAGCTAAGTCATACCTCCCTGCCCAAGGAGCAGAGTCCGTAACTATTTCCCAATCAACACCATTATCAGAAATCCAAACATCGCTCAAGCCTCCTTTATTATCAACTCCACCTATTATATACATTTTATTATTAAAAACAACAGCAGAATGGCCTTTTCTCGAACTCCAAGAAGCATTATTAACAGCCAAAATCCAGGTTTTTCCATCTTCTGAATACCAGACATCATTCATTAGCTGCCAATTTCCTTTTTCCCAGCCGCCAAATATCCAAATCTTTCCATTATACACTAAAGAAGCATGAGCTCTTCTCTGGCCAAACCCAGTCTTATCTGTGACCAAATTCCAAATCTTACCATCTTTGCTTTCCCAAACATCTGAAAAATGATTAAGATACTCATAAGCTATATTTATATTCCCATCTTCTATTCCTCCTATTAAAAACAGCTTGTTATCAAACACCTCAACAGTATGAGCATCTCTTTTTTGCCAAGGAGCTGTTTGGCTAGCCAAGGCCCAACTCAATTTTTCTGGCTCAAAAACAATTATTTTTTCTTTTTCTTCAAAAAACTGCTCAACCTTTTCAATATCTACTTCAAACTTCTCAAAATAATAATAAAAGCCCAGGCCCACCACGACCCAGGCAATAAAAATAAGGAATAAAACCAAGAAAACTCTTTTCATATCTTATTTAGATCCTCTTAAGCTTTAAAGTCTTTGGCTAGTGAAAAAGCTTTCTTGTTAATATCAATATATTTTTCAGGCATATTTTCTATTGTTTTTAGAACAGATTCTGGTTTTAAAGGAATTAATCCTTTATGAACTGCAAAGCTTAAAAGATAAACCCCAGATAATACTTCTTTGCCCAGTTGTTTTTGGCATATTTTAGAAGCAGGTACCAAATATTTTTTCTCTTTAATAAGATTAATTTTTTTAGATATTTCTTTTTCTGAAAGACCTGCTTGGTAAGAAATAGAATGTCTATTGATTAAAAAGGTTGTTTTGGCTGAAGCATACTGCATTTTTCTTAAGCCTTCTGTTATTTCCAAGCTCAAAATTAAATCAGCTGCAACAACTAAAGGAGAATAAACCTTCTTGCCCATTCTAAGATGGGTTTCAACACTTCCCCCTCTTTGAGAAAGCCCATGAAGCTCTGAAGCTCTTACGTCTTTGCCCTCAAGCAAGGCAGCTTCTGCTATAATCTGAGTTAATGTAATTACTCCTTGACCCCCTACTCCTGCTATTACAATATTAAAATTACTTTTTTGCATATTTTTTAAGCTTTTTGGCATAATAAGTGCAGATTCTTTTCATTATAATAACTGCTGCTTCTTTTTTATCTAAATACTCTTTTATTGTTTCTTGAAGTTCTTTGAAATTAATAGGATCTACAACCTTAACATGCTTAACTCCTACAGCTTTTACAATATCTTTTATCTGAATCTCTGGACAAGCCTCGCCCATTCCTGTTTGACCCATGCCAGGATTTGGCTGATGGCCAGTCATTGCAGTTATTCTATTGTCCATTACAACAATCAAAGGGTTTGAATTATTATAAACAATGTTTATTAAGGCTGGGATTCCAGCGTGAAAAAAGGTTGAATCGCCAATCAGGGCAACTACCTTCTGCTTGGTTGATTTTCTTATTCCATGACTAACTCCAATAGAAGCGCCCATACATAGGAGATAATCCTGAATCTCATGTGGCTCAAACCCTGCTAACATATAGCAGCCAATATCTCCTCCCCAAATAGTTGTTTTAGGAGCTAGCTTTTTTAAAGCAGAAAATACTAGCCAATAAGGACATCCTTCGCAAAGACGAGGAAATCTTTTAGGAATATCTATTTCTTTTCTTTTAGAGACAAGATATTTTTTATTCGCCAGTTTAGCTATTGCCCTGCCAACTTTTTCTACTCCAAGCTCTCTGGAAATAGGCAGCAAATCCTTTCCATAAATCTTTAATTTGCCTGCCCGTCCGGCAGGCGGGCAATTTACTTCTTTAGCTAAAGCCCTTACATCTTTTTCTAAATAACCTTCCAGCTCTTCAACAACTAAAACTTTGTTCTTGCCTTTGATAAAATCCTTTACTTTTTTAACAGCTAAAGGATAAAACATGCCTATTTTCAAAACAGGAATATTTAACTTTAGCTCTTGCAAAACCTCTTTAACATATAAATAAGAAACTCCAGAAGTTATGATACCAAAATCTGTCGAGGCCCGTCCTCGCCCCCCTGGCGAGGACGGGCATCTGTTAACTTCACTTTTTTCAGCGTATTCTCTGACTTTTTCTATTTTTTCCAACAATTCATCTTTCATCTCCAGCACCCTGGGCGGCATAGTCACAAACCTTTTAGGATTTTTAACAAATCTTCCGTTTACTGTTCTCTGTTTACTGTTTACTGTTTCTATCTCCACTGGCATTCTCTGGTGAGCTACTCTTGTTGTGGTTCTTAAAATAACTGGAATGTTGAACTTCTCAGATATTTTGAAACCTAACTTAACAAATTCTTTTGCTTCTTTAGGATCAGCAGGCTCTAAAATTGGAACATGAGCTAGTTCTCCATAAGCTCTGGTATTTTGCTCTGATTGGCCAGAGCTGTGGCAAGAAGGATCGTCTGCCACTAGTAAAACAAAAGGACCTTTTGTGCCAGTATAAACAAAGGGCAAAAAAGCATCGGAAGCAACGTTTAAGCCAAAACTTTTCATAGCAACTAAGGTTTTTAAACCAGAAAAACAAGCTCCAATGCCAGCTTCTACTGCTACTTTTTCATTAGTAGAAAATTCAAAGTAAACCCCGTGTTTTTTAGCTATCTTGCCAAAAACCATTCCTACTTCAGAAGAAGGAGTACCAGGGTAAGCAGAAACAAACTGCACCCCGGCTTCCAAAGCGCCTTGCACAATTGCCTCATTACCTAATAGTATTTTCTTCACCTTCATATTTTTAATAATATCATTTTTTACAAAAATAAAAAAGCCCTATGCAAACACAGGGCTTTAAGAGCTAAATCAGGTGGTAAGCGGTGGAGAAACAGCAGAAACATGGTAGTCATACCAAACAAGATGAAGTTCATTCACGCGCCAGTTCCATATTCCATCGTCACAACGGAATAAACAAAGCACGTGATGCTGGCTAACAGGCCCAGAAAGAACATCGCCAAAGAAAACTATATTATCAATATCTCTTGCTTGATAAAGACATTCCAAGATACTAATTTCTTTTTCTTCCTGATAGTTCAGCCATAATCCCATAAAAACTGTAGCACCGTAACGAATGCGATTTTTTTCGTCTCTCTTAAGGAGACTGAATTCTCTATTGCCTACGATTGATCTGTCTTTTCCTGTAAAACCAGGAAGAAATTCTACTTTAGCAAAATCTACTTCCTTAAGGGCATTCAATCTCTCGTCTTGTTCTTCGGAAAGAATTTCCCAATTCTCACCAATGAAATCTATTGCATCAAATTGAGCTGTAGTGATTTTTAGATCTTTTACTCTTATTGGAACTAAACCACAGAATTTCCGGAACTCGTGGCGATCTATCTCAGCCACATTAGCATTCAACAAATCGCTAAGTAATCCTGATGCCAAAAGGCTCTGCACTTGTTTTGCTGGAATACCCTCCAACAATTCTAACACTTTCTTTGCCTGTCTAAGGGTTGCCGTTTTCATAGCAAGTCCTTTCTCCCCGATTAGCGGGGTATTTGGGTGTCGCTATTCCGCCAACACAGCGGATTTGCGGACCCGATGTCAATGTTCTATATTTTCATGATAACATATTATCTATTTCTTGTCAACAACGAAGTTTATCAATTTTCCTGGTACAAATACAATCTTTTTAATCTCTTTTTTGATAAGCCATTTTTTCACCTTTTCGCTCTTTAGAGCAACGAGCTTAGCTTCTTTTTCTGAAATGCCAACATTAACTTCTACCCTATCTCTTACTTTTCCGTTTATCTGAATTATTAAATTAACTTTGTTTTCTTTAATAAATTTCTTCTCAAACTTTGGCCATTTTTGTTCTGAACACAAACCTTCAAAACCAGCTCTTTGCCAAAGCTCTTCTACTATATGGGGAGCAAAAGGACTTAACAAAATTAAGAATTGAGAATAATAAATTAAGGAAATCCTTTTTTGCTTTTCCAGCCTGTTAACTAAAATCATTAAGGCAGAAACAGCAGTATTAAACTTTAAATTCTCTATATCTTCATCCACTTTTTTAATCGTCTTATGTATTAAACCATCTAGCTCTTTGTTTACTGTTCTCTGTTCGCTGTTTACTGTTTTTTCCTGTAGCCCCCACACTTTCTCTAAAAATCTTCTTACCCCTTTTACTCCTTTTGTATCCCAGGGAATCATTTGCTCAAAAGGACCTATAAACATCTCATAAACTCTTAATGTATCTGCGCCAAAATCCTTAATAACTTGGTCAGGGTTTATAACATTGCCCTTGGATTTAGACATTTTAATGCCCCCCTGACCTAGAATAATCCCGTGAGAAGTTCTTTTTTTATAAGGCTCTGGCCCTATGGATTTGGGAACTGCTTTAATGTCCCACAAAAACTTATAAATAAACCTGGAATATAATAAGTGCAAAGTAGTATGCTCCATGCCTCCGTTATACCAGTCAATGGGCATAAAATATTCAAGTTTTTTGGAATCAGCCAATTTTTTGCTATTGCTAGGATCTGTATATCTTAAATAATACCAATTAGAACCAGCCCAGTTTGGCATAACATCTGTTTCTCTCAGGCCAACCCCACCACACTCAGGGCAAGTTGTCTTCACCCAAGAGGAAATTTTAGCTAAAGGAGATTCTCCTTGCTCTGTTGGCTTGTAGCTTTTAACTTTAGGAAGCTCTACTGGTAAATCTTTTTCAGCAACTGGCTGCCAGGAACATTTTTTGCAATACACCATTGGTATGGGCTCGCCCCAATATCTCTGGCGAGAAAATATCCAGTCCCTAAGCTTGTAGTTGATTTTTTTCTTGCCAAAACCCCTTGTTTCCAACCATTCTATAATCCTAGTTTTAGCATCCTCTGATTTCATGCCAGAAAAACGGCCAGAGTTAACAAGAATTCCTTCCCCTTTAAAAGAAGATTTTAAACCTGTTCCAGAAAAGCGAATTTGGGGCTTTCTCCTTGTGCCAATGGGATGAATAACTTCTATAATCGGCAAGTTATACTTTTGGGAAAAAAGAAAATCTCTTTGATCGTGAGCTGGCACTGCCATAATAGCTCCTGTGCCGTATTGAGGTAAAACATAATCTGCAACAAAGATAGGAATCTTTCTGTTGTTTGCTGGATTAGTAGCTTTAACTCCTTTTAACTCTATTCCTGTCTTTTCTTTTTCTTCTGCCAATCTTTCTTTTTCTACTTTCTTTTTTGCTAAAGCTATGTATCTTTCAATCTGTTTGTAGTTTAAAATTTTGTTCTTCAATTTTTCAATCAAAGAATGCTCTGGGGCTAAAACAACATAAGTGCAGCCAAACAAAGTATCTGGCCTAGTAGTAAATACTGGTATTTTAAAATCTGTTTCGTGAACCTTAAATATTATCTCAGTTCCTTGTGACCTGCCTATCCACTCTCTTTGGGAAATTTTAACTCTTTCTGGAAAATCAACCTTATCTAAACCATCTATTAGCCTTTGTGCATATTCTGTAATCTTGAGCATCCACTGTTCTTTTTCTTTTTGTACCACCTTGCCTCCGCATCTTTCGCATTTTTCATCAACAACTTCTTCATTAGCTAAACCAATTTTACAAGAAGTGCACCAATTAACAGGCATTTTGGTTTTATAAGCTAAACCTTTTTTTAAAAGCTGAATAAATATCCACTGAGTCCATTTATAATACAAAGGGTCGGTAGTATTAATCTCTCTTGACCAGTCAAAAGAAAGCCCAATTTTCTTCTCCTGAATCTTGAAATTCTCTGTATTCTTCTTTGTAGCTATTGCTGGATGAATGCCTGTTTTAATGGCGTAGTTTTCTGTTGGCAAACCAAAAGCATCCCAGCCCATTGGGAATAATACGTTAAACCCCTGCATTCTTCTTTTGCGAGCCACAACATCTAAACCAACATAGCTTCTGCAATGGCCAACGTGCAAACCTTCTCCTGAAGGATAAGGAAATTCAACTAAAACATAGTATTTTGGCTTTCCGCCAGCTGGCGGATTCTGTGCTTTAAAAAGCTTTTTTTCTTCCCAAATTTTCTGCCACTTCTCCTCAATTTTCTCAGGATTATAATCTTCCATATTTTCTTATCTTATCACAAATTTTAATACAAAAAAAGCGATGAATTCCGGCCTCAAACAGAAAAAATTGACAAGATAAATTAATAAAGTTATAAATAAATAACGGGTAGCACTTTAAGAAGTAAAAATAGATGATTTTTAAGGAGACGAACAATGACCACTATAAGATCTGTATTTTGTAGCGAAATAAAAGAAGATTGGAAATTTGAAATATTTATGACAGGAGTTTCGGGTGGTTTTATCGTAGCGATTATTCTCGGGTTAATTTTTCTAATAATAACACTTTTTTTCGGATTCAGCCTGAAAATAATCATCCTACTTAGCTTAATAGCTGGTGTATTCTTCTCTTTCGGGGGTATTGAATCAATAGGATTGCACGGTCTGTTGGGCTGTGGCTTGGGAAGCGGTTTTGCAACTTTTTTAATCTTCAGCTTAAGAGCTGGATTAAAACAAGGACTAACTGCCGGGATAATAAACCTCCTGTTAATCTTTATAGTTTTCTTTTGTATTAATGCTGTACTTTTTCTCAAGGATATCTGCTTAGATCTGTACTATAAGTACCGCTGACAAAACGAAATGGGCTTTCTCGAAAAGAGAGAGCCCTTTTTTATATTATTATATATTAAAAAGTTCTTGGGCGTTTTCAAAAGTAGCTTGGCTAACTTGTTCAAAAGAAATGTTTCTTATTCTAGCAATGTCTTTGGCAATTTGCCTAACAAATACTGGCTCGTTGCGCTTTTCTCTGCCTAAAAAAGGGCAATCTGTTTCAACTAATAATTTATTTAATGGTATTTTTTCAATTACTTCTTTTAAATCCAGCTTATACATTATGCCGTTTATCCCCAAACAAAACCCCATATCCAAATATTTTCTAGCCTGTTCCCAGCTTCCAGTAAAGCAGTGAACAACTCCTGGCAGATTATAATCTTTTAATATTTCAATAACATGGTCATGGGCCATTCGGCAGTGAATAATAACTGGCAGATTTAATTTTTTTGCCAAATCTAACTGCTTAATAAAAATATGCTTTTGCTTATCCTTAAACTCTTTATAATCTTTAAAATAATCCAGGCCAATCTCTCCGACAGCAACAACTTTTTCAGATCGACACAAACTTTCATACACTGGAGCGTGAAAGTTTTCATCTTTAGCATGAATAGGATGTAAAGCAACAGCAGCAAAAACTCCATTGTCATACTGCTTGGCAATTTCAACTGCTCTTTTGCTTGTTTCATAATTAGAACCAATATTTATCATCCAGACATTTTCAGATAAAGACCGTTCAATTACTTTATCAAAATCATTATTAAAAACCCTAAAATTAAGGTGAGCGTGAGTATCTATTAACATATTAAATTCTAGGAAATAAAGGAATAATTCTTTTTCTAATTTTTTCTGAAGTTTCTGGCAAAAAAGGGTCCAATAAATCTGCGATATTATCTACAGCAAACAACAAATCATTTAAAACGTTCTTGGAGTTTTCTTTTTGCTCCCAGGGCTTTTCTTTTTCAATATATTTGTCGCAAAAACTAATCAATTCCCAAATTGCTCTAAGTGCTTCTGAAAATTTAAACTCCTCTAAATATTTCTTACAGTTCTTTTGAGCTTTTTGAATTTCTTTCTCAATCCCTGGATTATTAATTCCAGATCCCTTATCAATATTTTCTGCCATTTTACTAACTCTTGCCACCAAATTCCCTATTCCAGAAGCTAAATCAGCATTATATCTTTGTTCAAATTTCTCAACAGTAAAGTCCCCATCTTCTGTTGAAGGAATTTCTCTTAAAAGATAATATCTAACAGCATCTGGGCCGTATCTGGCAACTAGTTCAAAAGGATCAACAACATTGCCTAATGACTTTGACATTTTCTGACCTGCAACAGTAATAAAGCCGTGAACAAATATAGCTTTAGGCAAAGCTAAACCTGCTGCCAAGAGCATAGCAGGCCAGAGCAGAGCATGGAACTTTAAAATGTCTTTGCCAATGCAGTGAACATCTGCAGGCCAAAGAGATTTGAACTGCTTTGTCTCTTTTTCGTAACCAATTGCCGATATATAGTTGGGCAAGGCGTCTCCCCATACATATATTATCTGACTGTTGTCTCCTGGAACTTCAAACCCCCAGTATTTATCTTTAACCCTGGAAAAACTTATGTCTTTAATGCCTGTTTTAATATATCCTAAAACCTCATTTTTTCTTGTTTCTGGAATAATTCTTATCTCATTGCTCTCTATTTTTTCTTTTATTTCATCTAAATAATTAGAAAGTTTGAAAAAATAATTTTCTTCCTCAACAAACTCTGGTTCTTTTTTATGAATCAAGCATTTGTTGTTTACTAAATCTTTTCCTGTAACAAAGGCTTCACATCCAGAACAATAATATCCTTTATACTTCTTTTTGTATATATCTGCTTTTATTTTTTCCCAAAGCTTTTCTACTGCTAATTTATGCCTTTCTTCTGTGGTACGGATAAAATCATCATTACAAATATTTAATGACTTTGTTAGCTCCTTAAACCTTACTGAAATTTCATCAACAAATTCTTGAGGACTTTTATTAACCTCTTGAGCTGCTTTTTTTATCTTTAAGCCGTGCTCGTCTGTCCCAGTTAAATAAAAAACATTCTCGCCTAATGATTTATGATAGCGAGCTAAAACATCTGCTTGCACAACCTCTAAGGCAAACCCTATATGAGGAACTGCGTTAGCATAAGGAATACTAGTTGTGATATAGAATTTATCCATGCCTAGACTGTAACGGCTTGTCTGTCTCTTCTTTTCTCTAAAAAGCCCTTTAAGAATTCAAACACTATGCCGAATAGAGGCACTGCTAAAATAGCCCCTAATACTCCCCACAGGTTTCCGCCAATAACCAAAGAAAGCAAAACCAAAACAGGCGGAAGCCCAACAAATTTCTTCATTAAAATTGGTGAAAGTATGCTGTTTTCAATTTGTTGAATCAAGGCAAAAACAATAATGATAAATATACCTACTGCTGGAGCAGTGGGAAAAATAATCAGAAAAAGAAGAATTCCTGTGAGCAAGGGCCCTATGTAGGGGACAAAATTAAAAACACCGGCAAACAAAGCTAAAGTAAAGGGGTATTTTACAGTAAAGACAATAAAAGTAATATATGAAGCCACGCCTACAAACAAACAAGCCAGAATCCTCCCTCCAAACCAGCCAGCTACTTTTTTCTGGCATTTTTGCCAAACAGATAAAACTTGGGCTTCGTATCTTTTGGGGAATAAAAGCACCAAAGCCCTTTCCACAGCCCCGCCCTCCAAAGACAAAAATATAGCTGTAACAATAACAAACAAGGTTGTAAACACTCCACCGAAAAGAACAAATAAAGCAGAAAATATATTCTTGGCCATGCCTGCCAAACCTCCCTCTATTGTTCTCAAAAAGGTTTCTATGTTTTGAAAGGCCTCAATTCCCAAACTTCTTAAAGGAGGAGATATTCTTTCAAAATAACTAGGGAAGAATTCTAAGAATCTCTGGATTTCAGAAGCAAAAATAGGAATCATTAGATATATTAATATTCCCAACAAACCAAAAACACCAACATATATTAAAATAACAGCTAAGCTTCTGGGAATTCTTTTTTTCTCTAAAAAATTAATCGCTGGATTAAATAAAACTGAAAGCGTTAAAGCAAAAACAAACCAAATAAGTATTTGCCTAATAGAAAAAAGAATGTAAAAAATTACAATAGCTATTGATATTTTCAAAATAGTTCTCCAAGATACATCTAGAATTTTCTCAGTATTGTCCATAATCTATGTTTTGATTTAATTGGCCCGATTAAAGCCAAGTTAAGCTTTGCAGGTTTAAAAATATCTTTGCTCACTTTATAAATATCAGACACAGTTACTTTATTAATTTTATCATAAATTTGCTCTGGTGTTAAAATTTTATTCTCTAAAAGTTCCTGGGCTCCGTAAAAAGAGGCTTGAGCATCAGAGCTCTCAAGAGTCAAAATCATCTTGCCCCTTATATGATCTTTTACTTTTTTTAGCTCTTTTGGAGAAACTTTTGTCTTGGAAATCTTTTTATATTCTTTTAAAACTGCTCTTACTGCTTTTTCTACCCTGGAGCTATCCACTCCTGCTTGAGTCATTAAAAAACCTGTATCCGAATCTAGAGAGACCGAGGTTCTAATATAGTAACAAAGGCCCAATTTCACCCTCACGGAACTGAATAATCTAGAGCTCATCATCCCTCCTAAAATCAAACTTAAAAGTTCTGCAGGCCATCTTCTGCGATCAAAGATATTAAAAGCTCTTGCTCCTAGACAAAAATGAGTTTGGTCTATATTTCTCTGCTCTAAAAGGAGCTCGGGCTGTTTTTGTCTTTCAACAACCTTAGATTTTTTTATTCCCTGCTTTGTTTGAATGCCAGAGAATTGCTTTTTAATTTTATCAACAACATTTTCTGAAAAGTCCCCAGTAATACAAATTACAGTGTTTTTGGAGTTATATTGAGTTTTCATATAATTTAGCAGCCGGCTCTGAGAAATTCCTAAAACACTTTCTTTGGTTCCAGCTATATGCCAACCTGCTGGCTGGTCACCGTACAAAAGCTTAGTCCACAAACTCTGCACGTGAGCCATTGGGTTATCATGATACATGTTTATTTCTTCTATAATAACTCCTTTTTCTTTTTTAACCTCTTTTTCATCCAGCTTAGAATTAAGATAAATGTCTGATATTATATCTAAGGCCAAATCAAAATGCTTGGCATCAACTTTTGCGTAATATCCTGTATAATCTTCTCCTGTAAAAGCGTTGTAAGCTCCACCAACAGCATCTAAAGGTTCTGCAATTTTTAAATTATTTGGTCTTTTTTTGGTGCCTTTAAAAAATAAATGTTCTAGTAAATGAGATATTCCGTTTATTTCTTTTGTCTCGTATTTAGAGCCAGTACCAACCAAAACCAAACAAGTCACTGCTTTAGTGCCCTTGTTCGGAACTGTAATAATCCTTAGCCCGTTCTTTAAAGTTGTTTTCTTAAACATGAGGTTAGCTCTTCAACTTTTAGTCTTTCTTGTTTCATTGTGTCACGATTGCGAAGAGTAACAGTGTTGTCTTTTAGAGTATCAAAATCAACTGTTACAGAAAATGGCGTGCCTATTTCATCTTGACGGCGGTAGCGCCTTCCAATAGATCCTGCTTCATCATACTGCGTCATAAAATGTTCTTTTAGCATATCAAAAACTTGTTTGGCTTTTTTAACTACTGCCGGCTTATTCCTCACTAGAGGAAGAACTGCTACTTTAACAGGAGCTAAGCTTGTGCTAAGTTTTAAAAGGACTTCAACTTCTTTAGCAGATTCAGTTGTTTTAGTTCTTCCACCTTTAACTTCTGTAAAAGCATCGCATAAAAAAGCAAACAAAGATCTGTCTGCTCCAGCAGAAGTTTCAATAATATGTGGGTAATAACCCTGATATTTTAAATCAGCACCTGAATGCTTTGCGTGATTAGACAAATCCCAGTCTCCCCTGTTATGAACTCCTTCAATTTCTTTCCATCCAGGCTTGCCCTGAGGTCCACCAAAGGGAAATTTATACTCAATATCAACTGCTTTTTTAGCATAATGAGCTAATTCTTTTTTGGGAACATTATAAATTCTTAAGTTTTTCCTGCTTATGCCTAAATTATAATACCAGTCAAGACGTTGTTTTAGCCAATAATCAAAAAATTGGTCTGTTTTTTTGGGGCTACAAAACCACTGCATTTCCATTTGTTCAAACTCCCGGGTTCTGTAAATAAAATTGCCCGGGGTAATTTCGTTTCTAAAGGCCTTGCCTATTTGAGCTATTCCAAAAGGAATTTTCAAACGCATTGTTTGTAAAAGATTTTTGAAATTAACGTATATGCCCTGGCAGGTTTCAGCTCTTAGATAAGTTATAGAAGCCTCATCTTCTACAGGGCCGACAAAGGTCTTCATCATTAAATTAAACTTTTTTGGTTTGGTTAACCCTCCTTTACAGTCTGGGCATTTGGAATTTACGATTTCTTCTTGGCGGAATCGTTTGTGGCACTCTTTGCATTCTACTAACTCATCTGCAAAACCAGCTGTTAAGTGCCCAGACGAAGACCATACTTTAGGGCTCATTAAAATAGAAGAATCCAGACCAACAATATCTTCTCTTTTTTCAACCATTTCTTTCCACCAGGATTTTTTAATATTATTTTTCAATTCAGTTCCCAAGGGTCCAAAATCATAACAAGACCCAAATCCCCCGTATATTTCCGAGGATTGAAATATAAAGCCACGTCTTTTGGCAAAACTAACTATTTTCTGTATTGGGTCTTGCATGCTACTTTACCTCTTGAGGAGTTTTTAAATCATCTATTTCTTGTTCTAAAAACCTTTGAGTCCAAATATCTTCAGCCAATACCCTGGCCTGCTCCATTAAAACCGCCTGATCTCCTCTTTGATTATAAATAGGGTTTAATATAACTTGAAATGATATTATTGGAGAATCTTTTATTACTCCTTGACCTGCTTCCAGATCTCCTACCAACCAGACAATTTCCCGGCTGCTGCTGTCAAAAGCAAAGTCAGAAGAAAGATCTTCAGGAGAAATATCCCCTGTTAATCTTACGTTTGGAAGAAGGGTTGCTTTAACCTTTACATTCTTAACATCATTAAAATAGTTTTTAACCTGCCAGGTTATGTTATAGGTTATATCTTGGCCAACAATAGGATTAGAAAAACTCTGAGCCTCTTGCTGCAAAGAAAGGTGCGAGTTTACTTTTGTTTCAAATTCTTCTTTCATTTTAGAAACCAAAACCGTGTTTTTCAAAACAACGTCTTTTTCAGATGAAGAAATAATATCCCACTCTTCTTTAAGATTTATCCAAAACTCTACCTTTCCTTCTTCCCCCTGGTCTAAAAATCTTAGTTTAGAAACTCCTTTTCCGTCCCAGATTATGGTATTGTCTCCTTGCTCAAACTCTCCGTCAGTTGTTTTAATAGTATCAAAATCAAAACCCTCTCCATCCATTCTTAAAACCAGAAACAAATCCTTAAATGCTTCTTCTCCAACATTCCGGAAATAAATTTCGTAGTGCAAAAGGTCACCGGCTGAGGCAACATAGTTTTTCTGCCCGTTGATCTCCTGATAAATATCAATAAATGGCTCTGTTATTTCAACGCCCCTACTTATTTCTTTTATCATTACCAACTCTCCTTCTCTCCAAAAGCCAATTTCAGCTTTAAACATTTTAAAATCTCCAAGTTCAGCTGTAATTTTCCCTCTGATATCAATTCTTCCGCCCTCTGCCTTGTTTAAAATAGGAATATCCCACTCGTTTTTGCTTAAGCTTTCAGGAGTGCTTTTTAAAAATTCAAAACCTGCAGGATATTCAATTTTGATTGTCAGGTCAGAAAGAGGATAGTCTAAAATAGAATAATAATTTATTGAAAAATCAAACTCTTTATTTGCTTCCACTCTTGAGGGCAGGTCAAAATCAAAGGTTAAAGGAATAGATTTAATCTTTGTGCTAAAGCTTGTTTCTGATTCGTAGCGGGCTGAAAGGTTCTTGGGCTGGTAGCTCAGCCAGGCCCTAACTGTTTTTAACTCCCCTTCTTTGCCAAAAAGTCTTCCCTTGAAAGTAAAAATCTTTTCTTCGCCAGGATAAATATCTCCAAGTTCTTCTGGGGCCAATTCTTTTCTCCCTATAAAGCTTTGGTCAACAATTGAGTATTCTGGAAATTCAAATATTAGTCTTGGCTCTTCTAATCTTACATTCCCGTTATTTTTGTATTTCACTGTATATTCTACTTCTTCTGAAAAATCAGCCTCAGCCGGGCCTATGATTTCTATTTTTAAAACCTCTTTTGAATAAGGATTCCTGTTCCAGTACCAAAAACCTAAAACCCCAATAAGAAAAAATAAAACAATAATAGCAATAATAATTATTTTCTTTAAGCTCATAGATATAATATAGATATAATATAGTAATTATACTAATAAATTAAAAAGAAATCAAATATGTTTCTGAAACCTGGTCAAGCTCTGCAAGACAATCTTTTTCTATTTTCAATTTCTGCAAAACATCTTTTTTGCCTTGCTGAATTATTCTTAACACCTTAACTGTTTCAGGAGATATTTTAACCTTAGCTTTAATGCTGTCATCTGAACATGTTAAACAAATAATTCCCCTGTGTTCTGGAGAAAAGTTCATTATTTGAGGAGTCAGTTTTTCTCCGCATTTTGAGCAATGACGCAAATCCATTTGATAGCCCAAAAGAGAAACTAATGTCCAGAAAAAATGAAAATAGAGTAACTGGTAACTGGTAACTGGTAACTGGTAATTATTTAATTCCTTAAAAGTTTCTTTTAGCAAACTAAATATCCTCTCGTCTTTTTCTTCTCCTTTAATCAATGTATCTACTGCTTGGGATATTCTCTGGCTAATTTCCATTATTTGCAAATTCTCCCTTATGTTTTTGTGCTTCCCAATAACTGCAGCATCTGTAAGCGTTTTGTAGTTTTTCCCTTGGATAAACTCTATTTCAGACAAATAAAAAAGATCAATTCCTGATCTTAGTTTAGATTTAATTTTTCTGATTGCCTTTCCTAATGCTTTAATTTTGCCAAAATCTTCTGTAAAAACAGAAAAAACCTGATCCGCTTCCCGAACATCTTCTTTTGTTAAAACAAACCCCAGGGTTCTGTAATGAACTGCCATTTTTAAATGCTTCTTCCACCAAGCTGCTCTAAATACTTTATTCTGTCGTCTATTCTTTCCCTTTCTTTAATGTCTTTTGTTCTGCTCTTTTTGTTTTCTAGCTCCCTGATTGCCCTTTGATAATCAAGCTTGGAAATCTTTGACCCATACTTTGGCCCAAATACTTCTTTGCCCAACCTTTCTCTTTCAGTTGAGCTGTATTTTCCTTCACTGTCTTTTATCCTGCCAGAATGCCTTCTTAGAGCAGACCTAAGCTCTTGTCTTGAAACTGACTTTTTTCTGTCAAATAACCCCATAACAATATAATTTTTAATTTCTAAATAATTTTTAATGACTTAATTTTAAAAATTAACCCTTATTTATTTGTACCAAATTATATCATTAAAGTCAAAAAGAAAAAGCGATCTCATTGAGACCGCTCCTTGATGGCTTGTATTATTGCATGAGCCGCTGCGATAATCGTGCAGTGAATTGATAAAAGAGCGAGGAAAAAAGCCATTCCTGCCCAAAAAACAGATATTTGGGGTACTAGGGAATTTATTACTACGGCGACAATAACTCCCGAACAAAAGGTAAAAAACACACTACATTCTAAAAGCCTAAAAGTAAACTTGGTCCAAATCATTATAATCATTATACACCGTCCTTTCTATTTTGATTTTAATCTAAGGGCAGAAAACTATTCTGCTGACTGGCTAAATTTTATCATACTATTCTACCTTTGTCAACAGGATGCGGGGACCTTGTTGTTTGAAAATAATCTCTTTGGCTTTTACTTCTTTTTTAGCTTTTTTTATATCAAAAACTTTTTCTGTTGTTTCTACTATCACAATATCTTGTGGGGTTAAGCCCAGCTTTTTTCTCTCTGCATTAATATTACGAATCCATTCTCTGTCTTTGCCTTGTTTTTCAAGCTCTTTTGTTATTTTTGTATCTAATTTTAACTGCTTGCCAACAATAATTTTTTTAACATTAACCTCGTCTTTTATTAAATCTAACAAGCTCTTGTCTAATTTGGCTTTAATAGTCAGCCCAGACAATGGTTGCCTTACCTTAATTCTAGCTTCTGCCCTTTTGGCTAGTCCATAGGATGCAATTTCTCTTGTTCTTACCATCTCTTCTTCTAGTTTATTATTTATCAGTTTTTTATTCGCTTTAGGATAATCTTCTAAGTGGACTGATTCTTTCTTTCCTTTTAATTCTTTATACAGGTTCTCTGCAAAAAAAGGAATAAAGGGAGCTAAAAGCAAAGACGTTTTCAAAAGCACATAATAAAGTGTTTTTGAAGCTTCTTTGTTTGAATTCTTAAACCTGTTTCTGGACCTACGAATATACCAATTGGACAAATCGTCTGCAAAATCAAAAAATAACCTAGCAGCTGAAATTACATCATACTTATCCAAACTCTTAACAACTTCTAAATTCAATCTTTCTGTCTTAGAAATAATCCATTTATCTAATATATTTTTTGAAGTAGAACCCGGTTTAGAGGAGCTTGAATAAGTAGAGAAGAAAACATTGCATTGCCAAATAGTATCAAATAATTTTCTATACAAGCTTTCTATGTCTTTAAAATCAAGCCTTTTGGGCTCTGCTACCTGATTAACAGTATAAAAATACATTCTGGCAGCATCTGCTCCAAATTTATTTATTACCTCGTTAGGTTTTACTACATTACCCCTTGATTTAGACATTTTCTGACCTGTTTCGTCTAAGACCAAACCTAAACAAATAACATTTTTGTAAGGAGTGCTCTTGCCAAGCAGGGTTGAAACAGCAAGCAGGGTATAAAACCAGCCCCTGGTTTGATCAATTGCTTCTGATATAAAGTCTGCTGGAAAATGTTCTCCTTTGTCTATTTTCTCTTTATTCTCAAAAGGATAATGCCATTGGCTAAAAGGCATGGATCCTGAGTCAAACCAGCAGTCAATTACTTCTGGCACCCTTTTCATCTTGCCGCCGCATTTGCAGTTAAAAACAATCTTATCTATAAACGGCCTGTGGGGATTTTTTATCTTTTGAGAGCTTAACTTTTCTAGTTCAGAAAAAGAACCAATGCAAACAACCATATCGCATTTTGAACACTTAAAAATAGGCAAAGGTGTACCCCAGTATCTTTCACGGGAGAGATTCCAGTCTTTTGCTTCTTTTAACCATTCTCCAAACCTGCCTTTTTTAATATATTCTGGCTCCCAATTTATTTCCTGGCTGTTTTTAATAAGTTCTTTCTTGATTTCTGTTACTTTAATAAACCAGGATGTTTTAGCATAATACAAAAGAGGAGTTTTGCATCTCCAACAAAAAGGATAATCATGCCTATACATTTCTTCTTTAAACAGAAGGTTCTTTTTCTTAAGAGCTTCAATAATCAAGGGATCTGCATCTTTGACAAAAAGACCTTCAAAATCCCCTATTTTAAACTTTCCTTCTTCATTAACAGTCATTAAAACAGGTAAATTATTCTTTTTTCCAACCTCCATATCATCTTCACCAAAAGCTGGAGCCATATGCACAATACCTGTTCCTTCTTCCAAAGAAACAAAATCTGCCAGCACTACATAATGAGCTTTTTTATCAAGCGCAATAAAATTAAATAAGGGCTCATATTCCAATCCTGCCAGATCTTTGCCTTTATATTTTTCAATAATCTCATAACTGTCTAAAACATCTAATCTTTGCTTGGCTAAAATCAGGTTTTCTTTGTTGGCTTTTACTTTAACATAATCAATATTTTTATTAATTGCCAAAGCAACATTACCAGGCAAGGTCCAGGGAGTAGTTGTCCAGGCAAGAAAAAAAGTGTTTTTTTCATTCTTTAGCTTGAACTTTACATATATAGAGTTTTCTTCTATGTTCTTATATCCCTGGGCAACCTCATGAGAAGACAAAGAAGTTCCGCATCTAGGACAATAAGGCACGACTTTATAATCTTCATATAAAAGGCCTTTATCCCAAATCTGTTTCAGTATCCACCACAAAGATTCAATATATTCATTACTGCAGGTTATGTAGGGATTTTTCAAATCAAGCCAAAAACCAATCCTTTCAGTAAAATCCTCCCACTCTTTCTTATATGTAAAAACATTATTCTCGCACTCTGAAATAAACTTATCAACACCCAACTTTTCAATTTCTTTTTTGCTTTTAATATTCAAGCTTTTCTCTGCTGCCATTTCAGTTGGCAAACCATGAGTATCCCAGCCAGCTTTTCTTTCAACGTAAAAACCTTGCATTGTTTTGTAGCGTGGAATAATGTCTTTAAAAGCTCTGGCTACTAAGTGATGAATTCCAGGTAAGCCATTGGCAAAAGGAGGACCTTCAAAAAAAATAAAACGCTTACCCTTTTTAGTCTTTTTAAGAGTTTTGTCAAAAATTTTCTTTTCTTTCCAAAACTTCAGTATTTTATTTTCTATCTTTGGTAAATCAAACTTCATGGTTTTATTATCTGGCCAACTTCAAGCCAAAGTTGCTTAGGATTTCTTTTTTCTAAAAGCTGTTTTTCTTTTAACCCTTTTATATACCCTGCCAAAAGCCACAAAGGATCAGCATGGCTTACAATTAATATTGTTTTGTCTTTGTATTTTTTATCAATTTCTTTAATAAAATCAACTGCTCTTTTCTTAATATCTCTCCAGCTATCTCCTCCAGGAGGTCTTTTGGAAAACCTTTGCATTTTTGAAGAAAAATACTCTCTATGCTCTGGATCTGGCTTTCCAGAAAATATTCCAAAATTAGTATCTCTTAATCTTTTATCAAAAAAAACTTTCTTCCCAAGCTTTTTTGCAACAATATTGGCTGTTTGCTTGGTTCTATAATAATCAGAAGCAAAAATCAAATCAACACTTTTAAACTTTTTTGCTGTTTGTTTGATTCCTTTTTCAGCTCTTTTAGTTATTGGCAGAGAAAACTGCTCTTTTTGAGGATAAAGAATATTTGATTTATTTGCCTGATATTTTGTCTCTCCATGCCTCATTAAAATATACTTATTTCTCATATTTCGCATACTACATTTTTGAAGGAGCAGAAATACCCATTAAGTCCAGCGTCTCTTTTAAAACTGTTTGCACTGCTTTTATTAAACTTAATCTTGCTTTAGTTAGTTCTTTGTCTTTTGTTAAAACCTGGCATTCTTGGTAAAACCTGTGAAATGATTCAGCCAACTCAACAGCATACAGGGGCAATCTTTGTACCTGATAATCCTTAGCAGTATCTTCAATAATTTCTGGCAGTCTAATTAATTGTTTAATTAAATCTAATTCCTCTTTTTCTTTGAGCCTACCAAAAGCTTTAGCAGGTTTAATTTTAGCTTTGCGCAAAATACTTGATATTCTTGCGAAAGCGTACTGAACATAATAAACAGGGTTTTCTCTAGATTTCTTTTTTGCGAGCTCTAGGTCAAAAATCAAATGACTGTTAGCAGCTCTTTGCAAGAAGAAAAACCTAGCAACATCTAAACCAACTTCATTAATCAATTGTTCTAAAGTAACAAAAACTCCAGCTCTTTTAGACATCTTTCCCTTTTTAAGGCGGACCAGCTGAGTTAAGATAAAGTCAACCTGCTCTTTTTTATAGCCTAAGGCCTGAGCTGCAGCTTTTATTCTTTTAACATAGCCGTGATGATCAGCTCCTACAAAAATAATTAGCTTCTTAAACCCCCTATCAAACTTGTTCTTCAAATAAGCAACATCAGAAGCAAAATAGGTTTCTTCTCCATTCTCTCTTATTAATACTCTGTCTTTATCATCGCCAAACTTTGTTGTTTTAAGCCATAAAGCTTTGTCTTTTTCATAAGCTAAGTTTTTCTTTTTTAAATAAGCTATAACTTTTTCTACTTCTTTGTTTTTATACAAGCTCTTTTCAGAAAACCAGACATCAAACTTAATCTTCAATTTATTCTCTATTACTTTCTTGTTTTCCTTTTGAATCTGGGCAGCTGTTCTTTTCTCACCTTTATACAGCCCTTTTTTCAAGTCCTCTATCTGCTTACCTCTGTCGTTGATATAGAATTCTTTTGTTACTCCAAAACCTGCTTTTTCAAAAACATTAGCTAAAGCATCTCCCATAAATCCTCCCCTAGCATTGCCCAAAGTTAAAGGCCCTGTGGGATTAGCCGAAATAAATTCTACATTAACCTTTTGCTTCTTGCCAATGTTAGGATAATCTATCTTGCCTAATTGTTTTTGTAAATAATCTTTTGACAAGAAAAGATTAATAAAACCCGGCTCTGCCAATCCTTCCACTTCGGTTCGGCTCATATCTAACATTAGCTTAGCATCTTGAGACTTGTGTAATTTAATCATGATATCCTGAGCCATCTTCATTGAATCTTTATTTGTTTTTTTAGCCAAAACCAGAGCAATATTCGTTGAATAATCGCCCTGATATTCGCTTTTGGGAAATTTATTGTGTTCAATAGAAAAATCCAACGTCTTAACCCCGGACGCTTTTTTTAATATTTCTCTAATCTTATCTCTTGTCATTAGTTTAAGTTTACCCTATTTTCTGCTAAAATAAAAGAATATGAAGGTATTAGCAGACAATAAAAAAGCGTATTATAATTATGAAATCCTGAAAAAGTTTGAAGCAGGCATAATTTTGACTGGCTCAGAAGTAAAATCAATTAAAACCGGGCATATCAGCTTAAAGGGTTCTTATGTTGTGCTTAAGAGAGAAGAAGTTTATTTAATAGGAGCTGTTATACCTCCTTACCAGCCAAAAAATACCCCAAAAGATTACAATCCTACAAGATCTAGAAAGCTATTACTTAAAAAATCAGAAATAAAAGAATTGCTGGGAAAAAGCAAAGAAAAGGGCTTGACTTTAATACCCTTGAAGATATATACTAAATATGCTAAAATAAAGCTTGAATTTGGAATAGGCAAAGGTAAAAGAAAAACAGACAAAAGAGAAACAATTAAAAAAAGAGAAATACAAAGAGAAATTCGTAGAGCTCTTAAAACAAGGGGATGATGAGAATCGATAGAAGTTATTATTAAAATAAGGCAAGCCCAGCTGGAAACCTGGTAAAACCTTCCAAAAATCTTAATAAGTGCCAACTTATTCAAGAAACCCGCATTAGCATTTGCCTAATGCCATCCTTTCTAATGAATCTTGATAATTAGAAAGGGTGTCATTCATCAAGATAGATAATTCTTTTTACCCACCATAGCTTCAGCGAAGGCGGGTTGCCTCAGAGAATTATCAAAATAATAGAGGCACAAAGCTGTGAAGTTTTGCCCGTTGAATATTCATAGCTTTTCATCAAACGGGCTAAGCTTGTAGAATTGTTTTAATTAAACTTCTAGACGCGGGCGCAACTCCCGCCATCTCCACCAATGAAAAAAAATATCCAACCAAGAATAATAATGAACAATAGAATAAGGGCTAAAGAGGTAAGGGTAATTGATGAAACTGGACAACAGCTTGGAGTTTTACTAATAGAAAAAGCTTTACAAACAGCCAAAGAAAAAGGATTAGACCTAATTCAAGTAACAGAAAGAGTTGATCCACCTGTTTGTAAAATAATGGATCACGGCAAATACTTGTATGCCTTGAAAAAGAAAGAAAAAAAAGCCAAAGCTCATCATGTAGGAGAACTAAAAGGAATCCGCCTCACCTTTTCCATATCAGACCATGATCTTCAAACAAGAGCCAGACAAGCAGAGAAATTTTTGAAAAAGGGAGATAAGGTAAGAATAGAAATGAAGCTTAGAGGAAGAGAAAAAGCCCATCAAGATTTTGCCAGAGAAAAAATAAAAAAGTTTATTGACCTGCTCCAACAAACAGTGCCAATAAAAATAGAAAGAGAGTTAAAAAAACAGCCGAGAGGCTTAACAATGATTATTGCAAAACAATAGCAATATGAGAACGAGAAAATCAATTAAAAAAAGGTTTAAAATAACAAAGCAGGGAAAAGTGCTGAGGCGTGCTGTTGGCCAAAATCACTTTAGAGCCAAAAAGTCAGGGAAAAAGAAAAGACAGGCCAGAAAATGGGTTAAGGTTTCAGGCCCTTTGGCTAAAAAAGTTAAAAAACTAATGTAATATGGTTCGTGTAAAAAGAGGTAAAACTGCCCATAAAAGAAGAAAAAGGGTATTAAAGCATACTAAGGGTTTTAAATGGGGCAGAAAAACAAAGTACCGTCTGGCAAAACAAGCTTTAATGCATGCTTGGGCTTATGCTTATAGAGACAGACGAACAAAAAAGAGAAATTTTAGAAGACTTCAGCAAACAAAAATTAACGCAGCTTCCAGAAGACAAGGAATTCCCTACAGCAAACTAATTAATATGTTAAAAAAGAAAAAGATAGAACTAGACAGAAAAATATTAGCAGATCTAGCAGAAAATAACTCAGAAATATTTGAGAAAATAATAAAAAAAGCAGCTCAAGAAAAATAAACCAGGATTATGTCAAAGAGTTAAAAAGTCTTAAATAGTCGCGTAAGAGACGGGGCATTAGGAAGTTTTTCTGAACTGTTTTCCTGGCTTGCTTGCCTAATTTTTGAGCAAGCTTTTTGTTTTCAAGAAGCTGAACAATGCGTTTGGCAGCAGCTTTTGGAGAAGAAACCAAAAATCCGTTCTTGCCATCTTTTATCTGCAGTTTAATTCCTCCAGCCCTGCCCCCTATTACTGGTTTTGCTTTCCACATTGCCTCTGTAACAGAAAGCCCGAAACCTTCTTTAATAGATTTTTGTAAAACAACATCTGCCCCTGTTTGACAGGCATTAACAAATCTATCTACCCTTAAACTTCCCAAATGGTTTGGGTTAGAAAAAAGAAAAATATCATTATCGTCTCCAGCTATTTTTTCCACCTGTTTAAAAACCCTCATTGCTTCTGGATCATCATGGGCTAAGAATAATCCTGCAAGGGCCAGCTGAAGATTAGGTATTTTCTTTTTAGCAATTTTGTAGGCTTTAATAACTCCTATTGGATCTTTAAAAGGGTCAAACCTAGACACTTGAACAATTAGGGGTTTTTTAGTATTAATGCCAAAGCTTTCTAAGATTTCTTTAGCTAAAGATTCTTTCATAGCCATATTCTTCTCTGTAAAAGGATTTATTGCCGGGGCAAAAACAACTGATTTTTTAGCAATGTCTTTGTCTATAAAATCTTTAGTAGAAAAAATAATCCTGTCAAAGCTTAATAAAAATGGCTTAATAAAGTTCCAAACCCTAAGATTAGGACTTGAGCTGTCTATATGCATTCTTGATATCTTAATAAAATCGCCGATAAAATCCACCAAGGCCACTGGCTGAGGGTCGTGCAGAATCCAAATATCAGCTTTCATATTTCTCATAAGACCAGAGACCTCTTTAGTATACTCTAAATAGTTCTTTTTGAATAATTTGGGGAAGTGATTTTTTCTGCCCTGAAGAGCATTATGAATCTGTTTGGTAATTTCAAAGAATTCTTTTTGGGGAGGAATGGTATGCCATTGAACATCAAGACCCACTCCTTTCATTAAAGGGACCAAACTTTTTAAAACCTCTGCTACTCCGCCCCCTCTGGGAGTAGAGTTAATGTGAATTATCTTTATTCCCTTTAATTTTTTAGAAAGCTTGTTTATCTCAGAAAAAAGGGGTTTTGAAATAATCTCTTTATACTTGTTTAATTTTTGAGCTTTTGTTTTTACTTTAGGAAGCATTTTTAAAATAACTTAGTAGTTTATCTGCTGAGTCAGTATTTAAAATATCTTTTTTTTCTGCCCAGCCGCGGCGTGCTTGAGCTATGCCAAACTTAATAAGCTCTAATTGATTCTTATGATGAGCATCTGTATTAATTACCATTTTTACACCGGCTTCTTTGGCTTTTTTTATATTTGTATCTTTTAAATCTAATCTTTCAGGAGAAGAATTAATCTCCAGCACAACATTATATTCTTTGGCAGCTCTTAATATCTTATCAAAGTCAATCTGGTATTCATCTCTTTTTAAAAGCAGCCTGCCTGTTGGATGGGAAATAATATCAACATTGGGATTTTTCATAGCATTAATAATTCTCTGGGTCATTTTATCTCTTGGCATTTTCATTGCAGAATGCACCCCAGCTATTACGAAATCTAACTTGGCTAAAACACTGTCTTTAATATCTAAAGAACCATCTGGCATAATATTGGCCTCGCATCCCTGCAATACCCTAAAATCATTATTCAACTTCTCTATTTCTTTTCTTTGGTCTAACAGTTGTTTTTCATTTAAACCTTTTTCTATTTTCAAGAATTTTGTATGGTCTGAAATACCAATATATTCATAACCCATTTTTTGAGCTGAGGCAATCATTTCTTTAATTGAGTGCTCTCCGCCGTCCCAATTAGAATGGCAATGAAGATCTCCTTTAATATCATCATAGCCAATAATATTAGGCAGTTTGGCCTTTTGGGCAAGCTCTACTTCTCCAGTATCTTCTCTCATTTCTGGAGCAATATACGAAAGACCAATAGCCTTATAAACATCTTGTTCTGTTCTGCCTGCTATCATTTTCTGGCCTTTAAAAACCCCGTATTCATTAAGCTTTAAGCCTTTTGATATGGCAATTTTTCTAGTTGCAATATTGTGCTCTTTTGATCCTGTAAAATACTGCAAGGCCGAACCAAAGGATTCTGGTTTTACAATTCTTAAATCAACATCAAAACCATGTTTCATTCTTACAGATGATTTTGTTTTTCCTTTGCCCCAAACTTTAACAATTCCAGGCAAAGAAACAAAAAAATTCATTATTTTACCCGCCGAAGCTTCAGCGAAGGCGGGTTTAACTGCTACTAAAATATCAACATCTCCCACTGTTTCTTTCATCCTTCTAGTAGAACCTGCTATGCTTATTTGTTTAATTTCTTTCAAGGAGCTTAATTTTTCCAAAATTTCTTCAACAGACGGCATAATACTTCCCAAAAGAAATCTCCCTTTATCCTTTTTCAAAAACTCAATACCCTCTAATATGTTTTTTTCTGTTTTTTCCCCAAAGCCAAAAAGAGGGGCTATTTTATGGCTCTTGGCTGCTTTTTCCAAATCTTTTATATTTTTAATTCCCAGTTTTTCAAAAAGAACTTTAGCTTTTTTGGGTCCCATTCCTTCAATTCTGGAAATCTCATCAAGTTTTATTGGAGTTTGTTTTTTTAGGTTTAAATACGCTTTTATCTTTCCTGTTTTTATATACTCTTCTATTTTTTGAGCTATATTCTTGCCTACTCCAGGTAAATCCTCCAAAGCCTTTAACCCTCCTTTGTTGTAAATATCTTCAACGTCCTGCTCCATTGATTCTAAACTTAGGGCAACTTTATTGTAAGCTACTGACCTGAATGTTTCTTCTTTCATTTTTAGATAATCTGCCATTTCAAAAAATATTTTAGATATTTCTTTGTTAATCATGGCTTAGGAATAGGATAAATTCTTTCTTTTGGCAAAATATCCTTGCTCCCTACTATTAAAAGAAGGGTAGCTGAAACAAACCCCATTAGGCTGACAGCTATAAATATTGGAATAAAGCCAAACATTTTAGCTATAATTCCTCCAACTATCCCCCCAACTCCCAAACCAATACTAATAGCAGAACTGTCTAGGCCCCAGCAAAAAGCTTCTCTCTTTTTCTGAATGTGCCTAGTATAAATACCAGCCCAAGAAGGAACAACCATTGCCATTCCTATGGCATGAATTGCTTGGAGAGCATACATATGCCAAGGCAAGGTAGCAAAGATAAAACCAATAGGGGTTAAACTGGTTAAAATAATTCCTCCGACCAAAGAATAATAATCGTCTTTTTCGCCATGATTCTTGTCCAAAAAATGAGCTAATGGAACCTGAACTAAAGCTTTAACCACCCAGTAAACACCCACGGCAATACCTGCTACTTGAACATTTCCTCCTTCTATTTTGTCTAATATGTAGACAGCTAAAATAGGGGTAATCAATCCCCAGCCAGAATACATAATCAAGTCAGACGTAACCATTATTTTAACTATCCTGTTTATATTCTTAAACATATTTAATTTATTTTACCAAATAAAAAACCCGATGTACATCGGAGTTTGTTTGTTTTTATTTCTATTTCTTTTTCTTCTTTCCCTTACAATAGAACTCTTCTGCAATTTCTAGCATGCATTTCAGTAAAATAGGGTCGTCTATCTGTTCTTCAGACCCTATCCACCAAGAATTAAAAGGCCTGCACTTTGACTTTCTACCACATTCAAAAGCCTGCAAAAGAGTTTCCAAGCGATTTATCTGCCTGACAAATCTTGCCTCTTGGGTCAATCCCCTATCATACTCTTGCCAAAGATTCATAATTTCTTTTTTAATATCCTCTGGCATTTTTGAAGTAATCTTAATTAAAGATTCTTTTTCTTTTTTCTGTTTTCTCAAAAAATTCTTAATTTTCTTTGATTTGGAAAACCTTGGCCATTTATCAAAAGCCTTTGGCCAATCCTTTTTATCCTTTGGCAAATGACCGTAATCATAAGGAGTTATATCTCCTGCGTAAAGCTCGCACAAATCATGAATTAGAGCCATTTTTATAACTTTTTCAAGCTTTATTTTTTTCTTTTTATTAGCTAAAACCCAAGCCATAATAGCCATCCTAAAACTGTGATCAGCAATGCTGGCTGGATTTTTAGCCCCTATCAAGACCAAGCCCCTTCTTGGTATATCTTTAAGCTTGCCTATTTGATGAAAAAACTCTACAAGGCTTTTCATTAAATTAATCCCCTAAAGAAAAGAAGAGAGTTAAGCTCCCTTCTTTCTTTTTAAATATATTTTAACTATATTTAATCTTTTTTATTTTATAAATGCTTTTAATTGGAGAGGAAATAATTACTTCATCTCCTGTTTTGTGGCCCATCAAGGCTTTTCCAACTGGAGAATTATTGCTTATCTTCCCCAAAACAGGATTAGCCTCATAAGAGCCAACCAAAGTAAACTCATCTTTGTCTCCATCTACTTCAACTAAAACAGTGGCGCCCAGGTCAACGATCTCAGCTTTTTTGCCGGTCGGCTTCTTTATTATCTCTGAATTCTTCAAAATATTCTCAAGCTCTGACAATCTGGCTTCTAATAATTCTATATCTTCTTTAAAAGAAATATAGTCAGGGTTCAAATCCTCTGACTCCCAAATATTAGGAGCTTCTCCTTTTGTTTTTGCCATTCTGATTTTTTTCAAATCTTCGTATTCTTTCTCCAGCTCTTCTAGACCATGCTTTGTCAGATAAAATTTTTGATTTTCTGTATCCATAATTTTCATTCCACTATATTATTTTACTCCTTCAATAGTTGTTGTCAAGTTTAAAAAAAATATCCCTCTAAAAAGAGGGATATTTTCTTAATAACCCATGCCTGGTGGCATTTGGCCTGCTGGGGTAGAATTTTTCTCTTCTGGTTTCTCTGCAACTACTGCTTCTGTAGTTAGAAACATGGCAGCTGCTGAAGCTGCGTTCTGCAAGGCTGACCTTACAACTTTAGTAGGATCAACTATTCCAGAATCCATTAAGTCCTCATAGTTTAAAGTTTGAGCATTAAATCCAAAACCTAAATCTTGAGATTCTTTTACTTTTTGAACAACAACTGCTCCATCTATTCCCGCATTAACAGCTATTTGTCTTATTGGCTCCTCGAGTGCTCTTTTTAAGATATTAAGACCGATCTTTTCTTCTCCTTCAACCAAAACTTCATCTAGCAGTAAAGAAGCTCTTAGTAAAGCCACGCCTCCACCTGGCACAATTCCTTCTTCAACAGCTGCTTTAGTAGCAGCTATCGCATCTTCTATTTTGTGCTGTTTTGATTTTTGCTCAACCTCTGTGGCAGCTCCAACCTTAATAACAGCAACTCCACCTGATAGTTTGGCTAATCTTTCTTGCAATTTCTCTTTATCAAAGTCAGAATCAGAAACTTCAATTTCTTTTTTAATTTGAGCTGTTCTTTCTTTTACTTTCTCAGCATTACCTTTGCCTTCAATAATAGTAGTGTTTTCTTTGGTGGAAACAACTCTTCTAGCAGAGCCTAAATGCTCTAATTCAATACTGTCCAGTTTTAAACCTACTTCTTCTGAAATAAACTCAGCTCCTGTTAAAAGAGCAATATCTTGAAGCATTTCTTTTTTTCTATCACCAAATCCAGGAGCTTTTACAGCCAAAGTATTAAATATTCCTCTAAGCTTGTTTACTACCAAGGTTGCCAATGCTTCTCCTTCTATTTCTTCTGCAATAATAACCAGCTCTTTTTTGCTTGATTGGGCAATCTTTTCCAAAACAGGAAGTATGTCTGCAATGGCTGAAATCTTTTTATCTGTTACTAAAATATACGGGTCTTCAAAAACTGACTCCATTCTTTCTGCATTAGTAATCATGTAAGCTGAGGTATAGCCTCTGTCAAACTGCATGCCTTTTACTATCTCATGGTCTAAACCAAACCCTTTTGATTCTTCAACAGTAATCACTCCGTCTTCACCTGCCTCTTCCATAACCTGGGCTATTCGGTCTCCTATTTCTTTGCTTTCAGCAGATATGGTTGCTACTTGAGATTTTTCTTCTTTATTATTAATATCCTTTTTCATTTCTTTTAAAACATCAACAATCTTTTTCACTCCCTTTTCAATGCCTCTTTTAATAGCTAAAGGATTGGTTCCAGCTGCAACGTTTTTAAGACCCTCTGTAATTATTGACTGGGCTAAAACAGCTGCAGTAGTGGTTCCGTCTCCAGCCACGTCATTTGTCTTTTCTGCTACTTCTTTTACTATTTCAGCTCCCAGATTTTCCATTTTGTCTTCAAGCTCAATCTCTTTGGCAATAGTGACTCCATCATTAGTAATTGTGGGAGCTCCAAAGCCCTTATCCAAAACAACGTTCCTTCCTTTAGGACCCAAAGTAACTTTAACAGCATTAGTTAATTTATCTGCTCCTGCTTTTATTTTTTTTCTTGCTTCTTCTGAAAATTTTATATCTTTTGCCATATTTTTAGAAATTAGTAATTAGTAATTAGAAATTTGCCTTATTGAGTTTACTCAATAATGGCTAATATATCCTCCTGTTTGGCAATTAAATATTCTTTGCCATCTATTTTAATTTCTGTGGGACCATATTTTGTAAAGAGAACTTTGTCTCCTTTTTTTACTTCCACTGGTAAAACTTTACCACCTGCTGTCTTTTTGCCAGGACCTGTAGCAATAACCCTGCCCTGCTCTGGCCTTTCTTTTTCTGCAGTATCTGGAAGCAAAATGCCCGATTTGGTTTTTTCTTCAACCGTAATCGGTTCAATTAATATATAATCTGATAATGGTTTCACATTCATATGTTTATTGTTTATTAATTTTGTATATTGCTATTTTAACCAAAAACAAATTTATGTCAACCCCGTAGTGAAATTTTGACTGCCTTTGCCAATTGGGTTTTCTGGAAGAAAACCTTGTCAAAATTCTAGTACGGGGTCAAGTATTTGCTAGTATAGGACTTTTTATTTCTTTTTATATCTTTTGGTGTACCTTCAGCTACAATATAGCCACCTTTGTCTCCACCTTCAGGGCCTAAATCAATTATCCAGTCAGCATTACTGATTAAGCTAGGATGATGCTCAATAACCAAAACTGTATTGCCTTTATTAACCAACTCTCTTAAAACCTTAACCAGCTTTTTAACATCATCCATATGAAGACCAGTTGTGGGCTCATCTAAAATATACAATGTTTTTCCTGTTTCCTTGCGAGAAAGCTCTGTTGCTAATTTAACTCTTTGAGCCTCCCCCCCAGACAAAGAAGTAGCTGGCTGGCCCAGTTCAATATATGAAAGACCAACTTGGTTTAATGTTTTTAATTTGGAATAAAGGCTTGGTATGTTTTTGAAAAACTCTGTTGCTTCTTCAACTGTCATTTCCAAAACTTCTGCAATATTCTTACCCTTGTAGTCAATTTCCAAAGCTTCTTTAGAATATCTTTTACCATTGCATTCTTTGCACTCAACATAAACATCTGGCAGAAAATACATTTCTATTTTAATCTCTCCCTGGCCCTCACAAACCTCGCACCTTCCTCCTTTAATATTAAAGCTGAAGCGGCCTGGAGTATATCCTCTTATTCTGGCTTCTCTTGTTTTCGCAAACAAATCCCTTATATATGTAAAAGCTCCTGTATAGGTTGCAGGATTGGATCTTGGTGTTCTGCCTATTGGCGATTGATCTATCAAAACAACTTTGTTTAGGTTTTCTACTCCTAATATCTTTTTATACTCTCCAGGTTCTGCTTTTGCCCTATAAAATTTCTTTAGCAGCGCTTTGGCTAAAATATCATTCATTAAAGATGATTTTCCAGAGCCAGAAACTCCGGTTATGCAGACAAAATTAGCTAGAGGGATTTTTGCATCTATATTCTTTAAATTATGCTCTTTTGCCCCTTTGATAGTTAAGAATTTTGCCTGATCAGCCGATCGGGCACCCGGTTGAATGACTGGGTGAATTTTGAGCTTCCCAGCAAGATACTTGCCAGTTAGAGTACTGGCCTTTAATAACTGTTTGGGTGTGCCTTCAAAAATTATTCTGCCTCCGTGCTTTCCAGCTCCAGGACCTACATCTATTACCCAGTCAGCAGATTTAATAGTTTGCTCATCGTGCTCAACTACAATTACTGTATTTCCTAGATCTCTCATTTTCTTTAAGGTATCTATTAACCTTTTTTGATCTCTGGGATGAAGGCCTATTGACGGTTCGTCTAAAATATACAAAACCCCTGTAAGTTTAGACCCTATCTGGGTAGCTAATCTTATTCTCTGCCCTTCTCCTCCTGAAAGCGTAGAAGCCTTTCTGTCTAAAGTTAAATAATCCAGGCCCACGTCCTTTAAAAAGTTCAGCCTGTTGATTATCTCTTTGATAATGGGCTGGCTAATCTTGCTTGTTTTGCCTGCCTGCCGGTAGGCATGGTTCTTGGGAAATCTCTTTTCAAAGAATTCCTTTGTCTTATCAATAGACATTGAAACAATATCATGAATTGATTTGCCTCCTATTGTTACTGCTAAAACTTCAGGTTTCAACCTCTTGCCCTGACATTTTGGGCATAACCTTACTACCATATACTGCTCTATTTCCTGCCTGGTCCAGTCAGAATCAGTTTCATGATACCTTCTTTCAAGATTAGGAATGACTCCTTCAAAACTTCTACCGTCTCCGTAAAGAATCATATCCATATATTTTTTCGCAATATCTTTAACTGGATCGTGCATAGAAAAACTATATTGTTCAGCTAGGTCTGACAGTTTGTACCAATAATAACCCTGCCTTCCAACTTTATGAGAAGCTCTCATCCAAGGAATAATCGCCCCTTCTGCCAAAGTTAAGTTCTTGTTTGGAACAACTAATTGAGGATCAACTTCTAGCTTTTCGCCCAAGCCAGTGCATTCTGGACAAGCGCCATGAGGGCTGTTAAAAGAAAATAGTCTGGGTTCTAGTTCTGGTAAAGATATTCCGCATTCTTCGCAAGCAAAATGTTCAGAAAACATTAAATCATTGTCTTTGGGATTTGGGATTTGGGATTTGGGATTTATTATAACTAGGCCCTTGCCCATTCTTACAGCAATTTCTAAAGAATCAACTAGTCTTGATTTATCTAAATCTTCGTTTATTAAAAGCCGGTCAACCACAACTTCAATATTATGCTTTTTGTTTCTGTCCAAGTCCCTGCTTAAAGCTTCTTCTATTGGTAAAACTGTTTTGTCAATTCTTACTCTTACAAAACCAGATCTTTGGATTTCTTCCAAAACTCCTCTCTGCTCTCCTTTTTTAGAACGCACCACAGGTCCTAAAATATTTATTTCCGAATTCTTTTCAAGCTTCAAAACCTGGTCTGTAATCTGTTCTATTGTTTGGCGAGATATGGATTTTCCGCAGTTAGGGCAGTGAGGTTTTCCAATTCTAGCAAATAAAAGACGCAGGTAATCATATATCTCTGTAATAGTGCCCACTGTTGAACGAGGATTATGAGCTGCTTTTCTCTGGTCTATAGAAATGGCTGGACTGATTCCTTCTATTCTCTCAACATTTGGTTTTTGCATTACGCCCAAAAACTGCCTGGCATAAGCAGATAAACTTTCTACATACCTTCTTTGGCCTTCAGCATAAAGAGTATCAAAAGCTAAAGATGATTTTCCAGAACCAGAGAGTCCAGTAATAACATTGAGTTTATTGCGGGGAATATCCAAGCTGATGTTTTTCAGATTATGAACCTTAGCTCCCCTGATTTTAATAACATCTTTGTTAATCATAAGTATACCAATTATACACTATTTCAAAAAACAAATCAATATTTGGAACAAGCCAGGCCTGTCCCAAAATGAATTTTTGTTCTAGAATAGAATAGATATGCAAAAGTTTAAGTTTTCAAAAAATCTGCCGAAAACTGCTGGGGTTTATGCTTTTTCCGCCAAAGGCGGAAACAACCAAGGTTTTTTGTATATTGGCAAAGCAGCAAACATTAAAAACAGGGTAAAGAATCATTTTAACCAGCCAACATATAAAGATGAAATGTTTTTAGATAAAATAAAAAGAATAGGATATATTAAAACAGAATCTGAAATAGAAGCTCTGTTATTAGAATCAGAATTAATAAAAAAATACAAGCCAAAATACAACACTTTGTGGAAAGATGATAAAAACTACTTTTATGTTGCAATAACCAAACCAGGTTATGTTTCTTTAACTCACCAGCCCACGCGGCTCGGTCCTTTTGTAGATGGAAAAGCAATAAAAAAGACCTTAAGAATATTAAGAAAAACATTCCCCTATTATACTCAAAAAAAACATGGCAAAGGCCTTTGCTCTTGGTGCCATCTTGGTTTATGCCCGGGGCCTGAACCAGATTTAAAAAAACATAAAAAGAATATCAATAACTTAAAAGCTGTTTTAAAAGGAAAGAGCCAGAAAGTACTAAAAGATTTAAAAAAAGAAATGCAAACAGCATCTAAAAACCATGATTTTGAAAAAGCTGGTGAATTAAGAGATAAAATTAGCTCTTTAGAAAAAGTCCTCCACAACTCCAAAATCATCTCCAACTATTTAATCCCACAGGCCGGTGTGTGGAACTGGCTGGGAAAAAGGGTTTCTAAAATAGAAGCTTATGATATTTCCAATATCCAAGGAAAGTTAGCTGCAGGCTCTATGGTGGTTTTTATTAATGGAAGACCTGCAAAAAACCTGTACCGAAAGTTTAAAATAAAAATAACTGGCAAACCTAATGATACAGCAATGATAAAAGAAGTATTGAAAAGAAGGTTAAAACACAAAGAATGGCCTTTGCCAGATCTCTTTTTAATTGACGGCGGCAAGCCCCAGCTTTCAGCTGCTAAAGAAGTAGTTAAGAATATCCCAGTAATAGCTTTAGCAAAAAGAAACAATGAATTATTTATTGATAAAAAGCCGATTCTGTTAAAAAATATGTCAAGAGAAATTTCTAATTTAATCTTGCAAATAAGAGACGAGGCCCATAGATTTGCCATTGCTTATCATAAAAAACTTAGAGAGATTGACCTTGGTTTGAAATCTTGATAAAATTATATAAAATATGGCTATAGCAAAATTATTCTTGCATATTATCTCTGCAGGACTAGGTTTATTTATTGCAGCAAAACTAGTGCCAGGGGTTGACTTTTTTGGCAGTTATCTTATGCTTATAGTAGTTGGCGCAATAATAGGACTAGCCAATTTTTTTATTAAACCCATTTTAAAAGCCATATCTTTGCCTATAAGAATATTAACTTTGGGATTGTTCGGGCTTGTTATAAACATGGGGCTGATCTGGCTTATAGCAGACGTTGTTTTCTCAGATGTGCTGGAAATATCAGGAATAATGCCATTATTTTGGACAACAATAATTATTTGGTTTTTAAACTTCTTATTAGGATTACACAATCAAAAAACTTAACCGAGTTAAGTAAACCGAGTTAAGTAAACCGAGTTAAGTAAACCGAGTTAAGTTATGCAACTAATTTTACAAATAGTCCAAATAGCAGTAGCTGTAGTTTTGGTAGTTCTTGTGCTTTTGCAACAAAGAGGAACTGCTTTGGGGTCTTCTTTTGGAGGAGAAGGAGGAGGTTTTTATTCAACCCGCAGAGGAATCCAAAAAAAGATTTATTGGGCAACAATAATTACAGCAGCCATCTTTACAATTTTAGCTGTTGTAAATCTTGTAATATAATGGATTTTAAAAGAAAAAAATGGCCTGCTTTTTGGCAATGGAAAAGGTTTTTCCAGGTCTTGTCTAAAAAAGAAAGAGTTTGCTTTTTATTGTTTTTTGTTTTAACTGTTTTTTCAGCTGTTTTCCTGTTTTCCTCTTGTTATTATAAAAATACAAAGATTGTTGCAGCTCAAGGAGGAACTTTAATAGAAGGGGTTTTAAGCAAAAACCAACCAAGATATATTAATCCTGTTTATGCTAATTCTGACATAGACAGAGACCTAGCAGAACTAGTACTTTCTGGCCTAATGACTTATTCAAAAGATATGGAAATAATTCCAGAGCTAGCCAGAGATTATCCTGAGACAGAAGACCAAGAAAGGGTATATAAATTTTATTTAAGAGAGAATCTTTTTTGGCAAGATGGTACCCCCTTAACAGCAGATGATATTGTTTTTACAATTAAAACAGTCCAAAACCCAGAATTCAACAGCCCTTATTTGGCAAACTGGGTAGGAGTAAAGGTGGAAAAGCTAAATGACTTAACAGTAAAATTCACTCTTCAAAAACCCTATGCTGCTTTCTTGGAAAACTGCACAATAAAAATAATGCCAAAACATATCTGGGAAATGACTGGATCAGAAAGCTATGCCCTTTTAGACCAAACTATTGGCTCTGGAAAATACAAAATAAAAGAAATAAAAAGAAACAGCTTGGGCCAAGTGCAGAACTTAATTTTAGAAAGAAACAACCTTTATTTTGGTAAAAAGCCCTATATTGAAGAAATTAAATTCGTTTTCTTTGAAAATATAGAAGATTTAATTAAAGCAGCCAAAAAAGGTAATATTACCAGCTTAAATTTAGGGTATAATGAAAAAATAGATAATTGGCAGGAGAACAAGCTTTCCTCTCCAAGATATTTTTCTGTATTTTTCAACCAGCAAAAGTCAAAGGTTTTGGCCCAAGATGAAGTAAGAATGGCTTTAAGCCATGCTACAAACAAAACAGAGATTTCAGAAAAAATTGTTGACTCTCCTATTCTTCCTGATTTTTATGGATTTAACCAGCCATCTGAAACCTACAAGTTTAACCTCCAAAAAGCAAAAGAAACCTTAGAACAATCAGGATTTAAGGATGAAAATGGAGACGGGGTATTGGAAAAATTTGTGGAAAAAGAACTAGCTTTCAGTTTTAAATCCAGGATGTCAACTGGTTCTCAAGGAAAAGAAGTGCTAGAGCTCCAAAAATGCTTGGAGGGAAGAGTTACTGGATATTTCGGCTCTGAAACTAAACAATTGGTAATTGATTTTCAAGAGAAATACAGCCAAGATATTTTAGAACCTGTTGGTTTAACCAAAGGAACAGGAACTGTAGGAAAAAGCACCAGAGCTAAGCTTAACGAAATCTGCTTTGGAGATCCTGATGAACTTTTAGAATTAAAAATAAGCTTAATTACTGTTGAGCAGGAAAAAATGATAAAAGTAGCTGACATATTAAAAAAACAATGGCAAGAAATAGGAGTGGCTCTCCAAATCCAAACTTATTCTCCTTTTGATTTAGAACAAGAATTTATAAAACCAAGAAATTATGAGGCCTTGCTTTTTGGAGAAGTATTAGGGGCAATACCAGACCCATTCCCCTTCTGGCACTCTTCTGCAGTAAATGATCCTGGATTAAATCTGGCTCTTTATGAAAACAAACTGGCAGATGAGCTGCTAGAAGAAAACCGCAAACTTTCTGATTCAGAACAAAGAAAAGCAAAGCTTGAAGAGTTCCAGGAAATGATAGCAAAAGATATCCCAGCAATATTTCTTTATAGCCCAGATTATTATTATTTTACTTGTCCTGACATAAAAGGAGTAAGCTCTAAAAAACTTACTGATCCTTCAAAAAGATTTTTAGATGTAGAAAATTGGTATATTAAGACAAAAAGGGTTTTAAAATAATGAGCGGATGTGGCGGAACCGGCAGACGCGCTAGCTTCAGGAGCTAGTGGGAGCAATCCCGTGAGAGTTCAAATCTCTCCATCCGCACTGGTTGAAAAAATATGACAAAAAAAGAAAATAAACTAAAAATTATCCCTTTGGGGGGATGTGAAGAAGTCGGCAGAAACATGACTGTTTTTGAGTATGACGACGGGTCGTCCTCTTCGAGAGGCAAAGATATTATTATTCTTGATCTGGGCATCCAGTTTCCAGAAGAAGATATGCCAGGAATAAATTATGTTATTCCTGATATTTCCTATTTAAGAGGTAAAGAAAAAAATATTAAAGGAGTTATCTTTTCTCACGGGCACATGGATCATATCGGAGCAGCTTCTATTCTTTTACCAAGATTAGGAAATCCTTTAATTATTGCCAGGCCCTTTACAATAGAAATGATTAAGTACCGCCAGGAAGAATATTCTCCTAAAAGCTCAAAAAACCTAAAGGCAATATATGTTAAAGACATTAACCAAGAAATAAAGCTAGGGCCTTTTACAATTGGCTTTTTTGCTGTAGACCATGCAATAATTGATGCGGTAGGAGTAACAATAAAAACTCCTTCAGCTACTATCATTCATCCAGGAGATTGGATGATAGAACATGACCCAATTGGAAGAAAGAAAATAAAATATAATCATTTGGCAAGGCTGGCAAAGCCAACTGTTTTAATGCTGGAAAGCATTGGGGCTGTTAACAGCAAAAAACCGGTTACTGAAAAGGAAATGCTGGATAATTTAAAAAAGATTATCAGCTACAAAACAGGCCGAGTAATTATTGCTACTTTTTCTTCCCAAGTACAGAGAATAAAGCAAATAATAGAATATGCTTCTTCAATAAATAAAAAAGTTGCTTTAGACGGGTTTTCAATGAAAATAGCTGTGGAAATAGCTAAAAACTTAGGGTATATAAAAGTAAAAAAAGAAACCATTGTTCCAATAGACAAAATATCCAGCTATCCTGAAAATAAAGTAATTATTGTCTGCACAGGAGCTCAAGGAGAAGAAAATGCTGTTTTGCCAAGAATAGTTGATGGAAACCATAAACATATCAAGATTAAAAAAACAGATACTGTTGTTTTTTCTTCTTCTGTTATTCCAGGAAACGAAAGGACAATCCAGCGCCTAAAAGATAAAATCTACCGGCTCTCAGACAATGTAATCCATTCTGATGTGATGGATGTCCACGCTTCTGGCCACAGCAACATTGAAGATATAAAAAACATTCTAAAACAAATAAAGCCTACTTACTTTATTCCTGTTTATGCTAATCATTTTATGTTAAAAGAAGCTGCCCAAATAGCTTTAGCTTCTGGTATAAAAAAAGATAAAGTCATTGTTCCAGACAATGGTTCTGTAATAGAAATTGATAAAAAGCAGATGAAAACTCAAGATAAAAAAGTGCCTATAGAATATGTTTTTGTAGATGGCTCAGGAGTAGGAGACGTAGGAGAAGTTGTTCTTAACGACCGCCGAAAACTAGCTGAAGACGGCATGTTTGTTATTGTAGCTGTGGTTGACAAAACAACTGGCCGGGTTAAAGGCTCCCCTGACATAATATCCAGAGGGTTTATCTATTTAAGAGAGTCAAAAGAGCTTCTTTACGAAACCAGAAAAAAAGTAATTGGAATAGTAAATAATGCCACTGGCAGCAACGGAGCTGTCAACTGGACCAATTTAAAAGAGGATATAAAGAATAAACTGGGCGACTTCCTCTTTTCTAAAACCCAGAGAAGACCCATTATACTGCCAGTGTTAATAGAAGTATGAACCCCCACGCCATAACGAGCTTTCACTAAGTGAAAAGAAATAGAAGGCTCAATATGGTTGTGGTATAATAATTGAAAACAAACGAGTGAAATTTTATTAAATGTGAAACATAAGCTCGTTTGGTGTAGGGGTGAAAATTATAAGTGGAATACAGCCAACAGGACAAATACATATTGGAAATTATTTAGGCGCTGTTAAGCAGTGGATAGAACTTCAAGAAAAAGAAGATACAATCTTTTTCATTGCAGATCTGCACTCTTTAACTATTCAAAAAGAGCCAGCTAGTCTTAAAGAAAACATTTTGCAAACAGCTGCAGCTTTCTTAGCTTTAGGAATTGACCCTCAAAAAAGCATATTTTTCATCCAGTCAGATGTTAAAGAACACACTGAATTGTGTTGGATTTTGAATACAGTCACCCCTATAGGAGATTTAGAAAGAATGACTCAATTTAAAGAGAAATCAAAGCAGTTTAAGAATAACATAAATGCAGGTCTTTTAACCTATCCAGTTTTGCAAGCAGCTGACATCCTTTTATACAAAGCAGATGCTGTGCCTGTTGGCAAAGATCAGGTTCAGCACGTTGAATTAAGCAGAATAATTGCTAGAAAGTTTAACCAAAGATTTGGCAAAACATTCAAAGAACCCAAAGCTCTTCTTCCTAAAACAGGAGCTAAAATAATGGCTTTGAATAATCCTAAGAAAAAAATGTCAAAATCATTAGGCCCTGCTTCTTACATATCTGTTTTTGAAACACCTAAAGAAATAAAGAAAAAAATAATGTCAGCTCAAACTGACAGTGGAAAGCAAATAAAATACAGTTTAAAAAGCAAGCCTGGAATATCAAACCTTTTAACTATTTACAGCTTATTTTCAGAAAAATCAATAAAAGAGCTAGAAAAAACCTTTAAAGGAAAGGGTTATTCTTTTTTCAAAAAGTCATTAGCTAATCTTTTAATAGAAAAACTAGAGCCTGCTAGGAAAAAAAGAAAAGAATATCTTGCTAGAAAAGTATATATTGAAGAAACTTTAAAGCTTGGAGCTGAAAGAGCTAAAAACACTGCTTCAAGAACAATGACAGAGGTTAATAAAAAGGTGGGACTATAGTAATATATTAATTCAATATTTTTAAAAGTTTTGAGTGTATTTTTGAATTACTTATTACAATATGTTTTGTATCTTGGCCATGGTACTTTCCATCTAGGCCAGTAATTCTAGCTCCTGCCTCTTTAGCAATAATTATACCTGCTGCTATATCAAGAATTTCTTGTTTGCCGCTTAAATCAAAATATCCTTCCAACCCTCCTCTGGCAACAGAACAAACAGAGAGGGGTCCAGAACCAAAAGCTCTAATCCTATAAACATTCTTGAAAAGCACTCCCATTCTTTTCAAGGCTATCTTTTTTTCTTTAAGCGTTAATTTATTAGAATATGCAAGGTCTAAAACAATCATTGAATATTTCAGATCTTTATTGTCTGAAACTTTAATTCTTTTTTTATTACAAAAAGCCCCTCTCCCTTTTTCTGCCCAATAAATATCGTTTAATCCTGGAAAAAAAACAACACCTATAATTGATTCGTTCTTTTTCCATAGGGCAATTGAAGTACTGAAAAGCTTTATACCATTTGTATAATATTTTGTTCCATCGATTGGATCAATTATCCAAACATAATCACTTTTTTCGTCAATTTTCCCAATTTCTTCACTATAGATCTTATGATGAGGATATTTATTTCTAATCCTTTTTATTATCAACTTTTCTGCCCTTAAATCCATATTAGTACAAATATCTCTTTTATCAGTTTTACTTTTTTCTATCTCAACCTTGTCAATCCCATCCATAAGAATCTTTCCAACATCTTTAGCTAAATCTATAGCAAATTTTAGTTCTTCTCTCATAGCATTAATCAATCTGAGTTACCCCTGATTCATTAACTAATTTACATCCCAAAGAAACTAATAAATCAATGATTTCTTTGGTTTTTTCTTTTACCTTTTGGGAAGTATTTGCCTCCATAGTAAACCTTAGAAGCGGATCATTGGCTGAAGGTCTAAGATTAAACCTCCAATCAGGAAAATCAATACTTAGAGTGTCAAAATGGGAAACCTTACCCTTTTTGTATTTTTCTTCTACTTTCTTTAAAATATCATTCATAACAGCTAAGGCCTCTTCTGTTAAATCATCCGTTTCTTTAAATCCTGGGAGAGAAAAATTATATTCCCCACTTGTTGGATATAATCTTCTTGGTTCTCTAGTAAGCTCTCCTAGGGTCTTACCACTTTCAGAGATTATCTGCATTATTTGCAAAACAGCAATTAAACTATTTTCTACCATAAATTCTCCGAAATTATAATAAATATGACCCGAACTTTCATTTCCAAAAATAGCGTTTTCCTTCTTCATTCTGCTTTTGAAAAATGAGTGTCCAACTAATTCCCTTTTAGCGATTCCTTTTGACTCTTTAATCATTTTCTTTAGATAATTAGCTCCTCTGATATCATATAGAACAACTCTGCCAGGATTATTTTTCAACATCTTTTTAGCAATTAAGCCACCGATATAAACGCCATAAATATAATCCCCGTTCTCATCTATAAAATATACTCTATCTCCATCACCATCAAATATTAATCCCATGTCTGCTCCAACTTCTTTTACTTTAGCTATTGCCTGCTTTCTGTTTTCTGGCAAAAATGGGTTTGGTTCATGATTAGGATAATTACCATCTAGTTTCCAGTTTATCTTAATAAATTCTACTGGCAGATACTTTTCAACTTTATCAATCTCAATACCACCAACAGCATTAGAGGCATCAACAACTACTTTGAGCGGATTTATTTTTTTAACATCAACAAACTTTAAAGATCCTCTAATGAAATCATCCCAAACATCTTTTTCTATAATCTGACCTCTTTTTTTAGCAATTGGTTCTTTTTTATAATTAATATACATCTCCTTTAATTCTTCCATGCCTAATCCTTTTCCAAAAGGCCTAGCTACAGGACCTGTAATTTTTAAACCACTTAGATGACCAGCGGAATGAGAAGCTGTTATTTCTATGCCAGAGTCAAACTTATAAAAACCTCCTGCAAAATAAACAACATCTGTACCAGCTAATCCAATATCAAAAACATCAACACCGCTGTCCAGTGCCCCTTTAATTATATTCTTACGAATGTAAGGCGATTTTAAGCTAACGTCTGTTCCTAAAACAAGGTTTTTAGCTTTTAATAATTTAACTATACAGCGGCCAATTTTATAAGCAATCTCATCATTAATGTCTTTAGGATATTCACCTCTGATATCATAGGCACGAAAAATTTCCATGTTTTTTATTTGAATCTATTAAACAATTCTATTCCTTGTTTAAGTAGTTCTTTAACTTTTTTATGGTTGTCCCCATCGCTGATTATCCTGAAGGCTCCTGGTTCGGTTTTTGACTGACGAAACCAGATATAGGAACTTTTATCAATCAATGCCTTAAGCCCACCAGTAGAACCTCCTGTCTTCATTATATTATATTTTTTATCTTTAAAATAATTCTCTAGCTTATCCTTAACTTCAACAGCCTTCTCTCGAGGACAATCTATGCTTACTCGCTCTGAATAATACCTAGGATAAACCTTTAATATATCAACCAAAGACTTATTCCTGTCCGCAATCATCTTTAAAATTAAACATATCGTCATAATTCCATCTCTGCATTTTATTGGAGGAATAATTATTCCTCCACAAGAACCCTCGCCTCCAATAATGCTCTTTTGTTTTTCCATCTCTTCAACGACAATCATTTCTCCAACCTCTGTCTCTTTTACTTTTGCCCCGTATTTTTTAATAATATCACGAACCAAATAAGAAGTGCAATCATTAGTCACAACTATTTGATTCTTAGTGCCCTCAAGAAAAGCATCACAAGCTAAGGCTAAAACATATTGTCCTGAGATGGTCTGTCCCATCTCTGCCTCGAAATCAGAACCACTTGGTATTACAATTTCAACCCTATCGGAGTCACAATCAAAACCAGAGGCGAATTCAAAGTTATTATCTACCTTTTTACTCAAATAAGAAAGAGATTTTGAATTTGGCTCTATTAATCTAACAAACTGCCCTGTTTTATCATTTATAATTTGAGCTTCAACGTTTAATTCTTTAAAAAGTTTCTTAAAAACCTCAATCCCCGAACCACCATTAGGATCAACTAAAATCCTAATTTTTGCTTTCTTAATTTTATCTATGCTTTTCTTTCCAATTCTCTTTAGAATGAAATCTATATATTTATCAATAATTTTATTCCTTTTATTTATTATCTTTGTTCTTGATTTCACCGACTTACAATTCTGTATTTTATGGGCTTCCCCTATTAATCTATCTGCTTGTCTTTTATATAATAGAGCGCCGTCTTCCTTTAAAAACTTAAAGCCATTATATTCTGGTTCATTATGAGAGGCAGAAATATATACTCCTCCATCGGCTTTAAATTCTAAAATCCCGTATTCACAAGTTTGAACCGGCACAATACCAAAATCTATAATTTTTTCTACACCATAGTCACTAAAAGCCTTAACAATAGCCTTTTTAAGAACAGGGGTTGATTCCCTACTGTCGCCGCTAACTACTAAACTTTTGGGCTTAAATAGCTTACAATAAGACCAGCCATATTTATAAGCGAGGTCTTCATTAATGCTTTTACCAAAAATCCCTCTTATTCCAGAAAAAGATTCAATTAAATCACTTTGCTTTAAACTCTTGATTTTCATATAGATATATTATAACACCCCGTTAGAAATTTTGCTAGAAGAAAATTAAAGAATTGACAAAGAATTTCTAACGGGGTAACATAATAACATAAAGAAAATCCACATAATTCATGAAAAACTACGAATTAGTCTATCTAATAAGTCCAGACCTGGCAGCTGCAGAGGCAAAAGCCCTGTCAGAAAAAATAGCAGGTTTTATTTCAGAATTGGAAGGGATTGTTTTGAACAATGCTGACCCAGAAAGAAGAAATTTAGCTTATTCCATCAAAAAAAAACTAGAAGCTTCATTGGTTTCTTTAGAATTTTCCCTTTTGCCAGAAAAAATAAAAAATTTAAAAGAAAAAATAATCTCTGAAAAGCAAATTTTGAGACATATAATTGTTACTAAAACAAAAGAGGGAAAAATCCGCAAGCCGGCAGACCGTCAACCAGCAAAAAAAGAAGAGGGAGTAATTATTAAAGAGAAAGAAAAAAAGGTCGAAATAGAAAAAATAAATGAAAAAATAGACGAAATTTTAAAATGAATCCCGTTAGAAATTATCGTATTTTTAACACGATAGTCATAATGGGAGAATTTTAATTTCTAGCGGGATGAATTTAAACAAAGTAATGTTAATAGGCAGATTAACCAGAGATCCTGAATCAAGAACCACGCCCTCTGGGCAAACTGTATGCAACTTTAGCATAGCCACTAACAGAATCTGGAATCAAAACAATCAAAAACAGGAAAAAACAGAATTTCATAATATTGTGCTCTGGCAAAGATTGGCAGAGATTGCTTCTCAATATTTAAAAAAAGGAAGCATAGTTTTGGTGGAAGGACGACTTCAAACAAGATCCTGGCAGGATTCTGTTGGAAATAAAAAGTACAAAACAGAAATAATAGCAGAAAGCCTGCAATTAGGCCCAAAGAGCTCAAATCCAGCCGTAGCGAGACCCGCCTCCGCCAAGGCTACGGCGGGCGAGGAAGACAATATACCAATAATTGAAGAAAATCCATCAACTAACGGAGATGAAGAAATAGACGTAAAAGATATACCATTTTAGAATTAACCTAATTGCTCTAATTAACCTAATTAACCTAAAATTTTAGTCATTGGAGGTTGGTAATTGGGGTTTGATTAGAATAATTAGAATAATTAGAATAATTAGAAATTAGAATAATTTTCACTTATGGATTGTTACTTTTGTCAAAGAAATATAAAAGAAATAGATTTTAAAAATACAGGAGTTCTCAAAAACTTCATTTCTGGCTTGGGAAAAATAAGACCCAGGAAAAAAACCAATTTTTGCGCTAAACATCAACGCCAATTTTCAACAGCAGTAAAAAGAGCCCGTCGCATCGGACTCTTATCTGCTCGAGAGAAATAATATATAATATGCAACAATTAAGCTGTTTCTATTATGGCTTTTTTTATTTCTTTAATTAAACTGGGGTTTTCTTTTAAAAAGGTTTTAGCTCCTTCCAATCCCTGGCCTAATTTTTTGTCTTTGTACTGAAACCAACTTCCAGATTTTGAAACTATTCCTTTTTTAACCCCTGCATTCAATAAATCAGCTAGCCAGGAAATACCCTCGTTATAATAAATATCAACTTCTGCTGTTTTGAAAGGAGGAGCTACTTTATTCTTTACAATCTTTACTTTTATTCTATTGCCGATTATTTCATCCCCTTGTTTTATTTTAGCAGATCTCCTTAATTCAATTCTTACAGAAGAATAAAACTTCAAAGCCATGCCTCCTGGGGTTGTTTCTGGATTGCCAAACATCACGCCTATTTTCATTCTGGTTTGATTCAAAAATATTACAGATGTTTTTGTTCTAGCTAATAAAGAAGAAAGTTTTCTTAAAGCAGCAGACATTATTCTTGCCTGAAGCCCAATTTGCAATTCACCCATTTCTCCAGCTATTTCTGCTTTGGGGGTTAAAGCAGCGACTGAATCAACAACAATAACATCTACTTCTCCAGAAGAGGCCAAGGTTTCTATAATTTGCAAGGCCTGTTCAGCAGAATCTGGTTGAGAAATTAAAAGCTCTGCTACATTTACTCCAATTTTCTTGGCATAGTCAGGATCTAAAGCATGTTCTGCATCTATAAAAGCAGCCACTCCTTTTTTTTGGGCTTGAGCTACAATATGCAGAGCTAAAGTTGTTTTTCCAGAGCTTTCTTGGCCATAAATCTCTACTACCCTGCCCCTGGGAATACCTCCAACCCCTAAAGCAGAATCTATAGACACAGAAGTAGTTGATATTACATCAACATCAACAGTTGAAACATCTTTAAGCTTCATTATGGCGCCTTCGCCAAAACGTTGTTTTATTTCTGCCACTGCTTCCTCCAAATTCCTCTTTATATTTTCCCCGCCTGCATTGCTATGCGAAGCATTGCGGGCAGGTTCTTTTTTCTTAACCATATTTTTGTTTAAAGTTTGTTAGTTAAAAGAGGCCCGTCCTCTTGAAAACTGCGAAGCCTAAATAGAGGACGGGCCTCTAAAAAGCTTATACTTTTTCCCAGCCGTCTTCTTTCTCCAAGCCTTCTGACTGCTGCATTGTTTCTACGTCTCCATAAACCTCTCTTGGTTTAGATCCTTCTGGCGGTCCAACAATTCCTTTGTCTTCTAAAATATCAATTAAGCGGGCAGCCCTGGCATAGCCCACCCTTAATCTCCTTTGCAGCAAAGAGGCCGAGGCCCTTTTTGACTCTAAGACCACTTTTTTAGCTTCTTCATATAACGGCTCTTCTGTTCCATTTTCATTATTTCTGTGAAAACTTATAGACCCTTGTTCTATTCCTTTATTTAATTCATTAACCAAATCATCATTCATAGAAATAGCTAAATTGTCAAAATTCTCTTCTATATGGCTTACAACTTTTTTAATTTCTTTGTCTGAAACGAAAGCGCCTTGGATTCTTTTTGGTTTGGGCGTTACAGCTGAAACATAAAGCATATCTCCAGAGCCCAAAAGTTTTTCAGCTCCAGAAGTATCCATAACGGTTCTAGAATCAACCTGGGAAGCTACCTGAAAAGTAATTCTAGAAGTAATATTAGCTTTAATTAAACCAGTAATAACTTCAACAGAAGGCCTTTGGGTGGCTACTACCAAATGAATTCCTACTGCTCTGGCCATTTGAGCCAACCTTACAATTCCAGCTTCAATTTCCCTGCCCTTAGCTGCCATTAAATCTGCTAATTCATCTATTATAAGAACAATAAAAGGCAAAGGATCTTCTTTTTTGTCTAAGGCCTTAGCGTTAAAAGAAATAATATCCCTGGCGCGGGCAGCGGCTAAAATCTCAAATCTTCTTTCCATTTCTCCTGTGAGCCATTTTAAAGCATTGATTGTCTGCTGGGCAGAGTAAATTACCGGGCACAGAAGATGGGGCAACCTTTCGTAAACTGGGAACTCAACCCTTTTGGGATCAACCAATATCAATCTTAAGGTTTCCGGCCCTGCTGATTTATTAGAGGTGCTTGGTTGGTATAATAAACTTCCTATTAGAGAATTTAAAAAAATGGTCTTTCCTGTGCCTGTGGCTCCAGCCACGAGCAAATGCGGCATTCTGGTTAAATCAGCATAAATAGGAAAACCAGCCACGTCTCTACCCAAAGCCAGAACTAAATTCATTGAAGATTTTTGAAAACTGTCTGCCTCAATTAAATTCCTAAGCCTTACCTCAGCTCTTCCCTTGTTCGGAACCTCTATACCCACTAAAGACCTGCCTGGAATAGGCGCTTCTATTCTAATAGGATGGGCAGCTAAAGCTAAAGCTAAATCATTTGAAAGACTAGTTATTTTAGAAAGCTTAACTCCTTCTGCTGGCTTTAAAGTATACTGGGTAACCGTAGGCCCTATGTTAATTTCAGACATGGTTACCTCAATGCCAAAGTTCTGAAGGGTTTTTTTAATAATAGCTGAATTTACATTCGTGTCTCCTGAATTAGGTATTCCCTTGTCAGAATAAAGAAGACCTAAAGAAGGAGGCACATAAGAAAAAACTGTGCTCGTCTTTTTTATTTCTGTTTTTATTGGCTCTTGAAATTCTTCTATTTTATTCTGTTTTTTCCCAAAAGGAGGAACTTGTTTTACTTTAAACTTAGGGGTAAATATCTTTCTGATAATAGAGGGCTTTTGCTCTCCTGGCTTAGCTTCATCAGTAGCAAGAGCTTTCTTTTTGCTAAAAATGCCTAAAAATCTGTAAAATATTACTGCTCCAACAACCACAGCTGCTGAGAATATAATAAGGGTTGCCCAAAATCCTAAAAATCTTAAGAAGGGCCAAGACAGCAAAAATCCAATTATCCCCCCGTTCTTGGCTTGAATATTATAAGAACCAAGAATACCTGCTATTCCAAAAAGTAATAAAAAAACAGCTATAATCACTGGCCAAAGCGATTTAGCTGCTCTATTAAAAAAATTCTCTTCTTCGTTTTTAGAAATTAAAAGAGTAACACCAGCTATTATTAATACCAAAGGAAGTAAAAATACAGTGCTGCCCATCAAGAAAGTAGCTCCCCTCATAAAATAACCTCCTCCAGTGCCTGCTTTTCCAAAAAAGCTCAAAACTACCAGTAAGGCAAAAACAATCATGATAATGCCCCAAATAATCTGCTTTACTCCTCCTGGCAGTTCAAAACGTTTCTCTTTTTTTCTTTTTTTCTTTCTTCTCTTCCTCATATATCCATTATAATCTATTTTCAAAAAAAATAAAGTCCTCGCACCGGACCGAGAGACTAAATTCTGAATTCTAGGTTCTGTATTCTAGGTTCTATTTCTTAAAGCTGGTGCCAGCTGGTATCAACTTGCCAATAATAACGTTTTCTTTCAATCCCCTTAATCTATCTTCTTTACCTTCTAAAGAAGCCCTAATTAAAACCCTGGATGTTTCTTGAAAAGAAGCAGCAGATAAGAAGGAATCCGTTGTTAAAGCAACCCTGGAAATTCCCAGCAAAACACCTGTTGCTTTAACTTCTTTTTTGCCTTCTTTTTTAAGCTTCTCATTTTCTTCTAAAAAATTGGCCCTTTCAACAATCTCGCCCATAGAAAAAACACTATTTCCTGGATCTTTGATTTTAACCCGAGAGAACATCTGTCTGCTTATTACCTCAACGTGTTTATCGTGAATAACTGCTCCTTGAGAAACATAAATATTCTGTATTTCTTTTAAAATATACCTTTGGGTTTCTTCTTTGCCTCTTGTTTTAAAAACTTCTTTCAAATCCAGATTTCCCTCTGAAAGCTGAGTTCCTTTTGCAACATTTTGCTCTTTTTCAACCAAAATAGCGGTTTTTTCTGCCAGCTTGTATTCAACAAGCTCCTTTTTTCCCTTAACTTTTATCTTCACAACTCTGTCTGGAGTAATATCAACTACTTTTCCTTCCACCTTAGAAATCTCAGCCTTGCCTCCGGGAATTCTGGCTTCAAAAATTTCCTGCACCCTTGGAAGACCCATGGTAATATCCCCCAAACCCCCTGCCACTCCTCCAGTATGAAATGTTCTCATTGTAAGCTGGGTTCCGGGCTCGCCAATTGCCTGGGCTGCAACCACGCCAACAGCCTCTCCCAGGGCAACTAGCTTATTGGTGCCCAAATCCCAGCCATAGCATTTTTGACAGATTCCTCTCTTGCACTTGCAGGTTATTGGCGAACGAACTTTGACTCTCTCAATATTTCTTTCAATAATTTGGGCCGCCTTGGGCCAATCAATCAACTCTCCTTTCTTGACTATTGCTTTTCTACCGTCTTTAACATCCTCTAAGACAACTCTTCCCACAATTTTGTAAGAAAAATCCTGACCCAAGCTGTTAGCTTCTGGCCTTAGCATATCAAAACCTTCTTTATCTTTGCAGTCAGGCTCTGAAATTATCACTTCGTGAGCAACATCAACCAATCTTCTGGTTAAATATCCCGCAGTTGAAGTTCTTAAAGCAGTATCTGCTGTTCCTTTTCTGGCTCCGTGAGTAGAAATAAAATATTCCAATACGTCAAAGCCTTCTTTAAAAGAACTTCTTACAGGCAGTTCAATTATCTGACCTGCTGGGTTAATAACCAGGCCTTTCATTCCAGCCATTTGTACGGGCTGGCTCCAAGAACCCCGAGAGCCCGAATCAACAATAGCAAAAATAGAGCCTGACTTAGGTAAAGTTTCTGGAACCAATTTTTCTATTTCTGACTTAACCCTTGTCCAAACCTCAATAACCTTGCTCCCCTTTTCTTCACGGGACAAAAGGCCTTTCTTAAAGTGGCTCTCTATTATTTCTACTTCTTTTTCAGCTGTTTTAATAATGTTTTTCTTTTCTGAAGGAACAATCAGGTCTTCCATTCCCCAAGAAATCCCAGAAATAGTAGCATATTCAAAACCCAGATTTTTTACTTTATCTAATGTCTCTTCTACTGTTTCTTGATTGTATTTATAAATGATTTCCCCTATTATTCTTTCCAGTTTTTTTGATTTCATCACATCATTAATGTATGGATAATCGTCTGGCAAACTTTCATTAAATAAAATCCTGCCTATTGAAGTTTCCAAAATTTCATTTTTTAATTTAACTTTAATCTTGGCTCTTAAATCTAAAAGTCCAAACTCATAAGCAGTTATTGCTTCTTCTTTGCTAGAATATGTTTTATTTTCTCCTTTAGCTGCCTTTTTAATAGTTGTCAACCAATAACAGCCAAGCACTATATCCTGGCTAGGAGAAATAACTGGAGAACCAGTAGCAGGCTTAAGTAAGTTATGAGATGAAAACATAATCTCTTTAGCTTCTTTTTGAGCCTCTTCAGACAGGGGCACATGAACTGCCATCTGGTCTCCGTCAAAATCAGCGTTAAAGGCCTTGCAAACCATTGGGTGCACTTCTATGGCTTCTCCTTCTATTAAAACCGGCTGGAAAGCTTGAATTCCCAAACGATGCAAAGTAGGAGCTCTGTTCAATAGAACTACTTTATCTTTTACCACGTCTTCTAAAATAGCCCAGACATCATCTGTCCCTTGTTCAATCAATTTTGAAGCTCCTCTGACATTGTAAGCCAACTCTTTTTCCAAAATTCTTTGAATGACAAACGGCTTAAAAAGCTCTAAAGCCATTTTCTTGGGCAAACCTGTCTGATGAAGCTGAAGTTTCGGCCCCACAACAATTACCGATCTTCCAGAATAATCAACTCTTTTGCCCAAAAGATTCTGCCTGAATCTACCCTGCTTTCCTTTAAGCATATCAGCCAATGACTTAAGCAATCTTCTTCCTCCAGTAGTAGCTGTAGTAAGAATTCCTTTTCTCATTCCATTGTCTATTAAAGCATCTACTGCTTCTTGGAGCATTCTTTTTTCATTCCTGACAATTACTTCTGGAGCTGCTATCTCTAAGAGATATTTTAACCTGTTGTTCCTGTTGATTACCCTTCTGTACAAATCATTAAGATCAGAAGAAGCGTATCTTCCTCCGTCCAGCTGAACCATTGGCCTTAAATCAGGGGGCAAAACAGGTATTACTGTTAAAAACATCCACTCTGGCTTAATGCTAGCTTTCATTAACCCTTGCAAAAACCTTGTTCTTCTCAAAACCTTTCTTTTGGTTAAAGCTGTTGATTTTTCCAAACCTGCTTTAAGTTTTTTTACCTGTTCTTTGAGGTTTACCTTTTCAAAAATCTTCTTTAAAGTTTCTGCTCCAGTTCCTGCTTCAAATATCTCTCCATATTTTAGAGAATAATCATAATATTCAACCTCAGATAAAACTTTCAAAGGGTTTAAACTTAAAACCTCTTCCCTTGCCTTATCTCTGGCAGCTTTTAATCCATCTAATATATCCTTTATTTCTTTTTTTCCGCCAGCTGACGGATTGTTCTTTGTTTTCTGTTCTTTGCTCTTTGATTTATATTCTTTTTCTATCTCCTCTAAGGTTTGTTTTTTAGCTTCTTCATTAATATCTGTTATAATATAAGCGGCAAAATAAATCACTTTTTCCAGCTGCTGCATTGGAATATCTAAAACCATGCCGATGCGCGACGGGACTCCTCTTAAAAACCAAATATGAGAAACCGGGCAGGCAAGTTTAATATGCCCCATTCTATCTCTTCTTACAGCTGACTTAGTAACTTCTACTCCGCATCTATCGCAAATAATGCCCTTATATCTTATTCTTCTGTATTTGCCACAGTAACATTCGTAATCTTTTTCCGGGCCGAAAATCCTCTCGCAAAATAAACCGTCTTTCTCAGCTTTCTGGGTTCTGTAATTAATTGTTTCAGGCTTTAACACTTCGCCATGGCTCCAAGAAATAATATCTTCTGGCGAAGCAAGCTTTATTCTTATGGCTTCTAAGTCTCTTACTCTCATGAATTTAGTAATTAGTAATTAGTAACTAGTAACTAGTAATTGGTAATTACTTATTACGGATTACGATTTTCTCTTTTTTCCCGTATTTTCTCCTTTACCTCCACGTTCAATCCTAAAGATTTAAGCTCGGCAACTAATAAATTAAATGAAGCAGGAATATTTGGGGCTTTAATCTGCTCTCCTCTCAAAACCGCCTCATAAGTAGCTGCTCTTCCCAAAACATCGTCTGACTTTATTGTAAGCATTTCCTGCAAAATATTGGCAACACCATAACCCTCTAAAGCCCAGACTTCCATTTCTCCGAATCTTTGACCGCCAAACTGGGCTTTTCCTCCTAACGGCTGCTGGGTTATTAAAGAGTAAGGCCCAATTGATCTCATATGAATCTTGTCTTCAACCATATGAATAAGCTTCATCATATACATATATCCTACTGTTATTTTTTCTGAAAATGGCAGACCGGTTCTGCCGTCTCTTAAAATAACTTTGCCATCTTCTGACAAACCAGCTTTTTTCAGTTCCTGTTTAATATCTTCCTCAGCAGCTCCTGACATTGCTGGGGTAATAGCAACATATCCCAGCTTAGAAGCTGCCAGCCCTAAATGAGTTTCTAAAATCTGGCCTATGTTCATTCTAGAAGCAACCCCTAAAGGATTTAGAATAATATCTACTGAAGTTCCGTCTTCTAAAAAGGGCATTTCTTCTTCTGCCACTACTCTGGAAATAACTCCTTTATTTCCATGACGGCCAGCCAACTTGTCTCCGGCTTGAATCTTTCTGGTTACGGCTATCTCTACCTCAATCCTTCTTATTATTCCTGGCTCTAACCTATGGCCAAGCTCTCTAGAAAATACCTTGACCCCAACAACTCTTCCTCTTCTTCCGTATTCCATTAAAAGAGAGCTGTCTTTAACATCCCTGGCCTTCTCACCGAAAATAGCCCTTAACAGACGCTCTTCTGCTGTTAGGCCTGCTTCTCCTTTCGGAGATATCTTGCCAACAAGAATATCATTAGGCCCTACCTCAGCTCCAATTCTTATTATTCCTTCTTCATCTAGGTCTTTTAATTTTTCTTCAGAAACATTAGGAATGTCACAGGTAGTTACTTCCGGGCCCAATTTTGTTTCCCTAACATCGCAAGTAAAGTTTTCTATATGTATAGAGCTGTAATATCCTTCTCTGACTAATCTTTCTGAAATAATAATAGCGTCTTCAAAATTAAAACCCTGCCAAGACAAAAAAGCAACCAAAACATTATGACCCAAAGCCAGCCGGCCTTGAGAAATTGCTCCTCCGTCTGCTAAAACATCGCCCTTTTTCACTGCCTGCTGCTTTTTAACAACTGGCTTTTGGTGAAAACAAGTATACTGGTTAGTTCTAATAAAATTCCGCAGGCTATACTCTTGCGTTCCTCCCCTGCTCTGCTTCACAACAATACGGCTTCCGTCAACCCCTGCGACCTTCCCAGATTCTTTACAAATTACTGCTTGGCCAGAATCTTTAGCAACCCTTTCTTCTGAACCAGAACAAACAAAAGGCACGTCCGGCTTAATCAGGGGCACTGCCTGGCGCTGCATATTAGAACCCATTAAAGCCCTGTTGGCATCGTCGTTTTGCAAAAAAGGAATCAAAGATGTTGCCATAGAAATGCACTGCTCAGCTGAAACATCCATATAATCAATCTTGCTTCTGTCTATTAAACCCGGCTCTGATTTAATTCTTGCCTCTACTTTTTTCTCAATAATATTTCCTTTTGAATCTAACCCTACTCCTCCGTGAGCAATGTTAAATCTTTCTTCCTCAAAAGCATTTAAATAATGAACTTTATTTGTTACTTTTCCCTTTTCAACTTTAAAATAAGGGGTTTCTAAAAATCCAAAAGCATTAACCCTAGCAAAAGAAGCCAAATGGTTAACCAGGCCAACATTAGGTCCCTCCGGGGTCTGAATCGGGCAGACTCTCCCATAGTGAGAAGGTTGAACATCTCTTACTTCAAAGCCTGCTCTTTCTCTGGTAAGACCTCCTGGCCCTGTAGCAGACAATCTTCTTTTGTGTTCTAGCTCAGCTAAAGGATTTTCATTGTCCATAAACTGGCAAAGCTGAGAAGAAGTAAAAAACTCTTTAACTACTGCCATCACTGGCCTAGGATTTATAATCTGGTTGGGTACTATCTCTGAAGCATCCAAAGTAGACATTTTATCTTTGGCAATCCTTTCCATTCTCATTAGACCCACTCTCATTCTGTTTTGTAAAAGTTCTGCTATTGTTCTTACTCTTCTATTTCCTAAATGGTCTATTTCATCTGCTCTGGCTTCTGGATCATTGTTTAGCCTGATAATCTCTCTTATTACCTCAATAATATCTTCTGGCCTCAACACCCTGTCTTCTGGCTCTATTTCTTTGTCTTTTGCTGGTTTTAAAGCTGGCAACCTGTTCCACATTCTCCATCTGCCAACTTTAGACAAATCATACCTTTCAAAAATAAAGAAAATGTTTTCTATCAGCTCCTTGGCAGTATCTGGAGTAACCAAATCTCCAGGCCTTAATCTTCTGTATATTTCAACCAAGGCTTCTGACTGGTCTTTAGTTGTGTCTTTTTCCAGGGTCTTTTCTATATAGTTTAGATCAGGGTCATTATTAACATCTGCAAAAACAGATTTTATCTTGTCATTATCTAAACCAGCCAATGCTTTTAACAAAACCGTAGCTGCCACTTTTCTTTTTCTGTCTATTTTAACCCCCAAAAATCCAGAATGGTCAGTTTCAAACTCAAGCCAGGCTCCCCTGTTTGGAATAATTTTAGCTCCAAAGCGATCTCTTCCTCTTGTGGTCTGCTGACTGAAAAAAGCTCCCGGAGAACGAATAAGCTGGGCAATCGTAACCCTTTCTATGCCGTTAACAATAAAAGTTCCCCTTTCTGTCATTAAGGGGATATCTGCTAAAAATACTTCCTGTTCTTTTACCTGCTTTGTTTTTTTATTAATCAGTTTGGCTTTTACTCTTAAAGAGGCTTCAAAAGAATCATTGTTTTTCTTTGCTTCAATATCTGTCTTGTATTTTGGCTCGTCCAGCTTATAGTCAGTAAAATAAAGCTCAAATTCTTCTCCTGTATAATCTTTAATTGGAAATATCTCAGAAAAAAGCTCTTTTAGGCCTTGTTTCCAAAACCAGTTCCAGCTTTCTTTTTGCAGGCCCAAGAGATAAGGAAGTTCAAGAGAAACTTTGGATTTTGAAAAACTTTTCTCTTTTATATTATTCATAAACTAGTAGAGGCCCGTCCTCTAAAAAAGCTGCGCAGCCTGACGAGAGGACGGGCTTCTTATCAAGCTCTAAATAAAATAATCCCTATATATATGTAGGGCAAATCATAGAATAATAATTGTATTATTCAAAGCAATACAAAAAAAGCATAACAAGAGAGATATTTGTGTAATAAAATACCTCTCTTGAATTACATCAAAGCTAATTAATACTAATTATAACTAAAGCAAACGTTTTGTCAATACCCTTATTCTTCTATCTCTTCAATCGGCACAATAGGAGTTTCTGGTTCAGAAATTCCTGCCAAAGCCCTTTTGCCAGTTTTCATATTCTCCAATATTCTTGTTGCTACTTCATGGCCTGGGTTTAATTCTAGAATTCTTTCAAATAATGCTATTGCCATATTCTTTTCACCCAACTCGTAATAAGTAAGGCCTAGAAAATAAAGGGCATTGGCATAGTTTGGGTTAAGAACAACTGCTCTTTCCAACTCAGCTGCAGCTTTTACATAATCTTGCTTCTGAAAATAAACCAGGCCCAGCTGAAAGGCTAAACCCACATCAAAAGGAGCTGCTTGCTTGGCATTTTCCAAAGAAAGCACCATTTCATCTTGTCTTCCCTGGGCCAAATAAACCCGGGCTAATTGAAAATGAGCTGGCGCATAATCTGTTTTTAATTCAATAGCTTTTCTGAAAAAATTAGCTGCCTCCTCTAACAACTCACTTCTTTCTTGACTAGCATCCTCCCCTAACAAAGCAACGTGAGATAAAATAGAGATTCCTGCTTGGGTTGGATGAATAGGATTAGACGGAGCCAATTTTGCTGCTTCTTTATACGCCTCTACTGCCCAATCCTTTGTTCCTCCTACAGTGCCAATCATGCTCTGATAAACAAACCCTCTAGCTGACCAGTTCTCAACACTAGCAGGGTTGGTATCAGAAGATACTTTTCCTGCATTTACTGCTCTGTTAATAGAAGCCTGAACTGCCTGCCTTCTTTCATCTATAGTAAGATCCTGCTTATTGGCAACAATATTAATATTGTTCAAATAAGCCTGGGCAAGTTCTCTCCAATATAAATCAATTCCTGGACTAATGCTTACAGCTCTTTCCAACTTCATTAAAGAAAGATCTGTTTCGCCTTTTTGCCATAAACTTATGCCGCTCAAATAATTAACAGAAGAAACATATCTTTGGCCCTCCAGAATAAACAGCCCTAGCCCAAAAACAAATGTCACTGTAATGCCAAAAGTAAATATCAAAGTAATTAGAGAAGACGGTTTTAGCTCAAACTCTTTTTTCTCAGAATAAATCAAAGCAATAAAGCTAGCTATTAAGGCAAAATAGATAAAATCCAAAGTCAAATTAGAACTGTAAAGGAAATAAGAGATGCTCAAAACCATAAAACTTATAAATACCCCCAATCCTAAGCTCCAGTTAAACATATAATCATCCGTTTCTTTTTTCTTAAACAAAAATAATGTCCCATAAAACAGAAATACGGCCAGCAAAACAACAAAAGCCAAAGCTCCCAGAGCCCCCACAGTTGCCAAAACAGTCAAGGCCTTTGATGAGCCCCAGGTAAATCCAGTATTCCATAAATCTGACTGGTTAAACGATATATCTTTGTGTTTAGCAAAAACATAACTAAATGTTCCAGGCCCTGTGCCAATAACCGGGTTTTCTTGTAAGGCCTTTGTGCTAATTTTCAAGGTTGGAGCTTGCCTTAAGAAGAACTCTACTGGCATCTGGGGCATACCTGGAATAGAAAATCTGAAAAAAGCAAACATAAGCCCTATTGCCAAGAAAAACATTGGCAAAATAAGCCATCTGTTGTCAAATAAGTCGCGTCTTTGCATGCCAAAAGCAAAAATTAAAGCAGCTCCTGCAATCACTAGCCACCAAGCAATATAAAAGTTAAGGGCAAGAAGAGTTATGGTAAAAATGAGTGCTGCAATGCCGAATAAAATCCTGTATAGCTTCTTTTTTAAAGCTATAATCATCATTATTGTCAAGGGAAGAAGAACTGCAGCTGTAATTCCAAGTATGTTTACAGAACCCAAGGTATTAAATGACTGAGCCCTGGTAAAACCAATAGGAATAAGGTACAAACCAAAAAGCTGCAAAATTCCATAAAAACAAGCCAAACCAGCAGAAAACACCATAAAAGATAAAAAGTGAAATATTTCTTTCTTTTCAAAGATATTAACAACCAAAATGTAAAGAAGAACAAGACATATCACTGTGATTAAACTTTCTGATGTTACTAAAGGCCACCCCCAAAAACTTCCATGGCGCCAGGAAGAAAATATGGTTGAGACCAAATAAACCAAGAGCAAAACTCCTACTGGAATATGCACCAGGCCTAGGTTTATTTTGACCCTCCCTGAAATTAAAACATTCAACAACCAGGCAAAGACAGATATAAAAACCAAAAATATCAGCAAAGCCTGCTTGTTAAAGTCCAAAACATTTGCTGTCCAAGGCAAAAACAATATGGGCAGCAAAAAAGCCATCAAGTACAAACTCATTTTAGAAACCTTTTTGCAAGTATCTGCAAAAGATGACTTCTTTTTGAGCGTCTTGTCTATTGCCTTAACAACCTTCCCTGTTTCTTTCATATATATTATTAAGTTTATTTAAATCTCTACCGAGCATAGATTTTTAAATAAACTGTTAATTTATTTAATTGTAATCCGTAATTACTTATATTACTAATTACTGATTACTGATTACTTTTAAGTATATTTTAATATTACTTTTTCTTAAAACATTGTCAACGCTTAAATTACTAATTACTGATTACTGATTACTGATTACTGATTTATTGGTGTTTCTGTTTCTAGAATCGGGTCTTGAATAACTGGCTCAGGATCAAAAGTTTCTTGGGTGCTTAGCGTTTCTGTCTCTAAAACGGGTTCTGCTTCGCCCGCCGTAGCCCCTGCCTCGCCGGCAGGCAGGTCTGGCAAAGGCTGGGCCCAGCAGTCTCCTTCATACCAATATAATCCTGCTAGCCTACAACTATCTGGATCTGTACATTCTTCAGCATAACCCTCATCGCAATAATGACGTTCTAGTAGTTCATCAACGTTTTGATTATTGGAAACCGGTAGTTGGTTATTTTCAGAAAAACATTCTCCTTTCTGTTTAACCCATTCTCCATTTTCAATCCAAGTACAATATTTTTCTCCTGTTGCTTTATCAACTAATTCTATTTCATTGGTAACTACTTTTTCTGCAAAAATTCCTTTAACCCTAGCAACTCCGTTCTCTATTACCAGGCCCAGATAACTTAATGCCTGTTTAATTTTAGCTATAAAAGAATCTGATACAGAAGTATGGTCTTCTGGCAAAGTGAACATATTTTTTGTGCCATCTGTGGCTGTTGTTAATAAGCCCCCCATGCTTAAATTAGCATATATTTCATTCATTAACTGCTCTTTTACTGTTTCCCATTTAACCCATAAGCCGTGCAAAGAACCATCTACAATTGTTTTATCAATTGTTCCCAGAACAAAGTCTCCTACTTGTATTGGCTCTCCTGTAATAGG
>Ga0111214_102_pt1 | contig 133895 bp, 159 predicted proteins | sample DeeMarSWOR152_54_FD_80365 | JGI IMG/M metagenome (GOLD analysis project Ga0111214, IMG submission 80365) | Parcubacteria bacterium DG_72
ACTGGTTATGATGCTAGCTGAACTTGGCAATGCATCACAGGTCGTTCCTTCAGCAAAAGATCCTGCATTATCTACCATTCTCTGGTGAACTGCATCTAAAATAGCTACCACATCGCTTCTTCTTTGGGTATTTCTTGCCTGGGCAAACTGACGAGCAGGATTAATCGCAATAATAACAATAGCAGCAAGTATAGCCATTACGCCAACCACAATTAATATTTCAATTAAAGTAAAACCTTTCCTCATATTAATTTATTAATTACTTTATTAGATACTTGGCTGATACCCAGCCATCTATTCGACCCTCTATCTTTATTTTACACCAACCTTCTGATTCTTCCAACAGTGGAAAACTTTCTCCAGGCAAAACCTTGTCTATGGCTGCATATTCAATACCAGGACCTTCTCTAACCCTTAACCACCCTGTTGGCGTATCTTTAATAGTTACCATAATTATTTCCTCTTCTATTTCCTCTTCTGCAACTTCTTGCACTGCCCTGGTTTTAGGGACAATGAAATTTCCAATATCTGGAATGTTGGAAAAAGGAAAAATAATAAAAGTGTAAAATACTCCAAGCAAAAATCCAATTCCCAAAATAGCAAAAAGAATAGAAAAATAAAGGAGTATTCTTATTTTCTTTTCTCTAGAAGGTAAAAGATTTATATCCAAGATCTTTGAATCTAACCCTTTCAAGCCCAAACCTATTGCTAGGTTAAAAAGAGCTGACTTATCTTTTATTTTTTCTCCAATTGAAGATTTTCCAATAAGGGTGTTTATACCAATATTAGACGAAAGATAATCAGCTATTTTAGGCATTCTAGCAGAACCCCCTACCAAAAAGACTTTTTCTACGTTCTGACCGTAAAAAGCAATTGCTTTTCTGATTTCTTTAATAACCGGCTCTATTTCTTTCTGTAAAATAAGCATTATTCTTCCTTGTCCTTTTTTAGGGTCTAAACCGCATTCTTTCTTAAGTTTTTGGGCTTTTTCTAAAGAAAGCCCCAAGTTTTCAGCTATTGCTTGAGTAAAATGATTACCTGCCTTTTTAATATTAACTGACAATCTTAAATTATTGTCTGAACCAAAAATACTCAAGTTTGTTGTCCTTGCCCCCATATCTACAACCAGGCAATTTTTAGCATTTAAGCTTCTGCCCAAACTAATAGACTCTGTTTCTGCTGCAACTGGTTTTAAGCCTGCTTTAGTTAAAACTTTAATATATGAATCAACAATTTTTTTAGAAGAAGCAACATAAAGCCCTTTTTTGACATCAAAATATATTTCATTTTTGTCTAAAGGAATAATTTTTTCTGCCTGGGCTAGAATATTTTCTTTGTCTCTAAAAAAATGAATAAAAGCCTTTGACTCTGGTAAAGAGAAAATAACTTTTTTGCCTTTAATTTTAGCTTTTCTAACTACTTCTTTGATTTTCTGAACTAATTTTTCCTCATTTAAAATTATGCCGTCTTCAATAATCTTGTCTTCTAATAAAACTCTGGCAAAAGCTTTTACTCTTCTGTTAGAAGCCATTTGAAAAACTTCTATTGAATGGTCTGAAATATCTATGCCAAATGCTTTCATGTTAAAAATCTGCTACCTCTTGCCAAGAAGCAATATTAATTATAGGGACAACCTGGTCAACACTTATAATTATTTTTCTGACAACATCAGCAACAATACCTGAAGCTCTAATAGTTCTGTCTTGCCCAGAACCTACAATAACTTCATAAGAACAATCTCCATTGCTAAAAGAAACAGCACCAGAACCTTGAAAATCTAAAGAGCCATTAATCTGCTGCAAAGCCTCTTCTGCACAAGCTGATGCTAGATAATAAGCAGAAGAACTTTGATCTTTTCCCAAGCCCATGCCTGCTTCTGAAATACTTAAAAAACTAGCTCCTATTGCTGCAGCCAAAATAACAGCTAAAATTACTAATACTGACATTAAAGCAATATATCCATTCATGGACGCGAGAGAACTGTGCTCTCCATATTAACAAAGGCTCTATACTCTGGCCTGTTGTCTGGATTATAATATTCAACCCCTATATTAATTCTATAACTATTATTCAAAGAAGTGAAATCCAAAACAGTCACCCTAACCTGATCTGTTGTTAAGGCCACCCCTTGTTGATAAAGAATTCCGTCAGAAACACTAAAAATACTAGGGTCTTGACCTGATCTTATAGACCTTGTAATTTTTTCTAAGGCAAAACGAGCGTTTTGCTGGGTTTCTCTTACTGCTTGAGCTTTAATGTTTCCGTAAAGAATATTAAAAGAAAATCCTGTGACAAGAACCAAAACCACAGAAACAATAGCAATATATACTATTAACTCTATTAATGTAAATGCTCTCGTGCCTTTCATATTATTTAAAAACAGCAGCAGGTGTCAGCTGAAGGCCCTCCTGTACAATATGGGTCACCTGCTGGCTCATATATTTCTCCGTTTCTTTCACATTGTTTAGAATTCTGTCTGCAGATTCCATCATTATAATTTAATGATATACAATAAGTAGAACAAGAAAAGCTTGGCTTTGACCAATTGGTTAAATAAGTAATTAAGCTAACTTCTTGGGGCCTGGTTTGGGTTAACTGCCAAGTTACTTGAGAAGTAACTTTTTTCCTGTCAGAATCAATATTCTCAACTGTTACAGTTCTGGTAAACTTCTCTATTGTTTCTGGAGCAAGAGAAACTAAATCATCCCAATTATTATTGCGAGTTAACCTGGCTTGCTCCAACCCTTGTTCTGCTAAAAAAGCAGCTTTAGTTCTTTCTTCGCCAGCCCGGCTGGAGATATAAGAATCAACAACAAGAAAAGCTATTGTTGCAGCAACAATAACAAAAATACCCATAGCCACTAAAAGTTCAATCATTGATTGACCTTTTTGCATAAATTATTCTAAGTTTATTCTTCCAGCTGAATTAATGTTTATTATTCTGCTCTTATTACCAGCTGTCAAAATAATATCTCCTGTAGCACTAGGCAAGCCTTGTAATTTAGAAAAGATCACTTGTGATAATCCAGAAAAAGAAATAACATCAGACACCTTGAAAACTTCATCTTCTAACCTGTATTGACCAGTTTCAAAATAAACACCAAAAGCTGTGTCATTTTTTGAAGCCATTGCATTAAATTGAGCTCTTCTTAGAGCCTGAACTACTTCTTCTGTAACAATTCTTAATTGATTGCTGTTGTAAAAATCAATACCCCAAGGAACAATCAAAACTATCAAAAAAACAATAATTGCAAAGGTAATAATTATTTCTACAAGAGTAAAACCCTTCATTAAATTTCTAATTTCTAATTGACCTAATTGACCTAATCAATAACCAATGATTAAATATCTAATGTCTAAAATATATTTTGGGTAATTGGGTATTGGGATTTGGGATTTGATTAGAATAATTAGAAATTAGGTTAATTAGGTTAATTTATTTATTATTGTTGTAAGCCGCGAGTAATTTGGTAAATAGGAGTTATTATAGAAATAGCTATAAATCCTACTACAAGACCAATTGTAATCAAAAGAATAGGCTCTAAAATTATAGAAAGCCTTTGAGAAGTATTATCAACCTCTTGTTCATAATAATCTGCCAAATAAAGCAAAGAGTTTTCTAAATTGCCTGTTTTCTCCCCTACTTCAATCACTCTAGAAAAGGTAGAAGGAAATAAGCTTGTTTTAGCTAAATTATCTGATATTTTTTCGCCTTTCTCAACTTTTAAAATAAGCTTTTTAATTTGGTTTTGATAAATTAAATTATTTAAGGTGCCAAAAGTAATATTCAAGGCTCCAACTATTGGTACCCCACTTTTAATAAGTATGCCTAAGGTTCTGCTAAAAACAGCTAAATTAAAAAATCTAACAATTTTTCTACTAATTGGAGCTTTTAGAATAATAGAATGGTTGATTAGCTTTATTGGTCTTAATCTGGAAATCAAAAAGAGAGAAATCAAAAGGGCAATTATGCCAAAGAATATAAAAATTCCATAATTCTCAATTAACTCACTAATAAAAAGCAGGATTTTAGCTGACAAAGGAAGTTCTACTTTTAAACTTTTAAAAAGGGGGATAAGTTTTGGCAAAATAAATACTGCCAAAGCAGATCCTAAGCCAAAAGTAGCTAACAGAACAATGGCAGGATATATCATTGCAGCTATTATTTTTCTTTTAATCTGATTGTTCTTTTTAAGATGAAAAGCTAGATATTCTAGGTTTTTGTCCAGTGTTCCACTCTCTTCTCCAATATTTATTATATTAACAAAGAAATCATCAAATGATTTTGGATATAAAGCTAAGGTTTTACCCAAAGGCTCTCCATTGTCTAGACGTTTAACAATATCTTTCAGAATCTTTTTAAATCTTTTAGAACGGGTCTGTTCTTGAATTGTGACTACTCCTTCCCTTAAAGGCAAGCCAGCCTTAATCATTAAAGCCAAATGCTCTGCAAAGAGAAGTCTGTCTATGAAGGAAATATTAAACATTATTTCTTTTTAACTAAATACTCTTTTACTAGATTTGGCAGTTCATTCACAGAAAATTCAGTCTTTACTAAATACGTCTTAGCTCCAAGCTCTAAACCTTTTTCAATATCAGACTTTTGGCCTAAATTCGTTAGAATAATAACTGGAATATTTTTTGTCTCTTTGTTAAGCTTTAATTCACTCAAAATCTCAAAACCGCTTTTTTTGGGCAAAATTAAGTCTAAAATAATCAAGTCTGGTTTTCTTAAAGAAATTTTATTAATTCCTTCTTCTCCAGTAAGTGATTTTTCTACTTCAAAACCTTCGCCCTTAAGCTTGTTGCTGTAAAGTTTTAATAAGAAAACATCATCTTCAATTATTAATATTCTCTTTTTCTTCATGTTGTAATGGGCAAAGAAAAGCAAAAAGTGCTTCCTTTGCCCTTTTTTGACTTAAACCATATTTTGCCTTTACTTTTCTCAATTATTGCTTTTGAAATAAAAAGCCCAAAACCAGAACCCCCAGGGGCTAAAGTTATTGCTTCCTCGCTTCTGTAAAATTTATTAAAAACTTTTTTCTTGTCTTTCTCAGCAATCCCAATACCACTATCTTGGCAGCAAAAAATCACATTCCTGTCTTTTCTTTGTAAGGTAAGACTTATCATTCCTTTTTTCTTGCTTTTGCTGTAGAAGACTGCATTATAAATAAAATTAGATATTACCTGTTCTATTTTTAAAGGATCTATTTTCATTTTCGGAATACTGTTCAAAATATTATAAGAGATATAGCGGTTATTAGCTTTGGCAAAAGGACTAATTTCTTCAATTATCTTTTTAATAATGCTGTCCAGATCTGAAGACACTTTTTTCAACTCTAACCTCCCCTCTTCAACTGTAGAGACATCTAAAAAGTCCTTAACTAAGTTAATCATGCGGTTAGTGTTGTCTAGGGCATCTCCTAAATACTCTTTCTGGGTTTCATTTATTCTGCCTAGATCTCCTGCAATCAGTACCTCTAAATATCCTTTTATTACTGAAAGCGGACTCTTAAATTGATGAGATACTATTGAAACTACTTCTGATAATTTGTGGGGTTTTTCTTTTTTCATTCTTTTATTACCCGGATAATTTCTTCAATTGTGGTCATTCCATTTAAAACTTTTTCTAAACCGTCCTCTACCATCAAGGTCATGCCCTTTTTAACAGCTATGTCCTGAATATTGTCAGACGAGCTCTTTTGCATAATTTTTTCTTTAATATCCTCTTGCATTTCCAAAATTTCAAATATGCCTATTCTTCCTGAATAGCCAGTGTTAACGCAGGCTTTACATCCTTTACCTGAATAAACTCTAATTTTATTATTAAAAAACTTCTTTATAATAGCTGCTGAAAAACCCATTTTTTCCAAGTTCTCTTTGGTGTATTCCTTGCTTTCCCTGCACTTTTCGCATATCTTTCTTACTAACCTTTGAGCTATAATAATATTTATTGAAGAAGCTACTAAAAAGGGTTCTACTCCCATATCAATTAAACGAGGAATATTAGTGGCTGCTGTGTTGGCGTGCATAGTAGAAAGCACTAAATGGCCAGTCATTGCAGAATTAACAGCAATAGAAGCTGTTTCTTCATCTCTTACTTCTCCCACCATAATAATGTCTGGATCCTGCCTCACAATAGAACGAAGACCTTTGGCAAAGGTTAACTTAGTTTTAGGGTTAACCTGAATTTGACTTACCCCTTCAATATCATATTCTACTGGATCTTCAATAGTGCAAATATTAACTTCTGGCTTGTTTAATATTTTTAAAACAGAGTAAAGGGTAGTTGTTTTGCCGCAGCCAGTAGGCCCGGTCACCAAAATCATTCCATAAGGTTTTTTAATGGCTTTTTTAACCTTTTTTAAATCTTTTAAAGAAAGCCCCAAGTCCTCCAAACTAAACCTTCTGGCTTTTTCAGATAAGAGCCTCATCACTACATTTTCTCCATCAGTTACTGGAACTATAGAAACTCTAATATCAAACCTCTCACCATTACAAACTCCTGTAAACTTACCGTCTTGAGCAGAAAAGTGCTCGTCAGTTCTTAACTTGCTTAACACCTTTACTCTGGCAACAATCAAATCATGAATATTTTTTGGCAAAGAAACAACATTGTGCAAAACACCATCTATTCTAAACCTAACTTGGGTTTCTTTTTCTAAAGGTTCAATATGAATATCAGAAGCCTTGTTTTCGTAAGCATATTCAATTAAAAGATCCACAATTTTTATAATCGGAACATCTTTTTTAGGGCCTTTTGTTTCCTTAATCTGGGTTTCAATAATATCTGAAAATTCTTGCTTTATGTCTTTTCTATAAAACTTTAAAGCAGATTTAATGCCAGTTAAAGTAGCATAATACACATTTATTTTTTCTCCTGTCTTTCTTTCCAGCCATTTTTCCATTTCATAGTTCAAATCATGCATTGCTACTTTTAAGCCGTCTTTTCCTTTGTCAAAAACAATAACCAATTGCTCTTTAGCTACTAACTCAGGTATAATCTTTAAAATATCTTCATCTATTATTTCTTTTCTTAAGTCAACAAACAAAAGGCCCAGCTCTTCTGCAATTAATTTACCTAATTGTTCGTCTTTTATAAGGCCTTTTTCAACCAAAACCTCTTCAATGCTTTTTTCTTTAGCTTCTTTTAGGGCTGAATTAAAACCATTTTTGCTAATATAACCAGGCTCTACTAGAATCTTTTCTAGTTTTTTGTTTGTTATTCTCATTTATTTATTTATTTTGTTATTCTAAAACTTTCTATCATTTTCTCAATTTCTGGCAAATATTCATCAAACTTATCCTGTTTTGCTGTATAAAGAAGCTGATACCAAGTATTGCCCTGGTCAATAAAGTAATGGAGCTGCTTACTCTCCGGATCTACTGGTTTGTCTACATATGCTAATTCAAGAGCATTAGAGTCAGCAATTGTTCTTTGAGATTGAGAAATTAAAATTCCAGCAGCTTCCACCTGTTCTATTGAATTTTCCATTTCAACACTAAAAACTTGACCTTCTGTTGGATTAAAAGCCAAAATAAAAAAACTAGCTGCCGATCCTCCTGATTCCTCTTCTATAGGAGCATTTATGGCAAAAGAAACCATTCCTTCTCTTTGAGTAAGGCTTTGTTCTTCCCAATCAGCTGGATAATTAAATTCAAACCCCCATTCTTCATCCGCGTAAAAGATAAGTTCTGGGATTTGCTCTTCTCCCTTATCAGAAGAATCTTCTGGAGGTTTATTTCTTAAATAGTAATAGTAAATAGAACCCAAAACAGCAACAATAATAACTATAATTACTATGATTAAAATATATTTTTTCATAATAAATCTTTAGAATTTTTCAGGCAGATCTCCGCAAAGCTCTTTTATATCTTCCATGCAGTTATCATACTGATCTTGCATTTCTGATATTTCCCTAGAGCTTAGATATTTCTTTGCTTCTGTGGTGAGCTCGTAGTCTGCGCATTCTGTCCCATATATATCTTCACAACCATCTCTAGTGTAAATTTCAGCTGTAAATTCTCTAACCTCGTCTATTGTCTCCTGACAATCCTCTGCATCAACAAGTTTTTCAAGCCCTTTGTAACCCTTATCTTTTTTAACGTCGTCACATTCATCCTCATCTTCTTCTTTTAAGCACTCTTGATAAAGGCATTCTTCGTACACTTCTTCTTCTTTTTCTAAAGATTCTTCAATGCATTCATCCACATCATCATAATAACCAAAATCAGAGCCAGCAGAGCCATAAAAATCATCCAGCTTTTCTTGAAAAGGCACTGCAGCTTTGCAAACTTTTTTATAAAAAGACTTTGGAGATTTAAAACACCCTGCTCCAATTAAAACTAGAATTAGCAATAATGCTAAGACTGCAAATTTATATTTTTTCATTGTTTTTGCTTTTTCAATTGGTAAATCCAGCACCTTTTGATAGATTACTAAAAACTACCAAAAAGCATATCTTAAGAAGGTGCTGGATAAAACGACCTTTTAATAAGCTTTTTTATTATTATACCCAAAATAATACTTAAAGATAACCATTGGGCTGTGGATAAAGAAAAGTACAAAGGATCTGCTGAGCGCGTAAAATCCAGGAAAAACCTCATAACAGAATATAAGAATAAAAAGAAAAAGAATGTCTGACCTGTTTTTTGAGGTTTTGAGAAATAAAGAATTAAAAATATAGCAATATTAGCTAAAATCAAATATTCAGCCACTGGATGACGCATAACCCCATCTGGCCAAATAATAGCCCAGGGTAAAAGAGTTTGGACTCCTTGATGATCATTAATCAAAGAACAGCCAATTCTAGCTATAGCAATGCCTAATGGAGCTGATAAAGCAATAATATCTGCTGTTTTGAAAAAGGTTTCTAAGCTTATTTTCTTAACTCTGGCAAAAATAATACCAGCTGTTAAAAGGCCAATTAGACCTCCGTGAAAAGTTAATCCTCCTTGCCAAACTTTTAATATTTCAATGGGATTTAAAAAATAATAGTTTAAATATTCTAAAACATATCCCAACCTAGCTCCTATAATCATTCCTATTAAAAGCCAAAGAGAAGCATCAATAATCAGATTAGGATCAGTTCCTAAACTTTTTGATCTTTTCAAAGAATAGAATAAAACAAATAATAAGCCTAAAACTAAAAACAATCCCCAAACATAAATAGTTACTGGCCCTATTTGTATTTTCTCAAATTGAACATAAGGCATATTATTCCTGAAAATATTAAAATATCTGCTATATTAAAAATAGAAATTGGAACAACTTTGAGCCAAATAAAATCAATAACAAAGCCGTAATACAACCGGTCAAAAAGATTGCTTAATGCTGCAAGAATAATTAAAAACAAGCTGAATGCTAAAAAGGACTTTTTTTGTTTTACTGCTTTCAAAAACCAAGAAATAAGCAAAAACAATACAAAAACACTAACTAAAAAAACTATTAAATTAGTATATTTTCCAAAAGAAAGAAAAAAAAGCTTTTCATTCTTAAAAAGCTTTAATTCAATAAAATCACCCAAGTATAAATTTGGGTGATGCAAAATATACCATTTAGCAATTCTATCAAGAAAAACAAACAAAAAAAGCACTAAAAACCTAGTTTTAGGCATTTTTAAAAAATTAAATGCTTACTTGCCAAATCACTATCCCGCCTGCAACAATAGAACAAATAACAACAATAGCTAATGCTAAAGATGTTGGAATTTTTTTATTCATCATATTATTTATATTTTACTTTTTGTAAAGAAATTATACAAGTGGAAAACTCAATCTGCTGTTTTCTCAGACTTTTCAAACTCAAACCCCTGTTTTTCTTCTGAAAAAGAATAGTAATTAGTGAAAAAGCCGATTGGCTCAACATCAGAGTAATAACTTTGAATTAAAAAGCCGTTTTCATATTTTATATCATTAATAGAAGAAACAAATAATTCTTCTAGAATATCCTCATCTTTATAAAAATTGTATCTCAAAAGCTCTTTTGTGTTTTTGTTCCAGCCAATTATTTCAACATAAATTCCTTTACCAGAATCAAAAGCATTAAAGGCAAATTCAAATTCTTTTCCATCTCCATTAAAATCTTTTGGCAAAATAACATCTGCCTGTTCTGTTAAAAGCTCTACTTTAGATTTAACCTTAATTTGATCAACTACAGCTAAATAAAATCTGCCGGCTAAAACATACAAAACAATATCTTCTTTATCTTTGTCTTCATCAATATCTAAACTAATTTGATCTTTAATAAAAGCTCCAGGCCCAATAATATCCTGCAAAGAAACTTCTGCTGCTCTTTCTTCTTTCTTACAAGAAGCCCCTGCCAGCAATAAAATTAATATTAAAAATATCAAATAGTATCTCTTAAACATATTATTTAATTATACCACAAAACAAAAAAGGGCTATTAACCCTCTTGAATTAGCTGGGCGAATGGGTATCCTTCGCTAAGGCTACGGAGCACCAAAGGACGATTTTCCTTTGCCTTGCTGAAGCCTTGGCGAAGGCGGGGAACTTTTGAATGGGTTATTTATATTGAAAAGCCAGAAAATATGCTAAAATTAGCTCAAGAATTATTGGTTTAAAAAAGCCCCTTGATATCCGTCAGGGGCGTTTAAAATACGGAGGTGCTAGGATAATACTATCTTTATACCCATACTTCGGGCTGTTCCCGCAATGATTCTCATTGCAGCTTCCAGACTTTTAGTGTTGAGGTCTGGCATTTTGGTTTCTGCAATCCTCTCGAGTTGCTCTCGAGTAATAAACCCAGCTACATCTTTATTGGGCTGTCCAGAGCCCCTTGATATTTCAGCTGCTTGCTTGAGTAAGTATACCGCTGTTGGTTGTTTTATAATAAAACTGAAAGATTTGTCATTATAAACGGTAATTACCACCGAAACATCTGCTCCATTCAACTCCTGAGTTCTTTCATTGAATTGGTAGCAGAACTGACCAATATTCACCCCGTGCTGACCTAGAGCGGGTCCAACTGGGGGCGCAGGAGTCACATAACCTCCAGGCAACTGTAATTTCAAAGTAGTTAAGAATTCTTTCTCCATTTTCTGTCTCCTTTTATCTTTTAGGCTATATTTACAATGAACAAAACAATACTAAAGATTACACCCATTATCTTAATAAGTCAATAGTTCATTAAAAGAAAAAAGCCCGATAGGTTTAATCCTAAGGGGCTGTAAGACGTAGATATTGTTGACAGGGTGCGCTATCAAAGACAGTGATCTGCAAGCCAATCTACCCCGCCGAGTATCAGGCCGAAGCCATCCCATGCCTTCTCGTAAAGAAACATGGTAGTGGCAAAAAGCCCGATAAGAGACAACGCTATGGCGCCTCCGATAGGCTTGGCAATAATTATAAGAATCCTCATGACTTTATCCTTTCAACAAATACTTGTTTGGCAATGTACTATCCTAAGCTGTCCCAATATTACCATAGATATCTAAATATGTCAAGCAAAAAGAGAACTATTAACCCTCTAATGTGAGCTCCCCAGATGGGTATCCTTCGCTAAGGCTACGGAGCACCAAAGGACGATTTTCCTTTTGTCCACCGAAATTTTAATGAAGGCGGGGAACTTTTAAATGGGTTGTTTATATTGAAAAACCTTTAGATATGCTTAGATTAGCTCAAGAATTGCTTGTTTGAAGAAAAAAGCCGTCTGTGTCAGGTCAGACGGCTTCGTACATGGAGCGTAAATCGCTCCCGAAGTATATGGACTACTTTCATTATAAACATACCACACATCTTGTCAATTAAAAAAGCCCCTGGGTATGCTTAAAATGGCTCAGGGTTATTACTAATATAATAAAAAACCCGAGAGATCTAACTCGGGTTATTCAACTATGTGCTTCTACCTTTAGGAAAGAATAGAAGCGCTTGGCCGCTCTACAGCATTAATGCAACGCTGTAAACCACCTGTGCGAATATACTGTTCTATCAACTGCTGCGGGCTCGGGTCGTGCACCCCGAAATGCCATTGTGCTCCTCGGCGATTTACAAAACTAGTAATCTCTTCAATAATTCGTTGAACTACAGATGAACAAATTGGTATGTTTAAAGTAACACGTCGCTCAGCTATCATGATATCTGCTTTAAAATTTAATGTTGTCATAAAAGAACTCCTTTCTTCTAAAAGTACTATTATATTAATTCTTCTTTTTCTTAATAGTGATCCTTTAATTATATTCTGTCAAGCCAAAGAGGGTTATTAATTCGGATGAGGACGGGCCTCGTCCGAATTTAGATAAAAATGGAGGCGAGAACAATTAGGCCGAAAATTAGGACAAACCAGGCAAAATTTACTTTTTGGCTGAATTTTAACAAAACATGAATGGTTAATATGCCAAACAAAAAAGAAAATCCCAACCCTATTAAATTTTCCAGACTTAAAATAAACTTATCTAGATTTAAAACAATATTGCCTAGTAAAACAACAGGCAGGCTCATTATAAAGCTAAGTTTTAAAGCTGTAGTGTCTGAAAACTTTCTTAATAAAAGACCTGAAATAGTTAAACCAGAACGAGAAAGACCTGGAATAATAGAAAAACCTTGCAAAACACCTAAAATAACACTATCTGCTGTTTTTAAGTCATTCTCTTGTTTATAATATTTCTTTGCTTTATTTTTAAACTGCAAAAAGGCAGTAATTAAAAGAGCTAATCCAATTATCAGCATTATCCATTTAGCATTTAACATTTCAAAGTATTTTAAAAGCTTTAAGATAAAAAACCCAACAATGCCTGTAATTATTGTTGAGATGATGTAAAAGTTTAAAACTTTTTTTCTTTCTGTATTCTTGTAATTTAAAAGGCTTTTCAATAACTCCCCTATTTCTTTTCTAAAATAAATCAAAGCTGCAAAAAAAGTACCCAAATGCAAAAATAAAGCATAGTTTATCAAACTAGTAAAATTTAATCCAGACTTAAAAAGATTCACTTGTAAAAGCACCAGAATACCTTCTGAACTTATTGGCAGCCATTCAGCAATTCCCTGAACAGTGCCTAAAATAATTGATTCAATCATTATTAATTATCACTTCCTGTACAGCCAAGCTGTTCAGAAGTGTCTGAACCAGAATCTAAGGTCATTGCCATTAAAGCAAAAACACTAGCTCCAAAATCTCCATTACCTTGCTCCATCTTATCTAGAACCTGTCCAAACTCTTCAGTATTTGCTGCTTGCTCTCTTGCAAAAGACATTAAACTAGATATTGGACACTGTGCCCAGGCAAGATCTCTTTCTGGATATTTGACTTCAAATCTAGCAATGCAGTTAAAATTGCTAGATCCTATTACTTTGTACACTAGATCAACGCCATCTATATCAATTGTACTTTTGGCATTAGAGCAGTTATTATTAATATTTTTGCCCATACAAACAAAAGCTTTGTCTCTATCAAAATCAATATCAAAGAAAGGATCGTCAAAATCTTCTACTGAGGTTGTGCTTCTGCCGCAGTCAACAAATCCTTCTTTATCTCTGACAAACCCTTCTTCCTTGTCCGCCGAAGCTTTAGCGGAGGAGGATTCTTCCTCCTCTTCCTCCTCTTCTTCTGCAAAATAATATTTGTAAACAAAGTAACCTGCAACAGATGCTGTTGCAATAAAAAGTATTAAAGCAACAATTACGCTTATTATAATAATGGTTGAACTTCCTTTTTGCATGATAAATTAGGGTTAGTTTATTATTAGTTTATTATATCAATTAAAATAGTTTTTTTGAAGCCAGATATAAAGTTTTTGAGTATCTTGCCTTAAATTATCAGACCCAAGAAGAATAATTGCCACGTTTCTCTGCTCAAACTTAAATAAAAATAAAGCTGTATGTTTTGATTGTTTTGTATAACCGGTTTTGCCACCAATAAAAGTTGGGTCATAAATAAATATATTTTTATTCCACAGCTTTTCAATATCAAAAGAAACTGAACCAAAACTAGTAACTTTGTTTCCTTTTGTTATTTCTAAAATTGGGTAGCGATTGTTTAATATATATCTTGCTAAGTAAAAAAGATCTTTAGCTGTTGAAATATTAGCCGGATCAAAACCAGAAGGTCCAACAAATCTGGTGTTTTCCATCAAAATAGACCTGGCTTTTTCATTCATTAAATCAATTGTTCTTTCTTGGCCCAAAAGCCAAGTTAGAGCAAAAGCAGCATCATTGGATGATTCTATCAAAAGAGGGTAAAAAAGCTCAACAGCTCTGAATCTTTTTTCAACATCTAACCCTTTTGTTACGCCGTAGCCTGAATCAAGCATTTTCTGCCTTATTAAAACAGACCTTCTCAAATTAATATTTTCTGCTATTGTCACAGCTGTCATTAGTTTGGTTAAAGAAGCCAGAGGAAAAAGAATAGAAGAATCTTTCTGGGCAAAAACAAAACCAGAATCTAAGTCAGCTGCTAAAAAACTTTCAGCAGAAATTTCTGGCTTTTGAGAAACAACTTTATAATCTGTCTGGTCTTTTTCTCTGTCTATAACTAAAACAGGCATATTTAAATCGCTTAGCTGAAATATTGATTCAGCGTCTTCGTCTTTTAACCTTAAGCAACCGCCAGAGAAAAAAGATTCAAGCTTTTCTCCTGAAGGATAATATGGCTCTCCATGAATGTAGTATTTGCCGTAATAATGCAAAGCATAAGGCATATATACATCTTCTATATTTGAATAGCTTAATTTATAACCCCGAACAATTCTGTAAGTACCAACAGCAGAACCTCCCCAGCTCTTACTATCTCCTTTGGCTAGAATAGGCACTTCTTTTATCAAAGAGCCCTGCTTAAAAAGCCTGATTTTCATTTTATCTAAATTAACTTCTAAAAAATCTTTCTTAGATAAAATATAATTTTCTTTTACATCATCAAAAAGCTTTAAATAAACAGGGGGATTGTCTTTTTTAGGAAAAGCAAAATTAGTTAAAGAGGTAGAGCCAATTTCTTTTTCTACCTCTGAGGCATAAAATAAAACAGCCCCGGTAAAAATCAGAGCAAAAAGAAAAAAAACCAGAATTTTAAAGTTAAATCTCATTATATTTATTATTCAGGAGCATTGCACTTTCCATCTCTAAACAGAGCCCACTCTTCACATATTCTCCCGTCTTCAAAAACGCAATAGCCTGCTACGCCAGCTTCCTCTTCATACATTTTTATCTCACCTCCCTGTTCTTCGCAAAAAACTGCTGCTGGGTTAGCCAGCTGGCTTTCATTATCAACCACAGAGGGCGACACAGGTGGCCCTTGCTGATTTACCAGATAATACTGGACAAACACGCCTATCCAAACAACAATGGCTATAAAGAAAATGGCAAAAAGTACAAAATTAGCTTTTTTCATATTTTTATTTATTATAGCATAATTAAATCCATTTTTTTGTTTCTTCCTTATATTTTATGTATTCTTTACCAAACTCAATTTCTCCTTTTTCTTCTTCATAAGGAATAAACATATAATTAATCACTAAAAAGAATATAGCAGGAGAAGCAAAAGAAACAATATTGCCTACCAAAATAGAAACCCCCAGCAAAAAAACAAATGCTCCAAAATACATTGGATTAGTGCTGTATTTATATACTCCTTCTGTTACTAAATGAGTTGATTTTTCAAAAGACACAGCTGTTTTATGCTTTTTTAAAAGCGCGTAAGAAGCATATATAAAATATATTCCTGAAGCTATTAAAATAATTCCTAAAAGATTCCAAGGAAATTTTATCCAATTCATTGAAGGCAGCATAGAATATGCGGCAAAACTTAAAATCAAGCAGAAAAAGAAATAATGAGTTGGTTTAAGAAATATCTTTCTTTTTACCTCGTTAGAAATTTTCATATTTTTTAACCCTATTAGAGATTATTTAATTAAATTTCTAACGGGGTTCATAATTTATTTAAGTGACTTATGGTTGAAGGGCCGACAAACCCAGTACCTTTAGTTAAGCCTAAAGGTGTTAAAATTTCAGAAGCATATTTTTCTTGATAATTTATTACTCCGGCTTTAGTAATCGGACCAAAATATCCCGTAGCTCCAACCTCAGAATTCCAAACTCTCTCTTGTATTAATATTTCTTGTAAAAGCTTAACATCATTTCCTTGCATTCCCAAGCTTAAATTTCTAGCAAAAGATACTGCCTGTTTTACTTCTAAAGAATTGTTTTTAAAATAATCTTTGGTATTATTGCCAAAATAGCCAGTTCCTTTTTCTAAGCCAGCCGGGTATAAAATATCCCAATATTTATCTTCTTGCAGCTCCTTTAGGGCCTTTTGGGTTACAGGCCCAAAATAACCAGTAGCCTCAACATCTGACTCCCAAAAACCTTGATTAATCAATACTTGCTGCAAGGCTTTAACCTGGCTCCCTGTATTTGATAAACTGAGATCATTTGTCCAAATATATGAAGGAAACCACATTAAATCATAATCTATATCATAAAGAGAACCCCTTATTGTTCTTTTCCCGACTTTAACATCATTGCCAAATAATTCTAATATATCTGAAGAAACTTGCTCTAGTTCTTGTTTTGTTAAATCTACATAATACTCAGCAGCAGGCAAAGAGTTTCCTTGCTCAATTATCAAGAATAAATTAATCTCTGTGAAACTGTTTTTAATTTCAGAAACTCCGCTAATAAGCATTGGGTAGTAAATAAAATCACTATTAAATTTATAAATTAAAGGCTCTACGCTTTCTTTTTCTTCTCCTGTTTTAATAACATCAAAAACAAAATACTTTATATCTTTTTTAAGATAATTGCTTACTCCCTGCCTAAAAGTTTCAGAGATCTCTCTTTGAGAAAAACCTTTATTTTCAGAAAAATCTTTTACCCATTCTAGAAAATAATCCAAATCATTTACCTTAACAACAGTAACATCATGAGAACCAATTTGCTCTTGGAAGGTAATTTCTATTCCTTGTGTTGGCGCTTCCAGAGAAACCTTTCCAGAAACATAATCTACGTTTCTTTGATCTATTTTCTCATTTATAATATCTGCTAAATTTTCAAAAGATTCAAAGCTTCCCTGTTTAATCTCAGAAGGATTAGAGGGCAAAGGTATAACTCTTAGGGTTGTAGTATTTTTAGAACCTTCTAAATCAACAGAAAGAATTAAAATCTCCTGATTATTGTTCCAAGCAACAATAGCATTTTGAGCTGATTGATCTATATTAATCTTTTCTGGCCAAACAATCATACCCCCATCAGCTAAAACTAAAATGGGCAAAAAAAGAATAAAAACAATGATTAGCTTTTTCATGTTTTTACTTTAATTATCTTTAATAATATAAAAGCAATAATGCCTCCTGCTAAAGCTGTAATTAACTGAGGCCAAGCCATCATTGCAATAATTGGCTTAGGCAAAGCAGTTTTAATAAAAAAATTAATAATAAATGAGCTGGACAAGAACAAAAACATAAACTTTAAAACACTAGCCAATCCAACCCCCAGCCAGAAGTTCTTTTTCCTCAACACGCCAAAGGTTAATACTAAAATAGCATTACCCATGATAATGTAGGGAATCATTGGTAATAAAGGAATTGGCAAAAGCCCGGCCCATGCTGAAATCATGCTTGGCAAAAAACCGATTAATACACCAGCTCCTATTCCTAGGGTAGCTGTTGAAATATACAAAACAGCATTAACAATAGGGCCGGTAATAAACTGCTGCTTTATAAAAGGAGCGGCAATAGATACTGCTAAAAAAACAGCAAAAACAGCCAGTTTCACTCCTGCTCTTGTCTTGGTTAAAGCTATTGTTTTCATATTTTTTATTTTATTATAGCAAAAATAAGAAGATTAGATAAGCTTAATAATTACTCTTCTGGTTCTAGGGCCGTCCAACTCAACCAAAAAAATATCCTGCCAAGTTCCTCTTACTGTCTTTCCATTTCTAATAGGCAGCGTCCTAGCTTGGCCTAAAATCCCAGAAAGAATATGAGAATCAGCATTATCATCAATTCTATTATGCTCAAACTTAAAGCCAGAAACAATCTTTTCCAAGAAGCAAAGCCAGTCGTTTTTCAGGCCTGGTTCATCTTCAGTTAAAATAATTCCTGCTGTTGAATGAGGAACAAAAACTAAAACCAAGCCGTCTCCAACACTGCCCTGCTCAATAATTTCTTCAACCTTGCTCGTGATATTAACCAACTCATACCTATCTCTGGTTAAAATATCAAACTCTTTAATCATATATTTATTTTAAAACAAAACGCCATTTTCTGCGAGCCCAATAAGGACCTGCATAATCTATTCCTATTCTACCTGTTGCCAAAATTCTTCTTGGAGATATTTTCTCTCCCTGGTCTTGTAACCAGATTCTTTTGCTTTTAGTTAAATCCTCTTGATAAAATGACTTGTCTAGTTTTAAGTAGGAGCAAAGCTTGCCAGGCCCAGAAGCTACTCTGCCTAAGTCCAAAGCCCTAATAAGAACGCACTCTGGTTTTCCTTTTTGGCTAGTAACAATATTCATTTGCCAGTACATTCCATAAACCAAGTAAATGTATATATGGCCTCCAATAAGATATTCTGCCCTGTTTCTGGCAGTGATTTTACCTTCAAAAGCATGAGAGGCTTTATCTTGAGGCCCAATATATGCTTCTGTTTCTATAATTTTTCCTACCAGTTTCTTTTTGCTAATTTTTCTAACAATATATTTGCCCAAAAGGTCCTTTGCTATTGTTAAAGTAGGCCTTGTATAAAACCCCCTGCCCAACCTCTTATTCATATAATCTTATAAAGTAAGCAAGCAAGGTTATAAGAAAAACAACAGCTCCTAAAACAAGCAGAAAAATAGAGTATCTTTTCTGCTTGGCAGTTGCAGGTTTTGAACCCTTCCATTTGTCTTTATTAATCAATCCTACTGCCAAAAAACTCAAACCCAGAACAGAAAAAACAATGCCAACAGAAGAGCCTGAAGCTGTAAAAACAACACCCAAAGGAAACCAGGATATTCCTATGATATATAATGTCTTGTAATCAGGCTTTCTTTTTTCCTCTTTGGCTTTTTTAAAAACAACTATACCAAGAACAATGGTTACAATTAATATTAAAATTAAAGGAATTAACATCATATTTTTATTATTAATTAATTATTATTTAAAACTTGTTCTCTTTATTCAAGAAATTCTTTATTGCTTTCTCACTTGGAAAATACATCGGGCTGGGAATATCATTTATATCAAACCATTTCCACTCAACAATCTCATCCGGCTCCATAACTTCGGGCTCTCCTACAAACTTATCACACAAAAAACCAATGGTTACAAAATGAGCATCTTCAACAATATCATTTGTCACGCTTATAATTCTAATATTATTTTTATCTATTTCAATACTTGTTTCTTCTAATACTTCTTTTGCTGCACAATCTTCTATATTTTCTTTAAAATCTAACTTTCCCCCAGGCAAGGTCCAAGTCCCCTCTCCATGAAGCAAGCTATCCGCTTTTTCTGGATCTTCGTGCCTTTTTCCTAATAAAACCTTACTATTTTTCAATAATATTACTCCAACACCTGCTCTTGGATATTTTTTTGTATTTTCCATAGATTTATTCAAGATATAAGTAATTTAGTTATTTTATCAATTTCTTCTTGGGTTAGGGGTTTGAAAATATCTTTTTCAAATATCTGGGATTTTTCATACAATTCATCTTCAAACTCTCTTGGCAGCAAATGAATGTGCAAATGATCAAGCTTTAAACCATCCTGCGTTTGAAAAGACCTATAATTCTGTTTAATATCACAGCCTTTGGCTATATTATTTAATATTTTCTCTTGAAATTCAATAACCAAATTAATTAATTCTTCTCTTTCTTCTTTGTTTAGCTCTGAAAGCTTCTCAACATGCCTTTTGGAAATAACAAGCAAATGAGCCGGCATTAACCTTGGGTTGCTAAAACAAACATAGCAGTGTTTTGCCTGCTTAATTATCCTTGTTTTCTCCTTATCAATTTCACAAAAAGCACACTCCATAGATTTATTTAAACCCAAGAATTAATATTATTTCCTAAATGCTTTTCTTAACTCTTGTTTAGCTTTATTCAAAATATCTTTTCTTTCTTCAGAAAGATTCTTTCCAGCTCTGTTAATATAGAAATTAAGCATAGACATTGCTGACTGAAACGGTTGGGCCCTTCTCCTACTACTCTGAAGAGCAGATACTCTTAAAGAAAAAGCAATTTTTTTAGGATCATCCCAAGTAAAAACTCCCTCTTCCAAATCCAAAGCATTGCTTTGTTTTGTCACTCTGTCTGACCAATTTTTATTATTATTGTTCATAGATTAGAGTTCAAACAATCTTATAACATAGGCAAGCAAAGTTATAAGAAAAACAACAGCTCCTAAAACAAGCAGAATAATTGAGTGTTTTTTCTGCTTATCACTTACAGGCTTTGCATCTTCCCACTTGTCTCTGTTCATTAATCCTGCTGCTAAAAAACCCAGGCCTATAGCAGAAAAAACAATGCCAACAGAAGAGCCTGAAGCTGTAAAAACAACACCCAAAGGAAACCAGGATATTCCTATGATATATAATGTTTTGTAATCTGGCTTTCTTTTGCCCTCTTTAGCTCTTTTAAAAACAATCACGCCAAGAACAATGGTTACAATTAATATTAAAATTAAAGGTATTATCATCATATTTTTATTATTTTGTGATAGTCCTGGTCTATCACAAAGTTAATTTTTAAATAGACCTTCTTTTTTAAGAATAAACAGCTTTTTCTTTTCTCCCCTATTGTATCCACCAGCTTTCCCAGAGCTTTTAATAACCCTGTGGCAGGGAATATTAATATTATAGTTCTTATTCAAAATATTGCCAACAGCTCTCCAAGCCCTGGGTCGGCCTGCTTTTTGGGCCACTTGTTTATAACTCAAAGTCTCCCCTTCAGGAATATTCTTTACCACCTTATAAACTTTATGTTTAAACATTACATTATCTTTTTATTTTATTTATTCAGCAACTACATAAATTATATCATCTGCATCATATTGATTTAAACCGACTCCGTTAGGGCCGTAAGAGCCCACAACAACTACCCATTTACTTCCGGGCAATCCCATGTGCTGATTATAGTCATAATCTGTATCAAAGAAATATTCATTGCCCCAAGGATCTGTTATGGTGTTTATATACGGCCCATCCCAATTATCGTAAGGGTTAGACGAATCATCATTAAGCAAACCAACCTCATCATCTTCTAAACTATAAGTGCAGCCATCTTGGCATATTTCATTGCCAGAAGCTCCAGGCTCTACCTCATCGGGTTTTTTGTGAGCCAGCCACTCATCACTATCTAAATTAAGCATTGCAATACCGTTATATATCTGTCTTATCTCTGTTTGGGCTTGAACTATTTTTGCCTTTTTTCTAGCTACACTTAAATTAACTAAAACAATCGTAGCCAATATGCCAATAATAGCTATAACAACTAATATCTCTATAAGACTAAACCCCTTTTTCATTTCTTTATTATTTTCCTTACTGGTTCTTTCTAGCAAGGGCTAAAATAACCAAGCCCAATAGATTAAAAACAGCAAAAGTCAAAACTAAGATTCTGGAAAAATCTCCTCTCTCCCTAACCAAGAACTCAAGAGACAAAAGCCCGACAGTGCCAATAATAATTAATATAAATGGAATTAATTTAATAATCTTCATATATTTATTCTAGTTAATTATTTTTTATTGTTTTTCTTCTTTCATCTTAACCTCATTTGCTCAGAATTTCAATCATTAGCAAGTTGCCTAAAGAAAAAGAGGGTTTTCTTAAAACCCTCTCTATTTAGTTATTAAAATGTTCCATTCTCAGAACATCCAGCCGAAGCCAAAAGATACAAAGAATGAAACATCTGCCAGATCAACATTAGTATCTTGATATCTGCCTCCCTTGTCATAATCATTGAAGTTAATACCTATACGGCTTTCGCCAAAAAAACCTTTACCAGGGTTTCCCGTTCTCCCGCCAAGATAAAAACTTATTTCTTTTATCTTGCCGATTTCAATAAAATCCCTGTAATCAAGCCTGTCGTAGCGATCGTACCCGGTTATGACTCCTAGGCCGTACTGGCGATAACCAACGCCCAAAAACCAATCTTTCTGCTCTTCAGACCCAAAATGAAGCTCGCTTTTAAATCCTAGAATAAGCTGTTCATAGCCAGGAGACCAAAAAGTTAAAGCTGCTCCATATCCTCTTATTTCAGTGTCAGGGTGATTCGTGTAATTGCGTCTGTTTATATCAGCCCCGGGTCTGAAATAATAGCCGTAATTAAAGCTAAGATCAGCATAATTTTTCCAAACGATTGAATCGCTCAAATCTTTTTCCAAGCCGAGCTTTAAAAATCTAATTTCCATTAACCAAGGAGCATCAGCTGAATCTTTCATGATTGGTCCAGGCGTTGCCTTCCAACGATCGTCACCGTGCGGAGGAACATTTCTAATTGATTCTGACAGATTTTTAACCTTGTTTACCGGAGGAGTGGCAAATTGAAAATCAAAACTAAATTCCGTAAACAATCTGGGGTCGCTTTGTCCTGAAGATAGACGAACCAATGGTTCGGCCATTGCCGGACTAACAAACATTACAACAAGAACAACAGTTAATACTTTCTTAACCATGGTACACCTTCCTTTCTTATATTTTTAAGGGGCCATTAAATTGCTTTTTCTTTATAGTATTAATATAATTATTTGTCAAGTAACGAATAAAAAAAAGGCCCTCAAGGAATGAGGGCTTTTATCCATTTAAGAAGTTTCTTGCTTCCTTTGAATGAAATATTCAAGAAACCGATAACGAGGAGTAAATATAAAGGCTCCATCTTTCTTCTCCTTAAATTTCACCATTTAATGTTCTGCTTTCATTATACACCCATCGTCCCAAAAAGTCAACACCCCAAACCTTAATATTATTTTGATTATTTTAAAAAATATTAAACGAAATATTTAAAGGTGGTAAATAACGTCTTTTCTCTCAACAATAATCTTCCAGTCCTCGTGCCTCGCATATTGATAAAGTTTTTGGTTAGGATTAAAACAAATGGGTTTTTCCACCATTTTTAAAAAGGCAATATCGCTTTCTGTGTCTCCAACTCCAACTGATCCTTTCAGCGTCAATTTTTCTTTCTCAATAGCACGTTTTAAAATTTCAGCTTTGTCTACAATGAGCTCTGAATGAAGTGTCTTGCCTGTAAATTTTTTCTGTTTATCAATTTCAAAAATCTGGCCGTATATCTTGTCAAACTCCAGTTCTTTACAAAATTCTTTAACAACTTTTTGCGGAGAATGAGAAATTGCCAAAAGATAATAGTTTTTCTTTTTCAAATCTCTTATAATATTCCGGGAATATCGGTAGATTCTATCTTTATGAAAAGCAGCAACCTTTTTAGCGATTTTTGAAAATTCGCTATATTGAACACCTTTAATGTTTCTCACAAACGCCTTCACAACCGCCTCAATATAATCTTCATAAGAGCCTTTTCTCTCCAGCCAGTTCTTATGGGCCCGATTATATAATTTCCTCGTACTCGAAGAAAAAATACCCTCTTGAATGAGTACGTCAGTTAATTCTATAAGCAAGCTGGATCGAAAAACTGTCCCGTCAATATCAAAAATAGCCACCTTTCTCATATTTTAAATAATTAGAGTTGACACTGTTTTGCTATTTATTATAATACTAAATTATACAAGAATTATCAATTAAACCTACTAATTTTAAACAATAAGCTCTTTTACAATTGAAGGGATCAAAGAATGAATCTAATAAGCGAACTCTTATATGAATTAGAAAAACTCTGTATGCCGTCTGGGGCTTTTATTGCATCTCCTAGTAGATATTATAGTGATTGCTGGCTAAGAGACCATCTTTACTGCACCCTTTGTTACTATTACTTAAAAGATATTGCTAAACTAAGAAAATCTTTTCGTGTAGTATTTAATATACTGCATAGATATCTTTGGAAAATTGATAAAGCAGTATGCATTACGCCAACTGAAGCTTATCAATATATGCATGCAAAAGTTAATGCCAATACTTTTAAGGAAATAACTAACAATTGGGGCCATCATCAACTAGACGTAATCGGCCTGTTTCTCTATCTCTCTGCCTTTTTTGAATTTAAAGGAATAAAGGTTATCAGGAAAAAAGATATAAACTTAATCCAGCTTTTAGTTTTTTACCTGCTTTCAGTAAAGTATTGGGAAAGACCAGACAGTGGAATGTGGGAAGAAAAGTTAAACCTTCATTCATCATCTATTGGAGCTGCTCTATCTGGTCTTTACCACATAAGAAAACACGTATTTGTGCCAAAATCAATGATAAAATCTGGAAGAAAAACATTTAATAATATTCTTCCTAATGAATCACCTGATCAAGAAGTAAATATGTCTCAATTATCTCTTATATGGCCGTATAATATTGTTCCAAGAAAAACATCTGATATTATTATTGCAAGAGTAACAGAAAAATTAGTGCAAGAACACGGATTAAACAGATATTTAAATGACAACTACCATAGATCAAGAAACGGCATTTCTGGAGAATGGCCGTTAGGATTCTTCTGGCTTTCCATAGCAGAGTTTCAAAGAGGCAATATTAAACAAGCAGAAAAATGGTTGTTTAAAGGCCTTGACCAAATAAGGCATAACCGCATATCTGAACTATTTTACAATGGAAGCCCTAACATAAACTTTCCTTTAGCATGGGCGCATTCTTTTGCGATCATTGCTTTGATCAAACTAAAGAAATTCTCAATCTAAAAAGCTAAGCATGTAGGCTTAGCTTTTTTATCTTCCATAATTTCTAATTATTTTTTTAAAAAATTATCTATATATTTAAAAGCCTCTGTTAAGTCCCGATACCCTAACACCTTTATGCTTTCATTCCCATTAATCATAGCGGATATCTTATTATTATTCTCCTGTTTTTTATAAATACACAAGATTTTTTTGTTTAACTCTTCAGCTTTGGCTATTTCATATCCTACTCCTAAAGAAGGAACAGATATTTCGGCTATAACAACATCTGCTTCTTTTAGCCAAGAAAGATCTCTTTTATATATTTCTTCATCAGAAAAGTTTTTCTCAAAACTAAACACGTCTGCTTTGCCAACATGCTCGTTTAAAACTTCTCCATAATTTTGAAGATGTTTAATTATCTTAAAATAGTTCTCCTGGTCCAATCTCCCTCCTCTAATTGAACCTGCAAAATATATTTTCATAAGTTTTAATTATTTTTTATCTTCTTCAAAAAATCTTTAATTTCAAAAAATAACTTTTTATGCCCTTGAGAATTAGGATGCAACCCATCCTCAAGATCATCTTTAGTTAATAAACTAAATACATTAAGAAATGGAATGTTTTTATTTTTACAAAAGTCTTTAATTGCATTATTATAATTTTCTACAAGTTCACTTCTGTATAAATGATCATCAGCATAAGAATCTATACTAACCCTTGAATCATCTACATTAGTAGGACCAATAAAAGCTATTTTATCAGTAAATTTATTAGCTGTGGCAAACAATTCTTCTAGATTCTCCTTGAATTTTTCTAAAGATATCTGGGTTTTGTTTTCTTGTTTTAAAAACTGAGAATCATTTATTCCTATAGCAAAAATGATAAAACTTGGCCCCCTTACAAGGGCCTCTATTTCTAATCTTTTAAGCAGACCTTCTGTTGTGTCTCCGCAAATACCAAGGGCATAAACGCTTCTTCCGTCTTTTTCTTCATAATAATTCTTTAGCATTGCTGCCCAACCGCCATTTTCAGGATCATAAACTCCCCAAACTATACTATTTCCAAATATACAAATATCTTTTTCCTCTTCCATAAATTTTAGTTATTTTTAAAATTAATCTTTGGTTTCTTTAATTTTCTTTACAATATAATTACCGAATTTTTTAAATGATTCTGCTCTTTGAGAAAGCGCATTCTTTTCTTCTAGTGTCATACTAGAAATTGTTTTGGACTCATTTTCTGGAATAAAAATCCTATCATATGGCATTGCTTCTTTATCTTTATTATATATTTTATTAGTAATACCCCCTCTCATAATCCCACCGAATAAAACAGGTTCTTTATTTGGCTCACAATAAGCAGCTATTGTTTTAAAATATGCTTTTCTTGATTCACCTTCAAGTAATTTAAATATCCCCTTATATCCTATAGTATTAAAAACAAACTTAGGGAGCGCACCAGGAAAATTATTATATGCCTCAAAAAACAGACCCGTATCCTCTAGTACTATGGGTTTTCCTATTTCTGTTGCAAGCTTTCTTGCTGCAGCTCCTGCAATTTCCTCTATTCCAGAATCATGATTTTCTTCATACTCCATAGATAACTGTTCTAATTCAATAGGATAATCTTTTAAAATATCTCGCACCTCTTCAAATTTATGTTTATTTGTAGTTATAAATATAATTTTCATAAATTTTATAAAATCCAAAATTAATATTATTTTAAATTTTAACTTCTGGGCCATTGCCCACTAATTTAATCTCGTTATCTCTAACTAAAAATGCTTGCTCATCTGTAAGTATTCTTACTGGATATTTACAAGCTAGCCTCTCTTGTTTAACAATCTCACTATGCTCAGGTTCGTAGTGGACAAAAACTAAAAAAGGAACAAAGTTAAGACCAGTTAAATCTTTCAAGCCAACTATATTCTTATCTGCCCTTTTCCAGCCCGCAGTTTCAATAGTAGGTCCTGTAATTATGCTTCCCGCACTAACTCCTATATATATTTTCCCTCTTTCTATTAAATCTTTTATAACCCCACCAAAGCCACTTTCTTTAACATATTTTAATAAATAGAAGGTGTTTCCGCCTTGAACATATATAATATCTTTATCTTTAAATATCTCCTTTAATTCTTTTTCATTCTTTCCCCCTATATCAATCTCCTCAACAGAAAAACCTAAATCAAGCATTGCCCCCTTATCTCTATCAAGATAAGAAATATCCTTTTCAGATTTCGATGCTGTAATAATATATGCTACTTTTATCTGGTCTGCTGGCTTTGGAAGAATTTTAAGAATCTCTTCTTTAATATTCATCCCAGCAGATGTTAATAATAGTATCTTCATAATCCCTAATTATTTTTTATCTTCAATAAATTTCTTAAAAGACCTATCATATGTTTTCTCAGCCTCTGCAGAAAAACAACAAGCAGGAAGCTCATTTCTCCCCATATGATATCTTATGCACTCACAGCACAACCCCTTTCTCTCACACCCCTCATAAGTACAATTACACCCTTTTAAATTTTCCCCCTCCCGACACTCCATAATTCCTAATTATTTTTTATTATCAAAAATTAAACAATTTCTGCAACCCGGGAGCACTATCTATCCCCCGGCCCGGAACACCATAATATTTAAGAATATCAGCCCTGTTTAGGGTACAAGTTGGTTCATATTCAACCACATAACCTCTGGCACAGCTACTTTTATCGGCCCATTTCTCGCCAAAATAATAATCCAAGTGTCTCTCGTCTCCTCCAAAATTATTGGGTTCTCCAGCAAGCCAATTAGTATAATCCCATTCTTCTCCAGTTATCCATTCCCAACCCCCTGCTGGCTCACCATATTCAGGACTATCTATATTTTGAAATCCTCCTATCCACATATCAAAAAGATTAAAATTCTGAACAAGCCAATCATTTTCCTCTTGTGAAGTTATTGTAGCTAAATGTCCTTGCATAAATTTAAATATTGAATTTTCTGCCATTTCATAGCCCTCTATCCATATAATACAATCTCCGCCTGAGCCGACTATATCAATAACTTCATAATAATGCCCGTTATTAGGATTTAAAATGGGTGCTGCCAAAGAAATACTTGGCAAAATTAATCCCAGGGCCAAAAAATAAACTAATATTATCTTTTTCATATTTTTACTCCTCCTTTAATTATTAATATTATTTTTTATTTTTTTCTAATATCTAAAATGGTATATCAGCTACCTCTATATCATCTTCTTCTGAGTCCTCAACATTTTCCGTATTGGTTTCTTTAATATTTTCTGAATCTATCTTCTCTTCAACAGAATATTTCTTTTTGATTTCCTCAAACTTATTCTCTGCATTTTTTAATCTTTCTTTGCATTTCTTTATCAAATCCATACCCCTCTGGAATTTCTGTAATGCTTCATCCAAATCAATATCCTCCTCTTGGAACCAATTATTAATTTCTTCTACTTCTTGATAAGCTTTAGTAAAATTAAATTTTTCTTCAGCCATATTATTTTTCTATTTTTTTAATTTCTGATAAAGAATGACCTTTGTAAAACTTTGTTTTTATTATTTGACCTATTTTTAATTTATCTAATTTTCTAATTGTTTTACCTAAATTATCTAAAGTAATGGTATAACCCTGTCTAAGTTTTAAGGTTGGACTAGAGGGGATTAATTTTTCTTCTTGCTGATTTAAAAGCTTCTCAATCTCACTCACCCATCTGCTCTGATTCTTAATCAAACCGTTTAACTGCCGAATAAGTATCGTGTTTTTGTCTTTTACCATATTTTTAAACTTCGATATATTATTATTGAATTCTTTCTTCAATACTTGAAATTTTAAAAAATATTTTTGAAAATTAAGATTTAGACTCATTACTAAATTATTAAATCTTTCACCTTTAAAAATTATTTCTTTTTTAAAATTAGTTAATAGATTATTTATTAAACTAGCTAAATTTTCTTTTCTAATTCTAATGTTGTTTTTAATCTGTTTAATTAAATTCCTTTCAAAAAAAATAATTCTTTCTCTATCATTTTTAAAAGCTCTAATTATTATAGAAACTACGCTTCTTTCTATATCATAAATATTTACAGAAGCTAATTTCCAATTATCGGATAAAACTCTCGCCGCGTGAGTGGGGGTTGAGGCTCTAAAATCTGCTGCTAAATCTGCTATGGTCTCATCATCTTCGTGTCCTACGCCGACCATAACAGGAATTTTTGAAGCAAAAATAACCCTTGCAACTTCCTCCGAATTAAATGAACTTAGACTCTCCCAACTTCCGCCGCCCCTAGTCAATACTAGAACATCGCAGTTTAATAAATTTTCGTTAAACCACTTTATTGCTCTGCATATCTCTTCAATGGCAGAAAAACCCTCTACTCGCACATCGTAAAAATGAACTTTGAAGCCATAGCTTTCAAGATGGGTTTCAAAGTCTTTCTTAGCTCCCCTTCCGTATTTAGAGGTAATCAATCCTATTGTTTGGCAAAATCGAGGAATAGGTTTCTTCGCTTCCACCGAAAAAACACCTTCTTTATCTAATTTTTTTCTCAATATTTCAAATTGTTTTTTAAGAATTCCCTCCCCCACTAATCCTATTTGTTCTGCCTGAAACTTAAATTGACCATTATCTTTACGAATTTCAGGATAACCAAACACTTTAACTTCCATTCCTTCTTCTAAATTAATTCCTAATTTATTTAATTTGTTTTGCCATATAAAACAAGGTAGAATCGCTTTTGTGTCTTTATCTAAAAGATCAAAAAAGGTGAATCTCGGATACTTGCTTATCTTGCCGCCTATCTCTCCTTGCACAATAACCCTATTTGGCAATAAAAGTCTATTCAAAAAATCTATAAATTCAGATACTTTATATATCTTTTGATTTCCAGTTTCTCTTTTATCTTTCATAAATTTTAATTATTTTTTATCTTCAATAAATTTCTTAAAAGACCTATCATATGTTTTTTCAGCCTCTTCAGAAAAATAACAAGCAGGAAGCTCATCTTTTCCCATATGATATCTTATGCACTCACAGCACAACCCCTTTTTCTCACATCCTGGATATGTGCACGGACACCCCTCCAAATTTTCCCCCTCCCGACATTCCATAATCCCTAATTATTTATTATCTTTTTTGGCAAGATGAATATATTCAACAAGTTTTGAGCCGTCAATTAATTCAATCGGCTTATCTTCTGCAAATTTCTCAGCTTCTAAAGTAAACTTATTTGTGGTTATAAAGTAACCTTTTCCGTTAGCTAATTTATCAGCCAATGCGCCATAAAAATCCCTAACATCATGAACCGTAACCTGGCTTGTAATAAACTTTTTGCATTGAATATAGTGATTAACACCGTCTTTTTCAGCAATAACATCTATTCCCTCATCATGAGATTGACCGACCGCTTGAGTTTTATATCCCAAGCGTGAAAATAAATCAGCAATATAATTTTCAAATTCTGACGGGTTCATACCACGAAGCCATTGCAAAAGGTCACGATCCGACCGCCATTCTTCTCCCTTTCTAAATTTTCTACGGATGTGCCATTTATCAAACTCTAAACCAAGCCAATCAAAAAACAACCGACCAATAATAAGAATTGAAAGAATTATCCAAAGGGGCCAAAATTTCCAAAGAATTGGTAATGAATTTTTTATTAATTCCCAAAAATCAATTTGCATATAATTCTTTTATAAAAAAGTTCCTGACCTCTTTTTTTCTTGTTTTATCAATAATCATAGTACTTTTTTCACATTTTGAATATATTGAAAAAGTCCATTTAAATCATGGCTTTCCCCACAAAAGTGTAAAATCATATTTTGATTATCAAACCATCTAAAATTATCCTTGGGATCTAATCCTTTTATGGCCACTGACGGAGAAATATTTCCAATACTTTTATCCATATAGTTGTGATTTTTTGAATTTACGACCCAATAATCTATTCTTTCATCAAAATGCTCAAAGTCATTTCGAACATGAATATCTTTCGGATTAACCGTAGGGAGTTTTGGATATTTTTTTCTAATTGATGTTGCTCTATGTTTTTTAAAATCATCATCCTCTTTCGGCTGAATAATCTTCATTATATTTGAAACATGAATGATGAAGTGATGAATTGCAGAAAATAAGATATCGTGATTCTGTTTATTTGCTAGCATCAAACTAAAACTATTTTCAGCTTCATTGATTTGATCTTTTATTTGAGCAACATAAATTTTTATAAAAAAATCTTCCATAAATTTTAATTGATTTTTGATTTAACTTTTTTAAATATAAAGTAGAATAATAAAAATAATCTCGATTACCAAAAATATAATGGCTTTTTGTAAATCTTTATATTTTGATGTTGCTACAATTGATAATGAAACTATTTGATTTATCAAGTCATTGTCGACATCTTGATTGTTAATTTTGCCAAAGTCCTCCATGGCCCGTTCTCTCTTTTTAGCGTATTTTTCATAAATATGTTTAAAGTAAATAAATGATATTGGTTCCTTTGTTGAAAGTTTCGGCCAAATTATTTTAAAAATAAAAAATAAAACAAAAAAAGTAGATATTAGAAATCCAAATAAAACAATACTTTCGCAATAGAAATCTAAATCAAAACTAGATAAGCTAAAAAGAAAATAGCCTAAAATAGCTAGCTGAATTCCCAAAAAAATATTTGCTTTAGAATCAGTCTTGTCTATCCAATAGATAATTGTATTATGAATAAATTTTAAATTATCTTGATTCATGAACTTTCTATTTTAGTATTTCACTTATATATTGATCACCACAATTACCGCACCATCTTGCAGATAAATAATAAACTATATCGTTACATTGACTATCCTCTAATGTATCGGCAAACTTTTTCCATAAATCAACCCTTTTTCCTGTCCACTTTCCATCAGTTTCATGCCCGCATGATAAAATAGCATAATCTTTTTTTTCTTTAAGTTTTTTATAAATATCCTCAGAAACTATTATTAAATCTTCTTTAAAAGATGTTTGTAACGTTGTATCTTGTTCATAAATTTTTTTATTTAGTGAAGCTATTTTGAAAGCATTATTTATTAATTCACCAGCCCATACTTCATTATAATCTTCTCTCCCTCCAATTTTTTTTACTAAAACTTTATCTCTGTCGATAGATATTTTGCATTTTAAGATAATGTTATTCTCGCTAAATTTATTTTTTATATACTTTTCAAAAAAGGTTTTGAATGTTACTGCAGCAACAAAACTTTTAAAAACAGCTTTTTCGCCCTCATAAATACCAAAAAGTCCGTCTCCTTTTATGTCTATATAATCTGCTGAAAATTCTGGAATTGTCAAAATATTATAAATATTTTGAGTAAAGTAATCATAAATTTTAGACACAGTTGCCCGATTTCTCTCTCGTGAAATTTGTGTAGAATCATCTAGATCAATAAACAAACAAATAAACTTTTCATCTCCTCCTAACCAAGTCGGTTTTTCTAAATAAGTTTCCTCGGAAATTCTAGAGATACTACTTATTGGTTCTATTCCAAAATTATCGTACCTTCTATCAGAATCTATTTTTAATTTTTTAAAAATATCTTTTAAATTTTCCATATTTTATTAAACGTTAAAATACCAAGAAGTATGATGAACTTTTTGATAACCATTATTTAAAGTTTTGTGGGTATAAGACCATTTATTTTCTCCTGTTTCGATAGAGTACAAAACATTTAAATAATCGTCTTCGTTCACAATAGAGTTATAGACATTATTACTTATCCAAATATTTTCTTCAGATTTTCCCAACTCTGATAATTCCACTGCAACATATAAGGCCCTCCCAATCCAAATTAAATCTTGCTTTGTTTGATCGTCTCCACCTTTACCGCTTTTGGCTATCATTATTGATCCTTGGGTAATTCCTATACCAAAATCGATTTTGTTTTTTTTATTTTTAACCAAAATACTGTTAATCTCGTTTACAAATCCTTTTATATCCATACTTGCTCTAACTGCTCTTGATGTTACATTATCATAATCGTTGATAAAAAATGCTAGAATTCCATCTCCGTTAAAACTTCTTAGATGTCCACCTCTTTTTTCAATACAGTGAATTACGGCTCGTAAAAATGCTTTATGAATTTTTACACTCCAGAAATCTGTAGCATCTGTTAAAATCTTTCTAGATTTTCTCATATCAATATAAAATATTTTGGTATGCTCTAATTTTTTAACTGTATTTCCAAAAGTTAAACTATCTTTTTTTGGTACAGAATAGGTTGTTGAACGAGTATATGATTCATTCAGATATTGTTTTATTTCATCTAATGCCTCTTGGTTTGTTGCCATAAATTTTGGTTATCATAATTTACAAATTGAATTTACATATCTGGAAGAAATCGGATTATAACCTGCCTCAATTTCAAAACCTTCATCTAAGGTCCTAATATCTGTTGCATGTTCTAGAAAGAATTGCCTCCAATTAGGCAACCCTCCATGTTCACTATATCCCTTATATTGAAAGGCATCAAACATTTTTTCATTCCTGGGGTTAAAATACAAAACATGAGGAGAAACAATTCTTGTTCCCTCGTTTTTATAAATAAAAGAGATCTTCTTTTTATTTTTTATTGATTTAATAATGTCTGAATCTTTCATATTTTTATTTAACCTTTAATAAAACAAACCGGGGAACCCCGGCTTGAATTACTTATTAGATAATTTTGAGTCGGGACAGTGTCCCGTTTGTATTCTATTTATTAAACATAGCATATTTTTGAATAGAAATCAAGAGCTGGCTGTGGAAAACTTTCGGTTTTCTTTCGGTATAGATATGGTATAATTAATACAGAAAATAAAAACTGTGGAAAACTTAACCAAAAGGCAAAAAGAAATATTGGCTTATATTACAAAATTCATTAAAAAGAATGACTATGCTCCTTCCCTAGAGGAAATAAAGGAGCATTTTAAATTATCTTCTGTATCCACGGTCCATCAACACGTAGAAGCAATAAAAGAAAAAGGATATTTAGAAAAAATAGAAAATCAACCAAGGTCAATTGAACTAAATAGTAAAAGGAAAAGGCTTTCTGAATTGGTGGAAATTCCCCTGTTAGGAACAATAGCTGCTGGGCAGCCAATTGAAGCAATAGAAGAAAAAGAAAAAATTGAAGTACCTAAAAATCTTGTTTCTAAATCAGGAGAAAATTTTGCGTTGAAAGTGCAAGGCGACAGCATGATAGGTGATGGAGTTTTTGATGGGGATATAGTGATAATAAAAAAACAAGAAACAGCAGACAATGGTGAAACAGTAGTTGCTTTATTAAATGGCGACGAAGTAACCTTGAAAAAAATCTATAAAGAAAAAAATGGCTTTCGCTTACAACCAGCAAATCCAAACTTAAAACCAATTTTCACAAAAGAATTACAAGTACAAGGAAAGGTTGTAAGTGTGATTAGAAAATTAGAAGATTTAAAAGAAGTTAATCTTAAACCAGAAATACAAAAAAAATCTGTTAAAGAAAATAAAATTAAAAAATTAATAAAAAATAAAAAAAGTAATTTGAAAATGATATGGGGGGACGCTAAGATTGTTTTAAAAAATATAGACGACGAATCTATAGATCTGATGATTACTTCTCCTCCATACTTTAATGCCAGAGAATATTCGACATGGAAAGACCTAGATAGTTATCTTAAGGATATGAAAGAAATCTTCAAAGAATGCTATAGAACTTTAGGTAATCATAGGGTTTTTGTTTTAAATGTTGGGGATGTAAATTGTCAGCTAGGAAAACAACCGTGGACAAAAAGACGAGTGCCACTAGGCGCCTTATTCACTGTAATGTTCCAAGAATTAGGGTTTGAATATGTTGATGATTTTATTTGGGATAAAGGAGAACCTCAAAGCTATAGGCATAAGAACGGAAAAACTCCTTATCCAATGTATCAATACCCTATTAATTGTTACGAACATATCTTAATATTTCATAAACATAAGCAAGACATGACAAGAATCCCCTGTCCTGTTTGCGGCTCAAAACACGTTCAAAATAACAGTCAATCTGAAATAGGAGTACAAAGCTGGGAATGCAATAATGAAGACTGTCTTCATAGAAGTCCAGGGAATAGAGGAAAAAGATATTCTGCTAGATCAATCATGATGCAAAATGGACAGAAAAAAAAGAATATTATTGAAGAAGAAATCATAAAAAAATGGAGAAAAGATATTGTTAAGTTTAGTCCTGTTATAAAATTCGGCCCAAGGGGAGAAAACAGAATCGGACACACGGCACCATTTCCTAAAGATATACCAGAATTTGCTATTAAATATTATTCATACGTTGGTGATAAGGTTATGGATCCTTTTTCCGGAAGCTTCACAACTGCTATAGTGGCGAAAAAGCTAAATAGAATCGGCATAGGAATAGATATAAATAAAGAACTTTTCCAAAATAGCGTTAAGGAAAGAATCGAAAAAGAATTCGGTATATTAAATTTAAAACTATTTAAAGAAAAGAGCTCTGCTCCTAAATATGAAGAAATAGATATTTTAGATATTTAATGATTATTTTATTTCTAAGATTTTAAATTCAAACTCATTTTGTCTATTTCCACAATGCCAACAGAATGTAGTTGGAATAAAGACTTTTTCTCTACTATCGGGTTTCTTAGTACAATTTAAACACATTTTAAGTGTTCTGATTTTTCTGCCCCTTTCTTCGCAGTCTTCACACCGAATAACGTTTTCTGGATATATTTTATTACACTTGGGGCAGATTTTTACGTGATAGTACTTTGTTTTACAGTCAAAACATTCTTTTCTGTCAACAGACCAGTATTTACCACATTTTGAACATATGGGTCTGAATAATACAAAAACATTCCCGCCTTCTAAAGGAAGATAAACCTCCCAGTTATCTGGTCTTTTCGTCATTTCAAAAAGTTTTAAAATTATATCTCTTTTTTTGCTTGTAAAAATGTGCATGTTAATTATTCTTCTATTCCTAACTCATCTAGTCTAGTGACGCTTTTATAGACCTTAGGATTTTTTTTAATTATTGTAAGCGCATTTTTATTGTTTTCCCTCCAGGCTTTAAGCCTATCAATACCTCTCCAAGCTTCATTAATTTCTTGAGCCTTAATACATTTCAAAGCATTACTATATTTAGCTACTTGCTCCAACTTGTTCCAATTATTTAAAAATGGGTCCAAAACTGCATTCTCTAACGTCCATGAAGGACTTCTAATATCTTTAGTTAGTTTCCACGACTTTGAAATTTTTTTATATCTATCGGTTTTATTATCTATCCAATGCTTTGGATGCATCCTATCTGTACCCCACCTCCATTCTCCCCTCATAAGTAAAGAGGGGTTCTTTCTTCTTTTACTTTCAGGCAATAGACCCCACCTGATATCTATAAAATCGCTTATTGATAATATAAAAAAATTATGATTATTTTTATTATCCACAAAAAGCCATATAAAAAAGTGCCTAGGGTCATGCAATAGGTCTTTAGGCTGATGAGTTAATCCATATGATTCTGGATCCTCTCCTTCAGAAGATTCAACTCGTGAGCCCTTTACCTGAATAGTTCTAAAAACATTTTCTATTCCCTTTTTTCTAAAAACAACGATGTCTATATATCTATCCACTAACGGTTGAAAAACCTTCCATCCCAGTCTTTGTAATTCAAATGCAACGACGTATTCACAATACTCGGAGAAATCTCTATTTCTTAAATCTTTAATAGAATTATTTTTATCTTTTATTTTCATTGCTTTTATTCAATTTACTCCTTTTAGAACTCAAAATCAAGGAAATTAAAAAGCCTCGGATATATAATACATCGCGAGGCTTTGATTGATCTACTTAATATAGTTAAGCAGATTTCTTTAATTCCGGCTTTCGTCTGGCGGATAGTAGTAGGTCTGACCCTGCTGATGTCCGTGGTCACAGATACCACTTTCATCAAAGTACGATCCACAAACGACACAACGGTTGCCAAAACCTTGGTTTACAATTTTAGTGCCATTAGGAATTGGCTCTGTACTGGGTTGAGTAAACATTTTACACCTTTCAAATTAAAAAGAACAAAACGTTTTCTACGACTTTATTTTACTTTAACTCTTTTAAGGATAATTTCAAGATAAAAAATAAAAAAAGTTGCTGGGCGAACCATACAACTTTATTAATTTTAGGAAAAGTTTATTCTTGAAACTACATGAATTTTTCTAGCAAAACAGTTGAGGAATGCGGGCTCAGATAACGAGGAGGAATATCTAACATGGTGAATGCTCCCCTTCGCCCCAATTTATTTAATCTGAAAGCAGCTCTTGCGCAAGCCACTAAAACACTTCCTGTAAACCCAGGGTTGCTTTCCAACTGACACCTATATTCCAGCATCTGCTTATTTCCATCTCCTGTCTCCCCGGAAGCCAGAACAAATCCGCCATGAGGATATTTGTTGTGGTTTTCAGCCATCTCTTTTTCATTAATGAAAATTACTTCTGTTTCATATTCATCGAAATAATCCGGCATTGACACTATATCCTTTCGGATTTTGTCTAAATTTACGCCTTTTTCAGGAACAACATAAACAACACGTCTATGCATTTGCCTTTTGGTAAAATCAGGCGTTTTTCCTTTTCTTACTGTTGCTAAAGCATCTTCTATAGGAATAGTATACTGTCTAGCATCTGCAACGCCTGCTACCTTTCGTGCTGCGTCTGAATGTCCCTGGCTAACACCCTTCCCCCAGAAAGTATATGTTTTGTTGGCCGGCAGAAAAGCATCGCTCAGAACTCTTTCTACAGAAAAAATTCCCGGGTCCCAACCAGCAGAAACAATAGACACATTGCCTCCTTCCCCGGATGAAAGGTCCATTAAATCAAAATAATTCGGGATATCAGCGTGAGTATCAAAACTATCAACAGTATTGAATTTTTGACCCACCACAAAGAATTGCTACATCAACTCTGTAACCCGCATTATAAAAAGCTTGTTCTGCTTCAAAAACGAAAATGCCGCCCGCTTTACTACTTAACTCTTCTTTCACCTCTTTCGGCCTTCTGGTAAAAATCGCGATGAGCTCCATATCTTGATTCTTTTCAACGGCTTTCAAGACGCCTCTCCCAATATTGCCAAAACCAATAATACCTATCCTTATTATCATCTTTTTTCCCTTTCTAATTTTAAAAGATCTACATTCTGTTAGTTTCTACAATCTTATAATGTAGCAAAAGATTACCATTTCGTCAAGTCAAGTAAAATGTAATGGTTCAATAGCTTGGCAACGCTTGAACAAAAAACTACCTTTTGGAGGTAGTTTTACATAAATTTACTTTTCAACTTTATACATTGGGCCGTGGCCGGGGATGATATAATCGGCTGATTCGAGAATTTTTTTGCGACTTTGTTTTAAAGCTGCAGGATCAGTGGAATATTCATCCTCTATTGGAAGGCCCTCTTTCCAAAAGACATCTCCTACAATAGCCACAATCCCCTTTTCTATTTTAACTAAAAGAGAAATTGAATCGTAATTATGGCCAGGTGTTCTTATAATCCTAATATCATCTGTAAACTGCTCTTGCCAATCATCTACTGTTTGGCCTTGCCATAAGCCAAAATATTCCAAAGTTTTGGCTTTAGGAAACATGCCTATATTCCTATAATGATCTATGTGAGAATGGGTTATGCAGACAATATCTATATCATCCACACTTAAGCCCTGTTCTTTTAGCTTATCAACTAAAACCTGCTGGCTTTCCAATACGCCAGGATCAACAATAATATTAAGGTCTTTATCCTTAATTAAGGTTATTGTGGGGCAGGTTTTTTCTTCTTCTGCATCTTGAGTGTCGGCATTTGTAAAACCTTGTATTAAAATCTTAACTTCTGCCATATACTTCACAATAACTCTTTTAAAGGGCAAATTCAAGGATAAAATAAAAAGGCTCTGATGAAAACAACAGAGCCAAGAGAACTATTTGGTCTTTAACTTTCTTTTTTTCTTCTTCTTGTAAAGAAATGAAGGACACGGCCTTATGGGCCCGTTATCCACTTGAATGTAAACTCGGAAGTTTAGGTTTAGGTCTTCTTTGCTATCGCGAAGAAAGCTAACAAGATCAAAGCCGCACCTCCAAAGATCACGCTCCCTTCCGTCTACACATCTAACCGCCACACAATCAGCCCTAATAGTAGTTTTTCTTATTATATGTGCACCAATCTTTAAATTAGTTTGATCGCTTAATGGTTCTATATACCAGGTATATTTTCTTTTAGCCATTTTTATCCCTTTCTAAAAAATAATGAACTATTTAAAGATTACCTCTTTTTAAATAAAAATACAAGGATTTTGAACAAAGACAAAACCCCGTTGGAGCGGGGCTTTATATTACTCGTCAACACATTCTGTTCCGTTAAAACATTTGCCTGAGCCGCAGCTGCAAACCTCAACTTCATGGCTGTCTCCTGGGGCACACCCGCAAGCACCAACTAAACATGTATCTGGAAAATCTCCTGTAGCCAAGCAGCAGCTGGAAGTTGTTACTGTGCCACCAGAATTAATACAAGCTAGTTCTTCTTCAGAAAGAAGCTGGTCTTGCAAATATTCTATTGCCTCCCGCAATTCATCATTTTCTGCTTGTAAATCAGCTATATCTTGTTCTATGTCTGAGATTCTGTCTTCATCCCAACAATCTTCACAATCAAAATCACAATCACAAGAAGAAGGAGAAATTCCTCTTATTGCATTCCAAAGAGCATTAAAAGGCCTGCCTTTGGGTGTATTATCTTTTGCAGCCACAACGCCAATAGCAACTACAAGTAAAACAACAACAGCAAGAATTAAAAATAAAGTTTTTTTCATATTTTTTAAATTAATTATTAAAACTCGACCTGATTTTTTCTATATTCTAACTTAACCTTTTTAACAAAATATTGCAAGGGATTTTTAAAGAAAAAGGTCCCAAAGGGGACCTGGTTTCAGCGTGCTTAATTAAGTTTCCGGTTTTTCAGAATTCCTTGAATTACCAGTTCATCCCAACGGAGGCAAGAACAATGTAATCCTTCATCGCAGCCTACCTTAGCAAGGGCTAATTCCATATCGTGGTCAAGCTGCATTCTTCTTCTTAGGGCTGAGGACGGCCAGTTGTTCTTTAAATCATTCATTCTCAGTTTTGCTGCTTCTGATTTCATTTTTATTCTCCTTAATTTAAGGACAATTTATACTATGTATTGTGCTATTTTTACTATAACTATTTTGAAGAAAAATACAAGGATTTTAAGAAAAGAAAAAAGGGCTCATAATTGAGCCCATATTGGTAAAGAATCTTTATGTCTGAATTTGAATCAGAATGGTAATGGTCCCTAAGGACCGGTTACGTCACAAAAAGAAATCTTTAGTGTGCTGATTTCACTTTAGCAAAAGCAAGAAATCTTGTCAAGGGTTTTTGATATTATAATTTTACAACTGGGCCTTTTGGTTTTTTATTATATGAAGTATGTAAAACCTGATGAGCTATTTTTTCATTATTTGAAAAATAATCTTTATAAACTTTTTTAACAATAGGGTTTTCATGGGCTTTTCTGACTTTTTTTGCTTTGTCTAAAGAATAAAGAGAATCTGCTCTTTTAACCCTTATATCATTGCTAGTTGGTATTGGCTGACCCCCTCCCCCAATGCATCCACCAGGGCAGGCCATTACTTCAATACAAGTATATTGTTTAATCTTTCTCTTTTTCTCATTTAAAAACTTTTTAGCATTGCCAAGACCATTAATAACAGCTATTTTTCTAACTTTACCCCCTACTTTAACTTCTGCTTCTTTTATTCCCTGCATACCTCTTACTTTTTTAAAATCAACATTTTTTAAAGTTTTGCCAGTTAACTTCTCATAAGCTGTTCTAAAAGCAGATTCCATTACTCCTCCGGTTGCTCCGTAAATAACGCCGGCTCCAGAAGGATTCCCAAACACTGCATCTGGTTTTTCTGGTTTTAGCTTGGCAAAATTAATCTTTCTTCTCATTAATAACCTGGCAAACTCTCTGGTTGTTAAAACATAGTCAACTGACTTCATCCCTTGAACTTTTAACTGGGGCCTTTCTATTTCAAACTTTTTAGCAGTGCAAGGCATTATAGAAACAACATATATATTTTTAGGATTAATCTTTTCTTTTTGGGCCCAATAAGTTTTAATTAAAGCTCCTAAGATTGTCTGGGGTGATTTAGTAGTAGAAATATTTTTAATATATTTAGGGTATCTTTGCTCAACATACTTTACCCAAGCAGGACAGCAAGAAGTTAAAACAGGCAGGTTTTTATTTTGTTTTATTCTTTCAACCACTTCTAGGGCTTCAGAAGTAGTTGTAAAGTCAGCCCCAACACTAGTATCAAAAACCTTGTTAAAGCCTACTTTTCTTAAAGCAGCTACTAACTGGCCAAGAACCACTTTACCGCCTGCTAAACCAAACTCTTCTCCAATACTAGTTCTAATAGCCGGAGCGAACTGAGCAACAACCACTTTGTTTTTTTTGCCTGCCTGCCGGCAGGCAGGCAAAAGGGGCTTTTCAATGTTTTCAAACTCATCTACTGTTTCAAAAGCACCAGCTGGGCAGTGATTAATACATTGGCCGCAATAAATACAGTCAATATTTTTCTTAGCAGAAGGAACAACTTGAAACAAACTGCCTTTTTCTTTAATCTCTAAAAAGCCCACTCCTTGCTTTGAGCACATTTCAACGCAGTTTCGACAGTCAATGCATTTTGAAGAATCAAACTCTATCACATTGCCAAAGCGATAAACCGGGTATTTTGCTTTTCTGTCTTCAAACCTGTTAATCTTTACTTTGTACTTTTTATACTTTTTAGCTAATCTTAATAACTCGCAGTTATAATTCCAAACACAATCAAAACACTCTTCTTTGTGCTGAGAAAATAATAACTCTAAGTTAATTTTTCTAGCCTTAGTAATTTCTGCTGACTCTGTTAAAATATTATACCCCTTGCAAACCCTTTCAGAGCAAGCAGTAACCAATTCTTTTACTCCTTTTATTTGGACCAAACATAATCTGCAAGAAGCTTTAATATCCAAGTCTGGATGATGGCATAAAGCAGGAATATCAATTCCATTTTCTTCACAAACTTCTAAAATTGTCTTGCCTTCATCTACTTTGTATTTTTTATTATTAATTGTTATCTGGACTTTCATTTTATTACTTTTTTAATTAAGGTCTTAAAAGGTTTGTACGCATTTTTGCCCAAAGGACAAAAAGATGTTTTTTCTAAAACAAAATAAATATCATCTAAGGTTTTCTTGTCTAAATTATTTTTATTAATCATTTCGTCTATTCTATATATCCCTTCTCTGCAAGGCGTGCATTTATCACAATTCCCCTGTAAAAAGAAAAAGGTCCATTCTTTCATTAATTTAAACGGGTCTGTTTTTTCTTTGTCAAAAACAACAACACAGCCAATGCCTTCAACTTGTTTATTAAGCTCTCTTGGCAGTAAGATTTCTCCCATTGCTCCGCCTCCTGACTGAACAAAAAAATCAAAAACAGGATAATTATCTGTTTGTTTTAAAATCTGCTTAACAGTGCTGCATTTATCTAGCTTAAAAACCCCTTTGTTTTTTACATCTCCTGAAACACTAAAAAATTTCTCGTTTTCATATTCTTTTTTAGCTATTTTACCTGCTACATAAAATGTTTCTACATTATTAACTAAAGTAGGCAAACCAAAAGCTCCGTAGTAGGAAGGGTAAGGCGGCTTAATTCTTGGCTCAGGTCTCCTATCTTCTAAAACTTCGCAAATAACAGTTTCTTCTCCTCCTAAATAACCGCCTCTTTTCTTAACCAGTTTAATTGGTGAGCTTTTAATATGCTTTTTTAATCTTTTTTTAAACTTTTTGTAATAATCTTTTTTTAAATAAATAAAAGCACTACTGTTAGGTATTGCTTTTAATGCCTGCTTTATTCCTTCAACAACATATTCTGAATAATTTTCTAAAATATACTCATCTTTAAAACTCTTTAGCTCACCTTCTGAACCATTGCAAATAATATACTTTTTAGCAGCTTTTGCACTTTTAACTTGCTGCCACTTCAAATGCGCAGGAAAACAAGAGCCTGATCTGCCCAGAACATTGTGCTTTTTCAATTCTTTAATAATATCCATACAATCTTATTATACCAAAACCCTGCCCAAAACAAAATCCGTACGAGGCCCGTCCTCGTACGAATTAACACAAATTATTTATACCAATCATAAGGGTCTACATTCTCTGTAATCTCTCCAGCTTTTACTGTAACTTTGACTGGATCATGAGAAAGGCAATCTGCCTTAAGGCCACAGGTAACAAATTCTGAATAATAAGCCTCATAATCTTCCTGGCCAGGCAGTTTTGCATAAACATAATAATCTCCAATCGGAACTCTAATTTTATACCCTTTCCCGTAAGTATATTTACTATCTTCTATATGAGTACCAGTGCAATATAGTTTTTTTGTTTCAATATTCTTGGCGCATACTTCCATTTCAGAAGGTATGAGTTCGCTTGGATAACCCAAAGACCCCTCAATAGAACCAACCTGCTGAGGTTTGGGTTCTTCAAAAGAATAAAAATGCACTGGTTCCCCTTTCCTTAAAAGACCTGCCAGAATAATAACTGTTCCAACTAGAACAGCAAGTATGGCAATTATGCCTATAGCTGGTATAGAAGGTATTTTTTTCATAATAATATAGTTAGGTTATATTATTCCATCATACACCAGCAAAAACACAATTGTTAGGGGCTAGGCCCGTCCTAGCCCCTAAGAGATGAGCTGTTTGATTTTTAAACGGATGATTTTTTCAAAGCGTTCTGCTTCGTCTAATTTGGAAGATATGTATTTAATACTTTTTTCTATTTGAGGAATAATAATATATTCTAAAGCATTAACTCTTCTTCTGGTTTTCTCTATTTCAAGAGATAACAAACGAGCGGCGTGCTCTATATTAGCAAGCTCTAGCATTAAGCCAAGCAAATCTTGAAATTTCTTAACATTCTTTTCCATAGCAATAGGAAAAGAAATATATGAATAGCCATTATCTTTTTTTTGAATCTCGCATTTGAAATTAGGCACTTTAACTCCCATTATATTCTCTTTTTTCATTTGGATGTCTATTTGATAAGAAGGAATTAAGAAAAACTGCTCAATCTCTTTTTGAGAAAAAGAAGAAGATATAATAGCAAACTCTTTGCCAGTGTCTGAAAACTTTTGTTCCAATTCTTTTCTTTTAGCTTTAGCCTGCTTTACAATATCCATAAATCTTTTCATTAAACCATCTCTTTTTTCTTTTAAAAGCTTGTGTCCTCTTTTTGACTTTTTTAATCTGTCCTTTAACTTTAAAAGCTCAATTCTGGTTGGCTTTACTTTTTCCATAATATTTTTCTATGTGTTCTTGTTTAATTCTTTTTAGTTCTTCTTTTGGTAAAATGCCTAATAATTCCCAGCCCAAATCTAAGGTCTGATTAATTGTTCTGTCTTCTTCATAGCCTTGGGTGACAAATCTTTTTTCAAATTCATCTGCAAATTTTAAATACCTTCTGTCTATCTCTGTTAAAGATGATTCTCCTAAAACCAAAGCTAGCTCTCTTACTTCCCTACCTCTGGCATAAGAAGCAAAAACCTGGTTTAAAACGCCTGAATGATCTTCTCTGGTTTTGCCCTCTCCTATGCCTTTGTCTTTTAAGCGAGACAAAGAAGGCAAAACATCAACCGAAGGATAAATTCCTTTATTATGAATCTCGCGAGAAAGCAGTATTTGGCCTTCTGTAATATAGCCTGAAAGATCTGGAATAGGATGAGTAATATCATCGTCTGGCATTGTTAAAATAGGAATCTGGGTAATAGAGCCTTTTTTGCCTTTAATCTTGCCTGCCCTTTCATATATAGTAGAAAGATCTGTATATAAATATCCTGGATAGCCTCTTCTGCCTGGCACTTCTTTTCTAGAAGCTGAAACCTCTCTTAGAGCTTCTGCATAATTAGTCATATCAGTAAGAATAACCAAAACATGCATGTCTTTTTCAAAAGCTAAGTATTCTGCAGCTGTTAAAGCAATTCTTGGAAGAGTTATTCTTTCAATAACTGGATCATCTGCTAGATTGATAAACAAAACAGAATTTACTTTGGTTTTTTTAAGCTGCAAAATAAAAAACTCTGCTTCTTCAAAAGTAATACCCATGGCAGCAAAAACCACTGAGAAATTTCCCTCGCCTGCTACTTTTGCCTGCTTGGCTATTTGAGCTGCTAACCTGGAGTGTGAAAGACCAGCAGCAGAAAAAATAGGAAGTTTTTGACCTCTGACCAAAGTATTTAAACCATCTATAGTAGAAATGCCTGTTTGAATAAAATCCTCTGGATATTCTCTAGCTTGAGGATTTAAAGGAGAACCAGCAACATCTAAATATTTTTCTGGCAGTATTTCAGGGCCTGAATCTTTTGGCCTGCCTGCTCCGTCAAACACTCTTTGCAGCAAATCTTCTGATACGCCAAACTTCATTGTCTTGCCTAAAAACTTTATTTTAGAATCTTTTAAATTCATTCCCCTAGTATCTTCAAAAACCTGAACCACAGCTTTGTCAAAGCAAGCTTCTAAAACCTTGCCTCTTTTAATTGTTCCATCCTGGGTTTCTATTTCTACCAACTCGTCGTACTTTGCATCTCCAACTTTATCAACCACTAGCAAGGGACCTGCTGATTCTTTAATTGTCTTATATATCTTCATAATTTTATTTTTTAAATCAAAACTAAACCGGGTTTAGTTTCATTTTTGAAAGCTTTTCTCTAACTTCAGCAGTAAGAATATCGTCTATTTTTTGACCTTGTTCTATTTTTTCCAGACCCTGGTTATAAAGATTAATAATTTGTTTTAGCATTGAATACTGCTTTTTTAAAGAAGTAAAAGAATCTACATCTAAAAAAGCATTTTGGTGCAAAAAGTCCTCTCTAATGCTTTTAGCTATTTGCAAAAGAAACTGATCTTTTTGAGACAAAGCATCAACTCCAACCAATCTAACAATTTCCTCTAAGCTTGCTTCTTTTTGCAAAATTTCCATGGCTTTTTGCCTGTACTTATTAAAATTCTCCCCGCCTTTTTCTTCTAAAAACTCTTTTAAGTTTTGCTCGTACAAAGAATAAGAAGTCAGCCAATTAATAGCAGGAAAATGTCTTTTGTAAGCCAAAAAAGAATCCAAGGCCCAAAAAACCTTAGTTACTCTTAAAGTGTTTTGAGTTACTGGCTCTGACAAATCGCCTCCTGGAGGAGAAACAGCCCCAACAACTGTTAAATAGCCTGTTCTATTCTCTTGACCTTGGCATTTAAAACAGCCAGCTCTTTCGTAAAAAGCAGCAGTTCTAGAGCCTAAATAAGCAGGATAACCTTCATCTCCTGGCATTTCTTCTAAACGGCCTGATATTTCTCTTAAGGCCTCTGCCCATCTGGAAGTGGAATCTGCTAGCAAAGCAACAGAATAGCCCATATCTCTGAAATATTCAGCTATGGTAATTCCAGTATAAATAGAAGCCTCACGGGCTGCTACTGGCATATTTGAAGTGTTGGCAATTAAAACAGTTCTTTCCATTAAAGGCCGGCCTGTTTTAGGGTCTTTAATCTCTGGAAACTCATTTAATAAGTCAGTCATTTCATTACCTCTTTCTCCACAGCCAATAAATAAAATAACATCAGCATCTGCCCATTTGGCAAACTGGTGCTGAACAACTGTTTTGCCAGAACCAAAAGGTCCTGGAACAGAACCTGTGCCTCCTTTAGCAATAGGGAAAAATGTATCAATAACTCTCTGGCCTGTAACTAGAGCTTGAAAAGGCAGTAATTTTTCTTTTGCTGGCCTTGGCTCACGAATAGGCCATTTGTGACAAAGTTTTATTTCCTGGTCTGCTATTTTAGCTATTACATCATCAACAGTATAATCTTTCTTTGGAGCAATAAAATCTATTTTTCCTTGTTTAATATATGGAGGAACCATTATTTTGTGAACAAAGTTTTCTGTTTCTTGAATCTCTCCTAAAATATCTCCAGGGCCTGCTTTATCTCCTTTATTTTTCTTAGGCTCAAAAACCCATTTCTTTTTTCTATCTAAAGCTGAAGCCTCAATGCCTCTGGCAATATAAGAACCTGACTTTTTAACCAGCTCCTTTAAAGGCCTTTGAATGCCATCATATATATTAGCCATTAAGCCAGGGCCTAATTCAACAGATAAAGGCTGACCTGTTAAAAACACTGGCTCTCCTGGCCCTATGCCAGAAGTATCCTCATAAACCTGAATATATACATCTTGGTCCTCTATTCTTATCACTTCTCCAATAATTTTTTCTTGCCCCACTTTTACAACCTCTGCCATTTTTACTTCTGGCAGTTGCTCTGCTACTACTAAAGGACCTGTAACTCTTTTTACCTGCCCGCCGGCAGGCGGGTTATTCTCTTGTGTCATATATTTAATTCAGAGCCCAAAGCTCTTTCTATTATTTTCTTAAGACTTGCAGAACCCTCAGCCAGCTCGCTTTTAACTCCTGGTATGATTAATACAGCAGGCAAGGCTTTATCATATAAATCATCTAGATTATATTTATTAGCTATTGTTTCTGTAATAAAAACAACTGCAAAATCTTTAGAAATCTTCTGTTTGGCTTTTTCAAAATCATCATAATTATCTACTGCAAAAACATCCATTCCTAAATCATTAAAAGCTAAGACCATATTTTTTTCTCCGATTATTGCTGCTTTCATAATTATATTGGCAAAAGATTATTTTTAATTTCTTTAATTGGAATGCCAGAATCTTTTTGAAAAAATATTAACCTAATGTTTGAATGGGCATTAATTTTTCTAGTAAAAAAACCCATTACTTTTTCCATGCCTCCTCCTTCTCTTTCTCTTTGCAAAACTTTTTCAGATAAAAACCTTTCTAAACCCTTTTCCAATTTAGCTTCAGAACCTGTTTTTTCAAAATCTTCAATTAGCAAAGAAAGATCAAAAGCCTCCAAGAACCTTTCTAAGCCTCTTGATATCATGCCTTTTTTCCTTCCTAAAAGCTTTAGCATATCATTATATGAAAGATTACCTCTTTTAATAAATTCTTGTTTTTCTTTAATTAAATTCTTTAAATTGGCAATATCTATCTCATACCTTATAATGTCTAAAGCAAGCCCTTTTATTTCTTGACCCAGTAAAAGCTTTGTTTTTAAATAGGCTTTGTCAACTTTTTGGTCAATTGTTCCTTTTTCTGACAAAGACTGCTCAATTAATTTTTCAACATACTCATTATTAATTTCTGGCTCTTTTTCTTGCTTTAAAGCAATTTTTAAATTTAAAGCATCCAGTCTTAAAAATAAAAAGTAAAATAAGTTAATATTGGTGTCTTTAAGCATTTGAAAAAGTATTTGCTTAAGATTTTCCATATCCTTTTGCAAGATATTCTCTATATTATCTTCTTTTGTGGCTATTTGGGCCAAATCAGTGTCAAACAAAACCTTAAAAGCTTCTTGCCTATTAGAGGCAGTAAGCATTCTTTGAAGATCTAGCTTATCAAAAATATTCTTTTCTAACACATTTATAACTCCAGTAGCGTACTCTAACATATTAGCTAAATATTAATTTTATTAATTCTGGTTTTTGATCTTGTTTTGCTTGCTTTAAAATCTCAGAGATTCTAAAATCTAAATCTACATTTTCTCCAATAATAAGAAAACCTTCTTCTTCTAAATCATCTACTTCTTTGTCTGTTATTTGCTTTAGAATCTTTGCTGTTTTTCTGCCAGCTTTTATTCTTCCTTCAACATCTTTAGGAAACAAAGAATTTATTAGCTTATTAAGGTTTTCTCCTGCTATTTTTTTGCCAGCTTCATTATAAAGATTATCTATAATATTGTTCTTTTGTTCCAAAACAGCAAATTCCAGTTCTAGTTTCTTTTTTTGAGAAAACTCTTGTATTTCTGATTCAATCTTTTGCTTAAATTCAGCCAGGTTTTTTTCTTTTTGCTCTTTTTGCATTTGCTCATACTTTTTTTCCAAAGCCAAAACAGCTTTTTCTTTTTCTTTATCTATTCTTAAAAGCTGCTCTTCAACCTTTTGTTCTATGTTTTTTAAAATCTCTTGCACCATACTTTAGCCAATACTTATTCCTTGAACTAAAAGAATTGTAGCTAAAAGACCTAATACTGCATAAGTTTCCACCATAGCAGAAAGAATAACTCCTTTGCCTGATTCTTGGGGCTTTTTAGCAACAATATTCATGCCAGCTATTGAAACAGTTCCCTGATAAATACCAGAAAACAAACCACCAATAGCTACTGGAAGACAAGCCAAGCATAAAGCCAAGCCTGTTTGCCAAGAAATCATAGGAGCTGTTCCGCCTAAAAGCCCGAGCTTAATGATAACCCAGAAAGCTCCAATAAAGCCGTATATTCCCTGGGTTGATGGTAAAGCTTGCAGCAATAAGGCCTTGCCAAACTTTTCTGGCTCTTCAGAAACAATTCCAGATGCAGCCCTACCTGATTTGGCAACTCCAATAACAGAGCCCACACCAGCTAAAGCTACAGATAATGCAGCGCCTAGCACTGCTAAAGATAATCCTAACATATTTATATTTAATCACTTTCAGTTACAAAATCTGTGGCAATTTGCTAATAATCTGTGTGAATCTATTAAAAATTAAAAAAGATTAACGCAGATTAAAAAACAGATTTCCACTGATATTTATTTCGTAATTAAAAGTTTAGTTAATTTGTATATATTTTAATTCCTGCCCAATGGGGTCCAACCTTCTTCCCCCGCCTTCCATAAATTTGGGAAAAAACTCCACAAACTGAAGACGGGCAGAATGAATAAATCCCCCTAGGGTATTTATTGCTAAATTAAACAAATGGCCTGCTATTAAAATCAAAACAACTACTATCCAGCCAACATAAGGTATCATTCCTCCTAAAAGAAAAGCAATCTGGTTGACAATCAAAGCAATAACTCCAGTGCCCAAACCCAAGGCCATTAACCTTGAGTATGAAAGAATATCAGACATAGTGTTAATCAGGCCCTGCAAAACTTTAATAGCTCCAACCAAGGGTTTTAAAATAATTTTCTGGCCTTTTGATTCAACTAAAAATAATCCTGCTAACAATATGATTAATCCTGAAAGTCCTATTATTCTTAAAAAAGGAAAAACAAAAGAAAGAAGATAAATTCCTCCAGAAATATAAAAGGCAAGCCAGACAAGACCAGAAACAAAATCATTATTTTCTCCAGCTTTTCTGCTTCTTATCATTTTAACTACTTGAGAAAAACATATTTGCAAATATCCTAAAAAGAAAGCAATACCCATAAATAAAAGAGTATCTTCTATTGGATCTATTACTTTTAACTTTTTCATAAAGGGAATGTGCAAAGCTTCAGGCCCTACGCCAAAATAACTGCCAAACAAAATACCCACAATAAAAGTAGATATGCCTCCGTAAAAAAGCAGTTTTAAAAGCTTGCTCTTTTTAAATCTCTCTTTAAATAGTAATAAAGGTATGCCAGTAAATAAGGCTAGCAAAACCCCGTAGCCTGCATCAGTAAGGCAAATGCCAAAAAATAGTATAAAAAAGAAAGCTAAATAAGGAGTAGGATCTATTTCTTTAAATCCTGGCAAACCAAAGATATTAGTAACTGCTTCAAAAGCCTCTGACCATTTAGAGTTTTTCAAAAACACTGGAGGATATTCATCTTTTTCCAGCTGCATTTGAACAATTCTTGCTTTGCCTGAAAGCTCTTTTTCCAACAATTCTTTTTCTTCAGGTCCTGACCAAAATATAATGTAGTTTAAAAAATTATGGTCTATATATTTTCTTTTAACTTCTGTTTTTCTTTTTTCCAGACAAAGAATATCATGATAAATCTTCAGATCTTTTAAATGGCTAGCTGCCAACTCAAGCTCTTTTTTGATTTTATTCTCTTTTTCTTTATTTTCTTTCAGCTTTTTTTTGATAATGCTTTTTTCTTCTTTTGGAGGGTTTGAAAATTTATACTCTACAATTTCTTGGGTAATATTTTTTCCTTTCAAACAAATAACAGCAAAAAGTCCAGGGTTAATCTCTTTTGCAAATATTTTTTCTTTAAAACAAAAATCTTTAAACTCCTGCTCTTTTTTCTTGTCTATTCGCAAAATAAAAGAAACCGTATAATCAGTTTCTTTTGGCGCAAAAGAAAGATCTCCAAATCTTTCCAAATCTTTAAGAATGTTTTCTTTTTCTTTGCTGTCTTTTTCTAAAACACTAAGTTCTTTTTCTGATTTAACAACTTTTTCAACTAATTTATCAAGAAATTCAGCTTTTTTAAAATCTTTAAGATTTTGCTCTTTGATAATAATCTTTGGGTTTTTTATTTTATCTAAAAATGGCTCTTTTTCAGAAAAAGGCAAAAGAAAAGAAATTGCAAAATCAATATTAGAAATCTTATAATTAACTTCTTGCAATTCTTTATCTATATCTTGCTTGCTTTCTCTGCTGCTGTCTTGCACTTCCAAATGCCAATCTTTTTTAATAAGTTCTAATATTTCTTTTTCTTGCTGGTCTTGAAAACATAATATGTATTTTTTAGCCACTTTTAACATATTTTTCCAATAATATATTGCAAAGTTTTTTCTTTATCTATTTTTTCCAGCTCTTTTAGCTCTACTTGAAGTCTTTTTGCTGTTTCTTGCTCTATTTTTTTAATTCTTTGGTCTTTTTCAGCTAAAAGATTAGCTTTTTCTGATTCTGTTAAACTTGTTTCTTTTTCAAGCTTTTCTTTAAGCTCTTTTTCTCTTTGTTCAATTTCCTGCTTGGCTTTTTTTTCAGCTAAAAACAGCTTGTTTTTATTATCTTCTTCTTTTTTTAATATTTGTGACAATTCATTCATATTTTTTATAAAATACATTTCATTATAACCTTTTATTCAAAAAAGTCAACAAATTTTCAAAAAAATAAAAAAACCGCCTTTCAGAAAACCTACTAAGCGGTTTGAGAAAAAATAAGGTTGAAAGTATCCATAACCTCGGGATGAAGCAAAGATTGTTCTTGCATTAACCGGTCTTTGTTAAAGGATTGTACTCCTTGCTGAACATCATACTCTTTAGAATTTAGTCTAATGCTGTCAATTTCTCCAGGCTTTACTTCACAATAAAATTGAAAAGCCAATGAATCTCGTGGTTCTCCATAAGCTAGATAAGTAATGCGGGTTTGATCTAAATAACAGAGTTTTTTAGCTGGAATTTCCAGCCCTGTATCTTGTTTAACATTTCTACAACCTGCTTCTATAACACCTTCTCCAGGATCAACTGCTCCTCCAAAACCCATCCATGCCCGAATAGGAATAATGCGGTAAGCTAAGTAAATTATCCCTTTTTCCTTTTGAATGAAGAAAACATCAGCACAAACCCTTATAAAAACTAAGCAGGCCTCATTAAAAGCTTCATCGCTAAGCCAAGGCCGTGGAGGAAATTTTACTCCTCTGAGCCTATATTCTTTTATAAATCCTTCATTCGTATCTTTCATGTTCTTACTCCTTATTTTTCAATTTTAGAAAATTGTTTTAATTTAATGAGCTATGTATTTCTAATTATACATATTTACTTAAATATGTCAATTTAATTGCCAAATAAAGTAATTCAGAACACTGGCAAAGCTTACCCATAAAAGATACGGAATTAAAAGAATAGCTGACCATTTTCTTATCTGCCAGAATTTTATCATTAAAACAACAATTAAAACCCAGATAATTATAATATTAAAAAAAGCCAAACCAGGGTTTTTCAGCCCGAAAAATACTACTGACCAGCTAGCATTGAAAAACAAATGGAGCCAAAAAAGCCACACTGCCCCTTTAGCTTTTCTATCCTCTTCTGCCTTGGACCAGATCAAGTAAATACTAATGCCCATTAAAACATAAAGCAAAATCCAGACCGGGCCAAATATCCAGTTTGGCGGGCTAAAACTTGGTTTTTCTAAAACAGCATACCAGGTTGCTATGGCTGAAAAAGTAAATAAAGAGCCGATTAATCCTGCTATTTGCGGCAAAGCTAAAGAAATAATAAGACGTTTGTATTTCATATATTATTTTTTCTTGGGCACGAGAAAAATAGCAATTATATAAGCTAAAAGGCCTGGGAAAAAACCTGTAAAAACAACAATCAAGAGCCACAAAATCCTCAAAATAACCGGATCAACCTCAAAATACTCTCCAATGCCCCCTATTATGCCGGCAAAAACCTTATTTTTCTCGCTTCTGTAAAGTCTTTTCATAATAATTTATTAATTACGGTATTATACCACAAAATAATTAAAATTTTTATTTTCACAACTATCTAATTAAAGAGTCGTTTAGTATTTCTATTTGATAAACTTTAGGGTCAGTCCAGTTCTCATTTGTCCGTTGTAAGGTCCATAAATATTCTCCATCATGGGCAACAGCCCAAGTTCCTTCGGCAACAGCATAAATTCTTCCCTTCAAATTACCCTGCTTATCGTATTTACAAATCCATGGACCACAAGGAATCCAAAAATATTGTCCATCAAAAGTAATGGTCTGACCAGCTGGTCCTTTTAGTTCAAGAATTCCAATTAGATTTCCTTGCCGATCTACTTTATAAAGTTTATTTTGCTTAAGCCAATTAACAAGATATAAATACTCGCCGTCCCAGGCAATTCCCGAAGCGCCGCACCCCATTTCAGGAATTTCAAAAAAAGATAGGGTCTTTCCGGATTCAGGATCAATTTCAAAAACTTTTAAGCTGGAAAAGTCATTAATCCACAAAGATCCGCCATCAAAAACAATGCCATGATCTTGAGCAATGCCTGGATTTGGAAAAAAGGCTATAATTTCACCGCTTTCTGGGTCTATCTTCATTAAATTTCCTCCACCCGCATGTTTAAACTTCCAAAGATATTTTCCATCCCAACCCAAAGACCAACCAAAGCTAATAGGAATTCCACCAACAATTTTTTTAATAACGCGCCGAGTTTCATCTTCTGCTGGATAAATATAACCAAATTTATCCTCAAGATCTCCAGGGCAATAACCTAAGTCAGTTTTTTTCACGTCCTGATAATCAAAAACAGGCTCTTGAATTGTGATTTTTTCTTGATTATTTTTTAAGTCAGTTTGGCAACTTTGAGCATCAATCTGAAAATTAATTTGATTTTCGGAAATATCATTATTATAAGCAGTAAGTTCGCTTTCTCCTTGACCACAAACCACTCCAACAGCATTATTTCTTATCTTGTTAGAAACTAAAGTGCCTTTTGAGCTTACGTAAAAATGCAGTCCGTGGCCGTTATGGTTTTCTATGAGATTATTTTTAATTACTGCTTCGCAGTAATCATCAAAAGTGATGCCGAATTTGTTATTGCGAATTATATTATTCTCGATAGTTGCTTGAGTGGCTTCGCCATGAATTCCAGTATTGTAGTGATTATCAGTAACTTTATTGTATCTAATCAAGACATCATAATTAAATTGCTCCATAGCAATACCGTTATAGCCGCAGTTATATATTGTATTGTATTCAATAATAGGATTGGACCTTTCCATATAGATACATTCGGAATTTATCCATCTAACTATTGAGTGCGAAACCGTACCAGAAGATGTCCAAAACCTTATACCGAGTAAAGCGTACTCAACAATGGCGTACTTGATTACATTTTCATTTTTGCTATTGTCAATCGAAATTGCCTCCCAATCACCATTTATTGGATTTTCAGCATCAGAAGTAAACCAAATTTGCTGCTCAGGTGTTCCTACAGCTTTAAGAACGCCTCCTTGAATCATTAACCCTGGCCGGCTGCAAGAACCTTTATAATCGCGGCAGTGTTTAAATTTAACAACTGTCCCAGGCTCTATGGTTAAAGTAACGCCTTGGGGCACTATGACAATATCTGTCACCAAAATCTCACCTGACCAAACTTCATCTTTAAGAAGAGCCCCCCTTTTTGTTGTGTTGGAAACTTTTATGGGGCCTACTTCCTCTGGAATTATTTCTTCTTCAGGAGCAGAAATATTTTTCCAAACCAAAAACCCTCCTATGCCCAAACCAATCAAAACCATTAAAATAATTAAAGTTTTTATTTTCATTGCTTTATTTTACCAAAAAACCGCCTAACTGAATAGACGGAGTGGCTCCCGAGCCCGCAATTTATGCAAACCTTAGAAGATTGGATGTATATTGCCTCGCTTAAAGAGAAAATGAACCTGATCAAAGCCACCCGCCGCGAATACGCCCTCCGGCCGTAAATGCCCACCCTCCAAGTCAATTGAGAATCCAGACCGAATAAGTGAGATAAGCGGCAAAGAAAACCCAAGCGGCATACGGAATCAACAGAGCGGAAGCTAAACGAGAAATCGGCCAAATGAGCACGACAAGAGCAACCACAGAAAGGCCGAGCAATCCGGCCTCCCAAATGGCGGCTCCGAGCAAATACTGATTAAAGAAAAGGAAACTCCAGAAAACATTGAGAACGGCATTGATAAGAAATACGCCGACAATCCACCAAAAACGCCTGCTTCTTGGCGCCTTATTCCAAACTATCAAAGCTGAAATAGTGGCTAAAATAAAAAGCAAGGTCCAAACTGCCCCGATTATTGAGCCTGCGGGCGTCCAGGCCGGCTTTGCAATTGAATCATACCAGCCAGAATCTATGCCGCTGGAAGTAAATAAATTCCCAAGAACTGCCACTAAAATCGTGATGAGCGGAATAACAATATAATTGAGCTTCATAAGTTTATTTTTATTAATTTAATTATTATTTTTTCTTTTTCTCCGCACGAGGAAAAAGATAACTAAAATCAGAGTTATTAATAAAACGACTGGCAGGACAAGAAAACGAAGGACAATCGGAGCTGTTAATGCCTGCCAGGGTGATTTTTCAAAAAACTTTTTCAGACGAGGCAAGCTGACAAGGGTGTTGATTATTTCTTTTGGTGGGAACTCTTCTTTTTCTCCCACTACCAAAACATACTTGCCCTGATTATCAGGACTAAACACTTTTAGGGTATAAGTGCCGGCTTCCGCTTCCACGCCTTGAGGCAGACCGCTTTCCTCGCCAGCTGAAAGTTCGGGGCCATTAAAATAATCATCGCCGGCGAATTCTTCGTAATACGCCTGCCATTCAAAATTCACTCCGTCCAGCAGATGATAAAACTCATCATCTTTACTGACCTCAATTGAAACATCCTTGCTTATATTCTCTACATCCGGCACTAAAATCCCGACATACAACTTAATCGACTGGTCTGTTTGGATTTGATAAAAATCCGGCTTGCCTTTCAGCTCTCCATAAAACGCCTGCGAAACCTCCGGGTTTTCAATCAAAGTAAGGTCGCCCTCAACCAATCTCGGCTGATGAGCAAAAGCAATAGCGCCCGTTGAAACAAACAAAATACAAATTGCGATTAATAATGCCTTTTTCATATGCTTATTTTATCACAACCAGCTTAATTTTACCCCTTTTCACCCCCTAATTGCCCCCGTGGCGAGCGATTGAGAGAAATAAGAACCAAGCCCCGCCTCTCAAAAATAAAAACCTCTCTGTTAATTAGTGTTCGGCAGAGAGGTAAAATATGCTCATAATCAAATCTACACAGTACTAAAACTCTGTGTATCAATATAGGGATACAATTTTTCTGTTTCTTTCTCTTGAATTTTTCGCTGAGTTTCCTGTATCTTTTGTATTTTTTGAAGTTGCGGAATTGTCTTAATAAAATCTTTGCGAAGTTTCTTTATCGTCTTTTCTTCAAGTTTTTTAGAGATTATTTTGGTTTTTGTACTCATATATTTATTTTACCATTGATTGAATATTAATGGAATTGCTTTCACTTTCAAATAATTTTACTAAAGCTGGATTTTGTAATAACGCGGCAGAACGCACATAAAGTTCCCAATATAATTTCCAATCTTCATCGTCTGGTTTAAGGTATATTACATTATTTTTACCAAGCAAATTTTTTGCCTCTCGCCAATCAATAAGGTGAGCGTGTAAGGTATACTTTTCGGCGTAAGCAAGATCTTCAGCAGTTGTCTCGGCTTTTTTAGAGTTCTTTTTTAACATGCCATTTTTCAAAAATTCTTCTGCAATTCTTTTGGCATTCTCAAGAGCCTCCTTTGCCTCCTTTACTTTAGCAATATCAATATTATTTAGTATAGGAATATAAGCAATCTTTATCTTGCCCTTTTCGTCTACCGCGTCTTTTATAGTCTCCTGAAACCCTCTAACAATTGTCCACGCAGGAGTAACTTGCATGCCTTGTGGCGTAGGAATTATAAACTGAGGATCAATAGGGCCCAGCTCAGATGAATCACTCATTATAATTTTATCAGCGCCGAGGGAAAGAATTGTTGCGGCAGACTTAGCGGCATCAGGTACTATAACCATAAGTTTACGACAATACTGGCGACACATTTTCACTATTTTCTTTGCATTCTCTGAAAGACCACCTGAGCTGTGAATCATAAGCTCAAGATTTTTAGTCTTTCCGATGGAACGAAGAAGATCATCTACAGGTTTAGTATCATCGTGGTTTATCATTGCCGCTGGGTGCCCATATTTTGAAATATAGGTAATAATCTTTGTGTCTTTTTTCTTAGCCTGAATATCTTTCATTAAATTTTGTCTAAAAATCGGTGCTCCACCTCTTTCATTGAGTATTCTGGCATAAATTGGATCGTTTTGTAATTTTGGATTTGGCATAATTTAGAACGGAAAACTCCGTATATTTTCAATTTAAGGATAAAACAAAATATTAAAATATGCAAGAAATATTAATTATTATTTCTTGATCGCTACATTTCTTCACTCCTCATGTAGAACCTACCTAAATCTATATTCTTTAAATTAATCAAAATCACCCTTGTCCTTTTTATCAAAATTGTCCAAAAACAAATCTACTACCGCTTTGTTATTTTTATATAATTCGGTATTTTGATTTTTTATTTCTTCCAACTTTGTTTTCGTTTGCTCCAAATCGAGAAAATCGCCGAAGCTCTTATAGTTAAACTTTTTTGTGATTTTAACACCATAATCGCCGATTGTTTGACTCTTGCTTTCTGCAACAAATTTAGATACAAAAGACATTAACTTTTGATCGTCACCTGATAATTCTTTTATAAAATCTTCCCATTTTTTATCTTTATCCCATTCTTTCCACCGATACAATATGTAGAGCAAATTTTTATGCTTGAGTAAGTCATTCGTGTTAGTGCCCTTGATTTTCTCAAGGCATAGTTTCTGCAATTCCTCAATTTTATCTTCTGGCACTATAAATTCATCAGAATTCCTGCCTTTTTCTTTTCTTGATGACTCTAAAGAAACTTTCTGCACGGGGCCAAACAAACCTTTTGAAGGTGGGATAGCTTCTTTTAGTATTTCAAAGTTTTTGCTTTTGTCGACCTCTCGTTTTAGTAGCTGATAAATTATTCTCATTAAATCCATATCTGCCCCGAAATCCCACATACCAACTTTTTCCTCTGGTAAATCATCTGAAATGTTAAAAAGCGCCTTAACTATATTCTTTGCATCATCTTGAGAAATACGGGCTTGATCCCCTCCTGTAAAATCTTGGATTCTCTGTAGTACCTTCCTAATTTTCTTTTTTTCAATGTATTCTCTGAGAATTTTCTCAAAATCTTCCGCTGAATTTGTTTTGTTTAAGATTTTTTCGATCTCGAACTGGCTTAACTCTTCTTCGTCGCCACCCGGGATTAGCGTAAAGTAACTATCAAAATTATTCGTGGCACACACTCTTAAACGGGCACTCCAAGTTGATTGCCAATCGTGGCCATGGCTTGAATAACCATATTGAAAAACACCATCTATTTGTGGGAACAATCGTTTTATCAATTCAAGAACGGATTCTTTTATTCCATTTGGCAATTTATTCAATGCTTTTTCAATCTCGTCTTTCCTAGGATTATTATCTCTCGAACTTCTATCATTTCTGTCTGTTGATGTAAAAAGTGCGCTTTTGTCTCGCATGAATGAGTAAAAATCCGGTGCGAAAACTCTAATTGCCTCAATGGCAATAAAATCTATCGGATTTACTTCCATCACCTCACCTTGATACATCTGAGAAATATTAAACTCCAAGCTACTAGCGAACCTTTTGACATCCCTTATATTTTTGAAAAAATCTTTGAAACCCGAATGATAAACATTTGCCCAGTATGAATCGTCCTGTCCAAAATATTTTTGCGCTGATTCCGGCAATACGCTCAAAATCCGGTCTAGCTCTTTGAAGAGAAATGTATAAATTTTTGAAGGCTTTGCGAAAGGAACATCGAAATTGACCTGAACAATTTTGTTTAGATAGTCTTTTCCAGACACACCGACCTGTTCTTCAAGATTTTTTTCAATAATTTTCCTATCAAAAGCCAAGAGATATATGGTGTTTGGAAAATCCGCATTTACTCTAATAAGTCTAAAAATTTGCCTGATTTCTGATTGATTTAGTCGATCAATATCATCAATTACAATCACAAGTTTTTTCTGTCTATCGATCAGTTCTTTCTTGATTTCTCGCTTAACTTCAGAAACAGATTTTGAATAATATTCAGCTTTTTTCTCAAAGTAGTTTGCTAATTTTGTTAAGTATCCTTTGAAAAGTTCTAATAATATGAGAAGAAAACCACCAATTAGAAGGGTATTTTGAATCCAGTTGCTGGGTATATTCAACCAGTTAATAATTTGACTTGAGGATATGCCAATCACACCCAAAATGAGTAATACTTTTGAAGATAGCCCGGCTATCAAACCCTCTTCCGGTGTCAAATTGAGCAAGCCAGCATAAAATTTTAGCTTCTTAGCGATCTTTTTATCTCTTTCAGTATCATTTCTAATCTCCAACTCTTTTGCGATTTCATGAAAAAAATGTTCTCCTAAGTTGTCCTCTTCGGAAAAAACCCAGGGATTAAATTCAATGATTGTAGGCTTGTTCTTGTGATCACTCTTTTCGATGCTTTCACTTGCTAGGTTTATTACCGAGGATTTACCTGAACCCCATTCACCATAAATTGCAATAATAAGACTCTCTTTCTCTTTCCAATCCAAAAAAGCCTTTCCGAGATGTTGGGAAAATCTTTTTCTTCCAAGAAAGTCATCTTTTTCGGTTTCGATTGGTTTATCGTAAATAAACATAAAAAATTAATTACTTTGTTTTTCTTTCAACAATCTTAATTTCTTTCGGCGTGAGACCGTAAAGTTTATAAACCATTTGGTCAATTTGTTTTTCGTATTCGCGGACTCTGGCCTGTTTAGTGGAGTTTTGTAAATAATCATCGTCTTTAGTAATAGTAAGAATTTTATCAACTAATTTAATGATTGGCTGTTGCTTAAAATTTAATTTGATTGGTAAACTAAAAACATGCTTCTTCTTAATTTGAGGCAATACTCTTCCTTCTTCATTATTAATATTCCTATAAAAATATAAAAATAGATGTGAATTTAATATAGCCAGCAAACTTTTATAATCAATTTGCTTTTTAAATTGTTTTATTACAAATGTGCTAGCTAATGTAAAACACTCTTCTTCGTCATAAGTACCAATAATTCGATCGCTGGTTTGTCTTATTATTATTTTTTCTTTAGTTTTAAAAATGTCCTTTCTCGTATTGCTATGAAGTAATTTTGGCTTATAACAAACATATTTACCGCCCCACTCTTTATAGTATTTTTGTATATCTGAACCTGTTAAAACTTTATGCCATTCATCAGATTTTTTTTCAAAACTAACAAACTTTTTATCGTTGCCTGTTTGAATCCCATTATAAATCTCTGCTAATTCCCCAAGTTTTATAATATCTGACCGACTAAGTAATCTATCAAAAAAATTAATAAAAAATTCATCAGTATAAATATTGATATAATAATCAGGTTCTTTATAAAATAAAACTTGCTTAATTGTATTCTTTAAAAAATTCTCGTTAAGAAAATCTTTAATACCATTAATATTATAATTAATAATTATTTCATGGTCGTCATTGGGAGTTTTGTTCTGAAACAAAATAATAGCCGTAGGCACCACTGCTTCAAAAACGAACCCCTTAAATTCAATAATTTTATTAATGGAAAAATTAGAAAGAATATATTTTCTTATCTTCTTTGATAAGGGTTTGAGTAAGTAGGTACTTGGTGTTATAAAACAAACACAACCTAATTTTTTTGTTAATTTAGATGCTTTTTCAATAAAAAAAGTGTAATAATCGTATTTGTCTTCTGCAGTCTCGTAATGCTTTTGTAAAAATTGTTTTGTATATTCATCTATTCCCTTGCTTCGTGATGTCTCGTAGGGTGGATTTGCTATCACCACATCAAACCCCTTCTTTTCGTGAAAAACTTCGGAAAAGTACACTTCAAAATCAAAATCTTTGCGGCCGTTGGTAATTTGGTTTATCAATTCGTCAATTTGATTCTTGTATCCTTGCTTCTTTTTTGCATTCGTTTCATTGAAGAAAAGCGGCTTCAACTGTTCAAGTTTAGCAAATAATTGTTGGTTAAAAAGATTTTTCTCAACGCCCAAAAGTGAATTGCCACAGACAATCTTATAATCCAAGTTTGGCAAGGGTTTTATCTGCTTTATATCTTCCTCATCTACTATTAAAGAAAGCCACAAACGAAGTTTGGCAATTTCCACAGCGCCAGGGTCAATATCTACGCCATAAAGATTATTCTGGATGGACTTTAATTTAAGCTGATAATTACTAAGGTTATTAGTTTTGAAAAAAAGACTTAGAATCTTTTTTAGTCCTATAATTTTCTGCATCATCCCAACCAGAAAGGCGCCTGAACCGCAAGCTGGGTCCACAATGCGAATTTTCTCCAGCGACTCTTCAATTTCTTTAATTTCTCCTTCCCACATAGCGACTGCTTTTAATCGTTTTGTTTTAGACATCTTTTGCGCCATAAATTGATCGAAATGTACAAGCAGATTGAGTTTTTCTTTGTCAATGTTGGTCTCAGCTTCCAGATAATTAATCAAACTTTCTTGGCACATATAATGAACTATTTCTCTGGGAGTGTAATAAGTGCCTTTGGATTTGCGGTCTTTTACTTCCAAAAAATTCTCAAAAACCTTTCCAAGCATTTCCGGATCAACTGCCACCTCTTTTTCAAGCGGTTCGTCTTCTTTGACAGTAAAGTTATAGCGGTCAAAAATATCTAAAATACCTGTTCCGATATCGCCTTCTTTTGTTTTGATTTCGTTTGAAAATAAATCATTGGGTAATAAAATATCAGTGTTCCACCAATCATAATCATTGATTGGGTCAAAAAGTCCTCCGTTCAAGAACGGAATTCTGCAATCAAAACGGCTATAGTAATCACCAGGCCGTTCCAGCCGCAAAGCTTCATAAAAAAGCGACTCTAAAATTTCATTAAAAAAGTTGGTATAATCGCCGTGTTTCTTTTCAAAAAGTTCACGCAAAAAACGCTTTGAGCCCATTCCCCAATCTTCTCCTCGTTTTACTCCAAACCAACCCTTCTTTTGTAAGAAATACAGAAAGATAATCTGGCCAAGTAATTTTTTAGCAAAATCAATAGTGCTGATACTTTTTTCATTAAAATCTTTTTTAATAGCAGTATTTTTGCTGACAATCGCGTCTAACTCTTCTTTTATCCAATGATAAAGATCGCGGTATTTCTCAAAGAACTCTTTGGTGACTTTTTCTATATTGAATGATTCTTCTAATTGTTTGAGTGTGGGATTATTTACATCGTCTTCTAAAATTGGCACTAACCGGCTTTGGGCAGTATGACTGCTTTCGTGTATGCCTACTAAAAAAGAATAACGGCGGGCTGGGGTTAATTCCTCCTTAGCTCTTACCCGGCCAGTTTGCGTTTTGGCAAGCTTATACTCCATCTTAACCAAAGAAAAACGCCAATCCTTGCCATTGGGAGCGACAAAAGCCACTAAAGCCGCGTCTTTTAACTTCCCGCCCCGGCTTCCATTAAGATACCAGGCAACAAAATTTCTCTGCATTGTTCTGGCGTGTTCGAGCGAACTTTCTTTTTTGAGATGAACTATTAAAATATCGATTTCTTTATCTTCCGGATCTTGATATTTACCTATCCGCTCAAGGGTTTTGACATAAGAATCAAAGGCGTCAGGAATAAAATTACCCCGATAAATAAATGGGGCTTCTTCAATATAATTAAGAAGATTTTTGACAAGATACACAAAAGAATCCTTATCAAAAGGATTTTGGAATGTCTTTTTTATCAATTGTCGAGCTATGTTCTTATCCATAACAATTATTACTCGCTAACAAAATATTCAGAAAGAATGACTTCTCGGGGCCCAAATACCTTAGCAGAGCTTTGAGCAATGGGTTCTCGCAGAAATTCTGATGGAATATTCTTTTTCAAAATAGCAAGAATTTTCAACGGATTCACGCCTGTTTTTAATTCCTTATCAATTTCTTTAAGAAGAGTTTTGGATGTCTGCTTGGGCAGGCCGCCTTCTTCCAATTCTTTTATAACTTGGCTGATATAAAGCTCATCGTCTTCGGTAAATCCTTTGAATTTACTTATTTCGTTCGTTTTAAGAATACGCAAAACTTGGGTAGCAGTGTCTCGGCCGCCTCTTAACTTGGTCTCTGGCGCCTCTTCTATGGTGGCCAAAAGAAACGCTTTTTTATTTTTATCTAAAAGGTTATAAAAATCTTTTGGCAAATCTTTTCGTTTTGCTTCTGTTTTGGTTTCCAATAATTTCGCGGTGGAAAGAAAACCAAGTTCGTCTGCTCCTGATTTTTTATTCACGAAAAAGAATTTCTGAAGCTTGCCTTTTCTAAAATAGGTTAAAAGCGAGCCACCTTTGTCTTTTAATGGTCTTGCGGTACGCGCCTTCTTGGGCAACCGCTTTATTTTCTCAAACAAATCAAGATTTTTGTCGCGAATATCCCTTATGATTTGTAGATATTTTAATTCGCTTTCCTCAACCTCATCTTCGCCAGTAATTGTCTTTTTAGAAATTAAGCGGTTAAACAACTCATGTGAGCCGATGGGCTCACCTTCAGTAAGAACTTGGGCATCCTCACCGAGTAAAGTCATAAAGGCATGAATTTTCGCCTCAGCCGCTTCTTTAAGTTTTATTAAAGTATTGGATTGCTTAGTTGGAAAAAAGTTAAAGCTGTAAATTTTATCAAATTTTGTATCAACCCGATTAATGCGGCCGACTCTCTGCATCAAACGGGTGGGATTCCAAGGAATATCATAATTGATTACTACATTGGAACGATGCAAGTTTACGCCTTCTGATAAAACTTCGGTGGCAACTAAAATTCGGTGCTGATCTTTTGGGAACCGGGCCTTAGCATCAAAATTCTCTATTGCCTTCTCGCGCGTTGCGGCACTCGAACCTCCAGTCAAAGATAATGCCTGATCGGGATATGTTTTCTCTAAATTCTTAAAAAGATAATCGGCTGTTTCTTTTGATTCAGTAAAAATAATTAGTTTTTGATTTTTCAAAAGAGACTTCGAAGCAAGCTTGTCTTTAAAGGTAAGAAACTTAGGATCTCGTTTGATGTTCTCCCATAATTTCTCAATCTGTTTGAGAAGATTCAAGTCATGCTCTAAATCTGTTTTAAGCTCTTTTTTGAATTTATTTGAAGAATATTTTTCGGCCTTATCCTCATCAATAAGCCGTTGGATCGCCTCTTCATTGTCATTTTCAAGTAGCTCAAAAATCTTATCGGTATGTTTTTTACTAACATAAACATTGCCCCCTTCAAATTCCCTTAAAAACTGCTCATAAGTATGGGTAAATCTTGCCACTGTATTTCTAAAGGCATAAAAACTGCTCTCTAATCTCTTGACCAAAAGAATCTTCATAAACTTGCCCATATTTTTTTGGGCTAATTCCTCCGGCTGGGTAAGTTCGCCCTTATAATAAAGCATTGGAGTGTAGCGAGCGTATTTGAATTTTTGGGCTATTAACTCAATTGTTTGGGTAAAAATTTTATCTTCTTCATCGTTGAGTTCGTAAAAAATCGGCTCTGGTTCAGCAACTTCGGGAAATTTCAATTTTTGCTCGGTTAAATCCTTTGAAAAATAACGAATAATTTCAGAACGAGTTCGCCGCACCATTAAATATTTAAGCACCTTTTCTCTAATTTCATTGGCATTTTCTTTTACGGTCTCCATGTATCTTTTGTAATCGCGTTGTCTGTCAAATTTCTTAAGTTTCTTCTCTAAGCCAGAGAAAAATTTTTCCAAATCAGGAAGATTGGGAATAGTGCTTTTGCGCGCCTTCTGAAAAAGCTTAATCTGGCTCAAAATATCTTTGGGTCTATTGTTATAAGGCGTGGCTGTAACTAAAATAACTCTTTTACCGCGACAAATTTGAGCAAGTTTCTCATAAGAAATTGTGGTTTCGGTTCTAAAACGATGCGCCTCGTCTATAATAATATTTTTGTATTTATCAGTGCCTCGTTTAATCAAATGCTCTAACTTGCCCAAAGATTCAAAATCAGCCGGCACCCTAAAATCAGAAAAAACATTCGGCCATGAACCCGGGTTATTCTTTTCTAAAAGTACTGGAGGAGCCACAACTAAAGTTCTTCCGTCAATCTGGCCAGCAAGCATGGCTGAAACATAGGTCTTACCCAGACCTACTACATCTGAAACAAAAACGCCGCCGTATTCATCAAGAATCTTTTTGGCATTCAAAACTGCCTGCTCTTGATATTCCAATTTTTTGAATTCTATGGGGATGTATTTATAAAAAACCTCTTCAACTTGGCTCAAATCATCTTTAAAATATTCATACAAAAATTTCAGATAAAGCTGATAAGGAGTAATTGTATCATTAAGCCAAGTTTTCGTTTGAATCGATTCTATGTATTTGTCTTTAACATCTACCGCATCTTTCCAAAGTTCATTGAACTTGCGACGGGCGAAATCATAATCAGCTCTTGTTTTTAATTCAACATTAAATTCCAGATTCTCCCTGAGGCCGGCTTGAGTAAAATTGCTTGAACCAGTAATAACTCTACCGACATCTCTATCACCCTTTTTGAAAGTCATAATATAAAGCTTGGCATGAATGTTCTCGGTAGGATATGCTTTAATCTCAAGCTTCCCGTTTTTTAGCCACTCAATAAACTTTAAAACACCTTCTTCAATATTAGGATTATCTTCGGAGCTCTCCATTTCTTCGGCAACAGAATTCTCAAACCCTTGCTTTACTTCAGCATGAGAAAACTGAAGTTTTGGCTGTTCGCCCAACTCTGCTTTTTGAATAAGTTTTACAACTTCTTTATTTGTGCTTATACCGATTAAAATCCTAATTTTTTCGGTGTTTTCTAAGGATTTATATATTGCGTGGAATCCGCTCGTAAAGAAATAGCCAACCAAGACATCAAAAAAGCGAGTGTCTTTAATAAGCACCTTGAATCTATCAAGAAGCCGTTTATCTTTTTCATTTGTAATGAATGTTAAATCTGAATCCATATTTTATTTCTTTAATTTCTTTTTCTTATTAAAATTACTTGTCCTCTTTAAAAATTCATCTAAATCGGATTGCAAAACGCGCCACCAACCGACCTTTGAGGCCTTCAACCGGCCAGCCTCAATATAGCGAAGCACCGAGCGTTCGCTTACTCTTAAAAATTCAGCTACTTCTCTAATGGTTAAAAGTTTGTCTTTCATGTTTTTTATTATAAACCTATTAAATCCTATTGTCAAAAGTGACATTATCTGTCAGAATAGAATACGATGCATACTTCTTGGAAAATTATTTTTCATTATCAGCTTAACCCTCAAACTAATTCGCAGGCAATATATGATGAGATTTTTAAGTCTGCCCTAGCTTATAAGTTTCGCAACTTATCTGGTTTTGCTATTCCTGTTAATGACCAAACGCTAACCGATTCGATCTTCAACCTAACTGGTCATGATCGAGTAAAAATAGCTAATAAAATTATCAATGGACAGAAGGTGAAGGAACTTTTTATAACCACAATCTTCCTAAAATTTTTGGAATCGAAGTTCTCTAAGTTAAGTTTTTTCTCTGTAGTTCTTCCAGAAAATGAAAGTTCTGTTGATACGGCAGTAATGGTTACTAAACCAGAAAATTTGCCAAAAGAAGTAAATAAAACTCAACTCAAACTTCCAAAAGAACATTATCCATACTATTTTCAGATAAAAGAATATGTTGATTTTAAAAGATTGCAGTCTGACAATTTGCTGGCATGCCAACCTATTGATGTTACAAAATTGAACAAAATTACAGGTATTTATAGCGAGAACACCCTTGTCTTCATGAGAGACTTTATGCAATACAGTAGCGACGATCTGAAGAAATTTTTTACCAATCATCCTAACTGCTATCTCATAGCACATCCAGATCAATCTCAAATAACTTTCATTCCTAAGGGCTCAAAAGACGGCCTACCACAAAAAGTTAAATTCGATTCAAACAAACATAATTATTTGATTATCTTTGCCGATCAAACATTCTCATCAGTGTCTTTTAATAGCCCGAAAAGCCTATTAAAACGCCGATCCTTCTAATTATTTTTCTAAAGTGGTAGAGTCTATCTGAATAGAAAATAGATAAAAATGAATATGAAAATGAATAAAGAAGAAATTTCTAAAACTTTAAAGGTTCTCGAACTTATTCGGGGCCAATTAAAAACGGCGCGCGATAAATGTGCTCAATTAACAAGCCTGTCATTTAAACGGATTGGTCTTGATGAAGATGAGGTAGATGATTTTTTGCAATTGGGGGTTAAAAAAGATATTTTAATTTATCAAAAAGATGCGGAAGCGTTTCAAAATATTGAAACCGATGAAGCACTATTCATTCCTTATGGCTGTATATGTGCTGAAGTTGATAATTCCGGGAGATGCAAATACGATTATCCAAGAAACTATATGGATTACGCCTTTATTATCAACCGAAAAAAGTTTGATGCTTATTTTCAGAAACTAAAGAAAGAAGCCGGGAAATTAAAGAGCGTTCCCACTTTTAAAGAAAATCCGCCTCGTATAGTTATAGGCGACAAAATCATACCCATAGAAAATAGCACAAACCAGCATTATGCTTGCCGGGTTCTTTTTTCTAAAAAAATTGGTGAAATTGTAAGCTGGGATGAAATAGCAGAAGAAATTAGAGGAAATGACGAAATAGAGCAAGACGATTGGCGATCTGTATACGATACGGTGTGCGCATTAAATAAAAAAGTAAAAGAAAAAACAGGAATAACCTTATTCAAAACTTCTCGCAAATCATTCCATAGATTGATTTAATTGTTGACTCTCAGTTGAATCAACACCTAAAAGAGTAGGCTGAAAGAAAAGCCTACTCTTTTATTTTGGAAACTTATGCCAAGTGAAAAACCACAACTGGACATAAAACAAATTGAAGAAATGGTGGCCGAACGGCTGGCCGAGATTTTAGTTCAACAATTGGAATGGCAAAGAGCCCAGGCCCAAGAAAAAATTAAAGAGAAAAACAAGCATGGAAAAGACAAAAGAAAAATTCATAACCAGTGATTTTTACACCGCTGTCTTTTTAATGGCCAGCGGATATAAGTTATTCGGAATCAACAAAACCGAGCCTCGGCGCCATCGCTTTGTTTTTAAGGATGACAAAAATAGAGCGAAACTGCTCGAGGACTTTTTTAATAACAAAACAAAGGTTGAGCCAAGAAGATTCATTGGCGCCATAAAAGAGTTGAAATCGCTGATGTATAACGACGCTATTTAAGCCCGCAAATCAATATGGAGAATGCAAAACCAACAACTGATAATAATGCTGGTCGCAAATACTTTGCTATGATCCCGTATTACATCGTTAATCACTCCACCGCCTATGAGCAAAGTTTATATTTAGTAATGAAGCGAATTGCCAGCGAAGAAGGCACTTGCTGGGCGTCGCCGGCCACTCTGGCCAAAACAATGGGAGTCTCGCCCAATACGGTCAGAAAATACCGGGAAAAACTGGCTAAAAGAGGGTGGATTAAGAAAATCGGCAAACGAGGCAAAACAAAGCCAACTAACGAATATGAGATTGTTGACTTATGGGGATTAAATACGCAGTTCTACTCTAAAAAAGAAAGTTCAACTGGTGAACAATTAAAAAGAAAGTTCAATGATTGTGTGAGGAAAATGCAACCCGTGAGTTTAGAAAATTCACCCGATGGTAACAAAGAAGAAACCGATAAGAAAAATTATTATAAAGAACGATCGAATTTTAAAATAATTGATAATCGTTTCGGGTTAATGAACTTTTCTCCTAAGAGCTACGAGGAAGAAAGATGCTGGCAGATAGCGCAGTATCTGGACGAGAAAGATATGAGATTCATATTATCAGCTCTTAAGAAATACGGATTCCCCGCCATTGAAAGAGCTTATAACGATATGAAGGAAAGACCGCCGGGATCAATTAAAAATAAGGGCGCGTATTTTAATGAATTGTTAAAAAGGTCTGCCTAAAAATACACCAGAGGCCATATTATACCCAAAACTAAACCCCACTAAACCCTACTTTTAAACTCCATTAAACTCTATTTTTCGGGCCTGTTGGAAATCTTGAAAACGGCGAAAATGAAGCTGAAACAAAGAAAAATCCCAAAAATTACGATCGGAAAATAGAGTTTAAAATACCAAGAGAGTAGAGTTTAGAAAAAAAGAAAAAAATACACTTATGCCAAAAATCAAAACTTTTAAAGATATGCACTGGCAAGCGATTGAAATGAGGTGGAAAGGATATAGCTATCAAGAGATTGCCGGCAAGCTTAAGATATCAAAAGACACTGTAAAATCGTGGTTTAGACGAAAAAATGGCCTTCTTAGAGAACATTATAAGGATTATGCCGAAGACCAGTATATTAAATACTATAGAAACAGAAGCAATAAACGGCAATAAACGGCAATAAACGGCAATTTTATGTGGAACTAAAGTATACTAAAAGATACCAAAATGAGAAAAACTTTAGCAGAAAAAAATACACTAAAATACACTAAAACACAGAAAAACACGGAAAAACACAGAATTTTGAGCAAAATTCAAGCCTGTGGGCAACTCGCTTGGCTTGTGCCGAGGGTAAGCACATAATAGGGGTTGCCAAAAACAATATGAAAAATGCATTAATTTACTGCCGAGTATCAACCGAAGAACAGGCCAAAGAAGGCTACTCTTTAGACGCTCAAGAAAAATTCTGCGCTAAATTCGCTGAAGACGATGATTACCGAATCGTGGGAGTGTTTAGAGATGAGGGCAAAAGCGCCACCAGCCTTAACCGGCAGGCCCTACAAGACCTTTTAGCCAAGTGCCAGCAGGATGACTCTATTGACGCGGTATTCGTCCAAGAAACAGACCGACTGGCCAGAAACACTAAAGACCATCTAACCATTAGAGCCATTCTCCAAAAAGCAGGAGTTAAGCTTGTTTCTGTTGCCCAGCCAATGCTTGATGATAGCCCTGAAGGCAATATGATTGATACGATTCTGGCCAGCGTTAATCAATTTCAATCGGATCTGAACAGCCGAAAAACTAAAAAGGGCCTGCAAGAAAGATTTAACCAAGGCTGGTGGCCGGGATGGGTGCCGCTCGGTTATCTTAATGTAGCTGTAGGCGGAAACGCTGACGGCCGAAAAGCTAAAAAGATTGTTAAAAAAGACCCAGAGAAATGGGACTTGACAAAAGAAGCATTTAAACTTTATCTTAGCGACAACTATTCTGTTTTTGAGATTAATGACACGCTTTACAAAAAGGGCCTGCGATCAAAAACTGGAAAGAAAGTTCCTCACAGTGTCCTGACTGTGGTATTAAAAAATCCATTTTACGCCGGCTTAATGAAATGGAACGGCCAAGAGAAAAAAGGCAAGCACGATCCGATGATCTCTATGGCAGAACATTACAGAGCTGTCAGGATAATGGAAAACCATAATCAGCACGCCTGCCGAAGAAGAAAACACACCTTCCTCTTGCGAGGATTTGCCTTTTGTAATATCTGCGGCCAAAGATTCACTGCAGATAAAGTTTCTAAAAGAAATAAAGAATATTACCACTGCGCCAACCGAGACAAGCACAGCAACCATGGCCAGAATATTCAGGTTGAAGATTTGGAAAAGATTGTTGAAGAACAATTTAAAACTATTCAATTCAGCCCAAGTTTTGCTAAAACGGTCATAGAAAAGGTAAGGGGCATTTTCAATAATAAAAAAGATAAAATCAACAAACAAAAACAGACGCTCTACAATAAAAAGAAAGCTACTGAATCTAAAAGAGATACTGCCGAAGAAAAACTCTTTAAAGGAATAATCACTGATGATGACTTTGTCAGAATCAGGGACAAATTTAGAACGGATGTCCAGCAGATTCAGGATCAAGTCAATAAATTAGACGAACAGCGGGAATTGGACATTGATGCGGTGCAGGAAATATTAAAGTTAACTCGAAACATCTACGAAACATATAAAACAGCCCCATTTGGCCTGAAACGGCAATATCTGGGGCTGTTTTGGGATAAATTTATGGTTCAGGACAAGCAAATACAACAAGCTGTCCCGACCGATTTAATCCTAAGATTGCAACAAGAATCTAATGTTCTGATAAGAAAAGACTGGCTCCCCCAACTGAATGCTATCCGAACCTGTCTGATAGGCTTATAATATTAAAAACCTCTAGCTATTTTAAGATTAACTATTCTCTTTTTGTTATCTTTATTGCCTTCCCTTTAATTAAGGCCTCTGTTATTTTTTTACGGGCTGAGCCTAAAATTCGTCCTAAGGTACTTTGAGAAATTCTCATTTTCTTAGCTGCTTTATTCTGGCTCAAATCCTTCAGGTCACATAATCGGAGGGCTTCTAACTCATCTACACCTAAATCTACCTCTTCTAATATAGAAAGGGGCACTGCCCGAGGTTTAAAATAAGTAACATTAGGGTCAAATATGACCCTCCTTGGTTTTATTGGTCTGGCCATAATTGATTGAGATTTTTGAAAATCTCTTTAACTTCTTTTTTAACCTTTAAATTGGTTTCTAAGATTGGTTTTAGGTTGGCAATAGCTTTAAATATTTTTTTATCATAAGATATTTTGCCCAAAAGTTTTGAACCTGACCATTTTTCTATTTTCTGGCTTAAATTTTTATTAATATCCCACTTATTGATTACTAAAACATAAGGAATATTAAAATGATTTACCACCTCTAAGACTCTTTTTAAATCAGTAAATCCAGAGGGAGTAGGTTCTGTAACTAAAATAGCAAAGTTTGAATCTTGCAAAGAGGCAATAACTGGACAGCCAGTGCCAGGAGAAGAATCAATAAGCATTAAATCATATTTAAATTTCTCAGCTTCTTTTTTAATTTCAGTAACCACTTTGCCAGAACCTGTCTCACCAGGGTAAAGTTGACCAGAAACTAAAGGAAAACCATATTCGGTTCTTTTAATCCTAATTTCGCCGTTCTGAACATCTTTAAGAGTTATTGCATTTTGAGGACATATAACCTCGCAAGCTCCACAACCTTCACATAAAAATGGATTTATTTCAGGCCTACCTTTAATCATTTTTATTGCCTCAAAACGACACTTCTCAGCACATAAGCCACAACCATTGCATTTTTTAAAATCAATCTCTGGCTTAGCTGAAGTAATCACTGGCAAAGTTTTGTCCCAGTTTCTTACTCCCCCTAACCAAATAGCTAAATTAGGGGCATCAACATCACAATCCACTGCCAATACTTTTTTATCTTTAGCAAAAAGTATTGCCAAGGCTGAAGTTAACATGCTTTTTCCTACTCCTCCTTTTCCTGAAGCAATTACAAGTTTCATCTTTTTTTAAAAATTAAGGAAATTAAAAATATTAAAGTAGCTGTTAAGATGACAAAAGGACCAGCTGAAAAACCAAATATTTTAAAAATTAAAACCCCGGAAACACAAGAGATAATGCCGATTATTAATGCTCCGTAAGAATATTGGAATAAATTGCGAGAAAGATTTCGAGCAGCAGCAGCTGGCGTAATTACCAAAGCGCCCATCAAAAGAGAACCAGTAACCTTAATACCTAAAGCTACGATAATAGCGATGCAAAGCAGATAAATAAAATTGTATGTTCCAACTTTTACTCCTTCAACCCGAGCTAAATTTTCAGAAAGGTTAGCTAAAATCATTTTAGAAAAGATCTTTCTTAAGACTAAAAAGATAATTACAGACAAAATTACAGAACTTAAAGTGTCCCAAGATCCAATCTGAGAAATATCACCAATTAAAGCAGTAGAAACTTCTGTCTCGGGAAGGAATAAAAAAGCAATAGCCACACTGGCAGTAAAAACAATGCCAGTTAAAGCTTCCATGGGCAGTTTAGTGCGAACTTCAAAAAACCAGATTAAAAGAATTCCTAAAGCCAAAAAAATCAAAGCGCCCAGAGAAACATTGAATCCATAAATTAAAGCTAAAGCTACGCCAGGCAAAGCAACATGTCCTAAAGCATCGCCAACCAAAGCCATTCTTTTGGTAATCATTAAAGAACCTAGATAGCCTGCTACCCCGCCAATAAAAACACTAACTATTAAACTATAAAGAAATTGAAGATCCATAAATTTTAGCTAAATTTTGAGGAGTGATAACTTCCTCGGGTTTTCCATAAAATAACTTTCTTTTATTCAAAGCCAAAATTTTATCAGCTTTTTTACAAACTTCGCCTATCTCATGACTAACTAAAATAATTGTCTGATTTTTCTTCTGCCAAAATTCAACTAAAGAATCATAAATAGTCTTTCTGCCGTGAATATCAATTCCAACCATTGGCTCATCTAAAAGAATAACATCAGGCTCATCAACTAAAGCCCAAGCAATAAGCGTTCGACGCAATTGACCTGAGGAAAGTGTGCCTAATCTTTTTTCTAAAAATCTCGGGGAAATTTTCATTCCTACCCATTTAAGAGACTGAGAAATCTCTGAAGATTCTGCTTCTTTAAAATTGAAGAATTCCTTTACACTCAGGGGTAAGTTTTTAGAAACAGTGAATTCTTCAGGAACATAACCGATGTGGGTATTTTCCTCCCAACTGACTTCACCTTTAAATAGATGTAATCCTAATAAAGTCCGTAGTAAAACACTCTTTCCAGCTCCATTAGGACCCAGAATAACTAAAATCTCTTTCTCTCGCAAATCAAAACTCAAATCCTCAAGCACTTGCTCGCCAGCCAATTCTACATTAAGATTTTTTACTTCTAAAATAAATTCTGACATTTTTTAATATTCTTTATTCAGGAAGAACGCCAAAAGTATTATTAAAACGATTGATATAATTGAAAAGACCAATCACTGAAACAATCTCAACAATCTGGGCTTCAGTGAGTTTGCCCTTTAATCTTTCAAAGATTTCAGGTTGATCAAGGTGAGCGTCTGCTGTTACATCTTTTACTAATTCTAAAATCTCTTTCTCTTCTTCTGGTAATTCTTTTCTTTGTTTAATCTTTTCCATCATTTCTTCTGTTGCTCCAAATTTCTTTAACATTTTAATGGTTACATTAACGCAAAAAGGACATCTCAACATATCAGAAATCGTATAAGCTATCTTCCATTTTAAATAAGGTTCTATCTGACCCTCGTCCATAATAACCTTAAAAAGCTCAGTAAATTCCTTTAAAATCTTAGGGCTATGAGCCATTACTTTAACCCATTCTGGCGTCTTGCCAGTTTCTTTTTCAAACTTTTCATAAACCTCTTTGGCAATTTCTTCAACTTGGTCTTTTTCTAAAGACGGAATAAGAGCCATAAATTTATATTAAATTAAAATTTAACAATTGACCTTCTGAATAAGCTTCAACTAATTTTTTTGAATAAGGAATTTCTTCTTTGATTTTAGTTTTAAACTCTTTAGCGATTGCTTTAATTTTTGTTTTGACTCCTAAATCAGCTTGATTTAAAACTATTTCAGCTGGAACTCCAAGCTTCTGGCATAAATCCAGAATTAAATTCAAGTCATAAGCACCCATCGGAGTAGGTTCAGTAACAGCATAAGCTAAATCACAATCCAAAAGAGCAGAAATTACTGGGCAATGAGTGCCAGCAGCTGTATCAAATAAAACAAAATCTGGCTTAATCTTCTTTACCAGATTAGAAACAAATTTTTTAGTTTGAGTTACCACAGGACCTGTTTCATCAAGACCTGCTTTAGCAACACCAGTTACTAACCAATAATCTTTTTTAATCTTATTTAAAAATACCTGCCCAACTTCTTCTTTTTTTGGCTGAATGGCTTTATTCGGACATACTATGGCGCAAGCTCCACAGCCAGAACATAAATCTTTAATAAATATTGGGTATTTTCCTGGAGCTTGAAAAACAGCATTGCTTCGGCAAGTACTAACGCATAACCCGCATTTTTTACATTTTGCTTTATTTAATGTCGGGAATTCAGTATAAATTTTCTCTTGAGGGTTTTTCAACTTTTGACCTAAAAGCAAATAATCATTTGGGCATTCAACATCACAGTCAACTAAAACAACTTTTTTGTCCTTTCTGACAAAATTATTTGCCATCAAAACAGCAACAGTTGACTTCCCAGTTCCTCCTTTTCCTCCTGTGATTGCTATGGTTTTAATTCTTTTGGCCATTCTTTTATTATTTTTACCTCAATACCAAAGTTTTCTAAATTTTGTTTGGCATTATCGCCAATCTGCTTTGTTAAAACTTTATCTGTCCTTACTGCTTTGGCAAATCTTGCTCCATGGGGAGAACCTTCTTCAAAATAGGGGTTTTTAATCACTTCTTTTAATAAAATGTTTTCATCTTTTTTGTCTACAACTAAGTATTGAGCTGCTCCAAAAAGAGAGCTGATTCTTTCTCTTTTTAGGGGAATAATGCTCCTTTCTCCTAACTTCTTAGGACCGATTTGCTCAAAACCTTCAAGTGCTCCTATTTTCCTTCCCAGCCTAGGTAGAACAACGCTCTTCGTCATCTCATAGGCCTCAATAGAAATAACTATCTGCTTTAATTCTGGAATATTTGTGAGTAATCTTTCTTCCAAAGTATCGATTATTTTTTGGACATCCTCAACTTTTAATTTAGGAGGAAGTTTAATTTTAATCTCAGCAAAATTGGCTGCTCCAATTTTTCTGGTTCTTAATTGAGAAATCTCTATTTTGTGAGAGGAGCAAATCTTTCTGATTCTTTCTTCCACATCTTTATTAGCTATGTCCAGTAAAGAATCCGTAATCTCTCTTCCTACTTTAAATGCCTCATAAAGGATATAACTACCAATGAATAAGGCAATTATGGCATCAGCTGAATTGAAATATTTAACCAAACTAAGCCCAACCAAAACACCAATTGAACCAAGAACATCAGCCCTTGAATGCTCAGCATCAGCTACTAAAGCTAAACTCTGATGTCTTCTTCCGTAATGAAATTTTAATCTGGCTAAGATTTCAGTAATTAAAATAGAGATAACTACCACCCCTATTGCCCCAACACTAAGTTTGACTATTTGTTCTCCAAAAAACCTCATAACTGCTTCGTACAAAATCCAAATACCAGACACTGCCAGCAACAGGGCTACCAAAAAACCAGCTAAGCTTTCGGCTTTCCAATGGCCATAAGGATGCTTTTCATCAACTGGCTTTCTGGCAGTCTTCAATCCTAAAAAAGTAATAAAAGAAGAAAAGACATCCAAACCAGAATGCACGCCGTCTGCAATTAAAGCCACGCTACCAGTTAAGAAACCGAAAACCAGCTTAGATATTCCCAAACCAAGATTCACAAAAGTGCTAATTATTGAAACAGACTGAGGGTTCATAAACAGCTAAAAGGGATTTTATCTTCTCCCTCGACCCCTGCCTCCAAAACCTCTCCTTCTCTGACCAGGTCCTGCTCCGAAACCAGGCCCGCAAGGCACTGCTCCTTTCGCTTCTTGAAGCTTTCCTTTTTGATATTCTTGAAGAACCTCCCGTACGCTCATTGCTGGATTACCAAGAAATATTTTTATTCCAGAACTACCTAAAACCATAGAGGCATTAGGTCCAATATTTCCAGTAATCACTACATTAACTTTCTCCTTGGCTACAATTTGAGCAGCTGTAATGCCAGCCCCTCGCATTGCTTGCACCCCAGTATTTTTAATTGCCTTTATTAGCTTTCCTTTATTATCAACAATTAAAAAATACATCGCTCTGCCAAATCGAGGATCCAAAGCTGCATCTAAATTATTACCAGTAGCTGTAATACAAATTCTCATAAGATTTTATCTAGCTCTGGTCATTGCTTGACCGCATTTAGGACATCTATGCTCGTAACAAGGCACTCCTCTTTGATGAGGTGTTTTTGTTCCACAATTTGGACAAAGGCATTCGCCTCCAGGACCCAAACCAAAACCACCAGGCTGTCGACCTCGACCACCGCCTCTACCTAAACCTCGCCCTGTCCCTAACCCCTGGGCAGCAGGACCTGCTCCACTTCTTAATGAAGACATAATATTTTAATTACTTTTTCTTTTTTAATTCTTCAAGTCGGTCTTCAAGAGTTTTCATTTCTTCTCGTAAGATTTCAAGTTCTTCGGTTAACATCTCTCTTTCTTCTTTTACTGTTGGCTTAGCTGGAGAATAATATCCCCCACCACCCCAAGCAGGATAACCCATTCTAGCTCTCTGCCAACCAGAAAGGCCAGTAGCTCTATACCAATTTCTCCAACCTCTTCCTCTACCAAACCAACCTCGTCCAAAACCAACTCCTCTTCCTGGAATCGGATTAGCATAACCTGGTCTATCATAACCTCCACAATAACCAGCTCCTCTTCCTGTCATTGGTCCTTGGCCCAAAGGACCTGTCTGATCTCCAAATGGCATGATTTTTTTACTCTTAATTTTATTATATACAATAATCGGCCTTTACCCATAGAGTCCGCCCAGGGCGGATTCCTTCAGGGCTTCTATTTTGATTATAAACCCATAACAATACCATGTCAACACTCTATTTATCCCCAAACCAAAAAACCGCCTTTTTGGCGATTTTCTAATGTGAGCTCCGCGGGCTGGACAACCGCCTGCCACGTGGAAATCCGCAGATTTCTTTTCGTGGTTAGAACCTGTTTTGTATAAAAATAACTACCAAGTTATTAAGAGTTCGTGATAGGAGTCACCCTTAGCCATGCATTTAGTTTCTTTACAAGTTGCTGGGTGTTTAACCACCATTTGAGAAATTTTAGAGAACATGCCTGTCAATATACTACAGTGGATAGGATCCATTTTAAAGTTCTTTAGTCTTAAAATTACATATTTCTTCTTTTCTGAATACTCAGGCATTTCTAAATCACCTATTGTGTAGTGATCACGCCATATTTTAGGAGCTTCTTTAGCAATTAAAGCAAGAGAGCCAAAATACCTTAAAAATATTTTTGTAAATAAAGAAAACTTAACAATTGAGGCCCCCCAATCCTCAAGGTCTTTTTCAGTAAAATTAAAAACCTCTTTTATGACTAATAAAAAAAGATTGGCCAAGCCCATTGGATAAAAACTCATTGGCTTAATGTCTTTTTTTCTTAAAGGATACCCTAGTTCTGCCATTCTTTGTTCTACTCTTTCCAGGCCCTCCTCTCCTTTTATTTCTAGGATATAATCTAAGTCGTCTTTTAAGGCAACTCCTCTTGCTTCTCCTTTTGTCTCCCTTACTAGTCTTTTAGCTTCTTTTTTTGTTAACATGTTATTTTCATTATAGCATATAACAAAAAACCCAAGAAAAACACTCTTGGGTGTGGATATATAACAATGGCTCCCCTAGTCGGTCTCGAACCCCTCTTGGTCGCTCTGTTAGGGTAGGCGGTTCGGTCTTTTGGACTAAAGGCTAAATAAAATTTAATATTTTTAAAATTGACTTTATCGGTTATATATTTTAGTATAAAAAACCACTGAAAGTTCTTTGAAAATTGTTGACCTTAAATAAATCGAAAAAATCATGGAAAGCTATACCGAAGAATCGATGAAGAAAGAGAGACGTGTTTCTATGTTGAAACATCAGAGCCTCTAGAAATTGAAGAAATGAACATATTAAAATGGTTAATTGCAGAGACGTTTGGACTAGGTCTTCTTAGAAAGACTGCCCAATCCACCAAGTAGCATAAATAGAGAACTTATACCCTTTTCTCCAGTCAAACTTCTCTTTTTAAGGTAGTGATGCGTGATAATCCTGAGATAAAAAGATGTAGAGTAAGTTTTAAAGAATTCTAGGGAGCTGAAATCCGAACAAAAAGATAAACGTATCTCGGTCTCGTGAATTATTACTTTTAGAAGGTGTAATCAACAGGAATGCTTATGAATTTATTTCTGGCAATAATAATATGGTCTAAAAGGTCAACTCCAAGAATTCTGCCTGCTTTAACCAACTGCTTAGTTATTTCAATATCTCCTTTAGTAGGTTTTGTGCTACCAGATGGATGATTATGAGCAATAATAATTGCTACTGCAGAATATTCCAAAGCAGGTCTGAATACTTCCCGAGGATGAACAATATTAGCTGTTAAACTGCCTACTGAAATTACTTCATCATGAATAAGACGATAGCGACTGTTTAAATAAAGCCCGCGCAGCTGCTCTTTGGGCAAACTACGCATATCCTTAAGATAATTATAGGCCTGCTTGGCTGTTCTGATAATGATTTGTCCACCAGGGCTCTCTTTAAAAAATCTTTTCCCTAGCTCAAAACAAGCAACAATCTGACAGGCTTTAGCTAAAGGAATGTCAAGTTCTTTTTCAAGAGCTTTAGGATTAGTCTGGTTAATAATATTTTTCTCGCCATACTCTTTAAGAATTCTGGAAGACATAGTAAAAACTTCTTCCCTTTTAGTGCCGACAGTCAAGACAATGGCTAATAATTCTTGCGTAGACAAAACCGAAGGACCGTGCTTTATCAAACGTTCGCGCGGCTTATCTTCATCAGCTAGGTCTTTAATTCTCAAAACATACTTTTTATCCTCATTTCCTAAAATAAGGTCGTTCTCTTTGAACGTATATTTCTCCATTACTAATATTATACCAAGTTATATTATATTTTTAAAGTAAATAAAAAAAATAAGGAGCTTAGCCAGCCTCGCCGGCTAGGCGGGCTCCTTGGTCTTACTTTGAGAGTTTTGGTTTAATAGGAAGAGTGAAATAAAAGGTAGAGCCTTTGCCTAACTCACTTTTCACTCCAATTCTTCCTCCAAGTTTGTCAACAATAAGTTTACAAATATAAAGACCTAAACCAGTCCCCTCCCGAGTTCTGGAAAGGGACGGCTCTAGTTGAAAAAATTTAGTAAAGAGTCTTTTTTGGAGAGACAAGGGTATGCCTTTGCCTTGGTCTGTAACTGCAATTTTAACCTGGTCTTTTTTAGGTTTGGCTATGGAAATTGTAATAGTTTGACTTTCTGGGCCGTATTTAACTGCATTGTCAATAAAATTATAAATTGCTTGGGAAATTTTTTCTTTATCACTTGTTATAAGTATATTCTTTTTTTCTACATTAGTAACGAGTTTTGAGTTTGTTCTTTTTGCTACTAAGTTTAAATTTGGTATAAGCGATAAAACGAAAGATGCTAAATTAAATGATTCGTTATAAATGCTTTCTTTACCACCTTTATAACGGGTTACTGTCAATATTCTTTTAACGATATGACTAAGCTTGGTACTCTCATCGTGAATAATAGTTATATACCTTTGATATTCAGGGGCTAGAGAAAATTTTCCTTCTTTTAATATTTCGCCTAACCAAACGATCGAAGTTAATGGAGTTTTAAGTTCATGGGCGGCGATATTTAAAAAATCGTCCTTTAACCTATCAAGCTCCTTGAGCTGTTCTATGGTTACTTCCGCCTGCTTAAGTTTGCTGATATCTCCCCCGGCACTTAAAATAGCTTGAACCCTACCCTGTTCGTCCTTTTCTTTTAATAGAGCATTATACCAAGCGATAATCTTCTCGTTGCCACTTTTAGTTAAAACAGGAGCTTCGAAATATTCAGCGTGGTCCATTCTTCTATTTATGAATCTTTTAAGAAGAGTTTTTACTTCATCCCTATTTTTTTCTGGAATAAAGTTATCAGACCAATCTCTACCAATAATTTCATTTCCTTTATATCCTAAAATTTCACAGCCCTTTTTATTTATAAAGAGAACTTTGCCTTCAAGACTAAGAACTAGAACTATAACTTCGGCTACATCAAAATACTTTTGTAGCTTATTTCTCTCTTCTTGCAACGCCTGCTCTGCTCTCTTACGTTCGGTGATATCCCTGAAAATCCCTAATGTTGAGGTTACATTTCCTTCAACATCAAAAAGGGGAACTGCATTAACTTCAACAGGAATCTTTTTTCCAGTTTTTGTTATAAAAATAGTTTCAATGTTTGACAGAGTCCTGCCGGAGATTACTCTCTTAAATTTCTTAAACCAAAGGTTCCAGTGGTCTGGGTGGACTATTTGTTTAAGCTGCATTTTCCCAATATCTTTTTTGGAATAACCGAGGGTTTTCAGCCAATGGTTGTTAACTTCTACGATAGTACCGTCGGAAGCACAACGTTGGATTAGGTCATTGGCTGTCTCGAATATATTTCTATACAGTGCCTCAGACGTTTTCATTTTCTCTTCCGCTTTTTTGAGTTCGCTGATGTCTTTAAAAATACCCATAATAATTGGCCCTCTCTCCCATTTCATAACTGTTGCACTAATTATGATTGGAACTATAATGCCGTCTTTCCTTATAGCTTCTGCTTCAAATTCTATTTCCCTGCCTTTCTTTACATGTTCTTTAAACATTGCCACATACTTTTTAATCTTTGAACTTGGATGTAATTGGGATTGATGCATTCCGATGAGCTCTTTTTTTGTTCTTCCTGTTAATTTCTCTGCTGCCCTATTTACATCAAGCAAAATACCTGTTTTAGTATCGGCAATAAAAATAGCATCTGCTGCATGTTCAAACAAGTCATGGAATTTTTCTTCACTTCTTTTAATTTTTTCCTCTGTTTCTTTAAACTCGACGATCCGTTGGAAGAATTGTTTAGATTTCTTTTTTTTATTTTTGATAGTTTTCATAATCCAATTGCTTATAGACAGATAAAAATTTTAGGGCTTGCAGATTGCCTTACACTTGGATAGCAAAACATTAATGGAAAATGGCTTTTCTAATATATCTTTTACTACGTCCAGCTCATTAAATCTTTCTATGGATTCCTGAAAAGCTCTTGAGGAAATCGGGAGAGCTGAAATTAAAAGAACAGGAATTTTTTTTAATTTTTTGTCTTTAAGCATTAATTTACATAGATCTATTCCGCTAATTTCCGGCATCATAATGTCAAGAATTAAAAGATTATATATCTGATGATTCTTTTTCATTTTCTCCAGGGCCTTTTTGCCATCATAAGCAATATCAATTTTATAATCCGCTTTAGTAGTTAGAGCGACCTTGAGTACTTCAACTGTATTTATATCGTTATCAACAATGAGAATTTTCATATTTTTTATCCCTCACCTTTCCGCCAGGGTATAATCCCTAGTGGAAAGGTGAAGGGTTTATCTAAAATATTTTTTGATAATATCTAAATTTTTATCAATTGGACGAAGACGAGTTTTTGTTTCCCTATCGGTTCTCCGAGGTAAGACCCTCATTTTTTTACCTATCTGCTTTTGGTATTGAAGAATAAGTAGGGCAATAATTTCTGCTGGGTCTTTATTAATTTTTAATACTTTCCCGCTTCCTTCTTGAACAACAAGACCATCTATGTTTTCAGCTATCTCTATTGCCTTATGGCCAGAATAATAGCGCATTTGCATTATTATGTCGCTGATGAGCTCATAAAATAATCTTTCTTGTTTTGGTACATTTGAATATTCATGCGGGCTAAGTCGGCTGGCTCGACGTTTTTTTATAATTAATCGACTAACAACAGCAAATAATATGCCTATCAATACAGTAATAATTCCATAGACAATCAACTGACTGACAAAAATCCCGGCTATTTTCCGTTCAACGGTAAACTGAAAATTTGAACTTGCTGGAACCTTTTGGCCTTCGTAGATAATTTCACTAGAAGCAACATACTTTCCTGAGGGCAAATCAAGAGGAATCTGAATATTTTTTACAAAACTGGCTGTTGTCTCAACTGCCACGGTTTCAGTTTCTGAAAAGACCAGCTCATTATTGCTATTAAGAATTTGGTAATTAATAGTAACATCAACTCTCTGTCCTTTGCCGAAATTTATCAATTTGACAGAAATCGGTAGAAATTCACCCGGCGCTACCCGTGAAACCAATCCTTCACCGCTTGTTTTTACCTCAGCGGTTTTTGCTTCTGCTAAGGATTGAGGGCTATATCCGATTACCAGAATTGCTAAAACCAAGCAAACAAATATTAACAATTTTACTTTTCTATAATCTATTTTTAGAATCATTGGAATCTGGAATCTTGGTTCCTAAGTTACTTCTTCTTTTTTCTATAAATAATATAAGTCCCTATTACGATAACAAAAATCACAACAATCACAAGAATAGGTATTAAGGGGCTTTTTCGGAGCTCTTTAACTACTGGTTCAATCAAAATATCAAATAAAGGAGGAGCAGGTGATATTTCTTCTTCTGGAGGTATTTCTTCTTCTGGAGGTATTTCTTCTTCTGGAGGTATTTCTCCCTCTGGAGGTATTTTTTCTTCTGGAGCTATTTCTTCTTCTGGTAAAGCTGTTATTGTAACAGCTGCTTCGGTTAAGAGACCAAGAACATTTTTATTAGCTACATCAAGAACAAAAGAATCTTCTCCTAGTTTAACGATTCCATTCCCGGTATTTTTAGCTGTAAACAAAACTGTACCAAAAGTTAGGGGCTCAAAAATACCACCGGGATAACCAGCGGTTTTAATAAGAACACCTTTAGTATTATCAATCAGGTCATAATCAGGTTGGGTCAACTGCATCCAATCGCTGGCAAAAGAGAACGATTTTACCCCTAAGAGATCTGTTGGATATTGAAGTTGTATTTTTACTGTGTAGTTATTAACACCTTCTGGGTCCACTTTTACTATTAGTTCAAAACTTTCCCATCGGTTAACATTAATACTTGAAGGTGCAAGTAAAAGAGTGGTGGCCCCTAATGTGGAACTCGCTAAAATTATCCCTAAGATTCCCAATATAATTGTAAATATAGATTTTTTAATAGTTTTATTCATAGCGAGTTTATCAGACTATTTCGTCCAGTAAATCATTAATAAATTGAAGTCAAAGATATCAACTCTATCATCGTTATTAACATCGGCAACATTGCCCTTAATAGTTGATCTCCAATTCTCTATTAAAATATTAAAATCCAAAAGGTCAATTTTGCTATCTTTATTAGTGTCTACTTTTTGAGCTTCAGGGCTTAATGGGCTAGGAGGAGAGACTGAAGGGATATCTATTGAGCGCCTCCCTCCACCTCCTACCCGAATAATCCAGGCAGTAGCTGAAACAGAAGAACTTTGCTCTGACTCACCGCCAAAAGTATTAACTGATGAGACAGTATAAGAATAAGAAGTTCCTGGACTTAAACCAGTATCAGAATAAGAAGTAGTAGTCGGCGAGGCAATTAATGAACCTGCTCGGTAAACTTTATAACTGACTGCGTCAGAAACAGAAGACCAAGTTAAATCAATTCTACTAGTACTAACTGAGGTAGCGGTCAAATTAGAAGGAGCACTCAAAGATTTTACTGAAACCGAAGCACTGGCAGTATCTGCTGATATTTGTCCAGGCAAAATAAAAAATATTGTCAAAAATGCAAGATAAAGAAAAAGGTGCTTTCTATAAGGTTTATACTGGTAGAGAATATTACCATCCCTTCCTGTAAATCTTTGGAAATATTTTTCCATTTATTTAAGTCAGGGTTTAGTGCTTTTTTGAGAAGTCTGGGGATTTATTCTTTTTTTAATAAACATGCCTATACCTACAATAATGAGTAAAATAATCGCTCCAATTGCTCCAATTGGACCAGATCCAATACTAGCAACTAAACTGCTACTCTTAACTTTAAATCTTAATTCTTTTGATGAGCTAGTTTTTCCAGAATAAATCGCATATCCTTTTATTGTGTATTTTCCAATTTCAGGAGGTTTAAAGAATGCCACTAAATTTTTGGTTCCGTTCACATCAATTTCAACCAACTCGCCCTCAATCAAATCAATTAGTTTATCATCTTTATTTATTTCTAATACCAACTTAGCAGAAAGGATGACCTGGCCAGTATTTTCAAATAGACCAGTTATTTTAACAACTTCTGCGAGTCCAAATTCTTCTTTGTCTATTAATAATTCTTTTAAAATTCCTTGTTTTTCTAAACTGCCGGCTTCAACTATCTCAAACACTACACTCTCTTCTTCTAAAAGAATATTGTCTCTATATACAGAGACGACGGCCCAGTACTGCTCGGCACTTAATTTGTTAGGAATTTCTATTATAATGTCGTCTTTCCTAAAGGCATCTACAAATCCCATTTCAGTTATATCGTAAGATTCTAAAAATATCTCCTTAAATTTATCGTAGATATCTACGTGAACTTTAGTCGGTCTGGCTTTGACATTTCCGGTATTGTTGATAGTAAGTGTAATGCCTATAGGTGATTCTTCTTCAACAAGCTTAATATTAATTGCCAAAATACTATATTCTAATACCTGTTCACCAGTAACAGTGAAATTAGATTGAATAACCGCCGCTAAAGATGTAACAGCGCTACTACCTCCAAGTTCCTCCTGGGCTCTGGGCGCTGATATTAATCGTATATTTCCCCCATACGAACCATTAGGAGTATCAGGAGGGGGTTCAACAATGATAGTAATGGGAAATCTTTGCTGACCAGCAGGCATAGTAAACTCTGTTCCTTGGTCAATAGTTATCCAATCTTTAATTGAATCTTCTACCAGAACTCTGAAATTAAGATCTTCTTTAGGCTCACTTCTGCTCAAGACAAAGGTTTTTTCATAGTGTGAATCTCTAAGCAAATGCTCAATAATAATTCTGGAGGGGCTTATGCCCAAACCAGCATTAATAATATTTGCCGTCAGCAGAAATATTGAAAATGTAAATGTAATTATTGTAATTTTTTTAAGTTTCATAGAACTCATTTTTATTTAATTATCTAGTCCTGTCCTATATCATTTACAGCTGTAAATACCACTGTCCCACTACAACTTCCGCCCACCCCAGTTGAAGGCATTCCAAATCCCCAATATACTTCTTTTGTTGATGGCGTAGCATCATTTGTTTGTTGAGGAACATCTAAATCTAATTCAACTGCTGTATCTGTAAGGTCAGTTCCTGTTCCGTAAGTAAAACTTGAAATACCATACTCTTCGTTTCCAATAGTTATTGAACTTATTGAACAGGTCATTGATTTTCCATCGCCATCTGACGAACCATAGCCGTCTAATGTTATATCAATCTGAACATTGCCCCTATTTGTAATTGTTGTTTGTTGGTTAGTTGAACCGGTATTTGCACCTAAAGCCAATTCCCCATAATTTATAGTGGCATCTACATCAAGTCCTACCAAACTGTCCATTTCAATAGTATCAGTATCTGCTGTTCCTTCACCAACGCTATCAGAGGGCGTTACCTGACAGGTCCAATCTGTGGCCAGATAATCACCAGCATCAGTCGGGTCAGCGTAATAATATACCGGAAAGGTACAGGTGTATGTTGCGGTTAAATCACCTCCACCAGTGCACGAACCACCATCAACTACACAGTTAATAGAATAATGATCATTATTATCATCAGCCGCTTCTGGCCCGCCAGCAAGATTCGTCCGATAAAATACAGATGTTACACTGGTTATATCTTCACAGCCATCGTCGTCTGTTATTAGAGCAGTACAAACAACATTTTTAGTTGAACCTTCGGTTAAGGTAACTGAGGCAGCTCCACTATCAATGCTCACACTACTAGCTACCGGGCGCGCACCCTGTGCCCATACTATGTTTATAATCAGTAAAACTAAAGATACTGTAAGTAAAACTACAGTAATTTTTTTAAAGAATATTAGCATAATACTTAAACAGTGTATTTTCCAAAAAAATACTCAAAAATTAGTAAAATTGATTACTATTTAGATATTTTTTCAAGCAGTTCAAGTAAGATTTAGTCTAAGGTTGAATCTGAGTTGGCAGTAAAGACAACTGTTCCAGTACAACTTCCGCCAACCCCATCTGTGGGCATTCCAAATCCCCAGTAAAGGTCACCTGTTGTAACAGTTGTTGTCCGTTGAGCTATATCCATATCTACTTCAGTAGCAGTGTCACTTAGGGCAGTCTTTGAAGCATAAGCAGTGCTTGCTGCGGTCGCATATTTCTCATTAGCTACTGGTATAGTTCCCCAAGTACAAGTCATAGAATATCCATCGCCGTCTGATGCTCCGTAGCCGTCTACATCAACATCAATGCCTTCGTTTCCAGTATTAGTAACTGTTGTTGTATCATCGCCGGTCCCGGTATCTGCGCCTAAAGCTAATTCTCCGTAGGCTATGGCAGCAGTTACATCCAAAGCAGTTAATGTATCCATCTCAATGGTATCGGTATCTGTTGTTCCGCTTGCTTCATCAGATGGAGTTACCAGGGCGGTCCAGTCAGTAGGTGAATCTACGGAAGTAATATCAGTGGGATCAGCGTAATAATATACAGGAATTGTAGCAGTAAAAGTAGCTGTTAGGTCGCTACCGCCGGCAGTACAGCTTCCGCCATCCTCGCTAGCGGTTACAGTATAGTGATTATTCTCATCATCAGCCGCCTCTGCACCAGTGGTTGTTTTGTAAAACTTGACACTTACTGAATCAATATCTTCACAGCCATTGTTGTCAGTAACCGTGGCAGTAACAGTAACTGTGGTGGTCGTATTTTCGGTCAAGGTAACTGAAGCAGCAGCAGTGTCAACACTTACAATGCTGGCTACTGGAACAACGTTGGTGACGCTTGCACTGGAACTTGCAGTATCAGCTTTCACTTGGGGGGTTCGAAAAACTAAACTCCCAAAAACAAGTGCCAATAAAACAAATGGCAATATAAACACCAAAGCTGTTATTTTCTTTGTCTCCATTTTTATTCTTTTAACAGAAAGAGCCCTTTTATTAAAATAATTTTCAAAAAAGAGCTTCCCTCTTATTAAATTTTAATTAAGCTTTTTGAGGTTTAGGTTCCTCGGGCCTCGACCTTTAATCTCATTCTCTTGTTTAAAAAAGTAAGTTAATTAGCTGACCCCAACAAAAAGAGCTCGTCTAAGGCGAGCTTCTTGAGCTTCTATTTATAGCTGTTAAGTAAAAAACTCTGCCTTGCGGCAAGAGCTTCTAAGAGCTTCTGAGTTTTTCACAGTAGAAATACCTACTATTTATAGTATAGAATAAACAAAGCCAAAAAACAAATCTCTACTGTGGATAATTCTACTCTGTTAAATTAAGTCAAAGTGCTTTTTATTAATTTATAATATTCGCAGTTATTATTTTCTTGGCAATTAAGACATTGATTAAGTCTTTGCTTAACAGTATTTCCTTTGGAAGACGACAAAGTTCCATCACTTCTTTTATAGGAACTATGCTGGTCAAAAAGTAAAAAAGGCCTACAATTTATTCCTTTTATTTCTTCAAACGTATTAAGCTTTTTACAGTTCTTACACTTAATTTCAATTGTGCAATACACAAGATTACCCTTAAAAAAAAGTTTATTGCAGTACCTGCACCTGTATTCTTTAAGAAAGTTAGACATATTTATCCTCTGAAAAGGGATTATTAATTTGATTTTCTAATTATAAAATTTTGGGATAAATTATTGATAAACTTTTTCTAAACAGAATATAAAAGAACCGCTTCCAACGGTTTTTATTTTTTGTTTTTTAGAATAGTATTTTTTGTTTTAGGCCTTATAGCTTTTTAAGAAATCTGTTGTTGTTTCTTGTTCTTTTAACGCTTTTTTAGCCACATTTTCAGCTATAATTATAAATCTTTCAAGAGGAGTAATGTCTTCTAAAATAGTTATTGACTTTAAGGCCTTCCTTGATTTATCTGTGTGGAAAATGGCTGTCTGACAGGCCTTAACAATTGTTTTAAACCAAAATATTTTCTGCAATTCTTCAAGCTCTTTATCTGTGTCTATTTCTTTTTTATTGGGATATTTTTCTAAATAATCTTGGAGCAGCATTACCACTACCGTACTAAGATGTCCTCGCCTTAGATCCTCTTCCCAATCGTGAGCATCATCATTAATCTGCATTGCTATTAAATAATTTCTAAAATAAGAAATCAGATTTTGCATTTCTGGAGAATTTTCTTTATAACCAAGAAGATAAAGCATAGCCACTGGCCCTAAAATATGGCCTGAGGCTGGCTGATATTTTAAATCATAGTTGCCATAATTAGGAATATTTTCTGGAATAGTCAATTTCCCGGATTCAACTTTTGTCCGGCAATAAACTGTTTCCCAAGTATTAGCAGCGTCAAGCTTATCCATTATCTCACGAAAAAACTGATGAAATTCTTTCTTAATAGACAAAGAAGTGAAAAAGTTAGTGAAATGCCTAGCGTATAAATTAGCAGTTGGTAAAATTTTGGGATTAGCCTCTTCGTCTTCATCCCAAAAATCATCATAAATAATAAAAGCGGTCCAGAAAAATATATTAGCTAAACCAAATTTAGCAATTAAATCATCTGATATCTTTTCTCCTTTTTTGCCTAATGCTTTTTTAAAATAATAAGCCATAAATGTCATCTGCTTGTCAGAATTACCCTTAATAGTTTTTTTGATTTCTCGCATTGCATAATCTTTTATTTCTCCATTAAGCGATGAGAATCTTTGTTCAGCCAATTTTATTATCCTATTATATATCTGCTTTTCTTTGTCCGTTGGGCTCTTATCGCTTTCCTTTTTTTTAATAGGGTTTGATGCTTCCAAATAAAAAGCTGTATTTAAGCTAGAAGAACTGATGTCAGATCTTTTTAAATAATTTATTTCATTTTGCAATCTCTCAGCTAATTTTCCTTTTTGACTGCCTTTATAGAATTTAGAAATTAGATAAATTACTGGGTAATCAGACCTAAAAAGTTCTGATTTAAAATTACCAGAATCAATAGCTGCTTCAATCAAATTATTAAGTTCTGGCAAATCTACATTTTGCAAAGAAAGAAAATAAGCAATACTAGCGTTAACGCCTATATCAACATTATTAGAAACTTTAGAAGAATAATAAGGACCTCCCTCTTTTGATTCAACAGAAGTTAAAGTCATTAAAATTTTAGCTATTGCTTCACCATTTATTATTTCTGGATTATATTTTGTTAAAGTAGATAAAACACAAAAATTAATACCTATGTTTTCTGAAAATAACCAATTGTCATCTTTTTGAGATAATAAAAAATTAGCTGCTTTTTGTTTAATATCCTTAATCTGATCTGTTTCTTCAAGATTATTCAAACAGGAAAGAATTAAGCTGGTAAATAATATTGATTTAGATTTATTAGAATCTAAAAAACTTCCATCTTCTTGTTGTTGGTTAATAAGATAATAAACAGGATTTTCCATCATAATTTTAGGAAATTTAATAATAAATTTAGTGCCTTTATTTTCATAACTTTCTACTTTAATATTACCATGGAAATCCTTTTCAATAATAGTTTTTATTAAAGAAAGGCCCATGCCTATTCCTTGTTTAGCATTTTTAGTAGTAAATAAGGGCTGAAAAATCTTACTGATAACCTCTTTAGAAATCCCGCAGCCCCAATCTTCAACGGTTAAACTAATTATATTATCTCTTTGGCTAAGTTTAATTTCAATCTCTCGTCTTTTATTAATCTCTTTATTTGTTTTTGAGTAAGCATCAACAGCATTATTTATTAAATTAGTTATTATCTGGCTGAATTTTATTGGATCACCATATGTCTGTATATTTTCATTTGGAAAAAAAGTAATTTTAATATTTAGTTCTTGCGCCTTATATAAAAGTATTTGAATTGCTTGTTGAATTTGTTTTGTTAAAAAAAACAATGCTTTGCTTTCTTGATGACTCATTTGCTTGCGTACAGCACTAATAAAATTTTCCATACGTTTAGTTGCTTTAATAGCCCTATCTAAATATTCTTTGGTTTCTGGTTGGCCCTCAATCCTCTCTATATTTAAAGAAACAGCTGTCAAAGGATTTACTAAATCATGAAAAAGCCCTGTTGATAACCGGCCAAATTCTGCAAAGCGATAAAGTTGGGACATTTTTTCTATTTGTACTTTTTTAAGTTCTTTTGTTCTCTGCTCAACTTTTACTTCCAACAAATCCTTCTCTTTTTGCAATGCCTCTTCTGCCTGCTTACGTTCTGTAATATCTCTTTGTACCGAAATAGAATGGACAATTTCTCCTTTTGCATTTCTCATTGCATCGGCACTAAGCAAGATTATTCTCTCTTCCTTGTTTTTTGTTATTATATTCAATTCTTCATTTCTCAACTTTCCAGTTTTTTTCCACTTCATAAAAAGATTTTTAGCTTTATCGTATGATGAAGGAGCATAAATTGTTGTAAGAAACGGCTTACCAATGATTTCTTGTTTTTCATAGCCAAGAGTTTTCAAAGCACTTGCGTTTATGTCCAGTATTCTTCCTTCTGGCGAAATCATATAGCAGTATTCGGGTTCGTTCTCAAAGAATTGTCTAAATCTCTTTTCGCTTTCTTTCATCACTGCCTCTGATTTCCTTGCCCTTTTCAACGATTTCTCAATCTCCCGATTAGAAAGCCAAGAAACAGTGGCGATCACACCGAAGATAATGGATAGTACAGTAATATCAGTTGTTTTCATTTTTTCGGCTTTCCAATATAAATCAGGTATTTTAATATTATTAATTTGTAAATAGTTAACTACCGCAATACTAAGAGAGGAAATTAAAGCAATGATGAATGCAAAACGAGTGCTAATAAGAATGCCTGATATGATAATTACTAACGAAAAAAATAATAATCCAGGAGGAAGTTCAATTCCCCATTTATAAACTGCATAAGTTGTTGCAATAAATAATATGCCTATGAATATATAAGTAGAGATAGCGAAGAAGCCAAATCGAGAAACTATATACAAAAGTAAAAAAATAATAAATATTGCAAGAAGAACTAATGGATTAATCGCCTTGTATTCTGGTTGGATTACTGAAAAATATAATGAGAATAAAAACCCCGCACCATATAAGATAAGAATGCAGAGTAAAAAAATATTTAATATAAATTCGCGTCTTTTCAAATCTTCATTTTTTGATTTTGGTTCTATAAATTTTTTATATAAAAAACGAGCACTCTCGGGTATTTTATGTCTAAAACTCACCCAACTTTTCTTTTTTCTTTGAGTGCTCATTTTATGAAAATTTAATTTTATATTTTATGACTGGCTACTCGCTAATCCAGGGCCATCCTGCATTTGCTGCCGCGACTGTGAATGCAGCCAAAAAACCAATATTCCTCGCCGCTCTGCAGGTGAGGACTTTTTTAATGAGTTTGTCCATCTTTTTTAAATTTTAAATTCATAATATAATAAAACTGGATCTTCCAACCTTGCCCAGGGATTTATCCCAAAGACCCTTTTATTATACCATTATAATAAAATTAAAATAAATTTCTTATAAAGATTTCTTAAATTAACTAATTCTATATCCTCTGCCTGGTAAGGTTTGAATAAGCTGCCTTGCATTTTTGTGTTCAATTTTTCGCCTTAAATTCAAAATATGAGTTTCAATTGTATTAGAAAAAGGATCAAGATTCATATCCCAAACATGCTCACTAATCATACCTCTTGACAAAACTATGCCCCTATTTTTCATCAAGTATTCTAATAGAGAGAATTCTTTGCGAGTTAAATATATTTCTTTGTTATTGCGGCTCACTACTTTTTTATTTTTATCAAGAATCAAATCATCAATTTCTAAAATATCTTTTTCAATTTTTTCCGGTCGGCGCAAAAGAGCTTTAATCCTGGCTAATAATTCTTCAAAAGAAAATGGCTTAGTAAGATAATCATCAGCGCCATCGTTTAAAAACTTTACCTTGGTGTCAATTCCCATTTCCACAGATAATATTAGTATCGGCGTATTCTTGCCCTTTTTTCTTATATCTTCACAAACATAATTACCATCTTTTTTAGGAAGATTTTTATCTAAAATAATTAAATCGTAATCATTTGTCCTAGCAATGAAAGAGCCTTTTTCTCCATTTTCAGCCACATCAACAACAAAATTCTCACCTTCTAAACTTGGCTTTAAAAAATTAATAATTTCCTTATCATCTTCTACAATAAGAATACGCATCTTACTTTAATTATACTTGATTTTTAAAATATTCTGAATGGTTTTTAAGAATAATCTTTAACCAAGGCGTATACTTTTCAGGATTTTTATTAATATCTTTTTTTAACTCGTCAATTGAAATCCATTTCCAGGCATCAACTTCATCTAAATTTGGCTTGAAATTGTGCTCGAACTTTCCAATAAAAACATGGTCATATTCATTTTCAATTAAATCATTAGCAAATTTTGCTTTATAAATAAAATCAAATCTTTTTTTAAGATCGCAATCAAAACCCATTTCCTCTTTTAATCTTCTATGAACTGCTTGCTCTAAAGTTTCTCCAGATCTTGGATGACTACAGCAAGTATTTGTCCATAATCCTCCGCAATGATATTTTGTTTTGTTTCTTCTTTGTAAAAGAAGTTGTGCTTGTGAATTGAAAACAAATATGGAAAAAGCTCTATGAAGTTTACCTTTTTTATGAGCTCTTATCTTTTCCTCAATTCCAACCTCTTTATCGTTTTGATCCACAAGTACAATTTTTTCAAGCATAGTTCATTAATTATTTTAATTTTACTTTATCTTATCTTTATTTAAATCAACAAAACATAAAGAAATTATAAAAAAGCGGCTCGGTCGCTCGAACCGAGCACTAGCCTGCTCCCCAGATGGGACGATCTGCCTCGTCGGCAAGACGGGTTTTCGAACTTTTTCTTGGGTTGTTTGTATTCAAGAACCTAGAAAAGTGCTTAAAATGGCCAAGAATTGTTGGTTTAATGGCAGAATGAGAAAGTTCTTGTATAAAAAAGCTCGCAGTAACTGCGAGCTTTGACAGATCGTTCTCCCCTCTTATTTGGAAGGTAAAGATGTCACATGTTCATTCTTAAATTCATCAACTAATTTCTGTAGATCATTATGCTCTATATTCAAATCTCCTGGATGCATCAATAAGCTACCTAAAGCAAAGGTTTCTCCGCTGGCATAAGCTTCTTTCGCTTGCCTAGCAAAGAGACGCACCCGATCTAATACCTCATACCACTCTCTGTCTTCTATTCCGTTTACTCTTGATGGTAAGGATGAAGAAAGTTCAACTAATAAGCCTGCTTTTTGAGATAATTTTTCGCAAGAGATTCCACGATTTCCTTTTCCCAAGGCTAATTTGGCTTCTTGATGTAATTTTTTGAATTCATCTGATACTTTTGTAAGGACTAAAATCATATCTTCAATTGATTTTTCCTTTTCTTTCATGCTAAGCTCCTTTCTTTTTTATTTTTAAATGTTCTTTTTGTCCAAATAACTAATGTAATCTTAACTGATTATTTAAATAAGTCAAGTAAAAAGAGGGTTATTAACCCTCTAATACGAGCTCCCCAGATGGGTATCCTTCGCTAAAGCTACGGGCTACCAAAGGACGATTTTTCTTTGCCTTGCTGAAGCCTTGGCGAAGGCAGGGAACTTTTAAATGGGTATATTTACTTGAAAAACCTGAAGATATGCTTAGATTAGCTCAAGAATTGTTGGTTTAAAAGAAAAAGCACTGTTTTAGGTACAGTGCAAACCTTTAAATGAATTTACTTTGGGATACGTACTTTTTTTAGTTCGCCATCTTTATAGTGATGGGCTACCATGCTTTTCTTGGTGGTTCCATCGGGTTCTACTAGAAATACGGAAGTCTTTCTTATCATTATTCCCCTCTCTGCTTCTGGCGTCTTTATTTCTATTTCTGGAAATGACATAGAGTAAAATACTCCGATAACTGTAAGAACCATTGAGAGGATTCCAAACGAAATTTGAAAAAATAAATGCTGGTCTCCCTTCAATATTAGAATCGCCAGTAAAAAGGCTGTTCCGAACGCTACCTTTCTCATTGACCTCTGAAAATCCATGATTTTCTCCTTTCTGATTTGAAAAAACTATATAATCCCATATTCATTTTAATGTTCTATACTTATATTATATCATACTTCTTTAAAAAAGTCAATACCCTGTAATGGTTCAATAGTTTGACATCACTTAATATAGCAAAAAGTTCTAACGTCCACGTTAGGGTCATTGAATTTGAGTTCAAATTTTAGCAGCTCCGCGGGCTGGACTCGAACCAGCAACCATCCGATTAACAGTCGGGCGCTCTACCATTGAGCTACCGCGGAATATGGTATATTATATATTACTTTTTGTTAAAAATCAATAACCCTCTAGTTTTTTAAGCTTTTCGTGTTCACGGATTTTTTCTAGGGCTTTGGCTTCTATTTGGCGGATTCTTTCACGGGTTACGCCAAATTCCTGGCCTACTTCTTCTAAAGTATGGGTTATGCCATCTTTTAATCCAAACCTCATAGAAAGTATTTTTTGTTCTCTAGGACTTAAATCAACTAATATCTCTTTTAATCTTTCTCTTAAAAGAGCACGGGCTGCTTGTATAGAGGGAGGAGCTGATTTTTCATCTTCTATAAACTCAGCCAATACACTGTCTTCATCATCATCCCCTACTGGAGTTTCCAAAGAAACAGTTTCTTGAGAAATCTTCATAATATGATGAACCTTAGAAACCTCCAAGCCCATTTCAGCTGCAATTTCTTCTGCTAAAGGCTCCCTGCCCAAATCCTGCAATAATCTTCTTCTTACTTTGGTGTATTTGGCAATTGTTTCTACCATGTGAACAGGAATACGAATAGTTCTTGCCTGGTCTGCCAATGCCCTGGTTACTGCCTGCCTAATCCACCAAGTAGCATAAGTAGAAAATTTATAGCCCTTTCTCCAGTCAAACTTTTCTACTGCTCTTCTTAAACCAATATTGCCTTCTTGAATTAGGTCAAGCAAGGTTAGGTTAGGAGACTTGCCTACATAACGTTTAGCAATAGAAACAACCAAACGCAAGTTAGCTCTCATTAGTTTATTCATTGCTTCTTTATCTCCTTTTTCAATCTTTCTTGCTAACTCTTTTTCTTGCTCTGCTGTAAGAAAAGCAACCTTTCCTATTTCTTTTAAGTAAAGCTGAATAGGATCTATTTTAGTAACCCTGCCTGTATCTTTTAGTTTAGAATCTTCTACTTTTAAAAACTCTCTTGATTCTTTAATTTCTATTCCTTCTTTCTCAAGCTGATCAAAAAGATCTTCTAGGCCATTAATATCTTTTTCAACATTAGGGAAAAAATACAAGATCTCAGAAGTAGTAACAAAACCTCTCGGCTTAACTTTTTTAAAAAGCTCTTCTATTTTTTCTTCAGTAAAAACCCTTTTTCTGTAAGTTCTTTTTTTAACCTTTTTCTTAGGCTTTAATACCTTTTTCTTCTTAATAACTTTTTTCTTTGGAACTTTCTTGGTTGTTCTCTTTTTCTTAACTGTTTTTTTCATTTGATATATCGCGATACTAATATACTAATTGCATACCAATGAAACGAATATTAGTATAATTAGTATGTTCATTCGTAGATTGATATCGCGTTTAAGATGTTTGGGTTTCTAAATCATTCTTTGATTTAGAATAATAACAAAACTTTTCAACAAGCTCTTGAACCTTTTGAGAATCTTTTGCCTGTTCTGCTATTCTTATATCTTTACATATTTGAGCTAGCTTATCTTTTAAAGCTAAAGATCTAATCTCTTTAAAGCAGCAATTAAACTCTTTTTGCAGGTCTGCTTCTTCTTCTTCTATTTCAGCTTTCAAAGAAAGATAGTTTACTTTATTTTCCAGCTCTTTACTTAATTTTGTCTTATTTTTAAGATAATCAATAATGCTTATTGTTTGTGAAGAAAAAAGTCCTAAATCTTGCTGGCTAACTAAACTAACATTTTCAGGCAATTTAACTAAAAGAGACAATAATCTTTCTTCTAAAAGCTCTTTTCTTGTTTTTGGGGTCGGCTGGCTGGCGGATTCTTTTTTTTGCTCAACAACTAGTTCTTCTCTTACTAAATTAGTTTTTGAAAGTTCTTCTAAAACATCTTCTTCTCTTACTGAAAGAACATTAGCTAAATCTTTTATCCAAACATTCTGCTCTATTTTATTAGATATTCTTTTAATAACAGGAAGAAGAATTTTGGATATTTCTCTTTTGCCTTCTATTGTATTCTTATCAAACTTTGAAAGAGTATTATCAAAATAGAAATCATGGATTGTTTTGGCTTTTTCAATAAACTGCTTAAACTTTCCTTGTTTGGCAATGTCTGCAGGATCTTTGCTCTCTGGCATAGTTATAATTTTAATATTAAAGCCTTGGGCTTGGGCTAAATTAATTCCCCTTTTAGTAGCAGAGTCACCGGCTAAATCCATATCAAAGGCAGTATAAAGATTATCTGAATAACGTTTTAGTATCCTTAATTGAAAAGGAGTTAAAGCAGTTCCAGACGTGGCTGCTACATTTTCAAAACCTTGCTGAGAAGACATAATTGCATCCATATATCCTTCCATTAAAATACAAGAGTTGTTTTTTCTTATGGCTATTCCTGCTTTATTCAAACCGTACAAAACCCTGCTTTTGTCATAAAGCAAAGTAGCAGGACTATTAATATATTTTGCTGTTTCTTGTTTTTTAAGGGTTCTGCCGCCAAAACCAATGGGCTGAGAGCTTAAATTAGATATTGGAAATATAATTCTGGCTTTAAATCTGTCATAATAACTTTGGCCTTTAGATGACTTTAAACAAAGGCCTGCTTTCTCTATATCCTCTGATTTATAACCCTTGCCTATTAAAAAATTAGTCAGCCCGTTCCAAGCATCTGGAGCATAGCCTATTCGCCAAATCTTGATTGTTTCTTCTTTAAGGCCTCTGTCTAAAAGATATTTTTTAGCAGCAGCTCCTGCTGAAGAATTATGAAGTTGTTTTTCAAAAAACTTACAAGCCAGTTCTGTAATTTCATAAAGCTTTTGTCTTTGGCTTTTCACTTTAGGGTCTTCCCTTTTTAACTCTACTCCTGCTTTTTGAGCTAATATTCTTAAAGCATCTCCAAACTCAACTCCTTCTATTTTCATTACAAACTTAAATATATCTCCACCTTCAGAACAGCTTCCAAAACAATGCCATATTTGCCTGGAGGGTGAAACAAAAAAAGACGGCTTTTTTTCTGTATGAAAAGGACACACAGCCCTATAGTTTACACCTGCTTTGTGCAATTTAATATAGCTGCTTACCACATCTACAATATCCAGCCTATTCTTGATTTCTTCTATTGGAGAGCTGAGCATGATTTTTGTCTTAATAATGCCATAATATCACAAACAAAAATCAAAATCAATTTCCCACCGTCGCAAACTTCTAGCGGACTGTGTCCGCCGAAGCCCGCTATGGCGGGCGAAGGCGGAGGGGGTGGGATTCGAACCCACGATACCTTTCGGTATATCTGCTCTCCAAGCAGACGCACTAGGCCGCTATGCGACCCCTCCATCGTCTTGCCGTAGCTTTAGCGTAGGCAGACATTATTTAGGTAAACTAGATATCATTCTAGATATTGTAGGATAGCGAACCAAGAACTTGTAGTTAAAAATCTTCATTATTGTTAGAAAATCTGCAACTTCTTCTCTTAATGGTTCTGGCCCTATAAACACTTCCCCAAGCTCTGCAAGCAAGGCTTTTGAATAATTGTGCAAAATATCATAATCTGCTTTTTCCTTAAGCCAGTCTGTTATTTTTGAAAATTCTTTTCTGTCCAGCCAAATGCCGTAACAAATATTGCAAACATCAATAATAACACCTGAATCTCCATAATATACCTCATAAAGAGGAACCCTGCAACTAGGGCATATTCTTCTGTCTCCTTTTGATACTTTAAAATCCTTTTGATCTTTCCACAAATTAATATCTACCCATTTTAGCTCTTTATCTTTGTCATCTTTTGCCCATCTTAACTCATCTCTATCAAACCAGATTCCTAAACAAACAGGGCAGTAGTCAATTTCTACGTTATGAAATATTTCTTTTTTTAATTTAATTTTTTTACATATGGGACAGTTCATGTTTTCATTCCCCGTAGGGCTTTTATACGCTCTTCCACTGGTGGATGGGTCATAAATAATTTTGTAAGCCAGCTCTGGTTTTGCCTTCCTTTAAAAGGCGAGTATATGTACAAATGAGCTGTGGAATTGGAAGCTGTTCTCATTGGCGTGGGATCTTTTGATATTTTTTCTAGAGCAGAGGCTAATCCTTCTGGATACCTGGTTAGCAAAGCTCCAGAAGCATCTGCTAAAAACTCTCTTTTTCTAGAAATCGCCAGTTTAATTAATTGAGCTAAAAAGGGTGCTAAAATAATAAAAATTAAAGAAATTACCAGCAAAATAGCTCCTGCTCTGTTGTTTCTATTGCCTCTTCTTCTGAATCCTCCCCAAAAAGAAATACGAAAGAAAAAATCAACCAATAAAACAACTATGCCAGCTAATATAACAACTATTGTTTGCAAAAGCGCATCTCTGTTTCCAATATGGGCTAGTTCATGAGCAATTACTCCTTCTAATTCTGACCTATCTAAGCGGTTTAACAGTCCTTGGGTTACAGCTAAGGCAGCGTGTGAAGGATCTCTGCCTGTGGCAAAAGCATTGGGCTGTGCTTCTTGAATAATGTATATTTTGCAAAGAGGCAGCCCTGCAGTAATGCAAAGATTTTCAACTATGCGATAAAGCTCTGGATTATCTTTTTTTGCCACAAGTTTGGCTCTGGCAATTGCTAAAACAATTTTATCTGAATACCAGTAGGAAAAAAAACTAGTTAAAATGCTCCAAACAACAGCTACAACCAAAATAATATAGCTGTCTAAAAGATAAGAAATAATCCAACCAAGCAAGATTATAAAGAGCAAAAAACCTCCTAAATACATCCAAGTCTTTCTAGTATTGGATTCTGCAAAAGTATATAATGTAGCCATTAGAACTTAACTTCTGGTGCTTTTTTTGCAGCTTCTTCTTCTAGCTCAAAGAAATCAGCTTTTTTGAACCCAAATATAGAAGCTACCACATTGGCTGGAAAGCTTTCTATCTTGGTATTCATGTCTCTTACATTGCCGTTGTAGAATCTCCTAGCTGCTTGTATTTTATTCTCTGTATCTGCAAGCTCCCTTTGAAGATCAAGAAAATTAGCAGAGGCTTTTAAATCAGGATAGTTTTCTGCTACTGCAAACAATGTCTTTAAAGTTGCAGAAAGGGCATTTTCTGCTTCTGATGCTTCTTTTGGCCCTTTAGCTGCCATTGCTTTGGTCCTAGCTAAAGTAACTTTTTCTAAAAGTTCTTTTTCGTGAGAAGCATAACCTTTTACAGTATTTACTAAATTAGGAATTAAATTATACCTTCTTTTTAACTGAACATCTATATCAGACCAGGCCTCCTTGGTTCTGTTGCGCAAAGAAATAAAACGATTATAGGTTAAAATAAACCAAAGAACTAAAGCTGCTAATACAGCTAAAATGATTATTATAATTGTTGTCATATTTTTGTTTGTTTATTGTTTATTTTTTATTGTTTGTTAAAATGGAGGAATTTCTCTCCAAGTAGGAAGAGGCATTACGCCACCTAGTGGTTCCTCCTTAGAACCTGTTCTACCGTTACTATCTGTAACAGTCAATTTTATAATCATTGACGGAATTACTCCTTCATATTCTATTTCAGAGGTATTCCCAACATTGATACCATCAATCTCCCATGACCAAATATTAACAACAGCATCATTTCCAAAAGAAATTTCTGAAGGACTACTGGTATCTTTTAAATAAAGCGTATCTCCTTCAACAGGCATTATTGCAGGACAGACCAACCAAGTAATGCCGTCTAAAGAACATTGAAAACTAGCCACGATATCTCTTAATACAGTAACAGTTTGGGGTAATGTTTCATCAGAAGCTGCTTTATCATCTTCTACATAAAGCTTAACATCCCATTGCCCCCTAGTAGTTCCGTAAGTATTATCACACAAAGGATCTGCAGGAAGAGAGCATGAATAAAGTGGCACACCGTCTTGATACCATTCTGAAAGAGTAATGCTTCCGTCTGAGTCTGTTGAAACATTATCTAAAATTAATGCTTCTCCCCTATAAACCTGGCAAGAAGCAGGAACACAAATAAAGCTAGCTACTGGAAGATTATTGAGCTTCAAATCTGTTTTTACCTCGTAATCTTCAACAGCTCCTGCATCTATGTTATTCAAGCTTACCCAGCCAATAACAACATTATCTCCCCAGCCCCATTCTCTGAGCTCTGAAGGAGTTGGAGCATTATCAAGGTGAGTTTTATACCAAGAATCTGCACCGTCAAATTTTATCCAACCTGACCAACCACCTAAACTAGTAGACGTAACTGTTCCAGAGCATCCAGAATCAAACACAGAACAAGCCCTTGCCCAGCCATAAATTTTACTGTCTAAAAAATCTATATATGCTTGGCAAGAAGTTGCCCCAGCAGGAACAAAATGATCACAACCTGCAACTGAAGCTGGTTCAAAACTAATCCACCCAATGTTTTCAGACCAGGCATAACCAGAAAATTCACCAGATATATCATCAACATCAACTCCGTAATCAACATAGCCGGAAATTGCGCAGTGATCCTCTCTTGTTCCATCGCCGTCATAATCATTATTGCAATTAAAGCTTACCCAGCCGATTTCAGAATAAGCCCAGCCCCAAAGATCCATTGCCAGGACCTGACAAGCTGTTAGCACCCCAATTAATAAAATAAAAATTATCAAAACCTTTTTGCTCATATCATATTTTTTTGTTGTTTAATTTTTAGTTTTTTAATTACCTATAGGCATCCAATAGACTTTCTTTGTTCCACTACCTGGTGCATACATATCCACTTTCCAATAATCCCCTTTTCTAACTGGAAACGTAATAGACTCCTGTATTCGTCCTGTTTCTTCTTGCTCTTCATTAGTCCATGCTCTGGCTGTAGTAGGAGGATTACTACTATCGGTATAGCCTCTTAGGTATCCCAACCCATCTCCACTCGTAATTATCAGTAAAGCACAAACAAAGCCATCGGTTTGTGCTAGATAAGTTGTATTAAATGCAACGGTATTGGGACTACCGTTTTTATTTCTATCATTCCAAACACCAAATGCTCTTACACTGCTCAAACAAGTAATTTCATTTGGTGGAATAGGGCTTCTCTGACAAACATCTCCGTCATGGGCGTAAATCTCACCAACTACATGGAGTGCTTCTGTTGGGTTCGCTGTGCCAATACCTACTCTGCCGCCTATTGCTTCTGTAGCAGTATCAATTGCCTTAATAGTCATTATATTCATACTGCCTGCCCAATAATCTGTATATCTCCTGAATTGCAAGCCATCGCCTACCTGACGAACCCCAAAGAGATAAGTGGCACCGCCCTTTCTAGAATCCCAGATAAGAAAGGGGGCATTAACTCCTCCTGGACTTTCGTTTAAATCCAAGGTAATTCCTCTTGTGCCTGATGCGCCTTGGATGTTTAACTTGCCTAATGGAGCTGTTACTGTGCCAATTCCTACCCCAGCTCCTGCCTGGGTGGCAAGAAGAGTCAGTCCACTGCTTTCAAAACCCCCAGAAACAGTAAGCGCTCCTGTTTTTGTCTGGCCAGTGCCTCCAATGTTTATTGGAACATCAATATTGCCTGCAGGAGGAGCAGCTGTTGGCTCTGTCCAGCCAAGAGCGTAAAAAGCCAAAGCAAAACAAGTCACAGAAATAACAAAGAACAATGTTATTAATTGATAGGGAAATGTGTTTTTCATATTTTTTTTATTATTAATTTATTTATTTCTAAGATTTTCTAATTCTTCTAATTGTTTTTGAATCTCTTCTTCTGTTAATGGCTCTGTAGCTTGTCTTAACCTATCTAACTGCTCTAACTGCTCTTGTATTTGTTCTTCTGTTAATGGTTCTGTGTTTTGTCTTAACCTATCTAACTCTCTTAATTGTTTTTCTATCAAGCTTTCTGCTTCTTCTTGCTTTGGTTCTTTAATATCTTGGGGAATATAAACAATATAAAAAATAAGGCCAGTTAAAACAATGATTATAGATAAAATAGCTCCAATTAAATACAAAACAGAAGCTCTTTTTAAATACTCTTCTATAATGTCTTTTTTCATTGTTTTGTTCATATTATTGTATTGCTTGTATTATTATATTTTACCATTAATGGCCTATTCATCAAGGTTTCTTTGAGACACTGCGGTCTGTATATCAATTTTAGGTCTGTTGTTCATCAACTTATTGTCTTCAAGTTCCATAAATATTGTTACTCTGGGCTGAAGCGAATCCCCACCGCCATCGCCGGCTTTGCTAAAGGTTAAATTATTAACCGTGTATCTGGTAGAAGTTAAGGCTGTGTCGCTTGCAAAACTGCCTCCACCGACTTTTATCTGGTTAGAACCCGTATCCCATAAAAAATGCTGGCAATCGCCTTTATAATTAACAAAATCTATTCTTGCACCAGAAATCATGTAATTCGCTCCGCTCGTGCAGCTAACGCTTCCTCCATGCTGCGCCATTCTTAAAGCTCTTGCCATATATTCTATTGCATAGCTTGTCTGGTCTAAAATCTGTTGATGAGCCACATTGTATTTTTGAACTCTAAGAGCGTTAACAAAAGTAGCGGTTGCCACGCCAAAAATTACTGAAAAAACAAACCCGGTAATTAAAAGCTCAACCATGGAAAAACCCCTTTTTAACGATTTATTTTTATTATTATTCATTAAATCTGTTTTAATTTGATATTCCTATCTAATAAATTATTCTAATTGCTCTAATTAACCTAATTGCTCTAATCAAATCCCAATTCCCAAGCACCAATAATTATTTTTTCTTTCTAATTTTATTAACTATGCTATTAAAGATAAGATTTAATTCTTTTGCTTCCTGCCATAATTTTCTTGCTTCGTCTTTTAATTCTGGGCAGGCAACCGCAATCATTCTTAACCAATGTTTTGTCTCTCTGGATTCTTTTTTGCAAATGCCTATTTTGTGTTTAAAATCTTGTCCTGATTCAGCATCATCTGCCTCACAGTAATTTGCCCCTACTGATGTTCCAGCTTTTACCATCTGAGTTATTAGAGGACTTGTTATACTACTTTTAGGAATTTTCTTAGCAAATCTAATTATTTCTTCTCCAAACTTTGCTGTTCTTTCTTCTAAATTATATTTATTTGGAGGCATTGGCTCATTGGTCATTGATTAGGTTAATTAGAATAATTTGGTCAATTAGGTTAATTTATCTTTATTATTTCCAGTCATATAAAAGGCTTTGAATTGTTACATTGTGAACCTGGCCTTTCCGTTTCCATAATACGTCAACTGTAGTTTTAATAGAATCTGCTGTTGGTCTTTCTATTGTTATTTTTCTTTTAAAAATACTGGTATTTCCGTTTAAATAGATATAAAAGCTTAAATCATCATAATTGCCAGACCCAGAACAAAGAGTCAAACTATAATCTCCGTAAGATGCTTCATGGCATCCCACATTTAAACCATTGCTGGTCCAATCTAAACCCTGAATCCAGCCCGTATCTCTTATATTTCTTACAATTTCAGCTCCTTCTTGTGCTAGATAAGCTGCGGTCAACCTGTTAGAGGCCTCAAATGTCTGAGCAAATATCTGCTGAACAATCATATATGAAGCAGTAACCCCTGAAGCAATAATAAAACAAGCAATTAAAAGCTCTGCAAGGCTAAATCCTTTACTTTTTTTAAATTTATTTTCCATTATTCTATATACACAAGACCGGCCCTGTTTATTTTAATAGTAACACTTCTTGTTCCATCAGAAAGAGTAATAATAGATTCACTGGCAGTGGAATTTACCTTACCTCCAGCATTAGCAAAAGTAACTGAAGGATCAGGCGCTAAAAAAATTATATTAGCAATACCGGCAACTGTGCTTTCCACCTGAATGCCTTTTTCTAAACTAACCGTCTCTACTAATTCGCCTTTACCAAAATCACATTTATTATTCTTCAGAGCAAATTCATAATCTGCAAATAAATGATATTCAGAACTACCCTCTTCTATAAATATTCCATAGCCATTATCCGGAATTATGTTTGCCTCTGTATTAATATCGTAATGTTCTTGGGCAGACATTGCCAGCTCCTGTACTTTTCTAATATCTCGCACTAATTTTGTAGCAGCCCTGTCAATAGTGAGTTGTTTGTTTATGGAAGTGTAAAAAGGGAAAGAAAGCAAAAGCAAAAGCAGCATAATAAATACTGATATCATTAGTTCTATGAATGTAAAACCATTTTTCATTTTAACATTTAAGCATTTTAACATTTAAGCATTTGTTAATATGTTAGTATGTTAGTATGTTAGTATGTTAAGATACCAATTTACTATTTTATCTCCCCAAAACAATCCAATATATGTGCCTAATATTAAGAACGGGCCAAAAGGAACTTCGCTTTTTAAGCCCTTTTTCTTTAATAATATTAATATTATTCCTATTATAGCACCTATTAAAAAAGAAAAAAATAAAGCAACCAATGTTGCAGGAAAACCTAAAAAAAGACCCATAAAAAAGGCCAACTTAACATCACCAAAACCCATCCAGCGGCCCCTGGATAAAGCAAAAATCGCAAAGAAGAAAGCTGCAACTACTAACCCAAATATTAAGTAATTAGTAATCAGTAATCCGTAATTAGTAATTAAATTATACAGAAAGGTAACTCCTATTGCTAAAAACACTAGACTGTCTGGAATTATAAAATGCTTTAAGTCATAGACAAAAATTATTATTAGCAAACAAGTAATCAGTAACCAGTAACTAGTAATTAGTAATTCCTGAAAATTGAAAATTGAAAGAAATAGCAACGCAGTTGCTATTTCTACTGCAGGGTATTGCCAAGATATTTTTTTGCTGCAGTATCGGCATTTTCTACGTAAAATAAAAAAGCTTACAACAGGAATTAAATCATACCAAGCTAGGACATGTTTACAGCTAGGACAAAAAGATCTACCTCGCAAGAATGGTTTTTTTTTCTTTTTAAATTCTTTAAGTTCTAACCTGTAAATTATACAGTTTAAAAAACTTCCAACAGCAAGACCAAAAAGAAAAACAACAATATTTAAAAAAATACACATTTTAAAAATTTTAGTTAGGGGCAAGTAATTGTTGTAAGCTTATCATCACATTCTTCACCAGCTCCCAATATAACCTTTTTAGAAAGGCCCTGGTAATCAATGCACCAGCAGTCACCCAGGTTTAAGCTAGAAATTACAGCAAAACCTTCATCTGCATCTTTGCACCCAATAACTCCTGCTTCTCCGTTGTGCTGCTCTATATAGGCCTTAATTCTTCCAAAATCTCCTTGATCAGACAAGGTTGTATTGGCAGCATCACAAACACCTTCATAAGTATATAATTGATTAAAATACATTTCAGCTGCATTTCTTGTTTCTTTCAAACCAGCTACAACTGCTGTATCTTTTCCTTGTTTTTTAGCAGTGCCAACTCTTATCATAACAATAGATGCTAAAAAACCAATTATGGCAACCACTGCCAAAGCCTCCACTAAGGTAAATCCAGCACCACTTTTTTTACCTCCTAAAGTGGTGCTGGATAAATCCTCACCACTTTTACCCTTATATTTATAATCGAGAATCCCAATTCTTTTCTTCAATTCTCTTAAAGCATTACCGTTATGTTTTAATCTCTTTTCCCTTAATCTTGATAATCTCTCTGAAATATAAGTTTCATAATAAACAAGATACCACGGCATATAACGTTTTGTAGATTTATGTTTGCCCATATTATGTTCTTCTAATCGTCTCCTTAGATTATTTGTTGATCCTATGTATATCTGGTTATTTATTTTATTTTTTAATATATAAACGCAATACATGAAAAGTGGTGCTGGATAAAGCCCAGTGAGGGAGAAAGCCCCGCACCATTGCTGATACGAGGCTTATTTTTCTTTTTAGCTAAATCAAACAATCCCATGGGGTTATTGTCAAACTAAATCTTTTAAACAGAATTATGGACAAACAGTTGACGCAGCTGTACAAGCTGTTGCTCCCTGTACTGCATTCCCAGTGTTGTCAACACAGAAATAATCAGTAGTTGATCTTAATTGAGCACAAGCAACCCAGCTACCAACAGCATCAGTTCCCCAGGTTATGTCAGAACCATTGGCTTGAACTCCGGCTAGTGCTCTTGTAGCATCACCGCTTGCGCTAAAACCAAGATAGCTTTCATTATTATCGCTAGCATACAACTCTGCTGATGCCCTTAAAGAAGAAAGGTCTGCTTTAATGGCAACGTCCCTTGCTTTGTTTCTGGCTGCCCCCAAAGACACTAATACGATTGATGCTAAAATACCAATAATAGCTATAACAACCAATAATTCAATCAATGTAAAACCTCGTTTTTTCATAATAAAATTATTAAATAATATTAAATAAATTACGACCTTTTCTGTTGTTAATAAATAACGCGGTTTTTCAATTTAATTTATTATACCACATTGCAATCAAGTAGTACCTGTGGAAAACCTAGAGTCCTCCTTCTAGCATTCCACCAGAGTATATTGGCAGCAAAACTGCTCCCATAAGACCTGCCACAACACCTCCTAAAACAACAATAAACAAAGGCTCTAATAACCTAATAAAGGTTTCTAAACTTCTATCTACATCTCGCTGGTAAAAAGTCACTACATTTTCTAAAGAAGAATCTAAGGTTCCGGTTTTTTCCCCTACCATTACCATTTGGTAAAAAAGAGGAGAAATAAAGTCAGGGTATCTGTCTAAAATATGGCTTATTGCCTCTCCTCTTTTTACCCCGTCTCTTGTTTCAAACATAATCTCTCTGTAAGTAAAAGAGCCCACCACATCTCCGGTAATCTGCAGAGCATTAGCAATTGGCAAACCGCCTGAAATTAAAGTGGAAAGATTCAAAGCAACACGGGCTAAATAGAATTTTTTTAAAAAAACCTTTAAACCAGGTGCTTTTAAAAGTGTTTTATCAACAATTTCCTTGCCCTTTTTTGATCTGGCAAAATACAAAAAACCACCTATCAACCCTCCTATAATAAGGATAAGAAGCCACCATTTATTTTTAACAAAGTATGAAGAAGTAATTACAATTTTTGTAATTACAGGAAGCTCAGCTCCAGAAGCTTCTAAAACTTCAGATAAAGAAGGAATAACATAGCCCATAATTAAAGCAACAACTCCAACAAAAACCACTAAAACAAATATTGGATAAATCATTGCTCCTTTTATTTTGCTGTTAAAATCATCTTGTTTTTCCAAATAATCTGCCAAGTATAAAAAAACATCAGACAATTTCCCCGAGGCCTCCCCAGCTTTTACCATATTGATATAAAAAGAAGAAAAAAGCTTAGGATACAAAGAAAGGGCTTTGGAAAGCGGGCTTCCTCCTTCTATTTCTTCTGCTATTTTAAGAATCTTTTCTCTTAAGTCCACTTTTTTACTCTGCTTGGCAATTGTTCTAAAGCTTTCAACAATAGGAACATTTGATTTTAACATAATAGAAACCTGGCGCGAAAACAAAACAACATCTTTCTTGTTTGCCTTGGCAAAAAGAGACATTTGTTTGGCATAAAAAGGAAGATCCATTGATTCTTCTAAAACAGTAACATAAAGATCGTGAGTTTTTAGCACATTAAAAGCAGCTTCTCTGGATGAAGCCTCAACAACGCCGGTCTGAACCTTGCCGTCTCTGGTTCTTGCCTGATAATTGTATTTCATTTTACCTCTTTACCAAACTTCTTAACTCTTCTGGGTTTAAAGAATAACTCTGGGCAGCTTCTAAAGAAACTTCTTTGGCTCTTACAAGATTGGCTAAATATCTGTTTAAAGAAATCATTCCTAATTCAGCAGATGTTTCAATAACCATTGGAATCTCGTGAACCTTTCCTTCCCTTACTAGATTTGCCACCGCAGGCGTATTCATCATAATTTCACAAGCAGGTATTAAGCCTCCTTTAATTCTAGGCACTAATCTTTGAGAAACAACTCCTAGCAAAGAAGAAGAAAGTTGGGACTTAATCTGACCCTGCTGCACCCCAGGAAAACTGTCAACAATACGGTGAATTGTTTGAGAAGCTGAATTAGTGTGCAAAGTAGCTAAAACCAAATGGCCGGTTTCAGCTGCTGTAATGGCTGTGGCAATTGTTTCAGGGTCTCTCATTTCGCCCACCATAATAACATCTGGGTCTTGGCGAAATGTTGCTTTTAAGGCCTTGGCAAAACTTAAAGTGTCTTTAAAAACTTCTCTTTGGTCTATAACTGCCCTGTCATCTTCAAAAACATATTCTATTGGATCTTCAATAGTAATTACATGAACTCCCTTAGTGTGGTTTATTTCATCTATTAAAGCTGCCATAGTTGTTGATTTACCCTGGCTTGAAGGTCCGGTAATAAGAATGAACCCTTGAGCAGGCCTTATAAACTCGTGAAGAATTGGAGGCATGTTCAGCTCTTCTATAGTAGATATCTTTTTAGGGATAAATCTTAAAGCGCAAGAAACATTTCCCATCTGAAAAAATACATTTACCCTAAACCTAGCTTCATCTTTATAGCTGTAAGAAAGATCTATTTCTTTTTCTTTCAAAAACCTTTCTTGCTGAGATTCGGTAAGCATTTCAAAAGCAATTCCCTTTGTGTCATCTGCAGTTAAAACTTTTCTTTTAACCAAAGGAACAAGCCGACCACCTATTCTAATAACTGGCGGATGACCTATAGAAACATGCAGGTCAGATGCTTTCTGGGTTAAAACTATCTCTATTAAATCATTTAAAATTGGAGCATAGTTCATTTTACTCTAATATTTGTTTAATTTCTTTAATAACTTCAGTTGGGGTATAATGAGCTTTTACCAAATACCTGGTAGCTCCTGCCTCCAAGCCCTTTTCAACCTCCTCTTTTTCTCCTAGATTAGAAAGAACCACCACTTTTAGTGCTTTTAAATTGGGGTCTCTTCTAATATTTCTGAGAATTTCCCAGCCGTTTACTGTGGGTAAAACAATGTCCAGCAAAATCAAATCAAAAACTATTTCTTTTATCTTTCTTAATGCTTCTTCTCCGTCTTGGGCAACTTCAATTAAAAATCCTGCCTCTTTTAATTTAGTAGAATAAATATCTACTAAAAATGGATCATCCTCCACTAAAAGTATTTTTCTCATAAAATTTCATTCTAACATTTAAATCTCGTAATGTTAAAATGTTAATATGTTAATATGTTAATATGTTAAAATGTTAATATGTTAAAATGCCGTTAGTCTTCGGCTACTCTTAGAATTTCTTCAAAAGAGGTTAAGCCGGATAAAACTTTTAATACTCCGTCCTGCCTCATTGTTATCATGCCCTGCTTTTCTGCCTCTTGGCTAATTTTAGCCTCTGAGGCCTCTTTAGATATTATTAGTTCTTCTAAGGATCTTGTCATTTCCAAAATTTCAAAAATACCTATTCTGCCAGAATATCCTAAATTATTGCAGCGCTTGCAGCCTTTTGGTTTGTAAATTTCTATTTCCTTTTCTATTTTAAGCTGCTTTTTAGAGTCTTCTGGCATTTTTTTCAATTCTTGTAAAATTCTTTCTGCAATTTTTTGGGGTGCTTTTATTTTTTCTTTACAATGAATACAAAGCCTTCTCACTAATCTTTGAGCCATGGCTAAGTTCAAGGTAGGAGGAATTAAAAACTTCTCAATACCCATATCAATTAATCTGGGAATAACGCCTAAGCTGTTGGAGGTGTGCAAGGTTGATAATACAATATGACCTGTTAAAGCAGCATGAATTGCTAAAGAAGCTGTTTCTTCGTCTCTAATTTCACCTACCATAATAATATCTGGGTCCTGCCTTAAAAGAGCTCTTAATCCGTTTGAAAAAGCAAAGCCGATTTCAGGCCTAATCTGCGATTGATTAATGCCTTCCATATAATACTCCACTGGGTCTTCTAGGGTTGATATGTTAACCTTACCGTCATTAAAAATATTTAAAATAGAATAAAGAGTTGTGGTTTTACCAGAGCCAGTAGGGCCTGTTGAAAGAATCATGCCAAACGATTTTTTAAGGCCTCTTTTCAATGCCTCCAAATTTCTTCCGGTTACTCCCAGAGATTCCAAGTCAATCTTTTTCTGGGTGGGATCTAAAATTCTCATCACCACTTTTTCTCCTAAAGTCGTGGGCAGAACAGAAACCCTAAAATCAATATTCCTGTCTGCCACTTTTGTTGAAAATCTTCCGTCTTGAGGAATCCTGGTTTCATCTATTTTCAAGTTAGCAAGTATTTTTACTCTTGCCGCAATAGCCGGCAGAATCCTCATTGGCAAAAATATAGAAGCGTGCAAAACACCGTCTAGACGAAATCTTACCCTTAATTTTTCCCTGCCTGGTTCAATATGAATATCAGAGGCTGCTCCGTCAACAGCGTGCCTTAAAATAACTGCTACCACTTTAGAAATAGGAGCTTCCTCTGCCATTCTTTCTACTTGGGCTGCTTTAACTTCTGGTCTTCGCTCCATTTCTGTTTCTAATTCTTCTAAGGCCCTGGTTACTTCTTTTTTCAAACTTCTGTATTTTTTAAGCAAGCTGTTGAAATTAGACAAACTGATTAAAAAAACCTTGTAAGTAAACCTATTTTGTCTGGCTAAAAAATCCAAGGCCTCTCTGGCTTTTAAATCCTCTGGAAAAACCATGCCTATTTCCAACTTGTTTTCGTCTCCGGCTAAAGGTATCATTCTATAATATCTGGCTGATTCTTCTGGAATTGTTTCCATTGTTTTTAACTTAACGTCTTCTGCAGAAACAACTTTATGGGGTATTTTTAAACTCTCTGACTTAAGCCCAAACAAAAAGTCTTCAGTAACAATGGCATTTTTTAAAATAACTTCTTCCTCTGATTTTTTAGAGTTTCTTGACTCATATTCTAAAGCAGTGGCTTGTTCTTTTCCTATTATTCCTTTTTTAAGTAGTAATTTAATTAAATTCATTTTTAAAAAATGGTTTATTTTAAAAATGGGTTTTCTTTGCCAAGCTCACCTTCGTACAATGGTGTTTCTTCAAAAGGAAGCAAAACTTTTAAAATAGGATTTTCCAAAATACTGTAATCTATAACTATGTTTTCTCTGCTGATAACCACTTCTTCTGGAGCCGGAGCCTGAACCGGCTTTTGAAAATAACCAAACCAAAGAATAACAAAAGTAACAGCAAGAATGCCTAGAACTATATATAGTAAATATTGCTGTTTTTTCTTTTTTTCAATAAAATCTACTGCCATATCGCCGACATTTTAGCATATTAGCATTTTAACATATTAACAAGAAATATAATCAAATGTTAAAATGTTTAAATGTTAAAATGATTCTTGTTTATAATAATGGGCATACATCCTAAGAGTAAAATCAAACAAATCAGAAACCTGTTCAGGTTCTTCTTGTTTTTGCTCAGCAGGTTTAATAATAATGCTTGTAATTTCAACTAAACGGCTGTTTTTATATACACTTGAAACAAAATTCTCAAAAGAAGGATATTTGCCTGTAATTACAACTCTAAAATCTATCCTGTCTATTTGTATTGCTCCTATTTCAGCAGTAGTTTGAGCTGCTAAAGAAGAAGTTTCTGTAAATTCTGCCTCATTTATAATCAATCCATTTTCTGAAGCGGTTTTTTGAACAAAGCTGAACAAAGAAGAGGCTGAATACTGCAAAGGAAGAGCAGAATTAATTTTTGAAATCTCTTCTTCGTAACCAATTAAACTGTTCAAATTATTTTCCAGCTCAAAAATATAATCTTTCTTTTTCTTAACTTTTTCGGTTTCAACATCAAGATCAATCCCGCTTTTCCTGAAGTCCTGATATATTGGCCACCACAAAAAATATGCTCCAATCAGAAATAAGATTATAATAAAAATAAATATAAATTTGGTGTATTTTTTTAAGTCAGATGTGCTGAATTTTGAAAGATTTATATTAAACATATTACTCTGTTGGTTCAGTTGGTAATTCTTCTGGTGCCAATTCTTCTTTAAAAGCAAATGCCTCTGGTTTTAAAACAACCCTTATAGAAAATTCAATTAAGCCGTCTTTTTCATCTATTGAAACCTTTGCTAATCTTGCGTCTTCTACCAGCTCCTGGTTTCTGAAAACAATTGTCTGCTGTTCTATTAAGAAAAAGCTGCTTGATTCTCCTGTCACTAAAAAGGCTCCTTTTTCCTCTCGGTCATATTCAAATTCATTAAACCAAACTGTAGGAATAGTGTTTTTATTAATAAAATCAAACATTTTGCCAATATTTTTATGTTCTAAGATTAAAGAAGAAAAATCATTTATTCTTCTTTGAAAAACCAAAAGTTCTTCTTCTTTGGTTTTTATGGCTTTATCTAGTTCTTTTGAATCTTCTTTTATTTTGTTTACTTTTTCAATTAATCCTTTGTTAGTAATATAAAAATACAGATACGTGCCTACAAAAACTAAAATCAGAAAAGCTGCGACTATGCCTGTAATAGTTGTAAACAATGATGTTTTTGATCTTTTTTGGGGAGTAAGTTCAATTGCCATATCAAATAATTACTAATTATTTTTTTTCTAAACCGTTTAATGCTAAGCCTACTGCAATAGAATAAGAAGGAGCCATTTTCTGAAGGCTTGAGGTCAAAACCTTTGGATAAGTTAAGTTCAAAAATGGATTTAGTATAACTGCGGGTTTTTCTAATCCTGCTGCAAAATACTCTTTTAATCCCGGCATTAAAGCAACTCCTCCTGCTATTAATACTTTTTCTACCTCTTTGCCTTCTTTTCTGAAAAAATCCCTAAAGGTCTCTTTAGCCTCTGCTATAATAGAATCAACCAAAGGAGTTAAAATTTTCCTTATTTCCTGATTAGTGCCGGAAGTTAATCCTTTTTCTATTTTTAAGTCCTCACCTCTATTATACTCAATATTTAAAGCTTTGGCTACAATCTCGGTTAATTCATTTCCTCCCACCTGAAAACTGTAGCTTGATTTTAAAACTCCGGCATCAAGAACACTGCAGGTTGTGCTTCTAGCTCCAATATCTAAAAGGCCTAAAATCTTTTTAGCATCATCTTTATTCTGCAAGTAACTCCTAGCAGCACGGGCTAAGGCAAAAACCTCAGATTCCAAAGTTTTTAGTTCAAGCTCTGCCATTTGGGCTATTTCTTGATACTGGGATATTGTATCATTGGGAATTGCCACTACCAAAACTTTAAGAGGAGTAGAAGAAACCTGGCCCCCAATAATAGCCCAGTCCAAAGTAACTTCATGAATAGGAATGGGCACATAAGGCCTTACTTCATACTGAATAGCCTGGGGTATTTCATTTTCATCCATTGTTGGTATTTGAAAACTGGTAAAAAAACTGGCAAAATCAGGAATAGCAAAACTCACCTGTTTTGTTTCTATAACAGCTTCCTGGAGAATGGATTTAATTGCTTCAGCTATTTCTTTGTTAGAAAGGGAAACAGCATTTTTGTAAAAAATCCTAAAAGGTCTCTTTTTAAAAACATCGTTCTGAACTTCCCCGTAGTTTTTAAGCTGAACAGTGTTCTTTTTTTTAGAAACCTCAACAACTCTAATTGCTGAGGTTCCTATATCTATTCCTAAAAAAGTCTTCTTGCCAAAGCTAAAAAAATCTTTAATTTTACCAAAATCAAAGCTGGGTAATTTTGCAGCCATATAATATATTTTATATTTTATAATAATTATACCACAGCCGCTAGATAAATAATATTGTGGATAAAAATTGCCCTAAACCTGGTTTAGGGCAACTCCTTTATATCATTTATATTCTTAATTTATTTTAAAGCAAGCGTTTCTCTAAGTTCTTTCATCTCTGTTTCTAGTCTTTCTATTCTTCTTCCACAATCTTCAATATCTTTATCAATCTCCTCTTTTTCTTCTGTTTTTGTTTTAATTTTATTATTCTCCATATTTTTATTATAATCCGCTCAATCTTTGTGTCAATTATGCGGAGAGGGTGGGATTCGAACCCACGATAGAGCTATTACACCCTATAAAAGTTTAGCAAACTTTCCCTTTCAACCAGACTCAGGCACCTCTCCTTGATTTTTATATATATTAACTTAATTTTTTATTTTTTTCAAATGTTTTGGATTGTGGGAACCAAAAATCTTAAAATATTTCTGCATATCGATTATACTATCTAAACGAATATCTTCTTTGGTTTTCACAAACCTGGGGTTTAATCCATTATATTTTAAAATATTAAAAACAGATTTGCGCAGAGGATAAGAATGATTTGTAAAAGAAAGTTTTTTATAACTATACTCTTTATTATTCACCTTATAACTATGGTTAAAAATACATCCATCTGTATCTATAAGACCCTTAACGCAAGCTATTGAGTATTTATTATTATTCTTAATCCAATCAGGGATATCTACTTGTTGTTTAACCTTATTTCCTTGTTTAAGACCAAGTTTTTCTGTACAGAAACGAATTAATTCAACTCTAGAAATATTATAGTTAGTTGCATTAAAGTCCTTTCTATGATGAATACCAACATGGGCATTAAACAAATTTTTCATAAGACTAACTACAAATTCGCCGTATTTCTTATCATCCTTAGAGTGAAGAGTTATTGAAACTTGATTTTTACCAATACTGCCGTCACCCAAAATAATCCCTACGAATTCTGCTAGTTTTTCTGAAAAAACTGGTTTTTTAATAGATTTCGGGGCACTAATTACATTTGATTTATATTTCCCCTCTCTTTCCCACCATTCACGCCACTTCTTTTTGCGATATTCTGGATCGCCACCATAACTACCATATTTTTTAAAGCATGCTATAGCCCCAAACTTACCGCCTATTTTAGATCCTTTATAAACATACCAAAAAGGTTCTTTAATTTTTATATTTTTAGGAACTTTAATTTTTGCAGTTTTGGATATTTTATAAACCCTATCTAGTGGCATTGAGTAAGCTTCTCTTTTCCAGTCATTTAATGTTCTTTTGTGCACCTTTATTTTTTTAGCGAAAAGCGTCCAGGAAAGATTCAATTTCTTTCTTGCTCTAGACAAAAAACGCTCCTGCTCGCCGAACGGAAAGAAAACTCTCCTTTCATATTTCCTCTTTAACGATTCAGCCATTATTCCATTTTAACAAATAAAGCTAGCTTAATCAAGTTGATTTTCAAGTAAATTTATGCTAAGGTCTAAATATAAAAGCCCTTGTAGTTCAATGGATAGAACGCTAACTTGCGGAGTTAGTAATAGAGGTTCGAATCCTCTTGAGGGCACTATGAACCTAGATACTCCAATAGAAAGATTATCTGGAATAGGGCCTGTTTTTCAAAAAAAGCTAAAGAGGTTAAAGATTAAAACCGTTAGAGACCTAATATTCCACTTTCCTCACAGATATGAGGACTTTTCTAATTTTATCCCTATTTCGGAAGTAAAAATAAATGAGGTCTGCACTGTTTCAGGAAAGGTTTTGGCTGCCCAAACAACTAGAACTTGGAAAAAAAGAATGTATATTACAGAGGCCTTGGTAAAAGACGACACAGGAGCTATTAAAGCTGTTTGGTTTAATCAGCCCTATTTGGCAAATACTATAAAAAAGGGGCATAATTTATTCTTGTCTGGAAAAGTAGCAGCAGGAAAAGAAGGAATATATTTTTCCAGCCCTTCTTTTGAAAAAGGCTTTTTAAATTCTAATCTAACCCACACTGGTAGATTAGTGCCTGTTTATCCTGAAACAGAAGGTCTTTCTTCCAAATGGCTAAGATATATTTTAAAGCCAATATTAACCAATATTAATATTGCAGAAACCTTGCCAAAAGAAATAATAGAACAAAACAATCTTATGCCCATTCAAAAAGCTCTTTGGCAGGTGCATTTTCCAGAATCTATAAAACAAGCATTAGAAGCTAAAAAAAGGTTCTCTTTTGAAGAGCTTTTTTCTATCCAGGTTTTTGTTTTAATGGAAAGAAACAAACTGTCTAGAGAAAAAGCAGCTGCAGTGCCTTTTAATGTTGAGCTGGTTAAAGAATTAGTAAATTCTTTGAGTTTTAAACTTACTGATGCCCAGAAGAAATCTGCTTGGCAAATATTAAAAGATTTAGAAAACTCTTATCCAATGAACCGGCTCTTGGAAGGAGATGTTGGCTCTGGCAAAACAATAGTAGCTGCCATTGCTGCTCTAAACACTGCAAAAGCAGGCTTGCAAACTGCTTTTATGGCTCCAACTGAAATATTAGCTAAACAGCATTTCCAAGCAGTATCAAATACTTTGCAGGATTTTAGATTAAACATTGGCCTGCTAACAGGAAAACAAGACCAGTTCAGATCCAAAAAACTTAAAAACCAAACAATAGAAATATCCAGAAAAAAGCTTTTGGAAAAAACTTTGTCAGGAGATATAGATATTTTAATAGGAACCCATGCTTTAATTCAAGACAAAGTTAAGTTTGGAAAACTAGGCCTAGTTATTTTAGACGAACAGCACAGATTTGGAGTAGAACAAAGAGCTCGTCTCTGCCGAAGCTCTACAGGGCAAGCCAAGCTTATCCCCCACTTGCTATCCATGACAGCCACTCCTATACCCAGAACCTTGGCAATGACAATATACGGAGATTTAGATTTATCTTTAATAGATGAACTGCCAAAAGGAAGAAAAAAAATAATAACTAAAGTTATTAGTCCTGGTGAAAGAAAAAAAACTTACAACTTTATTAAACAGGAAATAAAAAAAGGCCGGCAGGTTTTTGTTATCTGCCCAAGAATAGAATCAGCTTCTAGAGGCCCGGCCTCTTCTGAGAGGCCGGGCCTCTCCAAGAACTCCTGGTTAGAAGTTAAGGCTGTTAAAGATGAGTATAAGAAATTGTCTGAAGAGATATTTCCTGATTTAAAAATAGCAATGATTCATGGAAAACTGCCTGTAAAAGAAAAAGAAATAATAATGAGGGACTTTTCCGCCTCGGGCGGAAAGAAAAAAACAGACATTTTGGTTTCTACCTCTGTGGTAGAAGTAGGAATAGACGTGCCCAATGCCACAGTAATGATAATAGAAGGAGCAGAACGTTTTGGCTTAGCCCAACTGCATCAATTTAGGGGTAGAGTAGGCAGAAGCAAATACCAGTCATACTGCTTTTTATTCACTGACTCTCCTGCTAAAAAAACAAGACAAAGATTAGCAGCCTTAATAAAATCAGAAGATGGATTTGCTTTAGCTGAAAAAGATTTAGAGATCAGGGGCCCAGGAGATTTTAAAGGAACCAAACAATGGGGCATACCAGACCTAATGATGAACTCTTTAAAAGATATCAAGCTGGTTGAAAAAACCAGGCAAACAGCCAAAGAGTTTTTGCAAAAAGACCCTTATTTAAAAAAACATCCGCCTCTGGCGGAAAAACTCTCCCAGTTCCGTCATCGCATCCACTTAGAATAGTTTATTTACGGACTTTTTCAGTTGACCAAAAACCCATGTAGCGGCCTATCATTAAACGGGTCTGAGCATCTAAAGCAGGAAAAGAGCCAAAAAATATCATCATAAATGGAAAGAACAGCCAAGAAAAAGCAAGAATAAGATATTTATACTTTCCATATTCTGGGGGTTTAGGAGGTAAAAGTATAAAGCTAAGATAAATAGAACTTACCAAACCTAACATTGCCAAAGTCATAAGTCGGGAAATAACTTTTGGCAAACTGTAAGACATTATTGTCTGGGAAAATTCAGGACCTCCCATAATCAAAGGAAGCCAACCCAAAAGAAATATCATAATAGGAGCAGTTGCCCAAGAAAAGTGTCCTTCAACCAGTTCTACAGTCAAAGAAATTTTCTTTTTTAAGGAAATTTTTTTATTTTTTAAAAATCCAAAAAGAAAATAAGGAATGTCTCCTACTCCGTAGGCCCAGCGTTTCTGCTGTTTATATATATTTATTACTGTTTTAAAAAAGTTCTTAGCCACATTAGCATCCATTGAAACAGGGTAGTATAAGGGCTTTACATAATAATCTCCATCATAATACAAAAAGCATTGCCAGAATATTCTAGAATCATCAGAAACAACATTTGTCTGCTTAAAGCCAATATCAACCAAAGCTTTAAAGCTCATAGAATGGGAAGAAAAAGTTATAAGCTTTTCTGGTCTTTCCTGGTTCATTGTATGCCAAAAAGTAGAAGAAAAAGAAAATATCTTAGAAATAGTTGGTGCTTGCCACATATTGTTTGTAAAAAGAGGCACTGGCTGAAAACTTGTTCTAGCAGGATTCTTTACTGTAAGATAGTGATAAGTTAAACAAGAAAAATACTTGGGATAAATACAAGTATCAACATCAAAAGAAGAGAATATAATATTTTCTAAAGGAATACTCAATGGCTCAATAATCTTTTCTTTTGCCTTTTTAGCACCCCAGGTTTCATTAGAGCCCTTGCCTGGAATCTCTTGAAAAAGACCCTGGGGATGCCAGGTTATTAAAAATTTGAAAAACTTTGAGCTGAATTCTTTCTCAATAGCTAAAACTGTTTTCTCTACTTTTTCTCTTTTTTTCTCCTCAGCTGCTAAAACAACTATCATTTTATCTTCAGGATAATCTGAATTCAAAAGATTTAAAAAATTATCTCGTACTACTTCTAAGGGCTCTTCATACATTGGAATAACAATTAAGTGGTAAATCTTTTGCCAGCCTTTTATTTTTTTTAGCTTTTTCATCCAGTCAGCTGCTTCGTTTTCTGCCATTTGTTTATACCCTGTCCAAAGATGCAAAGAAAAATAAATAGTTCTAAAAAACCAAAATACAACAAAAATAATTATGAATATGGCAACCCATAAGGGTTTGTATTTGGAAAGCAAAATCAGCAAAGCCAAAACGCCCCAAGACAAAAACCCTGGTATTATTTCCAAAACTTTATATATTAGTCTTTCTTTAAGATTGGTTAAATCAGAAGCTCTTCCAATTCTTAAATAGTTTTTATCTTGCATTATTTTGTAATTCTAACCTTAAAACACATAAAAATCAACAAAAAAGAAGGCGATCCGTAGATCGCCCCTTGGCATGATGATGTAATGTTATTTTTGTGTTTGTGTCTGTTTTTGTGTTTCTTTTTCAAGCTCTTTTAAGAGCTTTTGCTTCTCAAACTCCAATCGGAGCCTTTGAATTTCTTGGCGGAGTTCTTCATTCTCTGCCTCTTTCTCTTTGGCCTTCTGCTTTGCTTTAAGCTCGGTGGCTTTTTGAAACATCTCTTGCCGCTCGGCTTCTTTCCGAACAGCTTCTTCTTGAGCAATCCTCGCGTTCTGCTCTCTCTCAGCCATATCCATGGCCCGGGTGTTCTGCTTGTCCTGAAGAAACATGTCCAGAACATCCACTGCGATTGATCCAACAATCAGACCAGGATCATGGCCATAAAGACCATAGCCGCGACCATAATAGCCGTAACTTCTCCCGAGATGAACTACTCGAGGAGACATATGAACAACAATTGGTGGTCTCCGGTAAATCGGAGAATGAACTACCACTGGTTCCCGGTGAATCCGGGGGGACAGATGAACAACTCGTGGCCTGCGGAAACCGCGGGCCTGAACTACTGTTGTGCTTAAAAGCACTATCAAGATAATTGTCAAAAATACGCGTTTCATTTTGTGCCTCACTTTCTGTCCTTCTGGACTTTTAACACTACACCATATATACCATTTTATTGTACTATTTGTATTATAGCATATAACTATAATCTTGTCAATACCTGTTGTGGTCCCAACGGGAGTCGAACCCGTGTTGCGAGATTGAAAATCTCGAGTCCTAACCACTAGACGATGGGACCGATTTATAAATAATTATAGCAGAAAAATTGAAAAAAAGCAATATTTCAGATAAGATAATAAAATGAATATATTGGCCATAGAAACATCTTGTGATGATACAGCTATTGCATTAGTACAAATAAAAAACAAGAAATTCAAGGTTTTATCTAATATTATATCTTCTCAAGTAGAAATCCATAAAAAATGGGGTGGTGTTTTTCCTTCTTTAGCTAAAAGAGAACATATTAAAAACCTTCCTATAGTTTTAAAAAAAACTTATAGAGGACAGGCCTCTATAGATTTTGTAGCAGTTACTGTAGGTCCTGGATTAGAGCCTTGTTTGTGGACAGGAATTAATTTTGCTAAAGATTTAGCTAAAAAACTAAATGTGCCTATTATTCCAATAAACCATATAGAAGCTCATATATTAGTTAATTTTATTGAAAAAAAGCCAAAACTTCCTGCAATTGCATTAGTAGTAAGCGGAGGACATACTCAACTTATATTAGTTAAAGAAATTGGTAAATATAAGATATTGGGCCAAACTCGAGATGATGCGGCTGGAGAATGTTTTGATAAAACAGCTAGGATTTTAGGATTGGGCTATCCAGGAGGCCCTGCAATTGCTGCTGAAGCTAAGGGGCTAGGCCCGTCCTCGCCCCTAAAACTGCCAAGACCAATGATGCATACTAATGATTATGATTTTAGCTTTTCTGGGCTAAAAACTGCTGTGTTGTACAATTTTAGAAACCAGTCTAAAAAGATTCAAAAATCCAAAAAATACATTCAGGAAATGGCGCTTGAAATTCAGCAAGCAGTAATTGATGTGCTTATTAAAAAAACAGTAAAAGCTACTAAAGATTATAATGCCAAAACCATAATATTAGGTGGGGGCGTATCAGCTAATAAAGAATTGAGAAGACAATTTAAGAAAAGTTTTAGGAATGTTATTTTTCCAGACAAAAAATTCTCAACAGACAATGCTGTAATGACAGCAGTGGCAGGATATTATAATTTGGGCAAAAAAACCAAAAACTATAATAAAATAAAAGCTAAGGCTAATTTGAGAATAACCCAGAATGTGTTAAAATAATCTATTATGGACAAAGTGTATGAACCTAAAAAAGTAGAAAACAGGATATACAAGCTTTGGCTTAATTCTGGTTTTTTTAATCCAGACAATCTAAAAGCTAAAAAACCTTATTCTATTGTTATTCCTCCTCCAAATGTTACTGGAGAACTTCATATGGGCCATGCTTTAAACGCTGTTATTCAGGATATTTTAATTAGGCAGAAAAGAATGCAGGGTTTTAAAACACTTTGGCTACCAGGAACAGACCATGCTGGAATAGCTACTCAAAATAAAGTTGAGAAAAAATTAAAAAAACAAGGCAAAACAAGGTTTGACCTAGGAAAAGAAAAGTTTATTCAAGAGGTTTGGAAGTGGAAAGAACAATATGGAAACATAATATTGAGCCAGTTTAAAAGAATTGGCTGTTCTTGCGATTGGTCTAGAACTAGATTCACAATGGACAAAGATTATTCTGACGCAGTTAAAAAAGCTTTTATGCATTATTATAAAAAGGGCTGGATTTATAAAGGAGAAAGAGTTGTTAACTGGTGTCCTAGGTGCTCAACTTCTCTTTCTGATTTAGAATTAGAATATAAAGAAGAAAAGGGGAAATTGTGGTATATTAAATACGGAGATATTACAGTAGCCACTACTAGGCCAGAAACAATGTTAGGAGATACAGCAGTAGCTGTAAATCCTAAAGATAAAAGGTATAAAGATTTAGTCGGTAAAAAGGTTATTTTACCTCTAGTAGGAAGAAAAATCCCTATCATAGCTGACCGCATAATTGATCCTAAATTTGGCGCCGGGGCTTTAAAAGTTACGCCCTCTCATAGTTTAATAGACTACGAAATCGGCCAAAGATATAAATTAAAAAATATTAAAATCATTGATGAAAAAGCAAGGATAACAAAAAATGCTCCAAAAAGATACCAAGGATTAAAAGTTTGCCAAGCAAGAGAAAAAGTAGTTCAAGATTTAAAAAAACAAGGCTTAATAGAAAAAATAGAAGACCATATTCATCAGATTCCAAAATGCTACAGGTGTGACACAATTATTGAACTAATTCCTTCTGAACAATGGTTTTTAAATATGAAAGAGCTTTCTAAAAAAGCAGCAGAGCCGGTTAAAAAAGGCAAAATAAAGTTTCACCCTAAAAGCTTTGAAAAGCCTTATTTAGAATGGCTGAAAAATGTTAAGGACTGGTGCATTTCCAGACAGCTTTGGTGGGGCCACAAAATACCCATTAAAGGAGAACAAGATGTTTTAGACACCTGGTTTTCCTCTGCTCTTTGGCCTTTTGCAACCTTGGGGTGGCCCGCCTCCGCCAAGGCTTCGGCGGGTAAACCCTCAAAAAAAAGCGATTTAGACATGTTCTATCCGACTAACGTTTTAAGTACAGCTAGAGATATTATTAATCTTTGGGTTGCAAGAATGATATTTTCCGGGCAAGAGTTTATGAAAGATATTCCTTTTGAAGACCTGTATATTCATGCTACAATCTTAACAAGAGACGGAAAAAGAATGTCTAAATCTTTAGGAACAGGAACTAATCCTTTAGATTTAATAGAGGAATACGGAGCTGATGCCGCTAGATTTGGTATTGCTTTTCAGATAATGGGCAATCAGGATATAAGGTTTGTACAAGATAATATTGTTATGGGTAAGAAGTTCTGCAACAAAATATGGAATGCATCGAGATTTGTATTAGGACAAATCTCGACAAAAAACAGTAAACAGAAAACAGAAAACAGTAATGCGGATAAAAAGATATTAAAACAGTTAGCGGTAACAACAAAGTCGGTAAACAAAGATCTAGAAGAATTTAAGTTTGGCAAGGCAGCTCATAGTTTATACAATTTTTTCTGGCATGATTTCTGCGATGTATATTTAGAAAAAAGCAAAAAACAAAAAGACAAAAAGCAGACAGCTAAAGTTTTGCTTTATGTTCTTAAAAATTCTTTAATACTGCTCCATCCGTTTATTCCTTTTATAACAGAAGAAATATATCAGAAGTTACCAATAAAAAATAAAAAACACTGTTTAATGATAGAAACCTGGCCTGCCCACACAGACGGGCCCAAATAAAATGAGCTACATTCTATACTTTCCATTTGCTTTGCTACCTAGTATTATCTGGCTGTTTTTCTATTTAAAAAAAGATGCTCATCCAGAATCAAATAAGATGATATTAAAAATATTCTTCTATGGAATGGCAGCGGCAATTATAGCAGCAGCAGTTGAAATTGGTATAGAGCTGTCTGCTGGATTTTTTGCCAGTCTTTCAAAAATAGAAATAGATTCTTTTTCTTTTTTAATATTTCTCATCTACCACCTGCTGGTTATAGCTTTGGTTGAAGAGCTGGCCAAGTTTTTTATTGTTAGGCAAAAAGTAATAAATAATAAAGAGTTTGATGAACCGCCTGATGCAATGCTTTATATGATTATTACAGCTTTAGGTTTTGCTGCTTTAGAAAACCTGCTTTATTTATCACCCCTCCTCCTTCCTTCCTGGTTTCCAGAAACAGCAAGGCTTTCTTTAGTCCAGGCTGCTTTAGTTACTGGATTTCGTTTTATCGGAGCTACCTTTTTACATGCTTTAGCTTCTGGCCTGATAGGATATTTCTTAGCTTATTCTATTTTTTTCCCAAAAAGAAAATACTTGTTAATAACAACGGGCATAATAATAGCCTCTATCTTGCACGGATTGTTTAATATTTCTATAATAGGATTAGGGATAGGAGTTGAAAATGAAAGTCCTATATTAATAATTATTTCTATAGCGTTTTTAATAATTATCTTGAGCTCTCTTGCTATTTTTGTATCGGTTGGGTTCAAAAAACTCAAAAGAATAGCAAGCGTGTGTAAAATAAAATGACAGAATTTTTTGATAAATTAAAAAAAGGTATGAATATTGAAACAAAGGCAATAGAAGAAGAAAATCCTCTGGCTGAAGAACCAGGAGATAATCCAGAAGCTGTTTTAACAAGTATTCCAGAACAACCCGCCGATGCTGAAAGCTCTGGCGAGGCAAAGGAGGAAAAACCTGCCAGAAAAAAGACCGCAAAAAAGAAAATAACCAGAAAAAAAACAACCAAGGCGCCTGCTGAAAAACCCTTAGAAGAAAAAAAGATTAAAGTAAAACAAGAATCCTCTTTAGAAGAAGAGATAATTGACAGAGACATTTTCCAAAAAGAAGGCCAGTTAACAGTTGATGTTTTTGAAACAGACAAAGACATTATTATCCAGTCTGTTGTTGCTGGAGTAGATCCAGAAGACATAGATATTTCTATTGAAAAAGACATGGTTTCTATAAAAGGAAAAAGAGAAAGAAGAGTAGCAGAACGTGTTGAAAACTTCTTTTACCAAGAGTGCTTTTGGGGAAGATTCACAAGAGAGGTTGTTTTGCCCTCAGAAGTAGATAAAAATAAAGCAGAAGCTTCAATGAAAAACGGGGTGCTAACAATTAGAATACCTAAAATAAATACAACAAATAGTAAAAAACTGAATATAAACATTGAATAGGCCTGGCCAAAAGCCAAAACAAAACTAAACTCGGTTTACTTAACCGAGTTTAGTTTTGTATAAAGTGTGCCGCGGGAGAGATTCGAACTCTCAATCCACAAGGGAATATGGTCCTAAACCATACGTGTATTCCAGTTCCACCACCGCGGCATAATAATATTATACCTTGTTCTCCCTAAAAACACAACAAAAAACCCTGCTTAAACCAAGCAGAGCTTTTATATCTAACAAATATGCACGCCTAACAATTAAGGTATGTATGGCGTAGTCCCTAATATTCTTTGTACTAATGCAACTAGTCCTACAGCCCCTACTGCTATCGCTATACCTATTAAACCGTAAATTACAAACTGTCTTGCTTTGCGAATTTTTTCCGGGTCACCAGCTGCCGTAACAAAGGTAAAGGCTGCATAAATTAGAAAAACAACAGAGACAATAAGAACAATTGTAAAAATCCAATCTATCAATCTTCGTAAAGCAGTGATTATATTTATGTTAGGAGCTGTAAAGGGTGTAGTTGATTGAGCTAAAACTAAAATAGGTAAAGCCAATATGCTAACTATTGCTATACTTATTAAAACTTTTTTCATATTGTTTTTTCTTATTTATAAATAAGATTTTAGAAAACAATTACGGTACATATACTGTTCCAGCTCCCATTATTGTTTGGATTAAGGCAACTAATCCTTTTGCTGCTACTGCTACTGCTACGCCGACTAAAGCGTATAAAATGTAGTTCCTAGCTCTTGCAACCTTATCTGGATCACCTTGAGCTGACAGCATGCTAAAGGGAAAAATAATTAAAAAGATGGCTGCTACAATCAAAGCTATCGTAAACAAGTAATCAGTCAATGTAGCTAAAGCTGTAAATATATCCACGGTCGGGGCGGTAGCTCCTTGGGCTAAAGCCAAAACAGGAATAGCTAACAAGCTAATTGTAGCTGCGCTGGTTAAAACTTTTTTCATATTAGCAAGTGCCCACACTTAATAATTACGGTATATATACTGTTCCAGCTCCCATTATTGTTTGGATTAAGGCAACTAATCCTTTTGCTGCTACTGCTACTGCAATACCGATTAAGGCATATAAGACAAAGTTTCTAGCTTTTTCAACTCTGGTTGGATCTCCTGAAGCTGTAATAAATGTAAAGGCGGCAATAACTAAGAATATAACAGAAACAATCAGTAAAATCGTAAACAAGTAATCAGTCAATGTAGCTAAAGCTGTAAATATATCCACGGTCGGGGCGGTAGCTCCTTGGGCTAAAACCAAAGCAGGAAGAATCAATAGACTTGCTGTGGTTACGCTTGTTAAAACTTTTTTCATATAATTTTCCACCAATTGGCGAATCGCCAACTGACGAATTATATTTATAAATCGACTGTTTAATATTTTTATTTATTATATTACCTTACAACAAAAAAACAAGTATGATCAAGGTATATATATTACTGGAGCTCCCATTATTGTTTGGATTAAGGCAACTAATCCTTTTGCTGCTACTGCTACTGCAATACCGATTAAAGCATATAAGACAAAGTTTCTAGCTTTTTCAACTCTGGTTGGATCTCCTGAAGCTGTAATAAATGTAAAGGCGGCAATAATTAAAAACACAACAGCAACAATCAATAAAAGCCAAAACAAGTAATCTATCAATGTAGCTAAAGCTGTAAATATGTCCACATATGGGGCTGCAGCTCCTTGAGCTAAAGCTAAAGCAGGAATAGCTAACAAGCTAATTGTAGCTGCGCTGGTTAAAACTTTTTTCATGTTATTTTAATTATTTAATGAATAATTTATTTATTATACTATCTTACAATAAAAAAACAATTCTAGTCAAGTTATAAATTCAGTAATTAAAACCTCGCCTAAACTTAGGCGAGGTTTTACATTTAGCAAATGCGCGCATCTAACAATTATGGTACATATACTGTTCCAGCTCCCATTATTGTTTGGATTAAGGCAACTAATCCTTTTGCTGCTACTGCTACTGCAATACCGATTAAAGCGTACAAAACAAAGTTCCTTGCCTTACCCACCTTGTCTGGATCGCCAGATGCCGAGATGAACGTAAAGGCTGCAATAATCAAGAATATAACAGCAACAATCAGTAAAATGGTAAACAAGTAATCAGTCAATGTAGCTAAAGCTGTAAATATATCCACGGTCGGTGCTGTAGCTCCTTGAGCTAAAGCCAAAGCAGGAAGAATCAATAAACTTGCTGTAGTTACGCCTGTTAAAACTTTTTTCATACTATTTTTCCGCTATTAAGCGAATAATTTAGTTTTTACCCAGTTAAATAGTTGCTTTTAGCAAACTTAACCGGGGTAAATCGACCTTTTTCAATTATTATTATGGAATAGTTATACTTACTCCTAAAATAGTTCCTATCAAAACCACTATTCCCTTTGCTGCTATTACAATCATTAAGCCAATTGTTACCCATAAAGCCATTTTCTTTGCTGTATTTATTTTTTCCGGATCCCCTGCTGCTGTTAAAAAACGAATCCCAGATATAATATACATTATTACTGCCAGGAAAAGGGAAATAGTAAATATCCAGTTAATAATTCTTCCTATAATCACTAAAATATCGCTTGATGACAAAGGGTTATCAATAGTAACTATCTGACCAAAAACACTTAAAGGAACTAACAATAACAAAATTATTAATATATATTTATTTCTCAAAAACCAATCCATAATGATATTTACCAGCTGAAATCTCTTTTTTAAAATTAAGCTCAAGCTTATCAGCTATATCCTTCACTTCTTTTGGAGAAACTTTCTGTTCAGGTCCTTGGTTTGTTTCTGGCAACCAGTCAATTACTACTAAAACACCTCTGTTTTTTAACACCCTGTCAGCTTCTTTTATTATAGCAGTTTTATCTTCTGCTTGAAAGAGCACGTTGGGGATAACTACTAGGTCCAAAGAAGAGCTAGGAATTGTAGAGCCATTAGGTTTTTCTAAATCTCCTCTCACAATCTTAATATTGTTAAGGCCTTCTAGGAGCTGACGGCTTTTTAGGGCAGACAAAGGCTCTTGTAATATATCTATTGCCCAGACTAAACCCTCTAACAGTCTTTTAGCCAAATAAATAGTAAACCCGCCAGACCCACACCCAAACTCAGCAGCCAACATATTTGCCTTTAAATCTAATTGATCAAGCACGTCTTCAGGATTGAGAAATCCTTTGTTCATAAACATGTTGCAGAAGCAACTTTATCTCCATCTGAAAGCTTCATTATTCTTACTCCTTGAGTTGCTCTGCTTAATTTTGCTATTGAAGAAATCTTTGTTCTTATAACCTGGCCTTTTTGAGAAATTACTATTAAGTCCTCTTCTTCTCCTGTTAATGCTTGGGAAAAGACCAAGTCCCCTGTTTTTGAAGTTACGTTAGCTGTTTTAATTCCACTTCCACCCCTACCCTGCAGCCTGTATTCTCTAATATCTGTTCTTTTTCCATAACCATTCTCTGATAACACTAATAAATAATTTTGAGATTTGAGATTTGCCTGCCTGCCGCTAGGCATTGCATTTTGTAATTCTATTGCATCCATCCCGATAACCTCATCTGCTTTTTTCAATCTTATACCTCTAATGCCTGCTGCTGGTCTGCCCATGGGCCTAATATCTTTTTCTTTAAACCTAATTGATTGACCTCTCCTGGTTATTATTATTATATCATTTTTATCAAAACTTTTAACAACCCTTTTCAACAGGTCTCCTTTTTTAAGGTTTATAGCTATTAATCCAGATTTTCTCACATTATTAAATTCTTGTAAAGATGTTTTCTTTATTATTCCATTCTTTGTTATCATAACCAAATTCTTAATATCAACATCTTCTTTGCCTAAATCCATTAAAGATAATATTTTGTCCTCAGAAGAAATCTCAATAAAGTTTGAAAGCCCCCTTCCCCTGGCTACTCGGGTTGATTCTGGAATTTCGTAGGCAATTGTCCTAAAAACTTTTCCAGAATCAGTAAAGAAAAGCAAGGAATCATGGGTATTAGCAGCTAAAAAGTGCTCAACTACATCATCCTGCAAGGTTTTCATACCCATAATGCCTTTTCCTCCTCTTTTCTGTATTTTATAAGTTGATGGGTTTATTCTTTTAATATATCCTCCTTTGGTTAAGGTTAATATTGTTTCTTCTTGAGGTATTAAATCTTCTTCTGCAATTTCTCCAACTTTTTGGGCAAATACTTTTGTTTTTCTCTCATCTCCGTAAATGTTTTTTATTTCTTTCAGCTCCTTCTTAACAACTCCTTTTATTTTAGCTGGACTTTTTAAAATAGCTGCGTATTCTTTTATTAGGACCTTTAGCTCCTTCAGTTCATCTTCTATTTTCTTTCTTTCTAATTTAGCTAAAGCTGCCAGTTTGGTTTCTAATATGGCAATAGCTTGAATTTCTGTAAGCTTAAATTTTTTCTCTAAATTTTTCTTAGCGTCTTCCCTGTCTTTAGACGCCTTAATTGTTTTAATAACAGCGTCTATTTTATCTAAACATCTGTGCAAACCCTCTAAAATATGGGCTCTTTCTTTGGCTTTTTCCAAATCATATTTAGTTCTCCTGATAACCACTTCTTTTCTATGCTCTATAAAATAATTCAATATATCATTCAAAGACAAGACACGGGGATATATTCCGTCTACTAAAGCTAACATATTCAAATGAAAGGTTTTTTGCATGTCAGTGAATTTCCAGAGGCGGTTTAATATCTTTTTAGGAAAAGCGTCTTTTGAAAGGTCTAAAACAATTCTCATACCCTCTTTGTCTGACTCATCTCTAATATCTTTTACTCTTTCAATCTTTTTTTCCTGAACTAATTTGGCTAGCTGTTGAACAATGCTTGATTTTAAAACCTGGTAGGGAATCTCAGAGATTATTATCTGAGTTTTGCCTCCTTTTGTTTCTACAACATCTGCTTTGCCCCTGGCCACAATAGGACCTTTGCCTTGAGAATAAGCTACTATTATGTCTTTTTTCCCGTATATTGCTCCTTTAGTGGGAAAATCAGGGCCTTTTATAATCTGAGCAATATCTTCTACATCAGCTTTAGGATTATCAACCAAATAAATTAGAGCATCTGTAACCTCTGAAAGATTATGAGGAGGAATATTGGTTGCCATGCCAACTGCAATGCCTAAAGATCCGTTTAAAAGAAGCTGGGGCAGAGGAGAAGGCAAAACAATTGGCTCTTTTCTGGTTCCATCATAATTAGGCCTAAAATCAACTGTTTCTTTCTTAATATCTGCTAGCATTGTTTCGCCAGCTTTTGACATCTTACACTCTGTGTAACGCATCGCAGCTGGTGAATCTCCATCAATGCTTCCCCAGTTGCCTTGACCTGCTATCAAAGGGTATCTTAAAGAAAAATCCTGGGCCATTCTAGCTAAAGAGTCGTAAACTGCTGTATCTCCGTGCGGGTGATAACGGCCCAGCACCGAACCTACAACATTAGCTGATTTTCTGAGTTTAGCAGAAGAGGTCAGGCCATCTTCAAACATAGCATAAAGAATCCTGCGGTGAACCGGCTTTAAACCGTCTCTAACATCTGGTAAAGCGCGGGAAATAATAACAGACATTGCATAGTCAATGTAAGAAGTTTTCATTTCTTCTGTTATTTCTCTTGGCTCCTGCCTAGCGGCAGGCAGGGCCTGGTTTTTATTGGGCATTTTCTTGTTCTGCTTGTTCTAGTTGATTTATTAATTCTTCAAGTTCTTTTAAATCTTCTTCTGAAGGCCTTTCTATTTTAGGAATATCTTCTTTTTGAGGAATGTTCATTTGTTCTATTATATCTTCTGTTTTTAATTCTCTGATGCTTTTTTGAGACATATATATCCACAATAAAAGAAAAAGCAATCCAACAATAATTAATACAGTCCATAGAATAATCTTTTTTTCATGCTCTGGCTTTTTTTGAAGTTTTTTTATAAAATCCACATTTTTAAGGCTCTAGGCTGATTATTTTTACTTCTTCTTTTGGCAGATCTTTTGCTTTTATTGATAATTTGGAAACTTTTTCCAAGCTTTTTATTCCTAAAACTTTCAAAAAACTGTTAATTGAATCAAGTTTTTCCTTTGACTTTGAAATTTTGTAATACATTGGAATAATAACTTTTGGCTCTATTTGAGACATTATTTTCACACTCTTTTTAGAATCTGTTCCTATGGGCAGAAATAAAATATCAACTTCTCCTATTAATTCAATCTGCTCAGAAGTTAGTTCTTTTTGATTTACTCTTCCCAAATGACACAACTTCATATCTTCTGCTTCAATAGTATAAATTGTAGTAGCTTGTTCAGCTTTAGTGCCTTGAATATAAATCTCTTTAATATCATATTCTCCAGGACCTGCAATTAAAAAATAATTGCCGGCTACAAGCTTTACTTGGTTGTTTGTCAGTAATAAAATATCAGCCTCTAATCTAGGCCCTCTTAATCCAGAATCTTTTGTAGGTGGGTCAATAATTAAATTAATTTGTCCGTTTTTTGCCTTTGAAGCAGAAATTTTAAAACATGTCTGCCCATACCAATTAATATTCATATATCTCATATTATCACAATCAATCTTCTTTTTCAATATCTAAAATTGTTGATTTTTTTGCTTTCTTGTGTTATACATTAAATATTATGGAGACCAGTACTAAAAATAAATTAAGGCCCTTAAAAGTAGATGAAATTGTTCAGGGCAAGGTAATAGATACAGGTAAAGCCTCTGTGTTTTTGGATTTGGGAGCCTGGGGCACAGGAATAATTTTTGGCAAAGAATTCTATGAAGCAAAAGACAAATTAAAAGAATTAAAAATAGGAGATAGTGTCTTTGTTAAAATTATAGGTCTAGAAGACGAAAACGGGTATATTGAATTATCCCTCACACAGGCTGGTAAAGAACTGGCTTGGGACCAGCTAAAACAAAAAAAAGAAAAAGAGGAAATAATAAAAGTTAAGATATTGGGAGCTAATAAAGGTGGGCTTTTGGCAAAGGTTTTTGACATCCCAGCCTTTCTGCCGGTTTCTCAATTATCTCAAGTTAATTACCCAAAAGTTGAAGGAGGGGACTCTGCCAAGATATTAAAAGCTCTGCAGAAATTTATTGGCAGGGAAATGGAGGTAAAAGTTTTTGATTTTGACCCGAAAGAAGAAAAGCTCATACTTTCTGAAAAAGCCAAAGAGTCAGAAAGACTTAAAAATATTTTAGAAAAATATAAGGTAGGAGATTTGGTTGATGCAGAAATTACTGGCATTGTTGATTTTGGAGCTTTTGTTAAAATTCCTTTGGCAAATCCTGCAATTGAAGGAGAAATTGAAAACTTAGAAGGCCTAATCCATATTTCCGAGCTGGACTGGCAGTTAATTGAAGACCCTTCGGCAATAGTTAAGGTGGGTGAAAAAGTGAAAGCAAAAATAATTAATATTTCCGGCGGGAAAATATCTCTTTCTTTAAAAGCCTTGAAAAAAGACCCTTGGCAGAATATTGAAGAAAATCTCAAAAAGGGGCAAATTATTGAAGGTAAAGTAACCAAGTTTAATCCTTTCGGAGCTTTTGTGCAAATAACTAATAAAATTCAGGGCCTGTGCCATGTTTCTGAATTCGGTTCTCAAAAGAAAATGGAAGAATTGCTAAAAATCGGCAAAAGCTACAAGTTTAAGGTTTTACTTATTGATCCAAAAGAACATCGAATAACACTCAAATTATCAAAATAAAAAATGCCTGTCAGCAGGCAGAAATTAAGGATGATTAAGAGATTGGATTTTGTCCAATTTTTTTATTATATTATAATAAAGTAATAAAGTAATCTTATGGAGATTTTTCATATCAGAGCAGCAATTCTTTTTATCGGTGCTTTCTTAGATGCGGTTTTGCTTCTTTTTCTTTGGTTAAAAACTAAGAGTAAGCCAGCTTTTCATTTTGGCTGGTCGGTTCTTTTTTCAATTTTGTATTGTTTTAGCTATGGAGCCCGTTTTGCTTTTGAACACAATAAAATATTTTGGACCAGAGCCAGCTGGATAGGAATGCTTATTATGCCTGGATTTATTGCTTTTAGCTATAGTCTTTATGAAAAAAGAAGTTATTTTAAACTAAAGATTTTTCTTTGGTATTTAGTTGGAGCTGCTATTCTTATTATTTCTGTTACTACTCCTTATATTGTAAAAGAGGTTAAAAATGAATATCCCTACCTAGATACTCCGGGTTTTTTAGAACCTTTTACCAGAGTCTATCTTCTTCTTGCATTGTTGGTTGGTTGGTTCTGGCTTTTAAAACATTATTTTAGGTCTGAAAAAGAAAAAAGGCTTCAATTAAAATATTTTATTTTAGGAATTGGCATTCATAGCATAGGAGGACTTATTGCTGCTGCCATTCTTCCCTTAATTTATCCCAAATTTAATTACGTTGATATTTCAGCAGTTTTAACTGTTCCTGGGGTTTTTTTAGTCACTTATGGTTTTCTTAAACGGAAGCTTTTTGAAATAAGGGTTTTTCTAACAGAGATTTTAGTTGTGATGATTGCTATAATTTTATTAATCCAAGCCCTCTTAGCTCAAACGTTGGCAGCTAAAACTCTTAGCTCTGTTACTTTCTTCTCTTTTTTACTAGTAGGTTACCTCCTTATCA